>Ga0172381_10005721_pt1 | contig 12567 bp, 10 predicted proteins | sample Leawel6488metaG_FD_119754 | JGI IMG/M metagenome (GOLD analysis project Ga0172381, IMG submission 119754) | Leachate microbial communities from a municipal landfill in Southern Ontario, Canada - Leachate well 64-88 metaG | ecosystem: Engineered > Solid waste > Landfill > Unclassified | place...
AGAGTTTGAAAACGAAGGCATATGCAGTGCTTTATATTATCCTGATTATATATACCTAATACATTGCAACAGTAAACCACAGGATTTTACGAATCAGATTCTTTACATATATGACTGGGACTACAACCTCATCGACAGTGTTGAATTCGATAAGGTGTATGGAACCGGCGGATTCGTTGGTGATGTAGATGGGTATATAATATTTACATCCAACTTTGATGTAAAACCAGATTACTACATAGACAAGTCCGAGATAGGGACCGGTAATCTGATGTTCCATAAGATTGAGGATTGATTTTTTGATAGAATATATAATGGATAATGAAAGGAGCTTTAAATGGAACTTCATATAGAGAATCTTTCCAAGAATTATGGGGAGAAACTGGCTCTAGATAAATTTAATTACACCTTTAAAGAAGGGACATATGCCATATTAGGTCCGAATGGCGCAGGTAAAAGCACTTTAATGCATCTCATAACTGATAACATTTCCCGCCCCAGCGGGCAGATACTTTATGATGGTAAGGATATATTGCATTTAGGCAGATCATTCCGAAAGATAATTGGGTTTATGCCTCAGTCACAAGGTATGTATGACCAGATGAGTGCGAAAGGCTTTTTGAGCTATATGGCAGAAATAAAAGGTATACCTAAAAAAGAAGCAAGAGTTCAGATTAATGAGCTTCTATCTGTTGTCAATCTTTCTGATGTGGGGCATAAAAAATTAAGTTCCTTCTCAGGCGGTATGCGCCAAAGGGTGCTTTTAGCTCAGGCATTGCTTGGGAAACCTGACATTCTAATGCTTGATGAGCCTACTGCAGGATTAGATCCTGAGGAAAGAGTAAGAATCAGAACATATATAGGGCATCTTGCTGTATCCAAAATCGTTCTTATAACCACCCACATAACATCGGATGTGGAATCCATTGCGGATTATGTAATATTCATGAAAAATGGACATATAGCATCTAGCGGGAAACCTGAGCAGATACTTAAGGATACTTCTTCTAAAAATATGGAGGAAGCATACTTGAAGATCATACATAAAGAGGAATAAAATGCAGGAACTTAAGCGAATCATAGTATCCAGAACCAATATCATCTGTATCGCATTCTTAATATTTGTAAATATATTCATCTTTTTCTGGGAATCTGATCCTGGAGGAGACAGATACACATTATCTGAATATACCAGCCATTATACCCAAGTCATGAATACATGCAAAGCTATGGATAATGCCGAGGCTATTTCTTATCTGAATAATTTGAAGTTACAGTCAGAAGGTAAAATATTCATTCCAGACTGGTTAAATAGCAAGGATATGGAACGAAAGGAACTATTAGCTGAGTATTACTATAAAAAGTACGGCGAGCAGATGATTAATGACATAGAAAACGGCAAGGTTGATATTTCCGAGCAGGCGGTAAACAAAGCATATATAACAATAGACGTCTGCAATAAGCTTATAGAAAAGATTAACTATCTGATAGAGTATCCTGAATATTTAAATACAATGAGGGAAAATGCTGAGAATATGAAGACTGTGAGTATTTTTTCTGATCCGAATTCATTTTCATACAGGAACATTATTAAGACTGTAAATGATTTTTCTTCAATACATATTACTGAAATTTCACTGGATAATGACCTTGCCATTACTTCCCTGTTTACCGACAGCATCTCAGATTACAGTATTTTAGCATATATGATGGTCATTGTTTTGTTATTGATTCAGGAAAGGAAAAAGGGCCTCTGGCCTCTCATATACGCTTATCCGGAGGGCAGATCAACTCTTGCCGCTAAAAGAGTTTTTATACTGTTTATCTGCTCAGTCATTGCAACAGTCTTTCTTATTGGAGGCAGATTTTTAACCGCTGGGATTACATATGACGGATTTGGAGACATGTCGCATCCCATCCAGTCTATGAGCATGTTCCAGGGTGTGTCACAGCCTCTTACTGTCGGCACTTTCCTGATAAACTTTTTTGTATTTAAGATTATAGGGACATGGGTAATATCCTTGATAATCTACATGCTTATGCTGGCTGTATCCAATACATCATTGGGTGTAGCGATAACCGCCCTGTTCTTAGGAACTGAGTATACCCTTTTCGCACTGATACCGGACAGTTATGCAATTGCTGTTCTAAGGTTCGTTAACATATTCGCAATGATTAACTATAGCAGGATATATACGAGGTATCTAAATATAAATATATCAGGTTATCCTGTGAACGGCAGCACTTTAACAACATATATGATACCTGCTGCCATTGTTATTTTCGCTGTCAGCTGTATTATCATTCATCATAAGAAAAAACCGTTTTCAACTCCTAATCCATTACTTAGATTGTATGACAGAATACTTAAATTCAGAGCTGGATTTGCCGACCGCTTCAGGCTGTTTTTTACAGAGCTTCACAAAATCCTCTGGATACAGAAAGGTATCTTTGTAATTTCTGTGCTTTTATTATGGGCAATATTTATTTCATCATATCCTCCAATCAATGCATCAGAATATGACGGCACTTTAGTGTATTTCGAGAGTATGTTTACCGGTGAAGTAACTGATGATACTCTTTCTAAAATCGATGAACAGATGGAAATCGCATATGCTGAAATGGAAAGAGGAAACGTTAATGAAGCTACAAAAATTCAGTATCTTTCGGTTATGAAAGCTGAAGCCGAGGCAAAAAATGGTACAGGATTATGGATACTGGACAGTACAGTATATGATGCCCTTATGAATAAAAATATAGAAGGTTATCAGAGAAAAACCGGAATAATAGCTATATTATTCACATCAGTTATGATAGCTGGCGTGTTTGCATATGAGCATCAGCAGAAAATGAAATACCTTTTATGCAGTACGGATAAGGGCAGATCAGTTTTATGGAGAAAAAAGACAGTATCAGCCTGCATACTGACAACTGTAGTGTGGCTTATAGTCTATGGATTTGAAATACTGCATACTACACGGGTATATGGCAGCTTGCATTCCTTTTCGGCTCCCATTCAGAGCATAATGAGCGAATTTCCCTTTAGGATGTCAATTTTATCTTATCTTGTATTAATGTATCTGCTTCGTCTTGTTGTTCTTCTGACAGTGTCATTTATGGTATTGTTAGTATCAAACCTGTGCTCCAAAGTAAATGCTGCTGTTATAGTATCGCTTGCAATATTTATATTACCTGCTTCAATAGTAATAATGGGAGGAGAAATCATGGAGTACTTTTCAGCAGCAAAACTGCTTTCTCCTCACGAGAATATATCTACATTCGTACTAAGTTATATAATATGTCTGATACTGGGTGTCGTATCTTTGATACTGAATTATCTGATATGGAATACCAAGATACAGAAAAACCGATAGAATTCAGTTGTTGATTTCTCTCAGTATTATATCGCCGTTTCCAAATTCGGATTTTAACAGATAGTAGTCAGGAGGATTTTTCAGTATAGATTTTCTTATCACTGAGGAAAAGAAGGTTGTACCCATTGAGGTTAAATCCGGTCGGAATATATCCCATGTGTCACTAGACAAATTCCGACACAAATTTTCCAGCAAAATAGGAAATTCTTATGTACTTTATACTTAAGATGTATCAATAAGAGATGGAATCATACATCTGCCTGTTTATATGGCTATGCTTCTATAACTTATTAATTATCTGTGGTATATAGTATTGGTCTTTGACGATCCGTAAATGGTAGTTATAAGGTCCACAGCACGCATCCCGTCTTCGAGCGTCACATACGGAGCTCTGTGTTCCTGTAAAGCCTCAGTGAAATCCTGCAGCTGCTGTATATGGCCTTTTGCTTTTACAAGATGATTGGTCGCAGATTCAGCGGCCTGCACATCACAGATGTATTCCTTTTCGCCTTCTATATATATGTTTCTGATCCTGTCTTCTTCAATGATGATAGTGCCTTTTTCCCCATGTATCTCTATATATTTGTTTTTCGCGGGATTCATTGAAGTGGATGCGATTATGGTGCCAAGCGCTCCGCTTTTAAATATAAGTATGGCTGCAACATTATCCTCAACTTCTATCTTATGCGTCAGAGTACGTATATATCCATGTGCATTTTTGACTTCACCCAACAGGAACAGAAGCATGTCGACTCCGTGTATTCCCTGATTCATCAGAGCTCCGCCGCCATCGAGCTTCCATGTACCGCGCCAGTTTCCCTGATCATAATATGCCTGCGAACGCGAATACTTCATTACCAGATTTGCCATTATGATATTTCCAAGCTTTCCTGATCTTATCATTTCTCTTGCTTCCCTTATATCTGTTGAGAATCTGAGCTGTGATATGACCGAACCTGTGACGTCGTTTACCCTGAACGCCGTTATTATATTCATTGCGCTTTCTTTTGTCAGGGCAAGAGGTTTTTCTATTATCGCATTCTTTTTATGTTTTGCGGCGTTTATGGCTATGGAAGCATGAAGCCCGCTCGGGGTACAGATGCATACTGCATCTATATCATCGCTTTCAAGCAACTCGTCGGTACTGCTGTAACTCTTTATGCCGTATTTTGCGGCAAACTCCTTTGGCTCTTCGGGAGTTCCCCCGCATACGCCTATAAGCTTTGCGCCTTTTATGGTCAGCAAAGCTTCAGCATGCGTATTTGCGATACCTCCACATCCGATTATTCCGAATCGTATATCTTTCCCCCTCATTTTGTTTCCTTCTTGTCAGAGTAGAAGAACCATCTTCCTTCCTCTTTTCTGTTTTCATCCCCTGTAAGCAGCTCCCTGTAATTCAAGGCTGCTTTCTTAAATGCATTTGCATACATCTCTATATATTCGGGCATATAGTGTTTGAACCACGGAATGGAGTATACCTGTACTGCCTGTGCTACTTTTATATGCTTATCCAGTTCACGTACATCCCTGCCATATGCGATCCTTGCAGGCTTTCCTATATTAAGGCCATCATAGGTTTTGAATATATTGTGCATATGAAGCGGTTTATTAGCCCCTACGCTTGAACCGAATCCTTCAGCTCCTACCGCTTCGCAGAAACGTTCAACAGAAAGGCCTTCAAGCTCTTCGGGATAATACAATCCCTGAGGACTGTACCATCCTGCCATATTAGATCCGTCTGACTCATCGACCATATGAGGCCTTAATCCGGGTACTCCTTTTAAAAGGCTCCAGAAATACTTCATTGCTTTTCTGATCTCAGCGGTCCTCTCATCGTAATATTTGAGCTGTACTCTTGCTACCGCAGAACTAAGCTGATTGACTCTTCCTTTGACGCCTCCAAGAGGCATGGATGCATAATCCTTCAGATAGTCTGTTGAGATGTATTTTGGATTATTGCGTTCATAATGGCAGTATGCCATTGCTCTGTCATACATTTCCTTGTCATCTGTAGCCAGCATTCCCATCTCACCGGCTGCAAGCGACTTGCCGCTCATTATGGACATTGCAGCCACATCCCCGAATGTTCCGAGTTTCTTTCCTTTATACAATCCTCCCTGCGCATGGGATACATCTTCGATCACTTTGAGACCGTATCTGTTTGCGATCTCCATTATGGGATCCATATCTGCAGGATGCCCTACATAGTGTACTACCATGATCGCTTTCGTCCTTGGTCCTATGCAGCGCTCGATATCTTTTGGATCTATGCAGAGCGTTGTCGCATCTATATCGGCAAATACAACAGTGGAGCCAAGATTGAATGCCTGAAGACAAGACGCCCAATATGTTTTGCTTGGACAGATCATTTCGTCTCCTATGCCCATTTTGCATGCGTACATTGCAGCCTGTAATGCCATTGTCCCGTTGCAGTAACCGATGGCATATTTCCTTTGCTGCCAATGTGCGAATTCCTTTTCGAATTTTTCCGTCACATCGAGGCCGGACATAACGCCTCTTCTTAAAACATCAAGTACCGCATCTTCATCTTCTTTTGTTATTATAGGCCAATGAAATAACTTTTCAGGAACAACAGATGCATCTATTGCAGGCTTTCCACCAAATAACGCCAATTCACTCATATCAAACCTCCGATTAACAATTATTATATCATATAAATGATACACCGCATTTGGAGGATATTCTTTGCATTTTTCACTGGATTATTGATTTTAAATACTCAGTTGGCTTTTCTGTATGCGCTTGGAGACAGGCCTACTATCTGCTTGAATGTCCTGTTGAAGTGATTTATGTTATTGAAACCCGATTCATAGCAAATATCCGTTATCTTCCGGTCACCTGTTTTGAGCATCTGCGAAGCCTTGGCTATACGAAGACCTGTTATATATTCGGTGAATGTTTTTGAAGTCAGATTCTTGAACAGATACCCGAAAAATGACGGTGAAAGCAGGAACATCCTTGCCACCTCATCAATGCTCAGATCTTCAGTGAAATTCTCTTCGATATACTTTATCGCTCCTCTTAAAGCATCATTATGCCTCTCAAATATCTTTGCTGATTTTGTTTTGCTTATATTTTCGGTAAATTCTCTGCCTGCCAGAACAAGAAGCTTTAAAAGCAAAGAACGGATTATAAGATCAAATCCGGGCCTTCTTTCGCTGTATTCCCTGAGTGCCTCATTTAATAAATTCTCAGTTTCCGTCTGTATCCTGCCTACAAGATTGAACCGGGGCTTTACAAGATCCTCTTCGACAAGAAAGGGTTCGATATATGCAAAATCCCAGAAAGCTTCGCCTTTTTTAAGATCACTGAATGTATCGTTTATGAATTTCGGGTCAAACTCGAATTCCACTATTTTTGCATCCTGTCCCTCTATGCTCTTTATCATGTGCGCGATATATGGAGGTATAACGAATATGTCCCCTTTAACAAGATCGAATTCCCTGCCGTGTATCAAATGCTTCGCTTTTCCTGAGTATACATAGTTTATCTGTATACAGTCATGAGAATGAATAAAAGGGGTCCCGTCGGTCAGGTCATATTTCTTTATATAGAATCTAAGATATCCGTCAGGATTGTCTGAAATATTAAATACGGGTATTTGGTTTTCTTCTGCCTGTTCAATAAACATTTAATCGCACTTTATCGCTAATACTACATTTTCTATTTGCGCTATGCTGTTCATTATTTCGATCGGATCCGTCTTTCTTGGTATACCGATCACTATAGAAAAGCCTATATTCCCTTCTACTCCGCTTTTTGCGTTCTGAACATCGATATTATCAATGGAATACCCTTTATCCATGATGGCTTTAAGAGTACCGTTGATATTCGCACACCCTGATATCTCAATGTATGTATCTATCTTTAATCTTTTTGCTCCGAAATTCGTGAAGTATGATATGACTAACACAAGCAATGCTCCGCATATCAGAGCTCCTTCGTAAAATCCTATTCCTAAAGCCAGACCCACTGCCGCGATCGACCATAATCCGGCTGCCGTGGTAAGGCCTTTTACGTGTACATTGCCTGTTATGATGATCGTGCCTATCCCCAGAAAGCCTATGCCTGACATCACCTGAGCGCCTATCCTGAGAGGATCTATATTTACCATGCCGATCTCATCCACAAGATACATCCCGGTCATTGTCGTAAGCGTTGCTCCCAAGCATACTATTATATGAGTACGAAAGCCTGCTGCCCTTCCGTGCCTCTGCCTCTGTATACCGACAAGACCTCCTATAACAAGTGCAAGAAGTAATCTTATGACCATAGTGACCGGTGTCAGTTCCCTGAGATATTCCATTACACTTTCCATGTTTTTACTCCTATACGATCGATTTGTGCTTTATATTTTTTCTATCTCACTGAGCCATTCAGCAACGGAAGCATCGCTTGGCATGCGCCAGTCCCCTCTTGGGGATAATGCGACGGAACCGACCTTGGGGCCGTTTGGCGAACAGCTTCTCTTGAACTGTGAAACAAAAAACCTTTTATAGAATACGGTCAGCCATTTCTTTATCTGTTCATCAGTATACTTGCCCTGGAATGCATATTTTGTAAGTCTGAATATTTTCATTGGACCTGATCCCCAGCGCATGAAGTGATAAAGGAAAAAATCATGCAGTTCATAAGGTCCGACTATATCTTCCGTTTTCTGCACTATCTCTCCGTCATCAGCCGGGATAAGCTCAGGGCTTATGGGGGTATCAAGAATGTCATACAGTACTTTTCTGAGTTCACCGCCTCTGTAATCCGCAACATTCCTCACGATATATTGTATCAGAGTCTTGGGAACTGATGTGTTCACGGCATACATCGACATGTGGTCTCCGTTATATGTGCACCACCCCAAAGCGATCTCCGAAAGATCACCTGTCCCTATGACGATGCCTCCTGTCATATTCGCCACATCCATCAATACCTGGGTGCGTTCTCTCGCCTGCGCATTTTCATATGCTGCATCGTATTCCAGACCGCTGTGCCCTATATCCTTCAGATGTCCTTTTACTGCTTTTGAGATATCGATCACGCGGGAATCCGTATTTAAAAGCTCACTGAGTTTTTTAGCATTATCCTTTGTCCTTTTGGTGGTGCCAAAGCATGGCATTGAGATACATATGATATCTTTTGCCTGTTTACCCATCATTTCAAATGCTCTGTATGTCACAAGAAGCGTAAGAGTCGAATCCAGTCCGCCTGATATGCCTATTACAGCGGTCCTGCTTTTTGAGTGTTCCATCCTTTTTTTTAATCCGGTACACTGTATGTCAAAAATATCATTGCACCTTTCTATAAGCTTTTCGGTATCTTCCGGAATAAAAGGATGGCTGCTGATTTTCCTTATTAATTCAGTTTTTTTTTCCTTCAGACTGAAAGAAATATGTATATATTCCCTGTCTTTGTTTATTTCCCTGACGGATGTCTGATTTCTTCTGTCGTTTACGAGCCTCTGAAGATCAATGTCTGTGACAGTATATTCCGGTCCAAAAGGCTTGCTTTCAGCAAGTATGACGCCGTTTTCGGCGATGATGCTGTGTCCGGAAAAGACTACATCGGTAGTTGATTCGCTTGGATTCGCATTGCTGTATATATATGCACAGATGCATTTACCTGATTGGGATTCTGTCAGGGACCTTCTGTAACCTGCTTTGCCTAATACCTCATCGCTCGCTGAAAGATTTGCTATTACTGTGGCTCCGTTAAGAGTGTGGTATGAACTTGGCGATATCGTTGCAAACAGATCCTCACATATTTCCACTGCCAGTACAAGTTCCTTTGTTTCCCTGCATTCGAAAAGTATATTTGTCCCAAAAGGTATCTTTATTCCCAATATATCTGTTTCCGTATTATCCTTAGGCGCTTCTTTGAAATGCCTCTTTTCATAAAATTCACTGTAAGTGGGTATATATGATTTTGGAACGATACCTAAGATCGCTCCATCACACAAAACAGCCGCGCAATTATACAGTAAGCCATTGGAATTCACGGGAAGACCTACGACAGCGACCATCTCGCGCCCTTTTGTCGAAGCGCATATTTTCAGCAGTGATGAATATGCGGCATTCAATAACACATCCTGCTTGAACAGATCATCGCATGAATAGGAGGTTATGCATAATTCAGGGAAAACAATGACAGAAACACCTTCTTTATGTGCCTTGTCTATAGCGCTTATTATGTTGTCGCTGTTATATCCGCAGTTTGCCACTTCAAGTTTAGGACTTGCAGCAGCTACCTTTATAAACCCGTCACGCATATTATTCACTCCTCTTTTCCATTAATTATACACTATTTGTATATGAAAAAACAGACTATATATATCATTAGATAAAATCAGTTTTCAAGCCTGTTATCCGGCTGTAAGTGATCATTGAACCGAACAAACAATACTCCTACTAATATTTGAAAAATACCGGTCATGAACAGCAGTATCGGTACTCCTGACATCTCAAACCCTAAAAAGTTAAGTGTTTTTTCACCCATGCCTGAAATAAACATCGTTCCAAGCATCATACTCAGGAAAGATGAAAAATTTATCAGTATCGAATAAAAAGACATATAGTTTGTCTGATCCTTATTTGGCAGGTTGACATAAACCATGGAAGCCAGCACGGAGTTGCATCCTACCCCTATAACATGCTGAATGAGCCTTATAGCTATCCACAGCCATGAACTGTTGCCCGGTGTAACAAAAGCATATAGCAGGTATGTGGGACCCTGCATGAATTGTGCTATCGCAAAAGTCTTGAACCATGACTTCTGTTTGATAAGCCTCTTCCACATATTACCGAAGAATATAAAGAAAAGGAAATATATCGCATTTATAAAATTGATCGTAGTATAGCTTATGCCCAGATCCTGAAGCATGAATATATTTATGGAGGCTGCTGTAAGGTTCGTCCCTATATAGTACAATCCGATAAGCATGACTGTATGCAGGAATTTCTTATTATGAAACGGAAGCACTATTATGTCGCTTATCTTAATCTTCTCTTTACTTCTCTGATATGGAAATTCTTTAGGTATCGCCAAAGCAATAAAGTGCAGTATCGATATTACAAGAGCTGCATATCGGAAGCCTGTTATTATTTCCAGCTGTTTTGGAGAACCTGCAAATGAGTCGGTCACTATTGATAGGACAAGAACTATACCGCTTGTCAGAAAACTGTTTATGCATGAAGACAGGGTAAAATAGTCCATGCGTGTTTCTTCCGGCAGGAACTGAGCGTGCCATGTGGAATACCCCGGATCGACTATTGCGGAAATAGCTGATGACAGCGTAACAAGACATGTGAAACCTATCACTCTTCCTGTTTCCGTCTGTATCAGATCAGGCAGCAGCGTTATGCCAAGAATATTGATAGCGCTGGCCAACATGCCCAGAGCGGTCAGTATACCTTTTCTCTTTCTGAATCTTTCAAGTATGAACGGTGAAAACATTGACAGAAGTCTTGTCAGTGCAGGCACAAAAGTGATTATCCCTATATTTACAGTATTGATCCCATAACTGAGAAGGAAACCTGTATAGAATATGCCTCCGCTCAACTGTCCTGCTATCGAGCTTAAAATAGATGAGATTAGGATGTAGCTTCGGCCTTTTGCTTTATCGTCCTGCATATTGAAAGTACGCACAAAGGATGAGTTTTGCCACTTAACTTTCAATGCATGCATATATTCGGTCATCCCATCCTCCATCCAATGTATGATATGTTGAGGATTGTACAATAATGGTCCAGGCAAGTCAATAAAGACAGGGTAAATTATTCTGGACATAAAATTCCCAACTAATATATAATTATTATAACAATGAATATGTAAAGGAGATAGCACATGACAAGAGAACAGCAAAAATTCTATATCTGTAAGCACTGCGGGAATATTTTAGGGCTCATAAACAACGCAGGCGCGCCACTGATCTGCTGCGGTGAAAAAATGACCGAATTGATACCTAATACAACAGATGCTACGAAGGAAAAACATGTTCCTGTTGTTAAGGTGAATGGAAACAGAGTTACAGTTGATATCGGTTCATTACCTCATCCTATGATCAGGGAACACTATATAATGTGGGTGTATATTCAGACGGAAAAAGGCGGGCAGCGTAAAGTCCTTGCACCTGATGATAAGCCTACAACAGAATTTATTCTGACTGATGACGATATGATCCGGAAGGCTTTCATATACTGCAATCTTCACGGCCTTTGGATGACCGACGTAAAATAAGTGATAAATTAAATGTAAATAATATAAAGGAGGCATTGATATGAAAAAATATGTATGTACGGTCTGCGGTTATGTATACGATGAAGCTCTGGGAGATCCGGACAACGGAGTAAAACCGGGAACAAAATGGGAGGATGTACCGGAAGATTGGGTATGCCCGACATGCGGAGCCGGGAAAGACCAGTTCGACGAGGAATAGATATATAGTTTATACATCTGCAAGGGCATTTTCGTAAAGAAAGTGCCTTTTTTATTGCTTTATGATCGCATTTACAATACGGATCTGTTTAAACAAATAATTCACATAAATCTTTACACTAAGCATTTATAGTTTGTAAACAGAAAATACTTGACATTATTTATCCATACACATATTATTTATGTACAAAAACAAATAACTTAACAGTCACATGCTAACATTCATGTCAGAATATTCAAAATAAGGGAGTTATATCAATGAAAAGAAAAATCTGTTTGATACTGATGATTATGGTAATATTTTCCGCATGTCTGTCCGCATGCTATAGCCCGTTAGTTATGTCAGAAGAACCTCTTGCCAGTGATCCTGACAATAGCGATGGATTTATCATACTGCAACCGGATCTTTTAGAACCTGATCAGTATTACACCACTATGCGGCAAAAGGGCATTCTCCGAGGCTCCTATATGGAAACCCCATATGGGATATATTACAATCAATCCGATAATTTCCTGTACTACTCGCAATATGGGACGACAAAATACCTGAAGTTATGCACTAAAACGGATTGTAGCCATGAATATGACAACTGTGATGCATTTATTGGTGAAAATAAGCCTATAGCATATTACAAGGACCATATATACTATGTATCATCTGATATATATAGCATGAAATTCTATCTGTATAAAATGGATATGGATGGGAAAAACCGCGAGAAAGTAAAACAGATATATGAAGAAGATG
>Ga0172381_10005722_pt1 | contig 12567 bp, 12 predicted proteins | sample Leawel6488metaG_FD_119754 | JGI IMG/M metagenome (GOLD analysis project Ga0172381, IMG submission 119754) | Leachate microbial communities from a municipal landfill in Southern Ontario, Canada - Leachate well 64-88 metaG | ecosystem: Engineered > Solid waste > Landfill > Unclassified | place...
GACAAATATAAATGATGTGGTGCCGGAATATCTGCATACTGGCGTCTATAAGCCCCGTAATTCGCAAAAAACGATGTCTAATTCAATGGATGTGGGCAACCCGTCCAACTTTGCCAGGATGCTGGACTTATACCAAAATGACGCAAAATTGATGGCAAAAGACATCATTGGCATTAGTGTGAGTGAAGAAGAAACCGCCGAAACGATCAAGTCGGTTTATAAAGAAAGCGGGTACTTATTAGATACTCATAGTGCTGTGGCGGTGAGGGCGGCTCAGGAGAGCGGAATCGGGGATCCGATCATATCTTTAAGCACTGCTCATCCGGTCAAGTTCAAAGACTGCATAGAGCCCATGATAGGAAAGGCTATCGAAATTCCAGAAAGGTTAAGAGGGACAATGGCGAAAGAGAAGCGGTCTATAATTATTAAAAATAGTTTGGAGGAGTTGAGGGCGGTTTTGAGAAAAAATTAGAGATTGGGATTTTATTGTTTTGGCTAAGCGAAGGGATTTACATTTTATATTATTTGTGGCATTTTAAATAAAGCTCATTACCCTTTAAATAGAGGAGGCAAAAAAATGCCATCGATACAGTTTGTGGTAAAAATAGGTCGAAAATATTCGACTATCTATGCTCCGGACGGAAAAACCGTCTATGTGGAGCTGGAAAGAACGGCTGGCAATGTCATTATCTGCTCATTCATCAATGAAAGAGCTTTTGATGGTTGGTATTTTCATAGTGCCAGTAGTGGTAATATGATAGCTGCTATCAACGAGGCCATGAACTCTGCTCGCGATCTTATGCAATCAAAAACTCCCCGATAACGGGGAGTTTTAATTTATTACACTTCGATCAGTACCGGCAAAACCATTGGCCTGCGCTTTGTTTTATTCCAAAGCAATTGGCCGATCTGATCTCTTATGATTCCCTTGATATAATCCGGATCGGGCTTTTGATTGAATGGAATGCGTATTAAAACATTTTTAAGTTTGTTTCTAATATCATCAATAAGTGTTTTATTCTCTTTAAGAAAAATAAAACCTCTTGAAATTACATCGGGATTTTTTAGTAATTTTCCATTTTGTCTATCAATTGTTGCGATCACTACTACCATGCCTTCTTCGGAGAGCATCATACGGTCTCTTAATACCACTTCTTCAACATCGCCGATTCCAAGTCCGTCAACCATTACATAGTTAGCGGGTATTTTTTCAGATGTTGGCTTGAATCCATCCTTAGTTACCTCACAGATCTGTCCATTATCTACTAGAACCGCATGGTCTTTTGGATAGCCCATACTCCAGGCGATCTTAGCGCAAGCCTTCCTTTTAAAATAATAAGCATTCGCCGGCACTACAAACTTGGGTTTAACAAGTTTCATTATTAAGGCCAGGTCTTCTTTTGGAGAATGACCGCTAGCATGAATATCTAATAATTTAGAATTAAAAACTTCACTAACTTGTCTAGAGATATTATCTTGCAGCATCTGAACGCTTCTTTCGTTGCCCGGAACTACAGAGGATGAAAAAATCACCGTATCAGTTGATTTGAATCTTAAGTGCTTATGTTCGCCGTGGGCAATTTTGGTAAGTCCTGCATTTGGTTCTCCTTGTCCGCCGGTAGTTAAAATAATAACTTTGTCGTCTTTATATTTTGAGATCTCTTCTACAGTGATTAGGAGATTTTTTGCGGCTTTGATATAGCCAAGATTTTTGGCTATTTGCACATTGTCTTTCATAGATCTTCCATTTAATGCAACTTTCCTGCCGAGTTTTTCGGCAATATTGAATATCGCGACTACACGGCTAAGCAATGAGGCGAACGTAGCGACAATGATCCTGCCTTCGGCGTTCTTAAATAGATCTTCTAGGTTTTTTTGGACAGTTTCTTCGGATATCGATTTTCCCTGCACGTCGGCATTAGTACTATCAATAAAAGCTGTGTGGATATCCATTCTTCCAAGAGCTTCATAAACCCCAAGATTATAAGGCTCTCCCTTTGCGTCTCTTTCGACTCTGAAGTCTCCAAAATGAGTCATTTTTCCAGCGGGAGTGCTTAAAATAAAGCCAACTCCGTCCGGGATAGTGTGTCCGATATCAAAAAATCTAGCCCTGAAGTGCTCTGAGATCGTGACCTCATCATTGTGTTTTATTATTTGAAATTTAGGTTTTGGTAAATTTGGAAATTCTTCCATTCTTTTTTCCACCAAGGCCTTGGTCAGGGCGGCGGTATAAATAATTGGATTGCCCAATTTCTCTATAAGGTAAGGAATGGCGTGAATATGGTCATAGTGTCCGTGAGTTAGGATTATGCCCTTAATATTTTTCTTTTTAGGTTCTAAATATGAAACGTTTGGAATTATATAGTCTATTCCTGGAGTTTCTTCTTCGGGGAATTGAATTCCTACATCTACTATGATTATTTCGTTTTTGTATTCGAAGAATACGCAGTTTCGTCCAATTTCTTCAAATCCACCCAGCGGGCAAAATCTTAGAACCGGCTCTAGTTCGTGAATTTTTCTTATTGGTTTATGGGGTGTTGTATTAATCCTTCTTTGTGTATGTTGTGTTTGTGTTGTGTGTTTGATCATTTTAATATTTGTTTATTGTTTTTGTTTGTTATTTTTTATCCAGCAGATCCCTTTTTCCGGGAAGCCCGTCGACTAACAGACTATTCGGCTGAATTTTTCTTATTAAATCGATTGTTTCGCAATCTAAAACTTAAAAGTTTATATTTAACAAGAATGAATTTATATTATTTATTATTTTACTTATTTCTTGCTTGTAATTTATTAATTTTTATTTTAAAAGCATTGTGCCGAGGAGGAGATTCGAACTCCTATGGTCTTGCGACCGCTGATACCTGAAACCAGTGCGTCTGCCAGTTCCGCCACCTCGGCTTGGTCAATTCGCCAATTGGCGAATTGCGATCATTTTTATGATGAGTATCTTATCCCAAACAAGATCTGAAAATATTATTTTAAGACCCTGCTAGTTTCAAGATACCACTCGTTTATATTTTTAAATCTATCCGAAGGAGTGACCAACGACCTTCCGTCTAAACCGCCTAAATTTTTTATGGATATATATAAATAATAAGGAGAGAAGAGGAAGACGGCCGGCTGTTCGCCTGTTATTACTTCTTGAAGGTCGCCGATCTCGCTAATTCTTTTTTCAGGGTCCGATTCTTTTCGGATATTTTCAATGGCTTCGTCGGTTTTTTTATTTTCAAATAGCGACAGATTCAGGCCGGGATAAAATTTCTCTGAAGAATGCCAAAAAGAAAATATATCGGGATTGTTCTTAAGTATATTTCCGAAAATGAGCATTTGGTAATTACGATTTTTTATAACATCCTCATTTATATCGTTTGGATTTAATTTTATTAGATCCAGCTTTATTCCAATTTTTTCCCAATCGTTTTTTATCAGATCAGCTGCATCTGTTAAAAATTGGATCTGGGGGACTATCAATTGCAGTTCTAATTTGATCGTATTTTTGCCTGCCTTTTTTTCTCTAATTCCCGTATCTTGATTTATCAGCCACCCTCCCTTTTCTAGTATTTCGGTTGCCTTTTCAATGGAAAAATTTTCCAAATCCATATCCTTATATCCCTCTATCGTTGATGTAATTGGTTGATCGACTACTTCGGCTTTACCATTTAATACTTCATTTATAAGCTTATTTTTATCCGTGGCTATATCGAGGGCTCGTCTTACATTCTTGTCTTTTAGGGCTTCATTCATGTTCTGATTCAAAAAAATAGCATAATAGCGCGGCATTTTTAACTCAGTTAATTTATTGCTTAGTTTTATTTTTTCTATATTTTTAGGGCTTAAATTTCCAAATCCGTCTATTTTTCTGGAATTGAATGAACTGATCAGCTCTTCCGCTCCTTGGAAAAATTTGATCGATATATTTTTAATATAAGCTTTTTTACCGGCATAATTTGGATTGATGGCAAAGTTATATTCGGTTATAAACCCATCGTTTCTGAGGCTGTAGCTGACATATTTATAGGGTCCGCTTCCAACCGGTTCAAGGTTATAATTTGAAAGTTTGAGATTTGAAGAAGGGATAGATCCGAAAATATGTTTAGGTACAACCTTCAAATCCTTTAAGTTGTCCAGAAAAAATACATATTCATTTCTGAGGGTAAATTCTATTTCCAGTTCGCTGATCCTGTTTACGATTATCCCTTGCCAAGTCGTAAATATAGGCGAGCGAGCCTCCGGGTCCTGAATTGTTTCAATGGTAAAAATAACGTCGTCACTGGTAAGGGGTTTGTCATCGCTCCATAAAAGATCGCTCTTTAGGAATACATTCCATGTCTTTCCGTCCGGGCTGACATTGTAATGGTCTATTAAATCGGTTAGATCACTGTACGTTATTTGGGCGAGGTCTCTGTCGGTATCGGTGTTGCTGATGATCGGGTTTATGAATTTAGGCTGACCAATAACGCCTTCTGCATAAGATCCGCTTTCTACCGGTACGGGCGTGGTATTTTTGTTTATAAAATATGCCAACCATAATACCGAGGAAGCAAGAAATATAGCGACTGATGCGTATAAAAAGACTTTTTCGGTTTTAGTTAAAGATTTAAGGATTTGATAAAAAAACATGCTAAATCGAGATAAATTAAATAGTATTAGTGAAATTAAAACTTAGTAGTGGGATCATTTGATCAAGTGATGATTCAATATTCCCAAGTATTTTAGAATAAATTGATCTTTTGTATCTTATAAATAAGATATTGAGAGAATGTTTTAAAATGGTCTTAATCGTGAGTGATTAAGCCAAGCTAGAGTAGATCGAAAGACCCGCAAATAAAATGACCAATACAACAGTGCTCCAAAATATAATTCTTTCTAGGCCTCTGCGGGTGTGGTAAAATTCGCTATTTCCTCCAAAAACCCCAGACAAACCCGAGGATCTCTCCTGAAGAAGTATGGCGATAATTAACAATATTGAAACTATTATTTGTATGATCGATATAGCAGACATATTATAAATTTCTAATCTTCTTTTTTAAATGAGGATTTTGCTACAAATGTTAAAAGTAAGTTCACTGCGGTTACCAACAGCGTAGAATAGATCAGCGCTTGAATTCCAGATATTGTGACGTTTACAGACCAAATATCAAGAAGTTTTAATATTATAGCATTGATCACCAAACTAAACAAGCCCAGGGATAAAAATATGAAGGGGGAGAAGACCAGTTTTAAAATTGGCTTGATAAGTAAATTTATGAATGTAAATATCCCGGTCAGTATTAAAAGGCTCTCAATGTTGGAATTTATGCTAAATCCGGGAACAAATTGAGCGGTAGCTAGCAATGCGATCAAGTTAACCAAGAAATAAAAAACTATTTTCGATAGAAAACTCATCGTTATTCGATAACTATTTGTTTATTTATTTTAGTTAGCGTTTGTAGGCGATAGAAAGCTTTTTGTTTGGTTTCGGCGTCTCCGGTTTTTCTTTTTTCCTCAGCGTCTTTATATTCCCATGTCATTTTCTCTTTAAAGTCTGATCCTAGCTCGGGGTTTTCCTGGAGCAGGGTACGCAGTTTGGTGATGGTTTCATTGGCATTGTCTGCATTGCAGCCCTCAATGAGTTTATCCAACTTAAAAATAGGCGGCATTTCCTTTTCCTTTTTTTCTACGGTTTTTTCAACTTCTTCCAGGATCTTGCTGATATTATTCTCTCCTTTATTTGTGTTATTTTTTGGTAATTTTTCCATGGATTAATTGTAATCCCATTGGCGGATAATTTGCAAATAGTTTTATCTTAAAAGCGGCAGGAGATCTTGTCCCGTCATATCCTGGGGTTTAGGGATGTTCATTAAACTTAAGATCGTAGGCGCTATATCGGAAAGTATGCCGATAGTTTCCCTTTCAGACAGGTCAATATCTTTTTGGGTTTTGTTTCTAAATAATTCTTTGGATACTATATAGACCGGAACCGGAGAAGGGTCGTGTCCCGTGGTTGGTTGAGCTGTTAATGGGTCCATCATTTTTTCTCCATTGCCATGGTCGGCCGTGATTATAAGAATATCGCCGTCTTCCATTACTTTTTTAGACAGCTTTCCTATTTCTTCGTCTATTGTTTTTGCCGCTATCATACCGGCGTCAAAATTTCCGGTATGGCCGATTATATCGGCGTTGGCATAGTTTATAAGTATAAAATCAAAAGAATTTTCGTCTAAGGCTTGAATTACTCTGGCGGTTATTTCTCCAGCCATCATTTCAGGGGCTTCATCGTGGCGTGTTACGTTTTTGGATGGCACTAAAATTCTAAATTCATTGGTAAATGTTTTGTCCTGAAGGCCGTTGAAGAAGTATGTTACGTGAGCATATTTATCCGATTCGGCAATACGCAATTGGGATTTTCCATTTTCAGAAAGAATTTTTCCTAATGGATTTTCTACTTTTGCCTGGGGTGAAACCACGGGCAGTCCGAATCTCGGCGAGTATTCGGTCATAGTTGCGATATAAAGATTGGTGAATTTTTTAACCGGGAATTCTTTGAATTCCGGATTGATGAAGGTTTCTACCAATTGCCTAATGCTATCTTCGCGAAAATCGAAGAATATCAATCCGTCGCCGTCTTTAATGCCGTTATTTTCCGGGCCTATTAAATGGGGCTCGATGAATTCATCACTTAGGTTTTTATCGTAGTTTTTTTCTATCAAAGACTTATAGTCATCTGTTATGGGACCCTCTCCTATCAGGGCATCGTAGGCTTTTTTGGTGCGATCCCAGTGCTGATCTCTGTCCAATGCATAATATCGGCCGATAAGACTGGCTATTTTAACTTTTGGAGACAATATAGCTTCAACCTTAGAAAGTAATCCTCCGGCGGATTTTAACGGGCTATCTTTGCCGTCAGTATATAAGTGCAAATTAATTTTAGGGATATTATTTTTATTTGCAAAATCAACTAACGCCAATAAATGTTCCAATGAAGCGTGAATGTTCGCATCCGTTAAAAGGCCGGCAATGTTTAGGGTGCCGGTATTTTTTTTAACGTGTTCGGCCAAATCTAAGAGAGTTTTGTTGGTAAAAAAAGAACCATCTTGGATAGACATGCTTATTCTGGGATAGTGCTGAAAGATTATTTTTCCCGCACCGATGGTTAAGTGCCCAACTTCGCTATTACCCTCTTCTCCCCAAGGAAGTCCGATGGCTATGCTGGATGCTTGAAGCGCTCCTGAAGGAAAATGCTTCTTTATGTAGTCTATGTTTGGCGTGCCCTGAGTGTATATCGGATTTGATCCGTCTTTTTTTCCTATACCCCATCCATCAAGTATTGCTAAAACAATTTGCCTTTTCATTTTCTTTGGAAAATTAAAAATATCCCTTTACTCTATTATAATTGTTAATTATAATACAGAGTATCATAAATAATTAATTTGTTCCTAAGAAATTCATTAAAATGAAATATTTAGCGGACAATCGAATAAATGTTTTTAGATCCAATTTTTTGGCTTTCTTTAGCCATCGCAATAGCCCTGGGCTACTATATCCGTCACTTCATAGTATCTAAACAGGTAGGTTCCGCCGAAGAGAAAATAAAACTTAAATTAGAAGAGGTCCAAACTCAAGCCAAGGGCGTTATTTTGGAGGCTAAGGATAGAGCCGCTCTTTTGCTTGAAGAGGTTAAAAAAGAAGAAAAAGAGGGAAAGTCCCAATTATTGAAATTTGAAGAAAGGCTCCTTAAAAAAGAAGAGTCTTTGGAAAAGCAATTTTCAGATATTGTTTCTCAAAAGGGTTTTTTGGAGAAGGGGATCTCCGATCTTGGAGTTAAAAAAAATGAGATAGAAGAATTAAGGAAGCAAATTCTTATAGAATTGGAAAAAGTTGCCAAGCTTTCAGTGGAGGATGCAAAAAAACAAGTTTTGGCTAGGATCCAAGAGGATCATGGCATTGAATTGGCCAAGGCTATGCAAAAATTAGAAAGAGATAGGCGCGAAGAAATAGAGAAAAAGAGCTTAGATATCATTACTGCTTCTATCCAGCGTTATTCGCGATCGCATGTTGCCGATGTCACGACCAGCGTTTTTCAATTGCAAGATGAAGAATTAAAGGGAAAGATCATTGGACGCGAAGGTAGGAATATCAGAGCTTTAGAGCGTCTTACCGGCGTGGAATTCATAATAGATGAAACTCCTGATGCCGTAGTCATTTCCTCGTTCGATCCGCTTAGAAGAGAGGTGGCCAGATTAACTTTAGAAAAATTAGTAAAAGATGGGCGTATTCAGCCGGCTAAGATCGAAGAAAAAGTTGAAGAGGCTAAACAGGAGCTCAATAAGAGGATCGATGAGATCGGTGAAAACGCTGTATTGGAAGTTGGCGTTATTGGTATTCCAAAAGAAATAGTCACCCTTTTGGGCAGGCTTTATTTCAGATCAAGCTTTGGCCAGAACGTTTTGATCCATTCCATAGAAATGGCTCATATTTCCGGCATGATAGCTTCTGAGCTTGGAGTTAATGTTGAAATTGCTAAAAAAGCTGCTTTGCTTCACGACTTAGGAAAAGTAATAGATCACGAAGTAGAGGGTAGTCACGTAGAGATCGGAATTAAGCTTCTTAAAAAATACGGAGTGGATGAAAAAGTCATTGCCGCTATGCAGTCTCATCACGAAGAATATCCGTTCTCTTCTCCCGAATCCTATATAGTTGCCGCAGCCGATATTCTTTCCGCTGCTAGACCGGGCGCAAGAAGGGGTACGGTTGAAAATTATATTAAGAGGCTTCAAGATCTGGAAAGGATCGCTGTGTCTTTTGAGGGCGTAAAAAATGCTTATGCGGTTTCAGCTGGCAGGGAAGTTAGGGTTTTTGTTGTACCTGAAAAGATCGATGATTTTGGCGCATTGCAACTTGCTAAAAATATCGCCTCAAAGATAGAGACGGATCTTAATTATCCGGGCGAGATCAAAGTCAACGTGATCAGAGAGATGAGGGCGGTGGAGGTAGCCAGATAATCAATTAAGTTTCGTTTTTGTATTTACGAAAATATTTTGTATAATATTAGCTTATTAATTAACAAAGTCGAAAAATTATAAAGGGATCGGTGTTTAGCGACTAGAAAATTTATTCTAGGAGCATCTGATCCCTAATATCTGCCGATAGGCAGGAGTGACCAAAATTATTTATTATGAAAAAAGAAGATTTAGTTGCGGTTGTAATGAAAGCTGCTGAGACATCTACTAAGAAGCAAGCAATTATAGCCGTGGAATCTGTTTTCGGGGCTATTTCCAAAGCTCTTAGCAGGGGGGAGGAAGTTTCTGTTCCGGGATTCGGTGTTTTTAAAACAGCGAAGAGCGCTGCCAGAGCTGGTATAAATCCTAAGACCGGAGCAAAGATCCAAATAAAGGCTTGCATCAAGCCCAAATTTAGAGCCGCCAAGGCTTTAAAAGAAGCTGTTAAATAGGAGATCACGGTAAATAAAAAATCTCTCCATTTTCGCTGATTGGCGGATGATGGAGAGATTTTTTATTGCAGGTATTATTTCAATTTTGCCGATACTTTATTGCTTATATTCATAAAACTGCCATAAGCATTCTTTATTTCTTTTAAAGATTTTTCTATTAATGTTTGGGCGTTATCTTCTTCGGCGGTGATCTTGGGAGCGGAAGCTGTTACTGCTGCAGTTGAAGAAGCGGTTAGCTCCTCAGCGCTTGATTTGATGACGGACCCCTCTATCTTTTCCAAGGTAGTTGTTGCGGCTTCGGTTTTAATTTCCGGAGTAGATGAAGCCATATTTATAATATCTTTTTCTACTGCGCCTATAATTATTTTTTGGGCATTACTATTGAAGATCTGGGCGTTAGCCAGGCTCTTCATAGCTGAGTCGATATAATTAGAAGTATCTTCTTTTTTGATTATTTTGGCGTTCTCAAGTTTTTTAAGATCAGTTATGATCTTATCTAATCTGGTATTTGCGGTTTTTAAAACATCTTTTTCTTGGAAGGTAAGGATGAAAACCGTCAGTTTTTTAACGTATTTATTGTAATTTTCCTCTCTCCAATCTTTATATTCTTGGGCGAGATTTTTTACTTCGTCTAGCGTTAATTTGTCATTTTCGGTTTTAGCCTTTAGGTCTTCTGAATATTTTTTATTGGTATCTAAAATTTCCAAGAACTTTTCTTTTATTTTAGTTTGAGAGTCGGATTCAAAACTTAAAGAATTTATTTTTTCTTCAAGATTTTTTATTTCCAACAGAGACAGGTCTGTGATCTTGTCTAGAGCCTCTTTTCTGATCTGTATCTCTTTTATTTCTTTATCTTGATCGGAAAGCGTGCTGTCGTCTTTGAGCTGCACCAATTCATCTACTTTATTTGAAGCTTCTTTATTTGGGACTTGAAGATTTTGCGGAGCTGGCGGATTTTCTTGGGCAAAAATAGGGGATAAGCCCATTGATAAAGTAATTAAAATTATAATTGCTATTACCGTTATTTTTAATATTTTTTTCATATTTTATTTATTATATAAAACTACATTGTTAGCTTATTTAAAAGCTCATCGATGTTCTCTCCATTGTCGCCGTCATTGATATTTAGTCCCTTAATTTCTTTTTCTATGATAGTTGAATTTAGGTGCCCAGGTCCATTTTTTGCCGTTTCGTCTAGAGCAATAGCCACTTTTTTAGTGGAGTCATTGTAATATTTAGCTTCGGCAATAGTTATCTTAATATCAACTTGACCGGCTTCTTTGGCGATCTTTTCCTCGTCTAGGCTTGATAATAGCACGGGCGATAAGAGCTTGGCGTTAAATTTAGAGAATGAGCCGCTCACAGAGACCATTATAAGAACTCCGGTTAAGCTAAGAGCTGCGCCTAATTTTAAAAATTCAAAAAAATTAATAGAAAATCTATTTTCAGAATTTTGAGCGGAGCTTAAGATCGATCGCAATGAAACGTTCTTGTATTCCTGGTCCGGTTCGATCTTTTTAAGTTGTTTAATTATTTCCTCTATGTTTTGCATATAATTCTTTTAAATTGTTTATGGCTCTGTGCTGTATAAGTCTTATGGCTCCTTCGCTTTTATTCAGGGCGTTAGCTATTTCTTTGTGGTCTAGGTCTTCTACATATCTCATTATCAATACATCTTGATATTCCGGTTTTAAAAATTTTATGAGAGATTTTACTTTATCAATAGCTAATGGGATGTCTAAGCTTGCCTGTTCTTCGGATCCGAGCATTTCTTCCTGAAAATCCTCGGTATCTATTGAGATGTTCTTTTTATCGGTGCGGTAGTAATCAATGACTTTATTTCTGGCAATTTGATAGAGCCAGCTGGAAATAGGAAATTGCTTTTGTTTATAATTTTTTATGTTCTGCCAAGCGCTTAAGAATATTTCGTGAGTTAGATCTTCGGCTACTTGTTTGACTGAGACTTTAAAAAAGACAAAGCGGTATATTTGCGAAACATAGTGATTATAAATTAAGCCAAAGGATCCTTGGTTTCCTTCTTGAGCTTCCTTTATGTATTTTTTTTCTTCTTCTAACATAATAAAACGAATGAATGTGGCTTTAGTTTCTATGTAGAGGCTTGAATAGCCCCCTATATATTATAAGGTATTTGAAATTGGCCGCCTAAAGCAGATGGGTCTAATTTGAGTTTTATTTAAAAATTTGAGCGGGTAGGGGGAGTCGAACCCCCTTCATCAGCTTGGAAAGCTGAGGTAATACCGGTATACGATACCCGCTTTTACCCAACGCGATTGATTATTTGAACCTTTCCATTATAATAAGTTTTATAACTTATTTCAATAATAATTGCATTTTATGAACAAGCGAACGAGGAGCTTTGTAAATATATTTTTAGTTTTATCTGTAATTTTTGTTTTGGGGTGGCTCGGCTATTTGCTTTGGAGCAGCAGCGGGTCTTTTGTTCCGAAAGATTTTTCCGAAGCCAGAGGGAGAAGCGCCACTATAGCATCAGAGCTTGTTTCTGATCTGGATACGTCTTTGCAGAATTTAAATAAAATTTCAGAAGAAGATAAGAATGGCAGGTATTCATCTGCTTTAGAATTGGTTGAGCAGGAAACCGAAAAAGTTGAAAAGGTTAGAAATTTAGCCTTAGATCTATCCAATGAACTTATCAATATGACCCAGGCTGTCCAGGGCATAGAGCCGGCAACTGCAAGAAATTTGGCTCTGGAGGCGATCACGCAAGAAGTTCCTCTTATCGGCCATTTGACCATGTATAATGATTTTTTAAGCAGATTGCTCGCAACTCTTAAAATGAAATTTGTAGACGACAGTAATTATGACAGCAGCGATGTTCAGAATTATATAGCTAAAATGAATGAGGAGGCTAAAGCAGTAAATTCTATAAATGATTCTTTTGATCAGAAGTTGAAGGATTTTGATAAGGCCTTGTAATGAATTTTTGTAAAAAAATCCCCTTGCCGTAAAAGTGGGGGATTTTTTTACTCATTAATTGTTTTGTGGTTGTTTGAGAGAATTTTATAAATAAAAATCCCCGCACCATAAATGGTGCGGGGATACTGCTAGGCCGCGGCGCCTACTGCTGTTTTTGCTCTTCCGAAAGGAATGGCGTTCCA
>Ga0172381_10005723_pt1 | contig 12565 bp, 13 predicted proteins | sample Leawel6488metaG_FD_119754 | JGI IMG/M metagenome (GOLD analysis project Ga0172381, IMG submission 119754) | Leachate microbial communities from a municipal landfill in Southern Ontario, Canada - Leachate well 64-88 metaG | ecosystem: Engineered > Solid waste > Landfill > Unclassified | place...
AAAAAAGACTATTCTGCGCCCATTATAGTATACCAATGTTCGTCTTGCCAGAAACTATTATAATCACGATAACATAATTCTACCTCATCTCCGGCTCCATATGAATATTGAGAATTTTTTAGCCAAACGGCTAGAATATAAAAAGCCTTACCCCCACAAACTCCTGGATTCGCCATGTAACGATAATAACGATAAGTATAAAGATCGCTTAATCCCGTAACGGATTCAATAGGAACTATACCAAAAATCCCTTCATCGACTAGAGGATGAATAAAAGCATTATGAGTATCAATATTCCCCACTTCCCAACCTCCAGGAGGACAGTCAGATCCTTCACAATTATTACCTGCCGGATCAGGGTATCTCCCTTTTTTATCAAGATACATTTCTAATCCCTTTTGTATCTGTTTTATATCTGATATTCTCCTAGTATCTCTGGCTTTATCTATCTGACCTCTGACGTAAACTAAAGCAATTGCCGAAATCAGCCCGATTATGGAAATAACAACCAATAACTCAATAATAGTGAAAGATTTTTTCTCATTTTTCATTATTCTAAATTTTCTCCCTCCCCAAAGGGCTTAACTTGCTTATAATAAAGAGCGAATAAAAATAAGACTACCGCTAAAAATCCCCAAAAGACCGTATATGCGCTCACATAAAATATATCAGGATTGGCACCAAAAATATAATCTGTGATTGCACTAATAAAAAAACAAATCATGCCAGCGGAGAAAAAAAGGGATCTTTTGCGAACATGTTCATTATAACTTTTAAGCCCATGATAAAGAAAAAAGACAATGTTCCATAATCCAAAAATAGCCAACTCTAAGCCTATAAGAGTATTTATTATCGGTCCCCGTGCATCTTCCCAAAAAACAAACGGCTCCTGAACGGTCATTGTCGCTGGCTGCATTTGAATAGCCGGCACGAAAGAAAAAATAAACCCCGAAATCACAATAACGGCAAAAAGTATCTTTTTAATAAGCTCTTTATGTATAATCTCAAAAGTCAGGGCGACGAAATAAGCCATCCCCAAGAAATAAAAGAAAACATATATGTTAAAAATAAAACTGATAATTAACAAATCTTTGGTGAGAATGCCATTCGGCAAAAAAATCAACATCGCGATACAAAAAGAGATAAAACATTTCAAGACATACCCTAATTTCTTTTCTCTTGTCCCACGATAAGAAAGATAAACCTTAATCGTTGCTAGCAAAAGGAAAAAAAACATTACTACGCTGGAAATTGTGATAATCGGTATCATAAATTTAGCTTACTATTCAAAAACCCGACCAATTCTTTAATTTTTATTCTCTCCTGTTTCATTGTGTCTCGGTCTCTCAAAGTCACATCTTCTTTTTCCAATGTTTCAAAATCAATAGTTATACAATAAGGAGTCCCTATTTCGTCCTGTCTGCGATAGCGTTTCCCGATAGAGCCCGCTTCATCATATTGGCAGATAAAATACGGCCTCAACATATTGTATAATTCCCTCGCTTTTTTAGTCAGCTCGGGTTTATTTTTCATCAAAGGGAAAACAGCGACTTTTATTGGAGATATTTTTTTATCAAATCTTAAAACCAACTCAACTTCTTTTACAGAATTAGTTGTCTCTGTTCTTCCTCCCTCGATTTCCTGGTAAGCCTCAACTAATAAGGCTAATAAAAGCCTGTCTATTCCTAAGCTTGGTTCAATAACAAAAGGGGTGTATTTTTTCTTTGTCTCTTCGTCAAAATAAATTAACTCTTTCCCTGAAAATTTTGAATGCTGTGAAAGGTCATAATCAGTCCTGTTGGCTATGCCGGTCAACTCAGACCAGCCAAAAGGATATTTATACTCAATATCTATCGTCCTTTTTGAATAATGTGACAGGCTTTCTTTTTTATGTTCTTTCCTCCTTAAATTTTCTTTTTTTATACCCAAACTAATAATAAAGTTTTCCCATTCGTCCACCCATTCTTCATATATCCTTTCATCCTCTCCTGGCTTAACAAAATATTCTATCTCTGCCTGCTCGAATTCTCTTGATCTGAAAGTGAAGTTCCCGGTAGTAATTTCGTTCCTGAAAGATCGGCCAATTTGAGCAATCCCAAAAGGAATTTTCAATCTCATAGTTTCTTGAATTAAAGAAAAATCAGTAAACATTGACTGAGCGGTCTCGGGTCTTAAATAGGCAATGTTTGATTCGTCTTCAACCGGTCCCAAAAAAGTTTTAAACATTAAATTAAAATTCCTGGCAGTTGTAAATTCTTTGCCTCCGCATTGTGTGCATTGATTTTTTCCCTTTGCTTTGCCCTGGCCAATAAAACCGCCCTCCTCCATGTGGTCGGACCTAAAACGAGCATGACACTCTTTGCATTCGACAAGGGGATCTGTAAAATTCTTCAAATGGCCTGACGCCTCCCAGGTTTTAGGATGCATTATAATCGGTGTATCGATTAAAACGATGTCCTCTCTCTTTTGAACAAATCTTTTCAACCATTCCTGCTTGATATTATTTTTTAAAAGAGAGCCCAGGGGACCATAATCCCACAAAGCCTCCACCCCGCCATAAATCTCCGAGGATTGAAAAATAAATCCCCTTCTTTTACAGAGCGAAACTATTTTTTCCATTAAATTTAAATCTGACATATTTTTTATTGCACCGCTCCTTTTTTACCAGAAACCATATCATCGGGTATGTTCGTATTTAAGGAAGGAGTGGTGGACTGTAAAAGATTGTCTGTCCAGCTGTCTTCTCCGGTAATTACAACATCACTAATTATATCAGGAGTCTGACCTCTCTGGGATTCTATTGGAGTAAAAGAAATTTGGAAGGCGATATTACGACCGGCTGCCAAAAGCCCCTCTCCTTTAACCACATCCCCTACCGACCAGACAATTTCCCGCGACTGGGAATCAAAAGCAAATTTAGAAAAAGCATCTTCGGGGAAAATCTTTCCGGTTAATTCAACCCCTTCTGGCAAAACTGTTTTTACCTTAACGTCTTTTACATCTGAATAATAATTCTTCACATACCACATAATAGTATATGTTGTAGGTTCTCCGACTTTAGGAGGAACGGGCCCTGAATTTCCAAAAACTTCATCTTGATAATACCCCTTTTGGACTAACTCTATTTTCGAGCTCACTTTGGTAACGAATTCCTGTTCAACCTGTGATATAAAAACTTTATTGCTCAAATAGGGGTTTTTCGCGTTTCCTAAATCATCTTTCACTTTTATCCAAAAATCAACCACTCCTTCGTCTGTCGGAGCCAAGTACTGAAGTTTTGCAATCTTACGCCAGTCAAAAATTACCGAGTTATCTCCTGGCTGACAGTTCCCTACGTCTGACTTTACCGTCTGTAAATCAAAAGCATCCCCAGTAAGCTTGCTAACCATAAATAAATTATTTAGAGAATCATCTCCGATATTTTTAAAATAAATTTCGTAATGCAACCATTCCCCGGGGACCGCAGAATACTGCGGGTTCTTGTTAATCTCCTGTCTTAGATAAATTGTAGGATTAACCACTTCTACTCCTTTTTCCGCCTCTTTTAATAAAATAAATTCTCCGTCTTTCCAGATTCCCATTTTTGCCCTGAATATTTTTACTTCTCCAGCATCAGCAGAAACTCTTCCGGCTACCTCAATTCTTCCTCCCTGGCCTTTATTTAAAACAGGAATATCCCAGTCCGTCTTATCTAAAGATTTCGGAGAAGATTCAATAAACTCAAAGTCTGAAGGATAATCAACTTGAATTCTTATCCCACTGAGGGAATATTCTAGGTTTGAAAAATAATTCAACCTAAATCTAAAATCTTCCCCAGAATTAATCTTGGTAGGCAGATCAAATTCAAAAGTCAGAGGAGCTGATTTAATAGTGGTAGTAAAAGTGGTTGAAGACTCATACTTTGCCTTCAAATCTTTTGGCTGATAGCTTAAAGTGGCTTTAGCCAATTTTGATTCTCCTTCTTTCCCTAATAATCTTATTTTAAAAGAGATGTTTTTCTCTTCGCCAGGATAAATGGCCTCCCCTAAAGATTCTGATCCCAAAACCTGATTTCTGAAAATTTCATCGTCTTTCATGGAGAGAGATGGCGGTTCAAAAACAAGCTGAGGGTTCTCTAGCCTAAAATTACCGTTATTCTTATATTTAACGATATATTCAACTTCCTGTCCCAAATCCGCCTCTTTAGGACCTAAAATTTCTAATTTCAAAACCTCTTTTGAATAAATTCCTCCCTTCCAGGCCCAAAAACCGATGACACCGACGACTACGAATAAAACGATTAAAAAAAGAATTATTTTTTTACGCATTTTTTTATTTTAACAAATTATTTAACTCTTTCCAAAACCGACCTTAGATAGTTTTGGGATACTAGTTTAAGCGATTTTTCCTGCTCACTATTTATTTTTAATTTTAACAAAATCTGCCACTTTTTATTAAGAATAATCCTTAAAATTTTAACAACTCCTTGATCTATTCTTTTCCCTGATTTTATCTTTAAAAAACAGATTTGGCAGATTACTCCCCCTTCCTTAGAATTAAAATATAGTTTATCGGGGGACAACTTCTTATGACACGAAGAACAATTATATAAGTGGGGATGGTAGCCCAGGGCCGCTAAAAAGTTCCACAAAAAATAGTAATAAACTAATAAAAAATGTTTAACCTGTAAATTAGGATTATTCAATTTTCTAAAAACATCCAATAAGGCCCAAACTTTTTCATCCACTTCCTGCCCCTTTATCAAACCACCTAAAATTCCTGAAATCTTATGGGCAATTTTTAATCTTTTTAAATCTTTTCTTATATTTTCAAACTTTTCTATAGGTACTGCGTCAATCAGAGTTTTATAGGTTTTTGATTGAATAAATTCAATCTCCGATAGATAAAAAACTTCTGCTCCTGATTTTAACTTTGACGAAATCTTTCTGATTGCTTTGCCCAATATTTCTATTTTCCCATAATCTTGAGTAAAAACCGTAAATAACTGATCAGCCTCGCCCCTATTTTCTTTTTTAATAAAAAACCCTCTTGTACGATAATGAATAAACATTCTATCTCTAGTATTTTCCCCTTAAACCAAATTTATCTTCCATATATCTCCTCTCTCTGTTCAAGTCTGTTTTTTCTTTAGCGGTCGGAGCTTTAGCCTCGTTAGCTCTTAAGGTTCTAAGAACCTTCCTAGCTTCTGTCTCATTAATATAGCTTTGAAATTTATTATAAGGAATATCTTTTTCTATCATTTTCTTCACCTGTTCTTTAGAATATATCACGCCGCCTGAGCCAGGAATAACTCTTGAATCTTTACCAAATTTATAATTTATGTCTTTCCTCGTCCAAGATTTCTTTTCTTGGAAAAAGGTCTTAGGTTGCTGAGGAGCCGGCACTGATTTGCCCGAAGGATTTGACGGCGTACTTGTTGATTTTGATCCCGTATTCCCGCCGCTTATTTGTTGTTTCATGTCTGAAAGAGACATATAATTAAATCTTTTTAATTGCTAACCATATTTGACTATTATCGACCTTTACCTCTTCCGAAATATTAAACCCCTTTTCTATTTTTTCTCCAAATTTAAAATCTTTAATCCTCCCCTCTCTTAAGATGTTGTTTTTATTTTTATCCAAAATATCCCTTAAATTAGCTTCGCTGAAATATCTTACTAAAATTTTGTCTTGTGGTTTAAGTTCTGACTTCTTTCTCATCTCTTGAATATAACGAATAACCTCTCTCACTGTTCCTTCCTCCTTGAGCTCTGGAGTGATATTAATATCTAATTCTACCTCTCCCTTGATACTAGAATCAAACTTTACTTCTTTTACATTTATTTCGTCCTTTATCAAATCCAATAATTCTTTATCGCTTTTTAACTTGTTTCCCTTAATTTTAAGCTTTGATAAAGGTTGTCTTACTTTTATTCCAGCCTTAGCTCTTTCCGCTAAGGCCATTACTACAATTTTTCTGATTTCTTCCATTTTATCTTCAAGCCCTCTATCCATTAATTTTTTATCTATCTTCGGCCAATCAGATAAATGGATAGAGTCTGATTTCTTTTGAATTTTTCCATAAATTTCTTCTGATATAAATGGGAGAAAAGGAGCTATTAATTTACTTAGGGTTAAAATAATAAACTGTAAAACGGCTGATGCCTATTTAAGCTCTTGTTTGGTTTTTGGTTTTTGAAACCTTGACCGCGATCTGCGAATATACCACTGAGACATACTGTTAACCGCAAAATTTTCAATTAGACGGGCAGAGCTCGTGATATCATACTCATCTAATTTTTCGTCGACTGCCATAATCAAATGATTTAATTTTGAAACAATCCATTTGTCTAAAATATTTTTAGGATTAACAACTAGATTTTTTGAACTTTCTCCGTAGGTTTCGAAAAAGACAACGCAATTCCACAGGATCATAATAAATCTCTTTAAACAGCCGTCTACGTCTTTTTCGGTAAACAATTTAGAGTCGCCAGGCTGATTAATAGTGTAGAAATACCATCTAGCCGCATCTGCCCCATATTTTTCAATAATATACCAGGGGTCGACAATATTACCTTTGGATTTTGACATCTTTTCTCCTTTTCCGTCCAAAACGTGACCCAAAGATATAACGTTTTTATAGGCCGGACTATTTTTTATCAAGGTAGAAATGGCATGCAAAGTATAAAACCAACCCCTTGTTTGGTCTATTGCTTCAGAAATATAATCTGCCGGGAATTGCTTATTTTTATCAATTAAATCTTTATTTTCGAAAGGATAGTGGTGTTGAGCAAAAGGCATAGAGCCAGAATCAAACCAGCAGTCAATAACCTCTTTGGTTCTTTCCATATGGCTATCACATTTGGGACATAAAAATTTAACTCCGTCTATATAAGGACGGTGAAAATCCAATTCCATGTTTTTATCATATGGAAGGCTCTTTAATTTTATTTCTCTTATTTCTCCTACCCCTATCTCTTTTTTCTTTATTAGTATATTTGTAAATTCTGAAAGACTATAACCATACAATATTTTTTCAAGCAAAGTTATAGGCCTCTGATGACCGACTATCAGAATATTTTTACCTTCATATTCTTTATCGATTTCTGCAATGAAATCATACATTCTTTTTTCAACATCAACATATGTTTCTCCTTTCGGGGGAGCTACAGAAAACCTTTTTGAATAATATTCTAAGGGAGGCAACTCGTCTTTTTTTGCCCAAAATTCTCCGGCCAAAATTAATGGCTTCCCGTTAAAAATGCCTGAATTTATCTCTCTTAGCCTTTTATCAAATTTTGGTTTCAAACCCAATTCTTTCCCAACGATACCTACTGTCTGCCTTGTCCTCAATAAATCTGATGAAAATATCAAATCTATTTTCTTGCTTTTTGCTTTTTTAGCAGCAATTTTAATCTGCTCTTCCCCTTTTTTTGTCAAAGGAGAACTAAATTTTTCAGGCCAACAGGAAACAAGATTCTTAATATTTTTCAAAGATTCTCCATGTCTCAAGAAGAAGTATTTATTTTTACTAAATTTCTGAGAGAGCAGATCGTTTTTCGAACCGACAAACTCTAAATGGTTGCACTTCTGGCATTTCCAAATAGGCAAGGGGGTGCCCCAATATCTTTCCCTGGAAAGAGCCCAGTCTTTAATTTCTCTTAGCCATTCTCCAAAACGCCCTTCTTTTAAATTGGCTGGAACCCAATTTATTTTTTTATTATTCTCAATTAAATCTTTCTTTATTTTTGTCGTCTCAATAAACCAAGACTTCTTGGCATAATAAAGCAAAGGAGAACCGCACCTCCAACAAAAAGGATAATCATGCTCATATAATTCATCTTTAAATAGAAGATTCCTACCCTTTAAATCTTCAATTATTAAAGGATCTGCTGTCTTTACAAAAATACCTGCCCAGTTTTTAACATCAGGGACGAATTTTCCTTCTTCATCTACCGTTAACAAAATCGGGAATTCAGTCTCGTTTTTCGCTTTCAGTTCTTTATTCTGTTTTTTAATAACCTCCATGTCTTCTTCCCCAAAGGCCGGGGCAATATGGACAAGCCCAGTTCCCTCTTCTAAAGAAACAAACTTCCCAGGGATCACTTTATAGGCACTTTTCAAATGATCTTCATTTAGAAGATAGAAAGGTTCATATTTTAATCCGACGATATCTTTTCCTTTAAACTCCTTGATAACCTCACTTTCTAAATTTAATGCCTGCATCCTTTCTTTGGCTAGAATAAAATATTCTCCCCCATTTTTCACCTGAGAATAAGTAAGCTCTGGATTTACCGCCACAGCAACGTTTCCCGGCAAGGTCCAAGGAGTTGTTGTCCAAACTAAGAGCGAAGTATTTTTATACTCAGAACTTAAAATCTTAAATTTAACGTAAATCGAATTTTCCTTTGTCTTTTTATACCCCAAAGCAACTTCGTGGGAAGATAAAGATGTTCCGCAACGAGGACAATAAGGAACCACCTTATAGCCTTGGTATAATAATCCTTTGTCCCAGATATTTTTTAAAAGCCACCAAACAGTTTCAATATATTTTGTTTCATAGGTAATATATGGATTATCCATATCCACCCAATAACCAATTCTTTCAGTAAGCTGTTCCCAGTTCTTTTTATATTCCCAGACTGATTCCTTGCACTTTTTGTTAAATTCCTCTATTCCGTAGTTTTCTATTTCCTTTTTATTTTTCAGGCCAAGTTTTTTTTCAACCTCTAATTCTACGGGTAAACCATGAGTATCCCAGCCAGCCTTCCTCTCAACCCTAAAACCTTTCATCGTCTTATATCTGCAGATTATATCTTTAAATGTTCTAGCTAAAACATGGTGGATTCCTGGTTTTCCATTTGCTGTGGGAGGCCCTTCATAAAACACAAAACTAAGCGCTTTTTTACGCATTTTCACCGACTTTTCAAACGTTTTATCCTCCTTCCAAAATTTAAGTATCTTCTTTTCTAGTTGAGGAAAATTTATTTCCATATAAATTAAATTGTACTACATCTTTTCAGGAGCTGAAACCCCCATTAAGTCTAAAGTGTTTTTCAAAACTGTTTTAGTAGCCAAAACCAAATTCAAACGAGCATTGGTCAAATCTTTATCTTCTGAAATGACCCTGCAGTCATGGTAAAACTGATGGAAAACCGTTGCTAATTCCATAGCATAATGAGGCAATCTTTGAATTTGATAATCCTGAGGGATATCCTCAATAATTTCCGAAAATTGAATAAGTTTTTTTATAAGCCCCAATTCACTTTGATGAGACAATAAATCTAATTTTTTTGATTCAGGATTTCTAATCTCTGATTTTTCCAATATGCTGCATATTCTTGCATGGGCATATTGAACATAATAAACCGGATTCTTATCTGACTGTTCTTTTGCCAAATCTAAATTAAAATCGATATGAGTATCGATAGATTTCATTAAAAAGAAAAATCTAACAACATCCACTCCTACCTCGCCAATTAACTCTTCTAAAGTAATAAAGGTCCCGCTCCTCTTACTCATTTTCACTTCCTGACCATTTTCGACTAAACGGACAAATTGGCCGACAATAATCTTTAACTTTTTATCGAATCCAAAAACTTTCGCTGCTGCCATAATTCTAGGCACGTATCCCCAATGATCTGCTCCCCAGCCGTCTATCATCAAATCGTATTTCCGAGAGACCTTATTAATATGATAAGCAATATCTGAAGCAAGATAAGTCGGTTCACCGTTTGCCTTAATTAACACCCTGTCTTTGTCATCTCCTAATTTTGTCGTGGCAAACCATAAAGCGTCTTCTGATTTATATGTGAATCCTTTTTTGTCCAACAATTCTATAGCTTTTTTAACTAAATTTTTTTGATATAAAACTTTTTCTGAAAACCATACATCATATCTGACACCTACTCTACTTAACAATTCTTTAGCATTATCCAACATTTTCTCAAGCCCTCTCTGCTTAAAAATCTCCACCCGTTCAATCTCTGGCAAATCTAAATATTTATTTCCATCCTTTTTTATAATCTCATTCGCTATTTCTTTTACATAATCCCCTAAGTAAAAATCTTCACCGATTTCAACTTTCTGGCCCAAAGCCTCACGATAACGAGCATCTATTGATTGCCCCAACAGTGAAATCTGCTTCCCGTAGTTATTAATAAAATATTCTCTCGTTGGTTCGTATCCCGCCTTGTTAAAAACATTAGACAAAACATCTCCCCAAAAAGCTCCCCTGCCATGTCCTAAATGAAGGGGCCCAGTCGGGTTTGCAGAACAAAACTCAATATTAACCTTTTTTCCTTTCCCTATTTTTAAATCTCCGAATTTTTCTTTCTGCTTTAAAATTTCTCCAACCTGTTTTTGAAGATATTCTTTGGAGATAAAAAAATTGATAAAACCCTTTTTTACCTCTATTTTTTCCAAAATATCTGATTTAATTGAATCTACTATCTCTTGAGGGTCTTTTTTCAGAGACATCGCTATATTCGTAGAATAATCTCCATAAACGGCCTCAACCGGAATGTCCAATTTAATATCAACCTCTTTTTTATAGAGGTTTTTTATCGCTTCTTGAATTAAGTTTTTGATTTCTTCCCTTATCATTTTCCTTCATTTTATCTCAATTTTTGCTAAAATGAAAGATATGACGGCTTTATCTGAGAATAAAAAAGCATATTTTGATTATGAAATCCTGGAAAAATTTGAAGCAGGGATTTCTTTGCTTGGCCAAGAAGTTAAATCAATAAAAACCGGACATGTCAGTATAAAAGGGTCATATGTCGTTATTGATAAAAACAGTGAGGTCTTCTTGATCGGAGCCAATATTCCGCCCTACCAGCCCAAAAATTCTCCTAAGGATTATCACCCGGAAAGGTCAAGAAAACTGCTTTTGAAAAAGAGTGAAATCAAATATTTAATCGGGAAATCTCAAGAGAAAGGCTTGACTTTAATACCATTGAAAGTGTATACTAACAAAGGCAAAATAAAGCTTGAATTCGGAGTCGGTAAAGGGAAGAAAAATATTGATAAAAGAGAGAATATTAAAAAAAGAGAATCAAACAAAGAGATAGAAAGAGCTTTAAAGCGGGGGCGCACTGATTTGACGGAAATTTAACCAAGCTAGGCAGGCCGAGTATTCTCAAATCTCGCTAAACTTTGAGAAAATGTAATAAGTGCCAACTTATTCCAAAAACAACCCGCTTTAGTGTACGCATAAGCGTTTCCTAAGACGGCATCCTCTTTACTAATTCTCGATAGGCAAAAGAGGGTGTTATATCATCGAGATAGATAGCCCTTTGCTTGGCACAAAGACTATTGAATCTAATTGCCAAAAGCAGAAAAGTTTTTTTCCTAATTTAAACTTTCTGTTTAAGAAAATTAGGATAAGCTTGTAGATCTACCTTTGGAAAAAATATCCGGACGGGAGTTCATCCTCCTCGCCTCCACAAAACATTTTAGACTTTTGAACAAACCATTTATAAACAATCAAATAAGGGCCAGGGAAGTAAGATTGATTGACGAAACCGGGAAACAACTGGGAGTTATAAGCATGATTGAAGCGCTCCGAATTGCTCAGGAGCGCAATTTAGATTTAATACAGGTTACAGAGAAAGTTGATCCGCCAGTATGTAAAATAGGAGATTATGGAAAGTATCTCTACTGGCTTGAAAAGAAAGATAAAGGAGCAAGACATGGCGGAGAAGTTAAAGGAATACGGTTAACCTTTAATATTTCTACTCATGATTTAGAGACGAGAGCGGCCCAGGCTGAAAAGTTTTTAAAAAAGGGAGATAAAATAAGAGTAGAAATGGTATTAAGGGGAAGAGAAAAAGCCCTTTCGGAAGTAGCTAGGATAAAAGTTGTTCAATTTATGGAGGCCCTGGGGAAACTAATACCAATTAAAACAGAGAGAGAATTAAAAAAAGATCCGAGAGGATTTACGATGATAATTTCTAAAGGATAATAATATGAAAACGAGAAAATCAATCGCAAAAAGATTCAAGATAACCAAAAACGGCAAAATCTTAAGAAGGCCGAGTGGTCTTGATCATAACTTGGCGAAAAAAACAGGGAAAAAAGGGAGAACCAGCAGAAAATGGATTTTAGTTCCTAACTGCGAAGCTAAAAAAATTAAAAAATTAATTTCTAACTAATATGGTACGGGTAAAACGCGGGAAAGCTTCCCATAAAAGAAGAAAAAATGTTTTAAAATATACCAAAGGTTTCCGTTGGGGAAGAAAATCTAAATTCAGAGCGGCAAAAACAGCTCTGCTTCATGCTTGGGAATATGCTTATAGAGACAGGAAAAGAAAGAAGGGAGATTTTAGAAAGGCTTGGCAGATACAAATTAACGCTGCCTGCAGAGAATCAGGATTGTCCTATTCAAAATTTATTGCCGGATTAAAGAAAAACAAAATAGGACTTGATAGAAAAATTCTGTCTAACTTGGCCAATAATCATCCTGAAATATTTAAGAAGATAGTAGAAGAAGCAAAGAAATAAATTGTAATAAAAGAGCCACCTTTTTGGGGTGGCTTTTTGATTAATCTAAATCACAATCTACGCATAAAACATCTCTGGGAAG
>Ga0172381_10005724_pt1 | contig 12563 bp, 26 predicted proteins | sample Leawel6488metaG_FD_119754 | JGI IMG/M metagenome (GOLD analysis project Ga0172381, IMG submission 119754) | Leachate microbial communities from a municipal landfill in Southern Ontario, Canada - Leachate well 64-88 metaG | ecosystem: Engineered > Solid waste > Landfill > Unclassified | place...
CAGATCGGTTAAGCGCTGCGTGTCCCATTCGCCCGTGATCTTATTCAGAGCGATGTTCAGCGCCTTCTCTTTTATTTTCGGGATATCAACAACCACGACATCAATGGAAGCGTGCCCGAGATCCCGCAGAACCTTTATACGCTGGTGTCCTCCAATCACGGTATAATCGGCGTTAACAATTACCGGGTCCACATAACCGAACTCTTCAATACTGCGCTTAATTCGTAAATACTCCGGGTCTTGGTCCGTTAAATCTTTACGCGGATTGTATTTCGCGGGTTTAAGTTCGCTGATAAATGCTTTCTTAAATTCCATGAGTATCCCCGATTTCACTCCCCCAGATACCCGCATCCCGGTGGCTTGTAGAAGTTCCCGAACCCATGATATCGGGCACAGCTCAGCGGGTATTCGCTGGTGCCATGCAATGAGCACCGGGTCGGGTACTCTTCTTCCGGAGTTTCGACCAGGTTCTTGCAGGTATGCGGGATAAGGATAAATTCGCCTTTGGCATCTTCTAGGCACCCTGTGGCAATGAGCCATTCGTACGTTTCCGGTGCCATGCCTTGAATACGAACCGGTTTATGCCGGCAGCACTCACCACAGCGTTTGCAGTCTTTCATTCAAGTACACCTTTGCCGTCTTTCATGCCATCATCTCCTCTTTTGTTACGACCGCATCCCATACAACCTTTTCCGGTGTGCCTTCCGGGAAGAACTGGCTCGCACCCTGCCCTTCTTTCAGGATCACGCGGACCTCCCGGATCTCATCAGCGTATGAGTTGACGAGTACATCAAAGTCCCGCTGGTATGAGTTGAGCACGGTGCCGGGCGGTGCTGACGGAGTTTCCGGAGCGGTGACCATGCAGAGATCCGTGCCGTCTTTGCCGATTACGCGGATACGTTTGATTGCGACGGAGTACCGGGAGGCAAGCGCCTGCACTTCATCAACGAGGGGCATGTTTACCTCCTTTCTTGTCCTGAGATCCTTGTGCAGCCAGATCATCTTTCTTTTCTGACTCTTTTTCCGACTCCACATCCTTCCGCATCCAGATGGGATTCTCCACCATGTAGTACAGCAGAGAGGGTGTGATGAGCAGGCCGGCGGTGTGCTTCGCAAACGTCGCTTCGTCCGGTCCGGAGTCCCAGAACGCCTTAAACGCCGTGGTCAGTTCTCCATTCCGTCCTCTCTGAATGACCGGATCGTTTCTCCGCAGATCGTCCAGAGTTGTTTTTGCTTGTACAAGATCCATGTTAAAACACCATCATTGGTTCTTTTGGCTGTCCGATTCGTCCGCTTACCTTCTCAGGATCGGGGGTGTAAAGGGGATATGATTTTCCGGACAGCGTAAGGGTGAGCCGGTCGGGATTCCCGGCTATGCCTTTGTTCGTAAGCGTTTCTTTCAGCGATGCGTAATCCTCATTTGAGAGGAGCAGCGCCACGGGTTGAATGCCCTTGATCCGGCATTGCTCTTCCTTTGCCGCCAGAATTGTGAGGATCTCAGCAGGTTCGCGCATCATCAACCTTCCTTTTCCAGCTCTTTGATCTCATCATCCATACATTGCCTCTGGAGTTCGATCATTCAAACCATCCGCTTATTTTTCCCTGTTCCTGCGCTTTCTTGATCCTTATACTCGCTGCATCATAATAGGATTGCTCCTTTTCAAAGCCTATGAACTGGCGCCCGGTCCTGATTGATGCTTCTGCAGTAGATCCCGATCCAATACAGAAATCTAAAACAACATCGCCCACATTGGAATATGTTTTAATCAGGTACTCGAGCAAAGGAACCGGTTTTTCTGTTGGGTGCAACCGTGTGTTTGCGGTAACTGGTTTAAATTTGAGGATGGATGTTGGGTGTTTTGCGTGCCCAAGTGATATGTCGGTTTCTGTTTGGTGGTGATTTCCGTAATTATTTTCAAGAACATCATCTTTATTTTTGTAGGATCTTCCGTGGGTTTTAGGACCAGCGCCCCACTGGGGGTTGTAAACAGGTGCAGCCCCATAGAAAATAATGATATCCTCGTGTTCTCTTAATGGCATTTTATTTGCATTTAAAAATCCGGTGGATGTCTCTTTATCCCAGATCAAATTATATTTCCAACGTTTTTTATTAGATGCCATTAACTCTGCAGTGAACATCCCCAATCCAAAGAAGATTATTGCGGCATTCTCTTTTTTGATCCTGCAGATCTGTTCCCACATTGGGGGGAATGGTATAGGGACATCCCATTCGTTTTGTGTCGTTCCGAATGGAGGGTCGGTAATAACCAGATCAATACTCTTATCCTCAATTTCCCGCATACCTTCAAGGCAGTCCCGGCATTGGATCGTATTGAGTGGGATCATGTCCAGTTCCGGTGCCCGAGCACGCTCTTATCATCTTTCCAGCCTTCACATCGGTCCGGATTCGCAGCGGCCCTCATCTTGTCAAGCCGTGAGCAGTCCAGCGTATTAGCGCAGGTATCGCAATCGGTTTCTGTCATGCATCCACACGTATCCTTGCGAAGGGGGGAGTTTTTAGATTGCAGGCATATCCCCTAATAACCCCGAAACGATCCGGTACTCGTGTTTCATCAATGCAACTTTTCTGGATTGGGGATTCGGCCAAGTTGATTATCCCCATCTCTTCGCCCATTTTAGCAATATAGTACGTCATTGATGCCCGCCATCGGTTTGACCCGATAGACCATCTTGACGGGCGCTTGTATTGGAGGGTGGGTGTCATTGGGGCTTTCGCCTTGTGTTCCCTCAAATTGGCGCCCTCCACGCCGAGGCAACCTGCCGGAATCGAACCGGCTGGAGATCCCGTATTAGGGGCCCACTCCATTAGGCTGCTTTTTTGATGGATGTGATCATAGGGGAAGTTAAAGGTCCTTCACATGTGCCCAACTCGCGCCTTCCTTGTGACCACTCAATGCTAATAGGGTCCATCACCCCGATGCAACCGGCCTGATTTGAACAGGCGTACGGGCTCCCCCCACAACCCCATATGAGATCTGTGAGGTAAGAGCTGCATAACCACTCTGCCACGGTTGCAAATTATACTATCCCGTCCAAGGATATATATTATTCTGGTTTTTCACGGTGAGTGAAGACATGGAATTGCATTTTCAAGGAGTCGAAAGGTGTGTGCTGCCGTTAATGTTCTCAGGTTCTGTGCAAGTTTTTGGACGGGCTGGCACGATGGCCGAGGAGCTGGGGGAGGAGTGATCTCCCATAGTTGCATCCCCACAAGGGGCACAGCTCACTAAATTGGGGGTGATAGAGGATTACGCAATCCCTGCGACTTTAAGACCGCCGTACCCCATGATGAGCGCCGCAACTGTAGGCCACTGGCACTTTACCACGTTGGCGACCATTGCCGGCGTGTTGAAGTACTGCGCTTCATCCTGCCAGAGTGGTGGGCAATCTGGCACTTGTCCGAGAGTCGGGGCCTTGAATCCCGCTGAGATACCAGCAAGGAAGATATGCCATTCCCGATAATTTGAGCAAAAGCCATCGGTTTCTCCGGTGAACTTTCCGATCAATTTACCCACGAACATTCCCTCAGCACGCTCTCCGGGGCTGTCGTAGGGGTCATACTCGTAGCCTGGCCTTCGTTCAGTGGTTGTCGCCGGGGATGATGGAGGAGTAACCAAGTTCAGCGCCGGACCGGATGCGGTTGTTGCAGTTGCGGTCAGTGGGGAGTATTGCGGCGCAGGGGTTGAGAGATTCGGTTGTTCGGCCATTGTCACCCCTTCACAAAAGGGACGTATTGCGCCTCGAAGTCTGCCTTCTGGATGGTGACGCCAGTTAAGACGCCCTCATGGACTTCGTGAGCGTTGCCCTCTTTGTCGAGTATGAACTCCTTGGTCTCCGGGTTTTTAAGTTGGTAGAGTACCATTCCAGCTCACTCCCGGTTCGGGTTCGCGCCGATCTTGTAGTAGTAGACCTCGGACTCTGCGATCTCTTCCCATGCGGAGACAATCGGCACCGGCACGCCCCAGACAAGACGCCGGCGGGAGAGCCGGAACTGCACGGAGTGAGTCTTCTCGCGCTGCATCAGCTTGACCGGGTGCTTGTCGATGTCCAGTGTGAAGACACGAGTCCGGAGATCATCAATATTGGGGATCCAGTCCGCAGTCGCTTTCATGACCGAGTTGTCGATCAGCATCGCGAGCCGAAGCTGATGGGTGCCCCCGTCACTTGGATCTTTGCTCTCGGTAACTTCGATACTCATTTTGGGAAATCGAGGGAACCGCTGCCAGTCGAGGACCGGTGCATCCGTTTTTGTTTCTCCGAGTTCTGCCCGGATCAGCTGGTCCTGGTAGAATACCTCGTTAATGGTTGCATCCATAATTTGTGTACACGTTCCTCCCGGACATTCCCGGGGAGTAATAGAAAATAGATGTGCGGGGAAGAGTATTAATCTTCCGGTGCTATTTGTTCCGGTACACTGTCCCGGAGGGTCCCTTGATCCTCTTTGGTGATTTGAACACGATTTTCACATATCTCCCAGCAAATTCATCAAGTGCCTTTTCCTCAAATCCCATGCAATCAGCCATGATCCGACAATCCTGAAGATATAATTTCCTGATTGATTGTGTTTTCAATTTCTCATCCTCCTGTGGATCTCTGCGAGCAGTTCATCGTTGGTGAATTCGTGGATGAGTTTCGGTGTCGCGGCCCAGTTAATTGATAGGAGCCCCGTGATTTGGATATAATAATACCCGCAAGCAATGCAAAGGGGTTCTGTGGTGCCGCGCTGAGGGCAGGGGAGGTGAACTGGTTTCGAGCATCCCATTTTAATGCCCCTCCTGCCACGCTTGCACCACTGCGATCTGTCCGGGACTAAGTGCGGTGCAATCGACAAACGCCTCATAGAAGCACAACGGGCAGTTACGCTCTTTGCCGCACGGGAGATCTGGTTTGTGATAGGGACACGGGGCGATCATGGAGAATCGCCTTTCGGACGCTCAAAAACATTCATATGGAGCCCCATAAAACAAATCATCTGAAGGTCGCGGGACACCGGACAGAGGCCGAACAGCTCGGTGCCCGCACATGCGATATCCCAACGGTCAGACCATTCGCACGCTCTTGCGTATAAGATAGTGATCCACCCCACATGAGATCGCCATTTATCTCCAGTGAAATCGTCTGCTATTTTCCAATGAAGGTTCATTTGATCCCAGATGTTATCGGTTATTAATCGGGAAATTGGTTTTTCGGTCATTCTGTCACCCCATCATTACTTACTGTTATTGATCCTCTTTTTGGTTGCTCAATGGTTTTTCCAATCCGAGGATATGGATTGCCCTGCCAGAGTTGGCGGTCAAATATCACCACGCATGATGAGAACGTCGGACTGTTCTTCACTTGGTTGCCCTCTTCATCGTAGCCAACGAACCGCACCCGTCCCTTGATGAACCGGATCTCCTGCGCTTTCATGGCGTAGTTATGCCACCATTTCGTATCAGTGGCGCACGGCATGAGGCAGACCACGAGAGCGCCTTTCAGCGATTCCTCATAGGCTTTCTGCATGAATTTGTCGATGTTACCGGCGCTGTATGGGGGATTAAGCCAGAATGTAGAATACCACGGGAACCAATCCCGTGTGAGGGCATTATATCCGTCATCCTTCCCCCCAAAAAATCCCCTTTCGCATAAGCAATTTGCGCGGGTACTCGCCGCGTCACAATCGAAATGGAACTCCTGATCCAGCAGGTCAAACAACCATTGCGGAGTGCCCCATTCATCCTTTGGCGTTACTATTTTACTGCTTCTTTTATGACTCACGATCTCACCTCCAAGCAGGGCGCCATGCCCCATAGAAGCCTCCGGGATTTTCCCGCCGGGATGGATTTACATACGACCTTCTTCTGCCGTTTCAATCCGTAAAGGTGCAACAGAACTGCATTCCGTCCCAACCCCGTTTTTTTAGAGATTTCAGTTGCACCCATGGCGGGATCACCTGACAGTACCTCGATGATTTTCTTTGTCTTTTCTGGATCCAGTTGCCTCCATTCCAGACCTTTGATGCTCATGATATTATTTCCTCCAGTAGAAATATTTGCATCCCGGCGCTTTCTTTGCCGAAAACGAACATGCATATGATGATTGATCACACTTCTGATCAGCGCCACGATGCCCGCACGGGAACCGAGACACGGCCTTTGGAGTCTTAGCACGTTTCACCTTTTGCGCGGCGTTCTTCCGGTCCATCCGATCTCTTTTGATCTGCTCAATGTGTGCTTTCAGCCCGGGATACTTTTCACATAGACATGTCTGACAACCCTCCGCGTAGATATCGCATTTCTTGGCTTTGCAGATCGGGCAGATCTTCATGTTATGATGGCAGGCGTAATGCCCCCCGCCTTTGGTGCCGCTGACAGCCATCGCGCCGTTATTCTCAAAATCCACGTACAGTTCGAAGGATGTATAACTCCACGAGTTCGGGTGGTGTACGACCGTTGCAGGGACTTTGATGCCGACCGCTAACCAGACCTCGCACCACGGATTCTTTTTCAGGAACGCGGCTGATGCGGCTTTGTATTCAGGCCGATTCCGCCATTCTTTTTGCTGTTCCCGGAATCCGATTACGCGCCGGGATCCAGGGTTGGTGCAGTGTCCATCGTCGCTCATGTTCTTATCCCTCCCTGTTCCTTTGCTGTTTTCTTGAAATGTTTACCGGTCGGGAGTTTCCCGGTTGCGGGCCTGATCAATTGCGGATAGTCCCATTCTCCAGTGACCTCGTTATAATGCTGATCGCACTCCGATAATTTTGAGCAATCGTAGCAGGGATCCGCCCGGTTCATACCGATCTGCATTGCGCAGGTATTGTTGTATTTCGGGTTCACTCGCATAGTACCTCCCATATGTCCCGGAGCAGCCCGCATCTCCACCAGATCGCGAGCCAGAGAACAACGAGACCGGCGACGATCGTAAACGCATAGGTAAGCATTGGAGTCATACTTTCACTCTCTCCCATACTCCTTTTCCCAGGGGATGATAATCCGGTCTCTCCTTAAGCATATTCGCTACAGTTTTTGGATTCACCGACAGTCTGGCTGTGCTGAACTGTGAGGCGATCTCATATATTTTTACTTTTGTCCCTATCGCGATCTTATCCAAATAGGCGTTGACTTTCGGGCGGAGGATGGCGTTCCGAGTGCAGATGTAACTGTTCATGCTTTTCCCCCTCGTGTTTCTGGTTTGATCCGGCACGTCCGATCGGTGTGCATCTCATTGCACCGGCCGGCCGGAGCAGTACAGATATCTATATTCCGGCTGTTTTTTCCAAATTTTGGGCAGATCATGATTGCGGCACCCCCAAAAGTTTCTGCACCGAATCTTTCCACCTGATTTGAGGGTTATCTTTCAGGGAGTCATAGACGCGCTGCATGTTCTCGCGGCTCTGGATCTTGATCTGTCTGGCTTCTTCCGGGATCGCTGGATTTAGAGCGTAATGGTTCATGCACCCGATCCAGATCTCTCCGGGCACCCATCCCATAAAGAGATTATCAATGACTTCTTTTGGGTTTTCCATTAATAGAGGTTCCATTGATATTGAGATCCGATATCCCATTGTTGAGGCTCTGGCGATGCACATGAAACGATCGCTCGGGGATGGTGCGCCGGGTTCCCAGTATGCGGCTACATTATCATCGTTTGTACCTATGGTGAACCGGAACTCGATCTTATCCTTGTACTGCTGGAAGTTCTCGCAGATGTAATGGATTGACTTATATTCTGGCTTCGTGACGATCAGAACATCGTTTCCTTTCTCAAGCAATGATTTAAGGAACGGTCCCCACCAGTTTACATTTACGAAATGCAGATCGTGAGTTGTTGGGAACATCACACCACCGGGAAATAATTTTATCCGCTTGAATGCGTTCTTATTTGGGCGCTCGTTTTTCCACTCCTCTTTTGATTTGATTCTGCCGTACCTGAGTGAATACATGCAACCATAACAATAGAGACAGGCATTACTGCAACAGTCCATGCAGTTGGCGCTATTGGGTTTCCATTCTTTCGTCCCTGTTTTCATGCTGCCACCTCCAATTTTCTCCATACTCCCCGGCTGAATTGATACGATGATCGGATCGAGGTCGGCGCGGATACGGCGGTTGCGTGGCGTGCGAGTGTTTCCCATTATTCCTCTCCTCTCAGTTCTGCAAAGAGACAATCGATATCAGGCCAGTTAACAACGGGAATCTTTGAGCCCGCTTCAAAGTCCTGATACGACAACGCATCAAGCCTCTTGTATATCTTATCCCGCTCATCTTGCCGGATCGCGTCGTCGTGTAGTTTAATCCCCGCTTTATAGTCTTGCCCACAATCAACACCAGAACAGTTTGGTGATGTCATACAAGCACCCCGTCTGCATCCTCTTCCGGCTCTTCCCGCGCTGCAATGCAGGTCTGGCATATCCGGGCATCCTGGTCCTTTGCAGCGATCCCATCAGTGCCGAACAATGCACCGCATAGCTTGCAATTGTGTATTTCAATCGACATCTTGATTTTCCTCCTCATCTAATTTTTCCATTTCTTCATCAGTAATCCCGATCTCTCTCATTTTTTCGCGGATGACGTTGCAGGCAGCGGCTTTCCGTTTTGCCTCGTTTCTTGCAAGGATCCAGCGGGCTTTTAGTTCTGACTTGGATTTTGGGTTCTGTCGTTCCCCCTCTTGTTTTATCAGAGATAATATTTTATCGACCGGTTTTCCGTACCCCATATTGTCGATAATCCTTTTCTGGTCATCGTCTAATCGGATGTGATACTCCGATGAGCAACCCGATTTAGGACGCGGGCCCGGCTTCATTGGGATCCCCGCTTATCATCGAGAAAACTCTTCCGCACCGTTGGCACACGAAATCTTCGGTCTTTGAGCGATACCTGATCTGTGAGCTATTACAGAATCTGCATCTGGGGATGTCTTTTTTCTGTCCCATAATATATACATATATCTTTTAGTACTTAAAATGATGTGTTTTGATATTGATCCCATTTGGGATAATTAAAGGTGTAATTATCTCTCCCGTTGGATTAGTCGTTATCTATCCCTACTGGGAGGGATAATTAAATCTAATCTACCTTAAAAAAAGCAACCGGTCTCTAAATAAGTATATATAGAATTAAGTTCAATCTTACAAATGACTATTTTTTATATCGTTTTTTATTAAGAATTTTTTAGGGGATAAAGAAATTAATTATCCCTACTGGGAGGGATAATTACTGTCTGAATGTTCGACGTGAGAAAATAGAGAATTATTAGTCCCATTTGGGATAATTAAAGGATGTCTTTCCGGTACTTGCTCGCCCGTTCGAAGGTAGGGACCGCCCGGATCATCTTCTGGATCTCTTCCGATGAATGTCTTCCAGCGTTGCAATGATAGAGTATTTGCCCGGTCCCGGCGAGTGTAGCACATCCGCGCTGAATGAGTTCCTGGCGTGTCCCGGGAAGGTGCATGCCACAGCAACAGCAGGTAAAGGCTGGGTCAAACTTTCCGCTCATAGCAGCACCCTCACGGCCTCGTCAACAGTCACGACCGGCACCGGTGGCATCTTTCCGCGCTTCCTGGCAACATACCGGTCCCGGCTCTCCTTTGCTGATACTGATGATGTGCTGGACCGTTTACCGGCTACGATGCGAGAGCGGGTCATTTCTTGATCTCCTGTGGAATGCGGATGGGGTCGATAAAATCTCTTATACGCTGTGCAGTAACTGCATCAAACGGATATGGACCGGTGCGGTTTACTTCGCAAAATTCTAGGATCCGTTCGATCACCCTGTTATTCTCCGCTTCCGTTGCCCTCTTGATCGCTTCCTGCATCTGTACCGGCGAATAGATCCGGCTGTGCTGGCAGATCTCATCGCAGTCTGCCGTATCCGTGCATCCGTTGTCAGCGCAGGGATCCTCGACCGGGCGGGTATGCACATCATCAACAATGCCTTGAAAGTCGCAGCACTGACCAAACGCAAGTTTTTGTATTTGCGCCTCTGAAATCAAATACTTTTTCATGATTTACCTCCATTGCTCCACTCCAGCATCCTCTCATCGCGCTCCAGCCGGTCTGCCATAGTGGCATCTGCCGGCAGTTGCGGGAACCGTTCGGCCATGGATATTTCTGCCATGGTCGCCGGACCAAGCACCATAGCTGTGTGAGACGGACATTTCCCGGATCCGCACGTATACCCATGGCCTACGGATGATGACTGGAATTTCCACATATTTTCCTCTACCTCTTGCTGCCATCCACACACCGGGCAGTGGATTATTACCATGGTCCCCTGTGAGAACAGAGCGCCGGCAAAGTCCATGGTCTTTTTCAGTCCCAGCTGTTCCGCCAAAGAGGGCTGCATCGGGAGATCTGACACATCAGGCAGCGTACCGGGCTGCGAGCAGAATTTGCCATAGTTCTGGCTGTCTTTGCCGGTGAGAGTCATGGAACACCACGGGGTGTGAGTGCAACTGCGTTCACTTCAGGATACAGCGTAGTTGTTATAATACGCATCGCTGTCTGAAATTCCCTTTCTGTTAATTCAATGAGTTGTAGATTAATAACGTACAAATCATCACCCGGGTGCGTATCTCGGTGCTTGTGGGTTTTAACAACTCCTTTCATCCTCTCCTCCGCATATCCTCATTTATACTACATTCAGTACACTGGTATGGTTGACTGTCATATGGTGTCATTCTGGCAACTCCCCAACAAACCCGCATTTTCTACAGGTTAATTGTGCCCCAAAATTCCCTTCGGCGGCGGACTTTCCAACATCTTCCACCGTATCTCCACATTTCGGGCAACGGGTTGTTATTGCGAGCACTTCAAAATACCGTTCCTCTCCGGTCATGCCTGATGCTCCCGATATGCTTGACAGCCATCGCAGGAATAATCCTGTTGACATGCATCCTGTACGTTTGTTGATACCGGTTGAGCGGTTTCGTAAGTACTGCACGTTGGGCAAGGTTGATATTTCATCCGATGTTTCCTACCGCATGAAGGGCAGTATTCAATGAAAATATCTTGTTTGCTCATGTCCTCACCTTTCCCGGCATGTATACCAGAGTGCCAGCTGGGAGCGGGAGATCTGGAACGCACGAGTTGTGAATGTTTGAATATGATAAGCTCGTGTTTTCGGCACTAGTCTTCATCCCGTGTTCCTTCATGTGGCAGTCATGGCATAATAACATCAGATTTGATAATGAGTGATCTCCCCCCATTTTTAATGTGACTATGTGATGAACCTCTATCCTTTTTGAGAGTGGAATGTTGTCTGTGAGTAATGGTTCTTTACATCTTTGACAGATACCATTTTCCCTCACAACGCATTGAAAATACAACTCTTTTGGTACTAACTTAGATTTTAACATTTTTCCTCACCCGGTCCCAATAAATTGATCGGCATTTTGGATTGGCGCATGAACGTGGTTTCCCCTCGGTTCGTGGGAACCATTCATGACCGCACCTTAGGCACGTTATCTTTTTGATTGGCATACATATACGTATGTGATTTAAGTATAAATAATTATTTGTTTAACCGTCGTAAAAAAAGAGATAATTATTTCCTTTCGCGGGCCGCTTTGATCGCTCGCCACATCTCACCGGCAATGGCATAGATCGCTGCACCCTCTCCGGACTTGCACCATTCCGGATCAGACAGGCATCCGTCAAGATGCTTGTATCTCTCGTATACTTCATCAAGCGCGGGTGAGGACATCAGTGGATCTCCTTGAACGTGGCGTTCACTTCTTCAGCCGTTGCAGTTGCCAACATCTTCCCGACGAATTTTAATTTTGCAAAGTGTTTGAGATCGATATGGAAATTTTTATCCTCACCAACTTCGATAAATCCTGCCGCTTCGGTCTCTTTTGTACCGAGGCCAAGCAGGGATCCCACTGGATATTTTTCATCGAATGATTCCGTCACGCGATGCCAATACACCCATTTCCGCGCCATCAGTACTCACTCCCCGCCCGGGCCGGTATCTGTATCTGGTCCTGTGATACCTGGTGTTTCAACCCGCTCGCAAAAAGAATGCTCTCGCGCCATGATATTCTAGGCTCCGAGTGCCCGTTGCCGAGATTGAACGGATACTCCCGCCCGTGCTCCATCCCGCGCCTAGTGAGCCGCCAGATTTTACCCTCACGGTACTGGAACGGTCGCCATTCCCCATCTTCGCGGTAGTTCTCCAGCCACTTATTCAGCCGTTCCGGTGTCAGGGCCGGATCGTTGCAGAGTTCCACAAGTCCAGAGGGATTATACCAACCCGGTTCGCCGTGGACGTATGCGGGGGATGGAGGGACCAGCACATCGGCAAACTCCGGGTATCCCATTTTACGGAGCGCAGCGGCCTGCATGACCTTTGGATCGGTATTGGTCAGCTCTGCAATCTGCTTTGCCTCAATGAGACCGTAGGATACCACTTCATCAAGTTCTTGTTTTTCGGGTTCCGCGGTCGCCGGAACAATCTCCTTTTTGCGGTACTGCTGGATGAGCGACGGTACCCACCGCTGGAACCGGATCATCGCATCACGGGCCCCGGGATTCTTGAGCCGGTCCGCGTTGATCTTTCCC
>Ga0172381_10005725_pt1 | contig 12563 bp, 13 predicted proteins | sample Leawel6488metaG_FD_119754 | JGI IMG/M metagenome (GOLD analysis project Ga0172381, IMG submission 119754) | Leachate microbial communities from a municipal landfill in Southern Ontario, Canada - Leachate well 64-88 metaG | ecosystem: Engineered > Solid waste > Landfill > Unclassified | place...
GAGTTGTCCTGAGGGGACTAATCCTGCAGATTTAAAATTTACTGATCCTGGAAATGCGGAAAATTATGATCTTGCTGGCGGGATAGAAGCTGTATCTGCAATTACCGGAGAAGAAGTTCTTCCTGAGGTTTCTTTTACTTCGGCTTCAAGTATTACTCAAACCTCTGCTAGTTTAACGGGAGAAATAGTTTCTACAGCGGATAAAACTATAACAAGAAAAGGATTTAGAGTAGGGACTGATACTTCGTATGGTGTAGGTACTGTTTCTGTAGATGATATTAATGGTTTTTCTACTGGGACTTATTCTCTTGAGAGTCCAACTTTGTCTTGTTCAACGACTTATCATATACAGGCTTTCGTTCGAGATAGTAATAATGTTGATTATTATAGTGATGATTCGACTTTTAATACGGTTACATGTTCCGTCGTGACGAATGATGCAACAAGTATTGGAACTGATGCTTTTACTTTAAATGGTAATTTATTTATTACTGAAACTGAATATTTTACGAGTAGAGGGTTTCAATATGGGACTACTGTTTCTTATGGACAAACTACATCTGAACCCGGTTCGTGGGGTAGTGGCACTTATACTTTTACCTCTAATGTAAGCTCAAGTATTGAATGTAATACGGCGTATTATTTCAGAGCTTATGCGATTACTTCTACTAATCAAACTTTTTATGGTTCTGGAAGTAGTCTTACAACTGCTTCTTGTGGGGGAGGTGGAGGTGGAACTGGACTTGATGCTGCATATGTAGATGGTTCAACTTTTACGACGATTTATGCATTATTTTCAATGGATTTAAGTGCTCTTTCTGAGGCTATTCCGAGTTTGGCTGGTAATTTCTATTTGGTAGATAGTAATGACGCTTCTTGTGCAACTGGTGGTTCGGCATCCTTGATGGCGAGTTTTCATGATGTTAGCAATCAATATGTACAAGTTGGATTTTCTGGTATTACTTGTCCGGACACGGGGAATCCTGCAGGATTGAAATTTGTGGATCCTGGAAATGCTGAGGTTTTCGATATTGTGACTATAGACGATGTATCTGAGATTGGTGTAGTTGTGTCTAATGCCGTGACTGCGGCTGAAGCTGCAGGTAATCTTATTTGTCAATTCGTGGATGCTGATTGGCAGAGTCTTTCTACTTTGAGTTTATCAATGCCTTCGTCGAGTTACGATGCAGATTCTTCGGTTTCCTCATCTTTAACTCTTGGGAGTGATGACGCTTTTATTTTAATTGCAAATCCGACTTCGACTGCAACATGGACTCTTTCAATAGCTCCAACTGATGGAGCTGGTGCGTTGTGGAGTGATGGAGGAACTAATTATGCTGATTTTAATGACGACGCTAATGGATCTGATGGTGATGATACGGACGCTGTCGGTGGTCGGTTAAGCGTGAATCTGAGCGGGGCTATAATTACTCCTTATTCTGGAGATTATAATACAACAGGTTTGTCGGTAGGTTCTAATAACGCTTTTGACGAAGGGACTGTGGATAGTGTCACTTTATTAACTGCTGGGGGGACCTCCAATGCTCCAGGATATTGGGGATTAAAAGGAGTTTCTCTAACTCAAATGTTCCCTGCAGGGCAGGCGATTGGTAGTTACAGTTTAGATCTTACTATTTCCGTGATATAGACTTTTTTGGAAGAAGAATCTTTTGATTCTCTTTCAATGTATAAGGCGCTTTTATTTTGTTCACTTTGGCTATTTGTTTCCAAGTGACTGAATGTTTTTTTGCCAGTGAGTCTAATGTGTCTTGTTTTTTTACTAAGTATTTAGTCCATCCGTTTCCTGAGTATTTTGTTTTATATTTTTTTAATTCTCTCCAAGTTAATACGAAAATTACTGCTAATAGAATTATTAAATCCCAAGGGATTATAATTCCTATTAATGATTTTGTGGTAAATGCTCCCGTTCCGTCTGTAGTTTGATAAGTGCCTTCTACTTTGAAACTGTATATGCCGAAGAATGGAGCTTTCCAGTCGAAATTATTTATGCCTTCAGTTTCTCTTGTAAGTAATTGACTGTATTTTTCAGTTTCAATTTTTCTAGATATTAAATTTTTTGCATTGAATGTCATTTCTACGGCGTTGCTTGTGTTTCCGATATTGTTTAACGCAACTGAGAATTGGTAATTTTGAGGGATTATAAAAAATCTGAACCCTGCAATTTTTTTTGTGAATGATTTGTATTCAATGTTTTTTATTATTTCACCAGGCAGAGTAATATAAACCCTCACTCCTATTCTTGTATGTATTGTGATTCCATCTTTTTTTGGGAGGTTTTCGTCTACTTTCTCTTCAACAGCTATTCCTCCTGCGTGTTCTCCTGCATCCAATTTGTTGTCATTTGGGACTGTGAGTGTGAACTTAATTGTTCGTGAAGATTTTGGGGGTAGTGTTACTTCATTCTTCTCAATTTCTATCCAAGATCCAATGTCAGTCATTTCTTCTTTTCGTTGTTTTATTGCGAAGCCTCCACCTGTACTTTTTGCAATGTCCGCAGGGTATACGTAAAAAGTTTGAGATGTTTCTTTGTTGTTAGTTATTTTTATAGCATCTTTGATTGAGTCTCCAGGGGCGAGCTCATATACAAACCAGTTCTCGTCGGTATTTGCTGGACTTACTAAAAACGTTTGGCTCTTGTACGCCGATGATGTCGATGCGAAAAATAGTGTTGCGATTATTGCGGAAAGAAATAAAAATGGAATTTTTCTGGTATTAATTTTCATGGGGACGGGATGTGAGAGGTTATTTTTTTGACGCACGCAATCATAACATTTTTTATTTTAAAAGAATATGTGTTATCGTTTTCAGTGGTATGAAGAAGAAAAAATTATTTAAAAAATTTTTGGTTTTGGGGGCGATAGTTTGTGGTGTTTTTGTTTGCGGTGCCACGTCTGTTTTTTTTGCTAAATATAATTCAGATTTTTTTAGTAATATTTTCTTGTCTTTGACAATAACTTCTTCGGTTGTTCCTGACGATGATGAGCCTGAAGATGTTGGTGGAGGAGGCGGGAATGTGATTTACAAGGTTCCGGTTGAACAGGGAGAGGTGAAAGTGATTGATGTGCCTGATGTTGAGGATAGTGAAATCCCTGCGGATACTGCGCCGGATCAAATTGTTTCAGAGTTCATGGATGAGGTGAACGGAATAAGCGTGAGCAAGCAAAGCAATGTGGGTGGGATTACAGCGGAGTCTCCAGTTGATTTATTAGTTACAGTTCCGTTTTTGCCAGCAATGAGTATTAATGATGTTCTAATTCCTGAGTCTCCGAGCGAAGATTCTGATATTACACATTCTTCTTCTCGTATGTCTTTTTCAGGAGTTGCTACTCCTTATTCATATATTCTTTTGGAAATTTCTTCTCGGCCGAATATAGTGACTTTGTTTACAGGTAGTGATGGTAAATGGTCTTATGATTTGCCGTATTCTTTGGGAGAAGGGTTGCATCATGCATATGTGTGGAGATTTTCTCAAACTGATGGAGTCAAAACTTTGATTTCCAGTAGTGTTTTTATTGTTTCTGCTACTTCCGAAGATATAAATAGTGGGGTTGAGAAAAGAACAAATTTGTTTATGAGAGATGGTTCTCTCAAGGCTGCCGTTTCCAATTCTTATCTTGTTAGTAGTCTGAAGGAAGAAAAAACTGGTGGGCAAATGCTCTATGTTAACGGGAGAATTTTGAATGATAGAGAGGCTTTGACTGTCGGGGAAAAACTATCTTTTATTGTTTTTGTTAAGCCTTTATTTGGCGAATTCAAAGATGTTGATTCTGTCGCCTTGAAATTTAGCTACAAGATTTACGATGAGAATGGAGGATTGATTGAGGAAGTTTCTGATGGAGACGATAGTGGATACGTGAGACATTTAAAAAATGGAGTATTGTCGTTTACTCAACATTTTTCTTTTACTTCTCCAGAATTACTTGGGATTGGGAATAGAAGTCTTGTTATTCAAGTTGATGCTAATGGGTTTAGCTATTGGTTGCCTTTGGATTTTGAGGTGATTAAAGAGGGGGCGGTTGGTGTTTTCGATAAATACGAGGTCATATTACTTCTGTCACTCGCACTGATTATTTTAGTTGTTGGAAGTTTGTATACTGGGCAATTTATTCCTCGGTCTCCTCATAGAAGAGGAAAATAGTTTCAAATTCGACGTCTTGACATTTTTTGATTTACTCCGTATAATCACCGTCTTTGAATTTAAGTTAAATTTAAGCATGGTACCTGAATCAGAAATACAGGCTTGTAGTACAGAAGAGAGTTCGAGTGAACTGCTTGATTTCCCTGAAGTGGAAATAGCAGGGGAGTATCAGCTTATAAAAAAGACTCTTTCTGAAGTTTGTGCGGAAATTGATCAGGTTTTTCATGCAGATCCTGGTGCTGCTTGGAAAGTGATAGGACCTGTTTTTGAAAGAAGAAAAAGTAAAATTGCCAATGATGTTAATCAGCGTATATGGGAAATTAAAACTACTGGACCTAAGAGCGCGCTTTTGAAAAAACTTAAAACTTCAGATCATGATATTCAGGCGAATCTTTCTTGGTCCGTTTTTTCGTTAGAATCGAGGGTTCCAGTTCTAGATGCAGTTAAGAATATTGTTAGGATTAATAATGAGGTCCAAATGAGAAATTCTATTAGCGTTGGGATTGCAGCGGTTTCTAAGTGGGATAGTCGTTGTTAATTATTAGAGGTGTTCCGATTCTTTCGGGAAATAATTTTGAGCTACGGTTTCTTCATATTTGAAAGGGGATACAGACATTGGAAAGAATTCTCCCCATTCACCAGTTTTTTTCATGTGTTCGATTATGAGTGGCATTAGTCTGTTGTATTCTTCTTCGGTGTATTGTTTATTCAATATACAAAATTTGTTGCGATATAAAGATACGCATCCGAAGCAATGTTGTGATGCTCGGCAGAGGTAACAGTATGTTAGATATGCTGCGGGTTTTACCCAGCATGCGCTTGAAAATCTGACCATGTAACATTCTGGGCTTCCAGCTAATTCATAACTTAGTTCGCAATGAGTTGCTCCATTTATATCCATTGAATCTCGACTTTTTTCTCCATATGAAACGTACCTGCAGTCTTCGGATTCAATTAAATCAAAACAGTGATATGCATTTTTGCAGTTCAATAAATTGTTCCCGATTGAGTTCTCGCATTCGCTCATCGACAGAGCTTTTATTGGCTCTTTAAGCCTTATTCCCGCGAGTCGTGATTCTATCTCTTTAGGATTTTTTAATAACTCTTTTTTTTGTTTTTCGTATTCTTCTTTTGAGAATTTTTCATTAAAAATACAGTTGTTTTGTTGTCTTAAATTTACGCAACCGATACAGTCTGCGCATCCTATTAAATCTTCGCAGTAATAACTATTTCTTGTACTTTTGCATTGTTTTAAATAATTGGAATCGTAGCATCGTTCGCAGTCTACGCATTCAAAAAGTAGTTCGGAATCTTTGATGAAAAAACAATCTTGGCAGTCTTTTGAATGAAAAGCGTAGCCTGAGTACATTAAATCTTCATTAAAATCGGATGCTGATATGAGATAGCAATTTTTGTTTTTCCAAGAGAAATTTGTGTATTCGCAGTTCACGCAATCTCCGACCAGAATGGAAATATGTGGAGTTCTATCCAAAACTTCCTTGAATTGTTCGAAGAACGGGCGTGTGAAGTCGAATTCTTGTCCGTATTGGAATCGATCCCAATCGTCACGGAACCATTCGTCGAAATGCCAGACTGGCATTGGTTTGTCAGGGGAGATGTACGAAATGATATCTTTGCCTGTTTTGTCGCATTTACGGCGGTAAAAATTCCATTCGTTTCTCCAGGCTAGGCGACGTTGTGCTCGGCAGTCAGGGCAGTTCGTCGGATATGGAACGTCTAATTTTTTATAAAATTCGATATCTTTTTCTAATATCGGAAAGGCGTGTTGGCAATTTTTACACTTTCTTGTTTCGATAATTTTCTCCATAGGCAAAATTATGAAGGAAATTTGTTTCTCGGCAATTTAGAGTGGTGTGAAAAAGGGCTGGCTTGGCTATTTAAGGTCTTTTGTAAGCCAAAAACAATTCTCAGTCTGCTGGGAATTTCCGCGGGTTTTTTTAAACCGTTTGGTTGTAAATGAAATTTTTATAAAAGTTTGCGACTGATTTTGAGTCTATTAATGTCGCATATGTTTTTCCTTTTTCATCTATGTCCCAAATATAAACTAAATTAGTTCCTTCGAATGCGTTGATCCAGGTTGGTTTGATGTATTCGTTTTCTTTTAATTTTGTGACTCTGTGGTGGTCGATATCACGGTCTGTTACTTCTCTTGTGTTTGGTCCTGTTTTTGTGAGGCACGCACGAGCTCCACGTCCGCCTTTCATTCTTTTTTTGATAAACAGTCTTTCTATAGGGAGTAAGCTTTCTTTTTTATTAAAATCTTCCCAATTTCCAAATACCAAAAGGGAGTTGAAGTCTGCGTCTGCAAGGTCTAGATATTTTTGGAAGACTTCATTTCCGTCTAATGTTTCTATGCCTGTTATTTTTGAGTTTGTTGAGATTTTTCTAGTGCTATTTAAAGTTTTCAACTCGTCGATTACTCGTTTCTGACTTTTTTGTTTATTCTCGAGTTTTTTAATTAAGCCAGAAAGTGATAGGGGAGAGAGATTTGTTTTCCAGTTTACTGAATCTGTTGTCAGCAATTCTAGGTTTTTTAAGGATTCGAAAGCTCTGTACGCCGAAGATTTTGAAAGTTCGGATTTTTTGTATATATCACTGATTGAGCACCCTTTGTTTTCTAGTGCGAATACGTAAAAATCGGCTTCTGTGTCTGATAAGCCAGCCTTGAGGAGTAAATTTTTAAGATGGTCATTTGAGTTCATTTTGTGCGTTTCTATGTATTTGAATAGGTTGTGATTTTAATGGGTTTTATCGTAAATGTCAAGTTTTCAGGGGGGAGTTTCGTTATCTCTGTCGAGGTTTGGTTTTGTGTATTTCGGGGGCTTGACAGTTTAAGGCTTAGCTTGTATAGTACTGTCTTGATTTTTAATTAACTCGTATGGGAGGTAAATCTGATTCTGCATTTATGAAGGTGTTTGATAGCGATCCTAATCCTGTTGATAGTAATGTGGAAACAGTTGATCCTAATGTTGGATTATCTATTGATGAAGTTATCAAACGAGTAATTGTTGTAAGTCGCGAATCTTTATTTGTTGAATCGAGTGTTGAAGAGATAATAGCGCTTTTTAACAAAGCTATTGATAGAAGTTACTCATCATCAAAAAAAGATGCTAAGCGTGCACACGATTGGTGTTTGAGTGAATATTCTGGTGGATTTAGAGTTTACAGGGATACTTTCAGGTCTGCTGATAAAGTATGTGGTGTTCGTTTTAATTGTGTTGATCGGTCATTTTTTGATAAGAAGGCTGCTATAGATGCTGGCGTTAATTTGTCTTATTCTTCTAAATTGCCTGATCTTTCTGTGTATATGAGGTTGAGAAAGGTGCTTGTTACTCTATAAAGAGTTTAATTTTTATAATATGAATCGTTTAGAATCTAGTACAGGTGCTGATTCTCAGGGAAAAATTATTGACTCTTTAGGCGAAGGTCTTTGTTTTGAAGATGTTGCTTTGAAGGTTGGTGAAATGTTTGGATTTGATATTGAAAATCCTGAAATCGTAAGTGCTCTTGATTATTCTTTGTTCCGTATAATGACTGGTTTGGATCTTGGTGCGGAAGATTTTCATATTCAGCCTTCTCGTGGAGGTGTTTTTGTTTTTGAATTAACGTCTGATGGGAAAAAAGGGGTTTTTATAACAACTGACGAAATTAGATATACTTGTAAAGAGGATATGAAAAATTTTTCAGTTGAGCATCCTTCGGAACTTATTGCTCAGCCTTATTTTGAGGGGACTTTGGAGGGGGTTTGTGATGCTTTGGATGAAATGTTTGATGTTGAGCCTGGCAGTGGAAGAAAAATGATTTTACCGAGTATAAGTGGAACTATTTCTTTTTGTAAGATTCCTGATGGAGTGTGGTGTGTGAAAAAAAATTCAAGCAATAATGCTCTGGTTTTTAGATGGGCTGAGCATCTTATATATGCTGAACAGTTGAGACATGGAAGTTGGATTGTTGGTACTATTAAAACAAAAGAGTTGGATAGAAAAGCCATGAATGTTGCTCGTGGCACAGAGAGGACGGAGGATCCTGATGTGGCTGCATGTTTTATGACTGAGCGAATTCGTTTAGTTATCTCCTCTGGTAGATGTGGTGTGACTGATCGATTTTATAAATTTCGATAGTGAATTAATTCATATAGGTCTAGGACTCCGGCATCCAAAAGTTCTTTTCTGTATTTTTTTGTCTTAATTTCATACTCTTCTTGAGTGTATTGCTTGTTTAATATCATGTATTCCTTGTTTTTCGTGTAAACACAGCCAAAACAGTGCTTGGAATCCCATATATTACTGCACCATTCGCAGTCTGAAAGGTAGTCTGCCCAGTAAATGTGATTGCAGTTATTCAAGAATCCGCAGAAACACACGTCGTAGCATTCGGTGAATGTATTTGCGATTGGTCCGCAGTCGCAACAATCGGTTGTGCCTTTTTCCAGAAGTGCTTCTACGATATAGAAACTGTCTTCACAATCTTTTACATCGAAGCAGTAATAACAGTTCTTGCTGTTAATCACATAGTCGCCATAGCAGTTTTGTGTGCGATTTTGGTGCATGTAGCAAACTGGTATGGATAGTTTTAATTTTTCGAATTCTTCGAGGATTTTTTCTTCTGGCCATGTTTTAATTTCTTTAATTTTCGCTGTGTATTCTTCTTTTGAATAGGGGACATTGAAAATATTGAATTCCTTATGTGTTAAGCCTACGGATCCGAAACAGTTCTGGCATGATTTGCAGTCATAGCAGTATTGGCAATCCGTTAATCCATCGCTCCATTGAACGAAATCGCAGTTATAGCAACGAAGGGAATCTACGCATTCGTAGCACATATTGCAGTCTGAGCAGAACATCAGTCCGTTGCAGTCGAAACTTCGGTTTGATGAGTATGAATAAAGGCAGTTTTCAAGGTTTGCACTATTGAAACACATGTAGCAATTCTTTGATACTACAATAATATCTCCATAGTCGCAGTTTTCACTATGGCGTGTCCAGTTTTGACCTTGTGGGGTGGACCAGTAAAGGCGTTGGAATTCTTTAATAAATGACATAACAAAATTATATATACATGTATGCCATATTTCCAAAGAGAAATGCTAACGTTTGCTGAACTGTCTTCCACGTCTCGCACCACGGAAACCGAACTTCTTCCTCTCTTTTGCTCTTGGATCGCGTGTAAGGAAGCTCAAATGCTTTAGAGTAGGACGTAAAGTCTCATCAAATGTAAGTAGAGCTTTTGCTATACCGTGTCTGATTGCGTCAGCTTGGGATGCAACGCCTCCTCCGGTTACAACTGCAGTAATAGTAAATTTATCTGCTAAATTTACAGCTTTTAATACTGATTTGATTACTTCAACGTGAGTTTTGATTGTGAAGTATTTATTTGCAGGTTTTTGATTAACGAAAATTGAACCGTCTCCTTTGTATAATCTAACTCTTGCAACTGATGTTTTCCTTTTGCCGTTTGCGTAATGATATTTACCTGTAGGAAGTTTGTAGTCTTGGTTTTGAGCTTCTTTTGAAGGGGCTTTAGCTTCTACTTTTAAGACTTCAGCATCCAATGGTCTATCGGCTTTTGCCAAAGTTTTTTTTGGTTTTTTTACTACTTCTTTAGTTTCTGTTGTTACTTTCTTTGTTGGCATTGTAAATTATGAGTTATATTTCTAGGGGAGTTGGTTTCTGCGCTTCGTGATCATGTTCTGCGCCTGTGAAAACCTTCAATTTTGTAAGGAAATGTTTGCGAAGTTTATTGTTTGGAAGCATGTTTTTGATAGCTTCAACAATAACTTTCTTTGAGTTCTTATCCATAACGCTCGCAGCTGTTTCAGCCTTGATACCGCCTTTGAATCCTGAATGTCTGTAGTAAACTTTGTCTTCTAACTTGTTTCCCGTGAAGCGAACTTTGTCAGCATTTATTACAACTACGTATCCACCCATATCCATGTGTGGAGTGAATGTAGGTTGGTCTTTGCCTCTTAATGCGTCAGCTACACGAGTAGCGAGTTTGCCTACGATTTTGTCTGTTGCATCTACGATATACCATTTCTGGTCTGTCGGTTTTACTACTTTTGGGGTGAATGTTTTTTGCATGATCTTTAATTTCGGTTAGTTGAGTAATTCTAACTGGACTACCTCCGCGTTGTCTCCGCTTCTGTATCCTAGTTTTGTGATTCTTGTGAAGCCTGATTCTCTGTCTATGTATCTAGGAGCTAAAACTTCAAGAATTTTTCTTGATGCATTCTTGTGTTGCAACATCTCTTCAATCAGTCTGATTGCTTCGCGTTTTTCTTTCTTTTTTCCGATTGTGATTAATTTATCAACAAGCGGTTTTACAGCTCTAGCTTTCGCTGCTGTTGTTTTAATTTTTTCGTAGATTATGACAGACATTGCGAGGTTCTTAAGTAGAAGGCTCTGATGTCCTTTATCACTAACTAGTATTACTTTCTTTTTCTTGTGTCTCATGATGATGTTATTTTATTTAAAGGGGAGAAGCGTAAATACAGGAGTGACTCCTGATTTACCTATTCCTCGGCTAAGTGTAATCCTTTTTTCTCCAATGCATCTTTTACCTCAGTCAAAGCTTTCTTACCAAATCCGCGAAGATTTGAAAGTTTGCTTTCTGTGCATTTAGATAATTGCTCAATTGAGCCGATTCCTCCGTTGATTAATGCATTCAATGTTCTTGGAGAGAATCCTAGGATTTCGATAGGTGTGTAGCTTTCTTGTGCTGGTTTCTTAGATTCTTCTTCTTTCTCTTTTAACATGATTGACTGAACGTCACTCATGAATTCATCTTCAACCATAATGTTTTCGACATTAAATAAGTTGAAGTATGATTTCAAAATGTTTGATGCAAATTTCAGTGCTTCTTCTGGAGCAATTGTGCCGTTTGTGATGATCTCTAGGACTAATTTGTCCAAGTCTGTCATTTGACCGACACGAGTCGCTTCGATTTCGTAACGAACTTTTTTGACTGGAGTAAACGCTGCGTCTACTACTATCATATTTACTTCAGTTTCTTCCTTCTGTCTTTGTTGCGCAGGGATGTAGCCAACGCCTTTTTCTACTCTTAATTCAATCTTCATTTTTGATCCCTTCTCTAGGGTTGTGATGTATAGATCTGGGTTTAGAATTTCTACGTCGCTTGGGCATTGAATGTCCTTTGCGGTGATCTTTCCAGCTTTCGATACTTCGAGTTTCAACATAGAAGGCTCTTTTGATGTCTTTTTAATATCAAGCATTTTGAGGTTCAAGATGACGTCTAAAACGCTATCTTTTACCCCTGGAATTGTAGAGTATTCATGAGTGACGCCATCTATCCTTACACCTGTAACTGCAGCACCAGGCAGAGAAGAAAGTAATACTCGTCTAAGAGCATTGCCAAGCGTCATTCCGAAACCTGCAGGAAGTGGGCTCATCGTGAAAATAACATGATTTTCATCGAGCACATCCGTCTTGATCTTTGGAATTCCAATTTCTTCTTGGATAATATGCATTGTTAATTGTTTTAAAAAATTTATTTTGAATAGAATTCAACTATAAGTTGAGAATTGATTGATCTATCTAGATCATCTTTTTCAGGCAAGAAAGCGACTTGAGTTTCGCCCTTGCTTAAGTCTGTATTTAGCCATTTTGGAGATGAATCTTTTTGCTTGTCTAAGCCTTCGAAAATTTTCACTCCTTTTTCTTTCTTATATACAGATACTATGTCTCCGACTTTCATTAGTCTTGAACCAACACGACATTTTCTGCCGTTAACTTTTATAAGACCGTGGTTAACAACTTGTCTACCAAGTTTTTTTGATTTAGTAAATCCTGCTTTGTATACGATATTGTCTAATCTTCGTTCTAGATATTGTAATAAGATTTCACCAGTAACACCTGTCTGTTTTGTAGATAGGGTATAGTATTGTTTTAATTGATTTTCTGGTACTTGGAATATTCTCTTTGCCTTTTGTTTAGCTCTTAATTGACGGCCGTACTCTGATTGTTTTTTGAAACTGCCTTTACCACCATTACCATGCATTCCTGGAGCGTAATTTTTCTTTAATAAAGGACATTTCTGTGATGTACATTTGTCACCTTTAAGGAATAATTTTTCTCCTTCTCTGCGGCATAGTCTACATGATGGACCTGTGTATTTCATTTGATTAAAAGTTAGATTATACTCTTCTGGCTTTGCGTTTTCTGCAGCCATTGTGTGGCATTGCTGTCACGTCTTCTATTGATAATATTTCGATTTGATTTGCTGTGATGTCTCTCATTGCTTGTTCGCGTCCGCTTCCAACTCCATTAACGATAACTCTTACTCTTTCTAAACCAAAAATTTTCGCCTTCTGAATGGCATTATCCGCAGCGACTTGAGCAGCATATGGTGTGGATTTTCTAGCTCC
>Ga0172381_10005727_pt1 | contig 12557 bp, 6 predicted proteins | sample Leawel6488metaG_FD_119754 | JGI IMG/M metagenome (GOLD analysis project Ga0172381, IMG submission 119754) | Leachate microbial communities from a municipal landfill in Southern Ontario, Canada - Leachate well 64-88 metaG | ecosystem: Engineered > Solid waste > Landfill > Unclassified | place...
ACCCGATCCCGCACGTAACCAGCACGCCGCTCACGAGCCAGACACAAGCGCCCCGTCAAACCTTCAAAGCCCGCCTTTGCTTCGAAGGCGGCCTTCGCCCCCGAAGGCGAGCTTCGCTTGTTTTGTCCATAAACCCTCGGGTCAAGACCCGAGGGTTCGTCGGCCTCATTTTCGGCGAAGGCGAGTGTGGGAGAAGCCCGTTGGACAAGCCCCGGTGGATGTCATTGCAATGGACTTCTGGCGTCCCAGAACTGTTTCTGCCCTCGTGTCGTTCGTCGGTCGCTACTTGAGCAATTTTCTGACGTCATCGATGAGCGATAGATACCAGTACAGTGTCGGCAGTCCGTTGCGGGTCATAAAATACCGATTTGTCGGGTAGCACCGATTCGTCTTTTTCTCACCGCATACGCCGAACCTGTCGGGGTGCGAATCCGTGCCGATGAAGGGCCAGGGAGAGACTAGCCCTTTCGTCTCCTTGGCCACCGATCGCACCAGCTTTTCCTTGGTTCTGCGGAGGTCGGCGGAAGTGCGCAGGACGCGGCTGTCAAAGACTTCAGCAAAGACGTGCCCCCGTCCGCCATAGTTACACCTGAATTTCTTCGCCGCTGACGTGAACATGCCGTGCAGGACAGCTTCGATGCCCTTACCTCTCGGAACAAGAATCATCCTCACCGCACCAGGAGACAGGCCGAGCGCCTGAACGTGAAATCCAGTCTTTTCTTTGGCTTCGTTCAGCCTCTTGACGAAGTGGCAGTAAAGTTCCGTGGAAGGAAAGACGCGGGTGCCGTCCACCGTCAGTTGTTCTATGAATACTGGCCTCCCGCCGCCGATGCCTCGTGGTTTCCTCGTGGACATATTTACGTTTTATTTTGTAAGCGGTCCATATTTACCAGCCTGTCAGAAAAGACGCAAGTACCATCGAAGGCGAGCTTCGGCATCGAAGGCCGCCTTTGGGGCCTTCGGAGAAGGAGAGTTGAGTGAGAATGTTGTGGCGTATTGTCATAGATGTTATCCACACCCCGGCTCTTGCTTGTTCGGTTTTTGTTCGGTAAGCTGAAAAAGTAATCAACGAGGCCTGCTTATGAAAAATCTACAACCGCTCACCAAGAAGCAGTCCGAGATGCTCGACTGCATCGTGGAATTCCATCGCGACAACGGTTATGCGCCGTCCTACCGCGAAATCGCCGCCGCCCTGCAGATCAGCTCGCCGGCGACGGTTCACGAACACGTCAAGAATCTTGAGCGCAAGGGCTACCTCAACTCGCTCGGCGGGCATAGGGGACTGGAGCCCGAGGCGACGGTCGATCAGGTTGAGGCGTTCGCCCTACCGCTCAAGGGACTCATCACGGCTGGCGAGCCGATCGAGGCGATCGAGACCGACGAGAAGCTGTCCGTGCCCAGGGAGATGGTGCGTCACCCAGAGCGATCATATGTGCTCAAGGTGCGCGGCGACTCGATGATCGACGACGGCATCATGTCCGGTGACTACGTCATCATCGAGGAGAACCCGGCGCCGCCGGACGGGGCCATCGTCGTCGCCCTCATCGAGGGCACGTGTGCGACCCTCAAGCGCCTCTACCGCGAGAAGGGCCGTGTGCGCCTCCAGCCGGCCAACAAGACGATGAAGCCGATTTACGTCCAGGACGTGCGGGCGCAGGGCATCGTCCGGGGCCTCATCAGGAGCTTCGTCTGAAGCGACCTCAACCTTTAAATCTTTAACATCAACCTAAACTAAGCGCTATGACAAAACGCAAGTTCCGTGCCACCTATCGCCAGCTCTTCGGCCGTCTCGTGGATCTTTGGAGCGTAGCCTGACAAAAGTCCGCCGCCCGGCGGACTTTTGTGATATAGTTGACATGTATTAGCGGGTTTTATGTCAGTCAACCGTCGCTGGTCACGCGTAACAGCCCTCGGTCCGGTCATTAGCGCCGTAGCCGTGGTTGCGGTTGCCGGGCTGGCTTTTTGGCAGGTCAGCGCCCAGATGACAGTCACTGGCACAGACCCAACGTTCAAGACCACCGCTGCTTCGTCGGGCGGCACTACCGCAACCACGTCCGTGGCGACGTGCGGTGACGGCACTTGTCAGGCAAGTTCGGGAGAGGCGTGGTCGAACTGTCCGGACGACTGCCCGCTCACGGCAGTCGACACTTGCGGCAACGGCCGATGTGACGCCGGCACCGGTGAGACAGTCGCCTCCTGCCCCAAGGACTGTTCGAACATCGCGACCGTCGTTTGCGGCGACGGTCGGTGCGATGTCGACGAGACGTCGTCCGCCTGCCCTAATGATTGTCCGGTCGTGACTTCGTCGGTCGTGTGCGGTGACGCGACTTGCGATTTCGACGCCGGCGAAACCGCAGTCTCATGCCCCGTTGATTGCGGCGGCACGGATTCGGTCGCCTTCATCTGCGGAGACGGACGGTGTGATTCGTCACGCGGCGAATCCTTCAGCCGTTGCCCGGCCGATTGCCAAGTTTCCGCGAAATGCGGTGACGGCCTTTGTGACGTGGGGTCCGGAGAAACGACTGCCTCCTGCGCCGCCGACTGCGGCCCGACCGCCGCCCGCTGCGGCGACAATTACTGCCAACCGGGCACGGGGGAGAGCGAGGCTACCTGTCCCGCTGACTGCCGCGCGACGACGAGCGCCACCGCCTGCGGCGACACGGTTTGCGAAACGGGCGAGACCGCCGCCAGTTGTCCCAAGGATTGCTCCGCCGCGACGACCATCCAGGTCAAGCCTTCCTGCGGCAACGGTACGTGCGAGACCGGCGAGACGGTCACGTCCTGCCCGGTCGACTGCGCTACCAAGACCGAGACGCCGACTTTCGTCTGCAGCGACGGACGATGTGATCATGACCGCGGTGAGAACGAGAGCAACTGCAGTCGCGACTGCCAAGTAATCGCTTCACCCGCCGTCGCGGCGGTGTGCGTGGATTCAGACGGCGGTCGGGATGTCGCCGTGAGGGGAACCGTGAAATTCGGGGCCTCCTCCTACACCGATGCTTGCCTGGCTGCGGACAAGGTCAGGGAATATGTCTGCGAGGGAGGACGGGTCACGGAGAGCGCCTTGGCCTGTCCGGTCGGGTCGGCCTGCGCCACCGGTCGCTGTCTCAAGGCGGCGGCTACTCCCGCGTGCGGCGACGGCCGCTGCGGCGCCGGCGAGACTAGCGCCTCCTGTTCCAAGGATTGCTTCTCGTCGCCTGCTTCAAAGCCGGCTGTTGGTGCGGCGACCGTGCCGATTCTTCATGTTGACTGTGTGGGCGCCGGCCTGAAGACGCAGGACGAGTGCGCCGCCTTCCTCCGCGACCGTCTCGCGAAGACCCAGACAGGTTCAGTCGAGCCGACGGCGCCGGCAGTGCCCGGTCTCTCGCCGCTCTGCGCCGCGCAAGGCATCAGCTCCTTGGAACGGTGCAGCGAATTCCTCAAGTCCAAGGCCCAACCGGTCGCTGTTTTCCTCGAGACGACCGGTCAATCGTTCGCGGCGACCGGCGACGCTCAAGGGAAGGTTATGTCGCCGGAATGCTTCCGTCTCGCGGCTAAGGACGCGGCCGACTGCGCCCGGTTCGTTTCCGGAGAGGTGGCGATGCCAGCCGGAGACGCGGATAGGCAGCCGACCGTGAGCGATAATTTACCAGTTTCCTGCCGCGAACGGGGACTCACTGAAGAGAAATGCGTGTCGTTACTGAAGGAGACGACGGTTCCTGCTACCTGCCGTGAGGCAGGCATCGATACGATGGGGAAATGCTTGGCTTGGCTCGCGGCCCGGCGTCTGCCTGTCTCATGCACCACGTCATCTGCTGCCGGGTGCGCCGACGAGACTCTGGCCGTCCTTCCGACCTTGTGCCGAAATCTCGGGGTGACGGATTCGGCGCGGTGCCGTGACGCTTTCTTCTCCGAGTACGGTTTGCCAGGGCGATGCGCGGGCATGGACATGGACGCATGCTGGCGCCTGGTGACGTCAGGAGAGCTCGGCGACGTCGGTTTTGACGCCAAGGTTAGGTCCCAAGAAGTGTCGGACGAGTGCCGTAAACTGGGGATTAAGACCATGGACGAGTGCCAGAAGATCAAGACGGCTAAAAGCCTTCCGGGAGAATGCCTCGCCGCCGGGCGCTTCACTTCCGAGGCGTGTACCCGTTATCTTTTCGAAAAGAGCTCGGAGGCGGCCGTCGCGACCGAATTGCCAGCGGCCTGCCGCGAAGCCGAGGTATCGGACGCAGCTGAATGCAGCCATCGTCTGGCCCAATCCAACCTGCCCGTGGAGTGTGCCAAGGCCGGTTTGGGTGATCCGACCTCCTGTCGGCGGTTCCTTGAGGCAACTAAGTTACCTGAAGCGTGTCGAGCCGCCGGCATCAGTGACCGCGAGGAATGCGAGAAGCGGCTGCATGAGCAGGCCGAGGCGCGTTATTGCGCGAATGGCGCCGTCGCCGGCGATGCGGCGGCCTGTCAGGAGGCGATTTTTCGCGAGGTCGGCGCCCGCGTGAGGTGCGAAGGCCTTTCGGCGGCGGAGTGCCAGGCTGTCGTGAAGACTTCAAGGCTCGGCGAAGTGGCGGAGGCCGAAAGGATGGTCCGCACGGTCGAGCGCGCACGTGCTCTTTCGTCCGACCAGCCACTCCGGCTTGCTGACCTCAGCGTCGTGTCCGGCGCTGGAGCCGCGGAGATAGGCAAGATGATGCCGTTCGCCGCCGGTTCGGACGCTAAGGCGACACTGCTGTCCTCCCGTGCGTCAGTCGTCATGGACGCGGCCGGCGACGTGAGGCCAGTCCTGTCGGCGGTGGCGGTCATCGACCGCGACGGTGACGGCGTGCCTGACGACATGGAATCGAGTTTAGGCCTTGATCCGCTCAAGGCGGAGACGCAGCCCGGCTTGACCGACGGCGAGGCGTTCCGCGAGCGGGCGGCCCGGTCCGGGGCGCCGGTCGAGCGGGCCGTGGCGTCGGGCCAACCGCTCGGACAGCCGCTTGACGAGGGCGAAGTCGATCTCCGCCTCACGGTCAGGACCGTGTCTTTCGCGTCCACCGAAGCTAAGGTCGCAACAAAAATTTCGGCCGACAAAAATCAGACCCTGAACTTCTCGGGAAACGGCGTGCCCGGCGAAACGGTCACGATATACATCTACAGCGACATACCGCTCGTCATGACGACGACAGTCGGAGAGGATGGCGAGTGGCGTCTCGACCTCGACGAGCCCCTGGCTGACGGCGTGCATGAGGCCTACGTCGCGGTCAACGATGACACCGGTCGGGTGATTCGTAAGAGCGACCTGATGGCTTTCGTGATCAACGCCGCCCAGGCCATGACGCCCAGTGAGGCGCTCGCCCCTGGGTTGCCGCTCGAAGTCTCCGCCGACGCCAACGCCGCGTCCGGTTCGGCGTCAGAGAGCTACCTCCAGCTTTACGTCATTGGCGGGATCGGCTTGCTGCTCGTGGCCATGGCCGTGGCGGCGGCGGTGATGTTCGTCCGCCGGAAGGAGGTTTGAAAGGCTGGCGTCGAAAAGCCAACGAGCCTAAAGGCCAAACATACGTTGAACGCAGAAGGCGCCCCGCAGGGGCGCCTTCCTAGTTATTGCTTGTCTTCCGTCTCCTTCTGCCTCGGTTGTTTCGCCGACAGTATTATCTTGCCGGCGCGGGCATCGACGACCGCGATGCCGTCGTCTCCGAGCTTGCCCTCCAGGATCATCATGGCGAGAGGATCGAGTATCTCCCTCTGGATGACGCGCTTCAGCGGTCGCGCGCCGAAGTTCGGCTCATAGCCATGCTTCGCGATCAGGCGCTTCGCCCCGGCGGTCACTTCAAGACCCAACCGGCGCTTGGTCAGCCGCTCACGGACGTGGGCGATTTGGAGATCGACGATGTCCGTGAGCTGCGCCTCGTCGAGCGTCCGGAAGACGATGATGTCGTCGAAACGGTTCAGCAGTTCCGGTCTGAAACGCTCCTGCAGGGCGGCCTTGACCGTCTCCTTGAGGCTGTCCGTCCGCTTATCCTGGGTGAAGCCGATGCTGGCGGAGCGATGATCCCCCTCGAGGATGGCCTCGGAGCCGACGTTCGAAGTCATGATGATGACCGTGTTGCGAAAGTTGACCTTCCGGCCCTTGGCGTCCGTGAGGCGACCCTCGTCGAGGATCTGCAGGAAGGTGTTCCAGACGTCCGGGTGCGCCTTTTCCACCTCGTCGAAGAGGATGACGGAGTAGGGGCGGCGCCGTACCTGCTCCGTGAACTGGCCGCCCTCGTCGTAGCCGACGTAGCCGGGCGGCGAGCCGAGCATCCGCGAGACGGTGTGCTTCTCTCCGAACTCGGGCATGTCGAGGCGGATGACGGCGTTCTCGTCGTCGAAGAGGGTGGCGGCGAGCGCCTTGGCGAGCTCCGTCTTGCCGACGCCGGTCGGCCCGAGGAAGAGGAACGAGCCGATGGGCCGCGTCTCCTCGCCGAGTCCGGCACGGGAGCGGCGGATGGCGGAAGCGACGGCGGCCACGGCCTCGTCCTGGCCGACAACGCGCCGATGCAGTGACTCCTCGAGGTGGGCGAGCTTGGCTTGCTCCTCCTCGACCAGCCGTTCGACGGGCACGCCGCTCCAGCGGGAGACGATGGCCGCGATTTCGTCCTCGGTCACCTCCTCCTTGAGGAAACGGGTGTCGCGTTGGATTTCCTTGAGGCGGCCTTCGCTCTCGCGCAGGGCCCGTTCGGCTTCCGGCAGTCGCCCGTAGCGTATTTCCGCGACCTTGTTGAGGTCGCCGCCTCGCTCCGCGATTTCGGCTTCGCTGCGCAAGGCGTCAATCTCCTTCTTCTTGGCGCGCAGGGCGGTGATGGCGTCCTTCTCCGTCTTCCAGGTCGCCTCCAGCGCCGCGGCCCTCTCCTTGGCCTCGGCTAGCTCGCGTTCCGCCTCGGCGAGTCGCGTCACGGACTCACGGTCGGATTCTTTGGCGAGGGCGCGCTTCTCGATTTCGAGGCGCATCACCTCGCGTTTCAGGCGGTCCAGCTCCGGCGGTTCGGAGTCGATGGTGAGGCGCAGGGCGGCGGCGGCCTCGTCGATGGCGTCGACGGCCTTGTCCGGCAGGAAGCGGTCGCTGACGTAGCGCGCCGTGAGCCGCACGGCCGCGACGATGGCCGGATCGGTGATGCGCACGCCGTGATGGAGCTCGTAGCGCTCCTTGATGCCGCGCAGGATGGCGATGGCGTCGTCGGGCGTGGGTTCCGTCACCATGATTGGTTGGAACCGGCGCTCTAGGGCGGAGTCCTTCTCGATGTATTTCTGGTATTCCTTGAGGGTGGTGGCCCCGACGCAACGCAGTTCGCCACGCGCGAGGGCGGGCTTGAGCATGTTGGCGGCGTCGAGCGATGAGCCGTCCGTCGAGCCGGCCCCGACCAGCGTATGCAGCTCGTCGATGAAGAGGATGATGCGGCCGGCGGCCTGCTCGACCTCCTTGAGCACGGCCTTGAGCCGCTCCTCGAACTCGCCGCGGAACTTGGCCCCGGCCACGAGCGCCCCGACGTCCAGGGCGACGATGTCCTTGTCCTTCAGCGACTCCGGGACGTCGCCCGCGACGATGCGCTCGGCCAGCCCCTCCACGATGGCGGTCTTGCCGGTGCCGGCCTCGCCGATGAGCACGGGGTTGTTCTTGGTGCGTCGCGAGAGCACCTGCATCACGCGGCGGATCTCCTCGTCGCGTCCGATGACCGGGTCGAGCTTGTCCTGGCGGGCGAGCTTGGTCAGGTTGCGTGAGTACTTCTCGAGGGCCTGGTACTTCTGTTCCGGCTCGGGCGAGTCCACGCGCTGATTTCCGCGGATTTCCATGAGTACCTTGAGGACCGCCTCGTGCTTCACGCCGTGGGCTTCCAGCAGCTGTTGGACAGGGGAGGGGACGGCGAGGAGGCCGAGGAGGACGTGCTCGGTCGAGACGTATTCGTCGCCGAAGCGGGCCGCCTCCTTCTCGGCCGCGCGGACCGCCTTGAGCAGGGCCGGGTCAGCGCCGAGCTGGACGGCTCCGCCCTCGGCTTCGACTTGCGGGGTGCCGGACAGCCGTTCCCGCGCCCCCTGTCTGAGACGATCCGGGTCGGCGCCGATTTTCTTGACGACGGCGAGGACGACGCCCTCGGTCTGATCGAGAAGCGCCAAGAGAAGGTGCAGTGGGCTGACTTCCGTGTGGCCTGCCTCTAAAGCGAGCGCTTGGGCCCGTTCCAGCGCCTCCCGCGACTTGGTGGTGAAATGGTTGGGGTTCATGAGAGGATGATTGGCAGTCAAGCTGATTGAGTGCTAATTTTATAATGATACATGAAAGTAAGCCTGTCAAGAGGCGTTTTTGGCTTGGGTATGGACTTTTTCTTCTGAAATGGCATAATTATATAGTTGATTGAAGATCGATTATGACTTCGGAAAATACCCCCCAACCTGAATCAAAACGAAGCAACCTTGTGGAGCATTACGGCGTCTCCGGTAGCCAGGAGTTTTCGAATTTAAGGGAGGCCGAACGGCGGTCTCGGGAGGCGGCGGAAGCCTCGCCGGACGATGAGGAGCTGGCCGACCGTTTGGAGCTGGCAAAGCTCAAGCTGGAACTTTTTAGTTACGATCATGACAACGCCGGGGCGTTCAAGTTCAACCGTTTCGGCCGTGAGTTAAGGGGTCTCTTTAACGGGCCGGAAGAAGGGGAGGGACTGAAGTTGACGATGGACGGCCGCGTCGAAATCATGGGTAAGGCGGCCGATCGGCGCCTGCTCGCCGTGAACATGGCTGAGCTGGATCGTTTTAACGCCGAGGGCGGCCATCGCGCCGGCGACGCGGCCCTCAAGGCAACGGCGCACGCCATCGAGGAAACGGTCGTATCCGTCCTGCCGGAGGGCGCTACCTACGGTGTTTTTCGATTGGCCGGCAATGAATTCCTGATTTCTGTCGAAGGCGTCGGTGACGATGAGGATGCCGCCAGGATAGAGGAAAGTCTCGGGAGGTTGCGGCCGACCGTGCCGGGCATCAGCGAGGGCGCGCCGCTGTCCATCGCGAGGTTCGACCTGGCCGAGGCAGTGGACATGGTGAGACTGCCGTCGCGCGACGTCAGGAACGCGGACGAGGCCAACCGCGAAACCGTCGAGATGGTGCGACGTCTCGGGGGCTTCCTGCTCGAGGCCGAGAAGTTCAGGAACCGCGCCGAGCGGGTGCGGGTGATGCTCTCGGAAAAGGGACGGGACGGGACGGCCAAGTTCTTCGACGCCTACCTGGCCAAGGCCTTCAAGGGCAGCGGCCTCGAGACTCTTGCTGACATCGAGAAGCTGGCCGCCGAAGGCACGGCCGGCAAATCCGACTGGGACGAAGTTATCGAGCGGCTCGCACTCGAGGCGGCGCGACAGCGCTTCGGGACGGAACGGGAGCTGGAGGACGTCCGCCACGACATCATCGAACGCCGCCTGCAGGAACGGGCCACGCCGTCCATCATGCCGCCGCCGCCAACGGACGACCATTTCGCCGAGGTGCCGTTGCGGACGGCTGGACAGGTGGAAGTCGAAACCGCCAGGGAGCTGCTTGAACAGGTCGCGGACGGCGACTCGAGCGAGACGCGCAAGGACGTTGCGAGGTACAAGCTCTTGCGCGAGGAGGCGCGACGCGACCTGTTCCAGAAGGAGCCCGGGCGTTACTCCGGCACGGGACTCCTGTTGCGGGGACCGTATTACGCGCGGACGCAGGAGGCGCTGAAGGAGGCCGGGCGCGAAACTTCGGTCGTGTTCGTGGACATGGGCTTCCTCAAGTATTTCGACCAGAAGGGTGGACGTGACGTCGGCGACGCGGCCCTCAAGGTGGCGGCCGATGTGCTGGAGCAGGCGCTCACCGAGGCCGGGGTCGAGGGTGAGGCTTACCGCTACGGCGGCGACGAGTTCACGATCCGCATCGACGGCGGCCAGGCGGAGGCCGAGAAGGTCGCGAGCGCCGTCCAGCGTCTCAAGGCCGAGCGGGGCAGGATTAACCGCGGAAAGCGGTCCAGCGACGAGTACGCCCCGACCGAGCTTTCTTTCAACTACGGCATCTGCAACCGCAGCCTCATGGAGAAGGTCTTCGCCGACCTCAAGGAAGTCGGCTACTACGACGAGGGCGTTCTTGAAGGTGCCGAACGCACGGCTAACGCCCAAGCCGAACTTATGACCGTCATCGCCGACAAGAGCCTGGAGGAGCAGAAGGCGCGCGACCGCTTTGCCTTGCTGGTGGAGAAGTTGCGCGACCCGGCCTACGGCAGTGATGCGACGCGCCGATCCCAGGTGGATTCGCTGGTTAGTTTTTCGGCCAAGGGCATTTTCTCCGAGCAAGGCGGCGCCGAGTTCCTGAAACTCGTCGCCGAGGACAGCTCGCTCATCGGTAATCAACCGGGTGAACCTCTTAATGAGACAATCCGCGAGTTCGTGCAGGAGAAGATTCGCGAGCGGTCCGTGACGGAGCGGGAGCGGCGCGACCGCATGGATCAGCTGGTTGACCTGCACGTGCAGATTCATCGTCTGTCCGAGAGGCTGGACGAAATGGAGTCGCGGAGTGATTTGCAGGCGCACGAGATCGGGCGGCTGCGGCGCGAACTGGACGCCGCCCATGAGGAGCGCCGCAGGATATTAGAAAGCCGCCGGAGCGTCGATGAGGCCGCCTGACCTATGCGGGTGGAGATACTGGGCGTGCCCATCGATGCCGTGACCTGCGGGGAGGCGCGTCGGCGCGTTTCCGCGATGCTCGACGAACAGCGCTTTCATCTCGTGACGACGCCGAATCCGGAGATGCTGGTCAAGGCCTCGACTGATACGAAGTTCCGTCATGTTTTGCAGGAAGCGGATCTCAATATCCCCGACGGTTTCGGCCTCATCCTAGTCGCCCGAACGATGGGGAAAGGACTGCCGGAAAGGGTGGCTGGCTCGGATTTCACGACCGACGTCTGCGCTCTCGCGACGGAAAAGAACCTGCCGGTCTTCTTCCTCGGCGGCGAACTGCCTAGTGTCGCTGAACGGGCGGCCGAGGCGCTGAAGAAGTTTTTTCCGGAACTCGTCGTCGCCGGAGCGGAGGGCGGAGGCAAGCTGTTCCGTGACAGCGAGGGCCACTGGCGTTGCGACCCAGTTGCCGTCGAAAGGATAAGATCTTCCGGCGCGGCCATCGTGCTGACGGCCTTCCCCTACGGCGCCCAGGAGTGCTGGCTACGCGACAACGCCCCCGACCTCCCGTCAGTGCGCCTCGGCATGGGCGTTGGCGGCACCTTCAACTTCCTTGCCGGCGAACTCCGACGCGCGCCTGCATTCGTCCGCCGCATCGGTCTCGAATGGGCCTGGCGCCTCGCCCAAGAGCCCAGCCGCTGGTGCCGCATCTGGACGGCGGTTGCCGTCTTTCCCTGGCTGGTTTGGCGCTCCAGAAATGGTAAAATGAAGGCTTAGGCTATGGATAAGCAAATTCGAACGCGTTTCGCCCCCTCGCCGACCGGCTACCTGCACATCGGCGGGCTCCGGACGGCGCTCTACAACAAGCTTTTCGCGCTGCACCACGGCGGCGTCTTCTTTTTGCGCATCGAGGACACGGACCAGAAGCGGCTCGTGCCGGGCGCGGGCGAAAGCCTGATTCGCACCCTGGCCTGGGCCGGCATCGAGGTTGACGAGGGTCCGTACCTGAACGAGAACGGCGAGGTCAAGGAGCGCGGCGACTTCGGGCCGTATGTCCAGTCGCGGCGTCTCGATCTCTACCGGCGTTATGCCGACGAGCTTGTGGCCTCCGGTCATGCCTACCCGTGCTTCTGCGGTGCCGACCGGCTCGACGCCGTCCGTAAGGCGCAGTCCCTGAACAAGCAGCCGGAGACGTATGACCGCCTTTGCCGCGACGTGGCGCCAGCGGAGGCGGCACGCCGTGTCGACGCCGGCGAGCCGCACGTCATCCGTTTCAGGATTCCGACGGAGGGCCGCACGGAGCTCGACGACCTCGTCCGCAGCCGGGTCTCCTTCGAGAACTCGCTGCTCGACGACCTCGTCATCATGAAGACCGACGGCTTCCCGACCTATCACCTCGCCCATGTCGTGGATGACCACCTCATGGAGACGACTCACGTCTTGCGCGCCGAGGAGTGGCTGCCGTCCGCGCCGAAGCACGTCCTCATGTTCCAGGCCCTCGGTTGGGAGCCGCCCGCCTACGGCCACCTGCCCCAGCTCCTCAACCCGGACCGGACCAAGCTCTCCAAGCGGCAGGGCGACGTGGCCGTCGAGGACTACCGCGACAAGGGCTATCTGCCGGAGGCGCTCGTCAATTTCATCGCCCTCATGGGCTGGAACCCGACCGCTGACCGGGAAGTGTTTACGCTGGCGGAGATGTCAGAGCTTTTCGACATCCACAAGGTCAACAAGGCCGGCGCCGTCCTGAACCGCGAAAAGCTCGATTGGTTGAACCGCGAATACCTCAAAGCCTTGCCGTCCGAGAAGCTCGTGGAGCTCGCCCTGCCGTTCCTTCAGCGCGCGGGCGTCGTCGAGGACAGGGGAGGGGAGGGGATTTTCCGGGCGGACGGCAAGCTCGTGCCGCAGGATCTCCTCGCGAAGTTCCTCTCCTTGGAACAGGCCCGAGTGAGCACGCTCGCC
>Ga0172381_10005728_pt1 | contig 12557 bp, 23 predicted proteins | sample Leawel6488metaG_FD_119754 | JGI IMG/M metagenome (GOLD analysis project Ga0172381, IMG submission 119754) | Leachate microbial communities from a municipal landfill in Southern Ontario, Canada - Leachate well 64-88 metaG | ecosystem: Engineered > Solid waste > Landfill > Unclassified | place...
CTTTTTGGCCCGTGAAGGCAGTGCAGATAAATACATAAGCAAACTCGTTGATGATTATATGAGGCAGGCCCGATCGGCGGGCATAAGCAATCCTACAGAGGCTATGTTGATGCACAAGGAAAGGATATTACGGGATAACGCCGCCGAACTGGCAGACCTGGACGCAGCGGAGAAGGCTCTCGTCATATGCGGCAGATTTCCCCGGGTGGCCGTGGAAATGGTATATCAAAAAGATTACTGGAAGGATATTGAGTGGGGAGACATAGAGACACGCGTGCATTATGCGGAGATACATATACCGGCAAGTCCAAGACAAATATATTACTGGCTGAATAAAGCTTGTCAAGAATTTGCGCACGAAAGAGGATTAAGAATATAAATCCTTGCAGTAATTACCCCTACTGTATTGATATAATGGTTACATAGTTACGAAAGCTGTCCGATGGGGCGGCTTTTATTTACAAAGAAAAGGATCCCTACTTGGAATCCTTTTTAAGTTGCTGCTTAAGCATATAAATGATTTGTGCTGATATGCTGCGCTCGTTACTTTTAGCGAGTGATTTTATTTGCTCATATAAATCAAGCGGACAGTTAACCGGAACGCCTTTGTGTGTATCTGTGTTAAGTGGCATAAAGTCAACCCCTTTCATTAACATTGTATCACTGTAAAAATAATTTCGCAATAGCAAATAAAAGTTATTGACAGTGATTTACGAAGGTGATATGATGGTATCAAGAAATATTGAAAGGGGTATGGATATGGCTAAATTTACACTTTATGAAAAAATGTTTGAAGGACTTCGCGAACCGAAATTTGCATTTGACGCAAAAGATGAACAAGAGGCTGTGCGTAAAGCAAGAGGTTGGGCTAGATATCATGGGATGTCACACACCGATGTAAGCGTAAAACCATCGACAGAAAATGAGGCAAAGAACTGGCTGCATAACGAATACGTTGATTAGAAAGGCAGGAAAGCCCCTCCTATGCAGGGGCTAAAGTGATATGAAAAAGTTAAAAGAAGGTCGGGTATGTAAGACCTGTGAAATCAAAGATGTCTGTAAGGGCGATTGCGGATGGAGAAAAGTAAAATGAGGGAGGGCAGCCCCTCTTGGGGCTATAGGGGATATGATGCAGTATGAAAGAGAAAAATGCCATTGTAACAAGAATCATAACAGCCATCATATGGTATGGCACGGATGGAAAGTCAATTGGCAAGCCATTAAAGATAAACTGTCTCCAGAGTGCAGAAGGATGTTGAAAGAAAAATATCTTTGCAGCGAATGCAGAGAGAAGATATTGGCAGAAGTTAAGGGCATATTAGCCAAAGTAGCGGCTTAGAGGGGTATAAAAGCCCCTTCAGGGGATAGGGAGGCAAGAAGATGAAATGTCCTAACACATGTGGGGAATGCGAAAGCTATAACGAGGCCAAGGATCCATTGGATAAAAAATACGGATTTAATTTTTGTACTAGAACCAACGAGCCGACACACAGTTTTAGCAATCCAATAGACAGGCCAGTACCAAGACCTACACAATGCCCGTATAATCCAATAAGATAGTTTAGGAGCCTAATAAGGTTCCTTTTATTTTGCAGATAAACTATTACAGGCAATAAAAAAGACCCCCTATTTGGAGGCCTTATCTATTTCCTGCTTAAGTAGATATTCTATCAGATTACCGAGGGTTCGGATTTGTGATTTTGCAAGCTGAGTTGCCTGGGCCTTGAGGTCTGAGTTGATGCGGATAGTGAGCTGAGTGTCCTTCATTGCGCGATCACCTCTCTCATAAATCTGCTTGCGACAGGATAAAGTACTATTTCTTCAACGTTCCCATATGACTCGGAGCTAATTCTTTCAAGAAAGATTGTCCCAACATGGATGTTTAGCAGATTTACATTAACTACAATATCAATGGCGTAACCGTTGTGTGGAAAATCTTCGAATTTTGCAACATGTATATCTCCATGATACGAAAGCGTAAGCATAAACAGAGATTGAATTTCCCCTTTTACTGCATCTGTTAGCTCTGCGCCAACAAGTTTTTTAAGGAGCTTATTGCCCGATAGATACGTTAATTTACTCATAATAATCCTCCAACCATAGCCGCCCGGTTTGCCGGGATGTCGGCCTGCCCCCGAGGTTTGGACGGGAGCCCCTGCATTACGCCGGTAGTCCGGCGCCATCTGCTAGCGTACTTTTTTAAGCATTGCCGATTTATCACTTAGTAAAATTGGGCTGTTGTACTTGATTGATAGTATGCAATAATTGTTGTTATCGTCGAATATTGCGGGTTCATCTCCGGCAAGCGTGCCTATACTGTAGCCATCAGGTAAGATGTAATCCTTGCCACCATCATCATATCCCTCATAATAAGGACTGTTGCTGCTGTAAGGTGTAAGCGAAAATCCTTCGCCTTGCTCATCCATACGATATGCTTTGGTCTGATTGGTTTTGTAAAGCTTTACTGTCTTGGCTGGTATTACCTCGACCTCGACGTAATTGCCGCATTTTGGGCATCCAAAGTTACCTGAATCATCAACCATTAAAGTACCGCAATGATTACACAACATATATTTATCCTCCAGTTCGTGGGCTGCTTGCCCTGCCGACAAATACATCATACATCAATGCAATTGCAATGTCAATACATAATTTAAAATACATGCAAATGTCCATAAAATAGTCTGCAAGGCCGCAGTGTAAAGGATAGGTGAGCAATATAGGTAAGATAATACAATTTCCGGAGATATGCACCAACTGCCATAAGCCAATAGACCCAGTAGAGGAACAAGCTCATGATGAGGATGATAATAGAGTATGCCTGAAATGTTTCTTCGCGCCACTGAACGAGGCAAGGGAAGCAGGGACTGTAATAGCAGAGGTATAAGTTAAAAATAAGTTTAGGGAGTTGATATTATGCCAGCAGATAAATTAACCATAAAGCAGGAAAAATATGCTCAAGGTCTATTTACCGGATTAAGCCAGAGAGAGGCATATAAGCAGGCATATAACTGTGAGAATATGACAGATAAGAGTATAGATGAGAACGCTTGTAAGCTTGCAGCAGATACCAAGGTTATGTCAAGGACTGCCGAACTAGCAGAAGGACTAGCAAAAAGAAACACAGCACTGGTTGAAAAAGTATTAAATCAACTGTCTAAAATAGCCTTTGCAGATATAAAAGATATGCTGAGTTACAAGACCATACAGACGCTAGATGAGACCGCTACAGCCCTGTTGGGCAGGCCCATAACGGCATACAAAACGATCATTGACCTAAAAGATAGCGATCAAGTCGACGGCTCCATAATAGCAGAGGTACAAGAGACCAAGGACGGCTTTAAGTTTAAGCGCAATGACCAGTTAAAAGCCCTGGAGCTTATCGGCAAGCACCTGGGCATGTTTACAGATAAAATTGAGTGGCAAGGGAGTCCAACCTTTGAACAGCTGCTAAAACAGGCCCTTGAAAAAGGTGAGTGATCTGTTTGCCATGCAAAAGCAATAAGTAATAAGTTGTAATAGTTGAAATGCCTTTAATAATGTGATATTATCATAATTATTACATAAACAGGAGGTATTACAATGACAAAATGTCCTATCAACAATTGTAAAAATAATCACGGCTTTGAATGTAAACTTAAAGACCTGACACTTAATACTGATATGAGGTGTGTGTGCTTTGAATTTAAAAACAGAAAATGTAAACAATGTGGCGTTGAATTTAAACTCCGGAATGAGAAGGCTTTATATTGTAGTGTAAAATGTAGGAATTTGTTTAACGTTAACGCATTCAGAAGAAAGGAACAAAAGAAAACACTAAAAGCAGAATTCGAAGCAACACTGATAAAACCAGATACCGTTATAGTGGGTGAACAGGAATTAAAAACAGCAGACCAATTAACTAAGCCTTTCAAAAAGCCGAAGCAAGAGTTCAAAACATTCTTTAAAGTTAAGTAGACATAACAACATTTAAGGAGTCTGGATAAGGCTCCTTTTTTCATGCAATTTTGCCGACCTGGACAATTTGGTATACAACATATTGTGTTTTAGCCGCTAAATATTACGCGAAATTTTACACGAACCCTGTAACGCAGTGATATCAACAAAACAGATTACGTGGTATGTGTATTTCGCGTAAAGTGACATAATATCGGGAAATTGCAACTAAATAAATTTTGGCACAAGACAGTTAGCTACTGCCAAGCAGGTAACCTCACACCTGCCTTTCTTATGCCTTTTTATTGTGAGGAAAAGTAAAATGTGAGGTGCAAAATGAATATTGACAATGAATTTAGAGGGCTTATACCGCCATTGACAACAGAAGAATACGCAGGACTTGAACAAAGCATAATAGCGGAAGGGTGCAGGGATGCACTTATTACTTGGAATGATATATTAGTAGACGGCCATAACAGGCATGCCATATGTACCAAGTATGGGATACCTTTTAATACATCCGAGAAGACTTTTGAAAACCGAGACAAGGTTAAGGAGTGGATAATACTCAATCAGTTTGGCAGGCGTAATTTATCGGCTTATGACAGGTCTGTCCTTGCGTTAAGGCTAAAGGAATTGTTTGCAGAAAAAGCAAGGGAAAGAATGCTAGCTGGTACCCCTGTACTGAAATCAGAACAGGGTAGAACGGTTGAAAAAATTGCTCATGTTGCCGGTGTCGGCAAAGATACTATAGCAAAAGTACAAAAGATAGAGGAAAGGGCCACACCCGAAACAAAAGAAAAGGTGAAATCGGGCGAGGTTAGTATTAACCAAGCGTACCAAACAGTAAGGCGTGAGGAAAAGATTAAAACTGTCAAAGAAAAATTCATTGATCCTATCATAGAAACAAAGTCTATTGACATTTTAGCTACAGACAAAAAATACAATATCATTTACGCCGATCCCGCTTGGGATTATACTGAATGGCCTACAGGTACACGAAACCCATACTTGCATTATAAATGTATGGGTATAAATGATATATGCAACCTTCCGGTAAAGAATATAGCTGATATTGACTGTGTTCTTTTTTTATGGGTTACATACCCCATGCTGCAAGATAGTTTCAAGGTTATTGAATCATGGGGATTTAAGTATAAAACTGCCGGCTTTGTATGGGTTAAGAAAAACAAAAATACAGACACGCCATTTATCGGCTGTGGTAGTTGGACGCGAGCTAATTCTGAATTATGCTTGATCGCAACTAAAGGCAGTATGCTGCGATTGGATGCTAGCATATCGCAGATTATTGAATCACCCATAGAAGAACACAGCAAAAAACCTGTAATGGTGCGTGAACTTATAACACGACTTGTCGGGGAATTGCCACGTATAGAACTTTTTAGTAGACAGGCGGTTAATGGCTGGGATTGCTGGGGTAATGAGGTATGACAATTCAAAATGCTAAATTATATATGGAGGGTGTTTGGGATTGGAATATACTTAGCGGATGTTTTGGTAATACAAAAATAGAACCCACTGACATAGACGGATTTGTTGAAAGAAAAAGGAAATTTCTCATATTAGAAACCAAAAAGCCAGGCGTTCCCATAAAGCAGGGGCAATGGTGGACATTTAACGCACTTATTAACACGGGATTCTTTATGGTTGTAATTGTCTGGGGACAAACAAACAATCCCGAAGAGATGCAGGTTTTATACCCATTACCATATAAACCCACAGACAAGAAAAAGGCAAATATAAATGACTTACGCAAAACTGTTTCATGGTGGTTCAAATATGCAGATACAAGTTAATTAATTTCTCATGGGATTTAAGGAGGATATATGATATTCCATAAAAAAACAACCAAAATTATTGACATAGCCAATGCCGTACTTGACGAAAAACATAACACTTTGTGTAAATTATGTAAAGGTGCAGGAGTTAAGTGTAAAAGCAAGATATTTTGTTTACCTTCTGAAATTATTATCAGCCTAATCTTTGAAAACGAAGGGGAAAGAACAGAGTCACTTAAAAACATGGAAGAAAATTTTAGTTTCAAGGGGGATATATGAATCTATTATATTTCATCCTACACGCCTTCATCCCCTGCCCTGACAAAGATTTGGATTGGTTTAAGGGCAAGAAGGCCACGTGCCGCAAATGTGGCAGAGTTTATTTTAATTTTACGAGGTAACTATGTATGATTCAATAGACAGATTAAAGGCGGGCATACTCAAAGTCATACACACATATACAACAGATTCCACGGCAATCAATCCTGACTACATCAAACTCGCTCAACTCGCCTATGACACAGTATTACAGACGATGCTTGAAGGTGAGAAGGAACACGGCGTAGATGGATGGAAGGACAAAGACCTTGAATACCACAAGGCACACGTCTTGAATCACGCAGATAGCATATATTTCAATGAAAAGCCAGTGGAAGATCACATAGCCCATGCCTTGACCCGGTGTGCAATCATTAAGTATCTGGAAGGGTGACAACACCATGTTATTACTTATCTATCTTATCCTACTAGCCACAGTCTTATTACTCAACTATGCCTGTCATAAAAAATAATCCCAAAAATTAATTGAAAAGGAGAAAGAAAATGAAACTAAAAGAAACATCCAATTACAACGAGGTACCAGAAGAACTCAAACAACTTTGCAGCAAGGAATTCTCATTTCTCAAGGAGTATGAGAAAATAGATCATATGCCGGACCCGAAAAGCATTGAAATTATTACACAATATTCTGGGGGAAAACGCACATCAATAAGTGAAACCTATACACATGTCGCAAAAATAGAAGAGCTTATTCCGGAACATCTTGCAAAAATCAAAGAACAACTGTTAAAGGGTAAAAAGGTGTATGTACGTGTTATGCCAGAGATTACATTAGGCAAGTCTGACGAGGTAGGCTTATACACAAGACTAATACTTATATAAAATTAAAGGAGGTGTGAAAATGAGAGATATTAAAAAAGATAATTCCAAGGAAGAAATCAATACATATAAAGATGAATTACCACAACAGCCCTGTCAAATCATGCAACAGACTTTAAATGACTGCAACAGCGCTTTACAAACAATACAAGCAGTAAACAATTCTATCGTCACCACAGCCATAATAATAAACAGCATATTATAAACAATCCAAGATTTGTTAGATTAAATCTTAAGGAGAATAGCCATGTATAAAATCCCGCTTTCCAAACCTTCCTATCTACCCTACATCGACGAGGTATTATCTGCCACAGAAAAAGTATTACGTTCCGGACATATCGCAATGGGCGATCAGGTCGAAGCATTTGAACAGCGTATAGCCGAATACTGCGGCACCAAGTATGCCATAGCTGTATCGTCCGGTACAGCCGGGTTATTTCTGTGTCTTAAATCAATCGGCGTAGGTCCGGGTGACGAGGTTATCACCACGCCTTTTTCATTCATAGCCAGTTCAAATGTCATAGTCTACTGCGGCGCAACGCCTGTGTTTATAGACATAGACAGGAGTACTTACAATATTGATACCAAAAATAAACCCGCAAAAATAAACCCAAATATAACAAAAGCAATCCTACTTGTTGATACATTCGGAAACCCTGTTGACACAAATGACTGGTTGTATGGAGCCGACAAAGGCAACGCAGGAAACTACAGATATTATCCTAAAATCATTCTTGATTCCTGCGAGTCATTTGGCAGCAAAATGTCACGCCCATTCACAGCAGCAGTATACGCATTCTATCCGAACAAACAGCTGACCACGGGCGAAGGCGGCATAATTGTAACTGATAATCAGGACATAGCTGAGTACTGCCAGGCAATGCGCAACCAGGGGCGCAAAAAAGGCGATCAGTGGCTTGACTCGTCCATGATAGGCTACAACTACCGCATGACCGACCTGCAAGCTGCAATAGGTCTGGTACAACTCGATCACTGGGACGAAATTATATACAAACGAATGCGAATATACAATTATTACCTGGACTGTTTAGATGATGCCATACTATTGCGTTATCCAATAATCCCGAATCCAGATAAATGCAATATGTTTTCGCCATTTGTCTTTACCATCGAAGTTCCAAACCGCGACAAAGTAATGCAATATCTGCTTGATCACGGGATAGAGTGCAAGCCCTATTTTCCTGCAATCCATTTACAAAAGCCTTACAGAGACATGGGCTATCACGAGGGCATGTATCCGGTAGCTGAAGAGGTTGCAAGTAGGACATTGGCACTTCCGTTTTTTTGTGATTTGAGTGAACTTGAAATTGACTATACTTGCGAAACGCTTAAACAAGCAATAAAGGAGGTAAATTGATAATGTTCAAACGAATCTTAATTGATTTCAAAGAGGACAAAAACGGTTGTTTTAATTGTACAAGCCATAAAATATTTGGGACAGATTATCCTACGTTGTGGTTAAGAGGAAAAAAGATAGCTATAAGTCATACTATATACGAGGAATGTTTCGGTATAATTCCTAAGGGGATGTGTGTCTGCCACAAATGTGATAATCACCTATGTATTAACCCGGAACATTTATTTTTGGGAACCCATAAAGATAACACACAAGACATGATAAAGAAAGGGAGAGACCGGCATGGCGTTTTTAAAGGCGAAGAACATGGGTGTTCGAAATTAACCAATGACGATATTTTTAAAATACGAGACGATAAAAGATATTGCCGAGAAATTGCTCTTGATTATGGTGTAGCGTTGTGTACTATAGCAAGAATTAAAAAGGGCACAAATTGGAAGCATCTTATTGCCTGTTGATATGTCCGAAGATGAGGTAGTTGAGGTGTGCAGAGTGTTGAAAGAAGCGTTGGAGGGCAACAAAATGTTAGGAGGCAACTCACTTGTTTAGTATTGATACTCAAGTAAATGATTATATGTCTATCATTGTAACGCATGACTGCAATAGAGATTGTCCGTTTTGTATTGATAAAAACAGGGGCAAACCTGAGTATATCACTATACACAATTTATTAAACGCGCTTAAATACGCAAAAGCAAAGGATGTTAAGGATATTTTACTGGTTGGTGGAGAACCGACATTGCATAAAGATATTTTGTTAATTGCAAAGATCGTAAAACTATTCAGATTCAACCTGATATTGACCACAAATTATACATATCCCGATGTTATTAAAAAGCTAGACGGCATTGTAGACAGTTTTAATATATCATTTTACGGCCAACATAAACTACCGCACCAAAGGGACTTTCGTTCGGATTTAACGTTGTCGGCTTTAATTTTTAAAGGGCAATTAGATACGAAGGGAAAACTGGACAACTTTATAGATAAACATCAGGGCATGTCAGTGTTGAAGTTTTCCACGCTAACGGATTGCAATGATTGGACAAGCCAACGACAGAATGTTGAATATCTGGATAATCTCGAATGCGAAAAAGTAATTTTATTCAATGAAATTATCGGGCAGATATACAGAGGATACATTATAAAAAGATATGACCGTGTTATAAATCAATCCGCGGAACAGTCTTTAAAATGTCATACAAACGGAGAAATAAAAAAAACCTGGTAAACATTGAAAGAAATATTGGAGGAAACAAATGAGTAAATGCTGTTTATGCCACAAGAAAATAACAGGGAAAGACTACGGCTATTGGCGTCAAAGTACTGGGGATGGTGTTCGCACTTTTGGCGGTGATCCGAAATGGTTAAGATTTTGTTTGAGGTGCAGAGTAGTACAGACATTACTTTCCATTGCCATAATTGTTATACCAATAGGTGTTCTTGCTGCAATAATAATTTATGCTTTATCTATTAAAAGGTGATTGGAGGAAATATGAAAATAGGATTTAACCGCAATATACCTATCGGTCAAACAATATATGACCATGATTACAATGCGCTTCAATATAGCACATGTTTATGGTGTTTCTATCCTATATTTAGACTTGTGGCGATACTAAAGAATCTTAGGTTGTGCATCTATAAATATTTGAATAGTAAAGGCATTATGCAGACACCACAAGGATGTTGTGCACAATTTAAAAATTTGCGTATTAAAGAATGGTTATGCGCGAAGAGGAGGAAACATGCTACCTGATAAGTTAAAGATAGAGGAAATTATCAAGGAACTGCAAAAGATAATGAGAATTCAGGACTGGGATATAGAAATAGATTTTCTTACAGGAAAAGAATTCTATGATGATAACGGTGAATTTTCGATGGTAAACCATATAAACAGACTTAGAAATTATTCAAACATAGATATTGATGTTGAGTGCCAAGACAATAAAGACAATTGGTATCATAACTTAGTCCATGAATTAATGCACTTGGTAACAGATGCGTTTTATTACAGTACAATAAAATCGTTTAATGCGTTACCTTCAGAAAGTAAAAAAGCAGTAGAAAACGATAGTAACGTAAGTAATGAAAGAACTGTTGATAAATTGGCTGTAATATTTGTATCTATCTATCCTATAACCAACCTTAACCACATATTGGAGGTAGTATGAAAGCGCGTGTAATTATCACATTGGATTGTCCAAGAAATTGTGAAAACTGTTGTAATAAAGAAAATGTTTTTTACCAACATAAACTATTGGAAAATAAGGAAAAACTTTTGAAATATGATGTAATAATGATTACCGGCGGAGAACCGATGTTGATTCCAGACTATGTTTTTAGGTTTGTTTTATGGCTTAAAAATGAAAATTACAAAGGTAAAATATATTTGTATACCGCATTATATAATATTTCACTATATGCCGCATACGACAGTTTGTTAACTCTAATAGATGGTATTCATTTTACAGTACATTACGAAGCAACAGATAAGGAAATTAAAGAGCTTAAAGAATTATCAGAAAACGTTATTACTCATACATGGGATTTCTCAAAACCACGTTGTCAATCCTATAGGCTGGCAATTGATAGCCGCCTATATGATAAATATGATTTTTCCAATATAAATTTTTCGCAATGGTCTGTGATACGCAAAATGCACTGGATGAAAGAATGTCCATTACCAAAAGGTGAGGAATTGTTTTTGATGGACATAAAAAACGAAATATTTTAATAAGGAGTTAAAGCCATGAAGAAAATATGTATAATTTCAACCTGCCGTGCCGATTTTGGCTATTTATATTTCATCATGAAAGATATAGAAGCCAGCGATAAACTTAAACTGCAAATAGCATATCCATATACCCATCATTGCCGGGAAGAAATATGGAACGAATTTACCGATCACAACAACCATGTTGTTTTAGGCGACATGGATAGCATATACGACATAGGACAGTTTTTCGACAGATGTTTAGAGATGTATAACCTACTCAAACCAGACATGGTTGTAATTTTAGGTGACAGGTTTGAAGTCCATGCAGCAGCCACAGCAGCATTGCTGTTAAATATTCCCATAGCGCATATAGCGGGTGGAGAGACAACATTAGGAGCGTTCGACAATGAACTCCGCAATTCAATTACCCAAATGTCCACATATCATTTTACAGCAACAAAGGATTACGCTGAAAAAGTTGGTTTAATGTTAGGCATTAAGCCTATTATCAACTATCTTGAAATGAATCCGCATTTACCAAATCCATGTACTTGGGATTGGTGTGAGGCATATGATATGTGGCTATCAGGTGAAGACTGGGATAAATATTATCCTGACCAAAAAATAAACGTTTTCAATGTCGGTTCCCCTGCCCTTGACTGGCTGACCCGTGCAAAACTACTTTCCAAGGATGCACTACAACCCAATACACCCATTAACCTTGACCAGCCGTTTATAGTGGCTTGTTTTCATCCCGTTACAAAGGAATTGGAACGTACAAAGCATTATATTGTAAGTTTTTTAACCGCGATAGCAGGTATAGACGAACAAGTAATCTTAATACAACCAAACTGTGACCCCGAGAATAAACAAATAAGGGAATCGATACAATATCTTAAAACTGGGTTTGATATAAAGGACGACAAAAGACTTTGCGTTGCTGACAACCTTGACCATCTTACCTACTTGTCCCTACTCCAATATGCCGAAATGATGGTAGGCAACTCGTCCAGCGGAGTCATTGAATCAGCATCGTTCAATCTGCCGTCTGTAACCGTCGGTAACCGTCAGGATGGACGTATTAAACCGGGCAATGTAATTTCATGTCCATGCGAGACAGACGCTATTTTGACCGCCATGGGACGTGCAAGGGAATGGAAAGCGACGGTTGGAAAGTGTGAGAACCCATATGGCGACGGTCATTCGTCTGCTAGGATAGTAAAGATATTGGAGGGAATATGAAAAGTTTTTTTAATCGATTAATCCCGAAAAAAAGAAAGGGTTTGGGCGACAAAATAAGAGAAGCGATGTCGATAAGGGATATACATGGAAATTTACCCACAATGCCATTTGTTGAGGAAGATGGGACAATTAATTACTTGTACGGACAAGTAACATGTACATGTATCTCTGACTCAAAAATATTTTTGAAGGAGTTTAGTTGATTATGAAAGATATTGAAAAATTATTTAGCTGTTACAATGTTACTGAACAAATGAAAAAGAATATACCCAAAAAAGTCATAGAACGTATTGTAAAGCGTGAATTATCGCGCGGGATTGCTTGC
>Ga0172381_10005731_pt1 | contig 12553 bp, 10 predicted proteins | sample Leawel6488metaG_FD_119754 | JGI IMG/M metagenome (GOLD analysis project Ga0172381, IMG submission 119754) | Leachate microbial communities from a municipal landfill in Southern Ontario, Canada - Leachate well 64-88 metaG | ecosystem: Engineered > Solid waste > Landfill > Unclassified | place...
GATGTATCACCAGTATGTGAATTTAGACTATCTGTTAAACCTGAAATTTCATTTGATTTATCTAAACTACTTAAATTAACAGTGTAAGCGGATAAACCATTAGTTCTATCAAAATATATTATGTTATTATTGAATGACGTACCAGTTGTGTAATCATTAGCTGTAATTAATCCACTTAAATTACTACCATCACCATAAAATGTAGTTGCACTTATTGTTGTTGCTGATATACCGGGTACAATTAAATTACCAGTCATTGTGTCACCAGACACATGTATAAATTTACCGTTAATAGCAGTTTCAATACCGCTTAAATTACTACCATCACCATAAAATGTTGTTGCACTTAATGAATTAGATATTAATATATTACTATTAAAATTAATCGTATCACCAGTACAAGGTTCGATTAAATTTGTGTAATAACTTGAACATTCACCACTAGCTACGTTATCACCAATAATAAATGTTTGTGTTATATTTGAACTATTTTTTTGTATTGTCATTTTATAATAAATTTCCGTTTAATGTAAATCTTCCTTCTAATTGGCCCGGTTTAGTTATTGTGAATGTTATTTCATCACCAATAGAAACAATAAATGGTGTTGTAACAATATTATTATTAACTGTTATAATTAATGATGTTATATTAATTAAACCAACTAATGTTGTAAACTTCATATCAAATGTTGCTGTTGTTGTAAATACAGTATCTGATAATGGTTTAAATATTAAATTATATGTTATTAAACTAGTATCTTTTTCAGCTTTAATTCTAATAATTGGTTTACTAATTTTATTATTAATTTCATAAGTTAATAAACTTCTATTCTTAGCTGGTATAATTTGAAATTCATCAGAATCCAATATATAACCTTGTAATCTCATATCAAACAATTGTACATAAAATCTTCTATTTTCGAAATCACTTATAGGACTTTCATCACCAATACTATCTAAAACTATTGGCATTGGATGTCCATTAGGTGATATATAAAATTGTCTAGACCTAAATGCTTGATGAACTTTTACTTGCATTTTATTCAAATCTCTCATTTTATTACAAAATATTCTAACCTCATAACTTAAATCAATTGCTGTTGGTTGAGGTATTTTATACACATCAACACCTTTTCTTATACCATCAAATGTTGGTACTTGAAAATAATTATATGTTAGTCTAGTAGCCGTATTCCATAAACCTTGTTGGTCTGTACCCGGTTGTATATCTGGTTTTCTAACAATAGTAATAAAAGGTATTTTAATATCTTTATGTTTATCAGTAAATTCCCAAGTTCGACTAAATTCCATCCATCGTTGTAATGTTAAAAATATAACTGGTATTTTTTCACCATCAATTATAATCTCTAAATCTTTTTTTATAAATTCAATAAATGATGAATCTAAATCTTCAGCCATGACACCTCTAGGTAGATAAGTGCCATTATCCATAATTTGGTTTAATAGTTCTTCTCTTTGCTCCGGACCAAATTTTTTTGGTAGGATACTAATATTTTTCTTGTAATTACTTGGTAATGCCATATCTTTTATTATTAAAAAGCCCTGAATTCTGATTCATCAACTGGTGCACACAACACAGTTCTAAAAAATCCTTTAAATCCAACCATTGTATGTGCATTATCATAATTTTTTTTACCATCATTTACAACTGTATAATATCTTATTTCAGTTTCACTAACTGGATAACCTATATAGTCACCAAAACTAATATCAGCATCTAATTCAGATAATTGTGAATCATAAATACCAAATTTTAATTGACCATCTTGTAAATATCTTAAGCTACCACTGTTTTCATTATATGTTTTATTTTCCGGTGTATTTAATAGAGGTAAAACAGGTACTTCAATAGGTAGTTTAAATCTAATTTCGTCTTTACCAGCTTCACCATATAAATCATCAGTAACACTAGTTGTTCTATCAACTTGATAAATAATGACTCTCATATTAATATCACCTTCAATATATTCTCTACCTAATTCTATTTCAAGATTAAAATCTTCTGCTGAGAAAAATTTGCTAACTCTATTTATTGGTATTATCTTTTTTGTCATGTTTTCAAAGTTGTTTTTAGATAAATATTTAGGTTTATTTAAATATATGTAATTCTATTGATTTTTATTATAATATAACTATATTTAATGTATGATTAGACTAGAAGATTTAAAAGAAATATCAGCTTTAAGCTTATTAGAAAGTTATAAAGGTAAAAACCCATATATTTTAAGATTCCAAAAAGAACTTATTAAAAATGGTAAAATTACCCTTACAGCTAACCAATCAAAATATATTGTTGATAACCATGATAAGACCTCTATAAAAATAAATAGAGTACTTAGAATTTCAACATATTTAGGTGAAGAACTTAAAAAAAGTGAAGAATTATCATTTACACCGGAAAAAATGTTAGTAGAGTATATTTTAGCTGATAACGATAAAACATTTCACGTTTATGGAAAAGTTAAACAAAACCAAAAAAATGGTAAATTATATTGGTTACCTAAAACACAAGTATTAGATGACCCTTATTTTGAAGACATAGATGTTGATGTAGATTTCGAAAAATATAATAAAATTTTAGGTAAAACAGGTAAAAAATTATATAAACATCAGGAAGAAGCTATTAAATTTTTATTATCTAGAAAAGGTTGTATATTAGCTGACGATATGGGTTTAGGTAAAACTATGTCGAGTATTATCGCAGCTTTAGAAACAGGATTAGAAAAAATACTTATTGTTTGCCCATCATCACTTAAAATAAATTGGGAACGGGAGATTAATACTTTTTGTAAAAATACTGTTATTGTTAATGGTAGAAAATGGTCTAAAGATAGGTTTGTTATAATTAACTATGATATCCTTAAAAATTTTCACACATTAAAAACTCCTAAAAAAAATGACCCGGAAGATTTAGTTGTTGAATTTAATCGTCAAATAGTTAACACTAAATTTGATTTAGCTATTATTGATGAAGCACACTTATTAAAAAATCATGATAGTATACGAGGAAAAATCATGACAGAAGTTTGTGTTAAACATGGTGTTGAAAAGGTTTGGTTATTGACTGGTACACCAGTAGCAAATAGACCTATGGATTATTTCAATTTATTAAACATGATTAAGTCACCTATAGCAAAAAATTGGCAATACTTTGCCATTCGTTACTGTGAAGGTAGAAAGTTCTTTAAAACGCTTAAAAGTGGTATTAAAAAGCAAATATGGATAACTGATGGTGCATCAAATTTAGATGAATTAGCTAGTAAAACAAAAAATATAATTCTTCGAAGAAAAAAAGAGGATGTTTTAGATATGCCAGATAAAACTATTATTCCGGTATATCATGAATTATCAAACTATGGTAGAAGGGAATATAATAACTTATGGGATGATTATTTAGTTAAACGTAAAGCTGAAGGTAAACACGGTAAATTACAACGTGATTTAGTTGAATTAATTCTTTTACGTAAACATATTGCAATGGAAGCAATTAAAGATACTATTGAATTAGCTGAATCTGCTATTGAACAAGGTCAAAAAGTTATTATATTCACTAATTTTACTGATGAATTAATGGAATTACATCAACATTTTGCTAAAATTTCAGTTATTCATAATGGGTTAATGAGTAATACTGAAAAACAAAGGTCGGTTGATAGGTTCCAAGATGATGATAAGATTAAGGTTTTCATAGGTAATATTAAATCTGCTGGTGTTGGTATCACATTAACTGCTGGTAATATAGTTATATTTAATTCCTATGATTGGGTAACTGGTAACAACGAACAATGTGAAGACAGAGCCTATCGTATAGGTCAAAAAAATAATGTAACTGTGTATTATCAATTATTCGAAGATACTATTTCAATAAGAATATGGGGTGTATTAAAGAAAAAGAAAGAAATTATTAATATAATACTTGGTGAAGATAAAGTATTAATTGATGAAATTATAAACTCTTTTGATACTTAGGTCTATTTAAATTACCTTCATATACTATACCATTAATTTCTCTTGTAGTTGCCCATAAAGGTCTTAAATTTGATAAAGCATTAACAATCCTTGGTTCTGTACCTTTATTAAATGAAATAATTTGTTTTATATGGTCAATATGCCATTCGCCATGATTATTCCAACTCATACCTTCTGTAAATTGTTTTTCAATGTGTTCTTTAAGTTCTAAAGCTGAATAACCTAATAAATCGATAGTATGACCTTCTTTAGACTTACCAAAACTTTTAAGTGTCATGTATATTAAGTCCCTCCAAACCCTAATATGTGGATTATCTTTATAAAATTTCTTCATTCGTTCATTATCCATATATTTAACATTTTCCCTAGAATGATATTTCTTCTTTCTAATTTTAATTTTTTCACTATTTTTCTTTTCATATTCTTTATTCTTAATATTAATTTCGTTTTTATTTTTTTCACGATATTCTTTTTTATATTGGTTTTTACATTTTTTACACACACTATGTACACCATATTGACCATATTTATTTTTATGAAAATCACATAAAACCTTTTCAATTCCACATTTACCACATATTTTATATTCCATATTAAATAATAAATTTATCTTCAGATATTAATATTGCGTCAAAACTTATTATTTCTAAATCTTTTACAGTACCATTTTCATCTACGGTACCATATGACCTTGGCCTGAAAACTAATTTATCTAATATTGGTATAATAGAATCATTTATTATTGTTATATCTCCTATTAACCATTCACCATCAATTCTTATATTATTAATTGAATGTGTTGCATTATATTTATGTATAACAATATCACCATCTGGATGCCCATATTGACCATATAATACTTTACAATTTAATCTTTCAAGCTCAGTAATTTCTAAACCATCATCATCAAGTTTAATATCGGTAAAAGAATATTTTAAGTATAATCTACCATTACCATTCATAACACCAAATTTAATTAGTTTTTGTGTTATAACTCTATTTTCAAGTGTTTTAATTTTATTTAAATTAACTTCTTTAATAATAAATTCATTTATTTTATTAGACATTGTAACACACTCTTTTTCACATATATATTGAAAATCCATTTTTATATTTGTGTTTATTCTAATTTTAATTTCATCTTCTTTCATAATTATTTACTTATTTTTGTATTATTTGTGGTAACATTGTTCCCATATATAAATATATTGATAATATTTAAAAAGTCAAATAAACTTGACAAATAATTAAAATTTATTATTTTGTAAAATATGATTAAAATTTATACATTAAGTAGTTGCCCGTATTGTAATAAGATTAAAAAATTATTAGATGATGCTAATATAGAATATCACGAAATTAACGGTGATTCGACTGAAAATGACGATAAATTTAGAGCATTATCAAAAGTAACTAACTCATTAAATGTTCCTACAATAGTTGTAGGTAAAAATATTTTAGTTCCCGAAATATCGTTTAATAAAATTGAAGAGGCTTTTGATTTAATTAAAAAATTACTGTAACTAATTATTCGGTATACATATCACTACCTTTATCTGGTTTTAAATAGTTTAATATAACTTTAATTTTACTCAGTATAGTTTGTTTATCATCAGCAAATACTTTATTTGTCTGAATTTCATGACTAATTAATTCTTTTACTTCTTCAACAGCTTTTTTTAATTTATCATCCTCAATATATTGTATTGCGTTAGCTAAATCTCTAAAAGCATTATTAATATGTTCAGCTGCAGAATTTAAAATACCGGTAACTACAATACTTCTATCGTGAGAACCTAAACCTTCACGCATTTTTTGTTTTATATCTTTTTTTGTTTCCATTATTTATAAATATTTATATATGAAGTAAAATTATAAAAAAATTAAATAAAATAATATGGGAGCAAGTAAAACAGAACAAGATAGATTATTTAGACATGTAAAACATTCGTTAGGTTCACCAATTAGACAAATAGAATTAACTGAAGATATTATGTGTACTTTATTAGAGATAGCTATTGAAGATTATGCTCAATACGTACAAGAATGGTTAATTGAACATCAATGGACATCTTTATTAGGTCATAGTGCAACTAATACAGATATTGCATTCGCCTTAACAACGAGGTCTATTGATTATGAAAGTCAATTCACATATGCGTATTCTAAACAAGTAGGTCTACAACAAAGAGGTCCATGGGAACTTAAAAAGGATTATGTTGAAATAGAACCCGGTAGACAAGTTTATCAAATACCAGCTGGTAGAGAAATGAATGAAGTTTTATGGTTTACCCCGTCATCAACAGCACAAGCATTATTTGCAAATTATGGTGGTGTTGGTACTGATGGTGGTTTTGGTGGTGGTTCAGCACAAATGGGAACTGGGTATGGTGGTAATCAAGGTGGGTATGGTAATGGTAGTAAACAAGGTTATTATATTGCACCAGCATTTGATGTTTTATTAACAGCATCAGATATTAATTTAAAAAATAGATTATTAAGAAGTGATTTAACATATAAAGTAACAGCCGGACCTGATGGTACTAGGTTATTACATTTAATGTCAACACCGGGGTCAAAATTAACATTTGGTATGGGTGGTGCTAGCCAAACAGGTGGTATGGGTAGTGGTATAGGTATCGCTGGTTCTAAAGTATGGTATTTTTATTATGATACTAATCCCGGAAATATAGATGAATGTAGAAAAGCTAATAAAGATATTATTAAATTACCTAATGAGGTACCACTTGATAGATTAAATTTTGATGATTTAAATGAACCAACTAAAACATTGGTTAGACAATTATTAGTTGCTGAATGTAAAAGAACGTTAGGTAGAATTAGAGGTAAATATAGCGGTACTCTTAAAGTACCTGAAGCTGATTTAACTATGGAATATGAATCATTATTAAGTGAAGGTAATGAAGAAAGGAAAGCTGTTCTTGAAAGATTAGACGCAAGATTATTACGTTTATCTGCCGATGCACAATTAGAAAAAGCTGCTATTAAAGCTGAAAACATAAATAAAGCTATGTTTTATAGACCGTTAGGTATGTTTACATATTAAATAATATAAAAAAAGGGAGTTTAAACTCCCTTTTTTATTTTTAAAAATTCCATTCATCATCTTCTTCTTCTTGAACTTCAATAATATCATTAGAAGTTTCATTAGAAGTTTCATTAGTTATTAAATCAGATTCATTTAAATCTTCAGTTCTTTCGTGAATTTTAATTGGAGAACCCTTACGGTTTAAAATTTCTAACGGTATAATAATTTCTACTTCTGGTTCGTTAGGTTCTAAATCATCTGGGTTATCATCATCTTCTTCTATTAATTCTTCTTCAGAGTTATCATCATCAGTTTTCTTTTTATTTCTTTTTACAGTTGCTTTAATTTCTTCTTCAATTTCAACTTTTTCACCTAAATATTCTAACCACATTTCATATAATGAAAGGTTTTCTTTAGAATATTTTTCTAAATCTAATGTTTTATAATATTCAGCACGTTTAATAGATTCTTCTTCGAATTTGAATAACACATCACCAATTAAACCATAATTAACAGCTGTGAGACAAGTAACTAAATCATCTGTTAGAGTTTTAGACATGAAATATATTTCATTATCAGCCATTTTAGGTGTAACAATATTTTTAATATCATCCGGTATTTTACCAGTTTCTTTTATTTTATCTAAATCAGCAACTTCTAATTTTCTAAGAGCTTTATCTAAATTAATTAATTCTATTTTAGAATCATTAATACGTTTTTCCCTCATTCTTTTTAGATAATCTAATTTTAATGATTCCCAATCTTCTTTAGAAATATGATTTGGTACAATACCTCTAGGTTCCATTTTAGTCCAGAAATAAATTTCTTTATCTTCCATTCTCATCAAATCCTCGTATGTATCTTGGTCCTTAGTTTCATAAGGCATACCAGCACACAATTCAGCTTGTTTTTTAGTGAAATATTGTCTTTCTTGTAACACTAATTTTTTTGTTTGTTTATCTTTAATCATATCAATCATGATTTTCTCTCTAATGTCAGGATGAAAACAAACTAATAGTGGTTCGATTCTTTTATTAAATGCTGATAGATATTTTGGAACATTATATTCGTCAGTAGTTAAATCTGGGTCATTTTCTATTTGGTCTTTAGGAATTAATTTACAATTCAAAATAATTTCCTTTTCGTATTTAGGGTAATGACCATTTTTAATGAAATATTCTTTTTCTTCCTTTTTAGATAATTTACCAATCGTAACTGTTTTTAAATCACCATCAGATTTTATAGTACCAGTATTAACATAGTAAACCATTTCACCTAAATCTGGTGATAAACCAGCATTAAGTAATAATTCCATGTGTGCTTGTTTTGGTAATGGATTACCAGCTTTATTCTTTTTAAGTGTTCTAGCATTATAAGCAGCCATAGTATATTTAACCCTACCTTTAGATGCTATTTTAACTAATGGTATTTGATAAGTATAGATTTTTTCAACATGTTCGTAATATTTTTCTATAAACTCATAACCGTTATTATTTAATAATAATTCAACAGCTACATCTAAGAAATCTTCGATATAACCCGGCATTTTTTTAGATTTAATTGTATTACCAACTAACTTAACAGTTGTTTTACCTTTTTTATCTACTAGTAAATCAGCATAGTTCTTTCTAGCGAAGTTTATTGTAGCTAACGCAACCTCATCAACATCTAGACCCATACGACCTTCCATATACAAATCATTAAATTCGGCTACCACAGCTGATAATCCAGTATATTCTTGACCGGCTTTATTAAATCTATGTGTACCATCTGAAACATATGTTATAGTATCTATATCTTCTGGTATAGCAAAGTTAACACCATCAGTATCCATTACCAACGCTCTAAAACCTCTATCGGTAAAGAATTTTACCATTAAACGTAGATATTGTCTACCTCTACATGTTGTTTCTTCAGCACAATCAGTATCACCCCATGGAAATAGATATGGTGCACCAAATGAACCAAAGAATGAGTTAGCAAGAATTTTAAGCGGTAATTGTTTTTTATCATAAAGACTCTTAAGAGCATCATACTCTTTTTTCTTAGTTGGGTCCTTTTCCATCGCAGCTAATTCAGCGTTGATATTCTTTAATTCTTTGAATTCATCACGACTTTCAGCAATATATAATAACATATTAATCATTGCATTAGTAATATCTAACTCCGGTGATATGTTATGTGTTATCTCTGTATTAGGATATAGTGCAGCATAATCGAGTTTACCAACATTTTTAGCAAACCCAACTTCTAATAATCTAGATAAACCACCAGTAAATTCTCTTTTAGGCTCTAAAGCTGGAACACCTAATTTTTTTTCGTATGACCAAGCACACATAATTAATTTCCAAATGGATGCAGTACCCATAGTAGAACTCTTAGCATATGTAGTTGGTAAAATTTTAGATAATAAGAATGATGCTTGATTATAGATATAATCTATTTGTTCTGTTTCCCAAAGGTCATCTAATAAATATTGGTTTACTATTAAATCACCGGTTGTTATTTCATAACCATCACTCAATGGTTTTTTTTCTGTTATTTTATACCACTCACCATTTTCTTTATTAATAGCATATTGATTTTCTTTATCTGCCCAAGTTTTATAAATTATATCACCGGGAACATAAACACGATTAGGTTTAGCGATACCAGAAAATTTAGTAATGTATTTAAGGCCCCATTTTTTAATAGATGAGTTAATAGCTTGAGCTTTTCTAACAGCATGTGCGATATCTATAACATTATAACCCCACATAATCGTTTGATTATAATATTCTGTTTCAGCACCTAATTTAAGTGTTGAATCTTTTTTGAAATATAGTTTTTTATCCTCATTTAAGGTTTTTGAAAAATTCTTCATTTCATAACCTAATCTCTCACATCTAGTATTTAAAAAACTAAAGTCAAAGTTTTCTGAATTATATCCAGCTATGATATCTGGTTTAAGTTCATCTACAATTTTAAAAAAATCAGCAATTGCTTTAATTTCAGATAATTTTAATTCTTGTGGTGTATTACCTTTAACATTTAAAACTCTTTCGTAACCACGATTATCTTTAATACCAATTAAAAATGTTTTTTCTTTATTTGCGTCTAAACCAGTGGTTTCAATATCGAATTGTAATCTATGAATATCGTTATAATCTTCAAACCCTTTAAATAAACGTTTACCTGATTGGATAAGAAATTGTTCAGTTGGTGGTAATGTCATAAAGTATTCTTTATGTTCGCCAAAAACATCTACACCACCATCTTCGAAAAATTTTAATAATTGTTGGTAAGAACCACTACCAGTTAATAAATATTTATAACCGTCTTCTAATCTTTTTGGTGTACTACCAGCATCATTTTTAACTCTTAATATTTCTAAGAATATTTTAGACTCAGTTAGTTTTTGTCTCGTTAAATTTCTATCACCACCGTATAATAGTTTACCGGCATCATGCTTCATCCAAATAAAAGGTTTAAATGTATCAGTCACGATATATTTACCTCGTTTTGGGTCATTAATAATTAAATCAACTTTATTACTATAATAAGTTGCCTCAACACCAACTATGTATTTTTGGGGGTTTCTACCCTCTAAAAATTTACCAATTGCTTCTTTACTTACATCAATTTCCATATTTTCATATTTTTAACAAAATTATAGAATAAATTTTAGAAAATCAAGTAAAATCCCGAAAATAAAATAAGCTTTATGCTAATCGCATAAAGCTTAAAAATACTAAATATTTTAGCATAAATCAAGTAAAATCGTAATTATTTTTAACAACTACTTATCGCACCATCTCTAATATGTATGAGTAAATCCTCTCTAATCGGTGCTATTAGTGTACCTGAACCATCTAGAAATTCAAAAGTGAATTCAGCTTTATATGTACCCACTCTATTAACATCTTTAGGTTTCCATTGGTAAATAACATAGTATTCTTCTGGACAATCCACACATGCGTCTTTTAATTCACATGATGCGGTTTGTCTAGATACTTTTCTAATACCAGTTTCAACATCAACCATGGAGAATGTTATATTAGCATTTTGAATTAATTCATTAAATACTTTATAATCATTTCTTCCATCTTGAATAAGTTCCATTACTAATATTGGTAATGTTGAGTTTTTGTTTATAAAAAAATCCATATCTTATATATTAATCATTGTTATTACCTATAAAACCCGTTAATCCAAATTGCAATATTTGACGTGGTAAATGTTGTTATTGTTGGGATTACACCCGTATTAGATGGACTACCACTACTGTCTTGGAATGTGAAAGTTGCATCATAGTTAAATATATTACTATTATATACTAAAGCTTGCATTGTACTACCACTTTCATAAATACCATAATAATATAACCCACCAGCACTCATACTAACTGTATTACCAGTAATATTAAATGTTGTTAAACCAGTTGTTGAAACGGTATTAACACCAGTTCTACCAAGCAACACTTTCGAACTATTATAAACACCTAATTCATAAGCTGATGTACCAACACCGATTTTGTAAAATTGTAAGTTATTAATTGTACAGTTAAACTCTGGGGTTATTGCTGTACAAAAAGTTCTACCACTATTAGATAATGTTCCGGGTGTTTGGTTAGAATTAAAAATAGCGTAAGTTTTAATACCTAATCTAGTGTTAATACCTATTGTATCACCCGATACAATATCTATGTTACTACAACCAGATAAACTTCTAAATTCTAAATTAGCACCAGTTTTTTGTTTATAGATACCAACACCTGAACCAACATTAGATGCTGTATTAGTTTCACCACTACCACCAGTACCACCACTTATACCAGTTAAATTACTACCATCACCATAATATGTGGTAAAATTAGCATTAACACCATAAACAGTATTACTATTAACACCATTAATATTTTGACCACCTAAAATTATTGTGTTTTGTATTCCACCACCACTAATTACATTATAATTACCACCAATAATTGAACATTGATTAGAACTATTAAGAATTGTATTATAATAACCACCAATAATACTTGAATTTGGTGAACCATTACTTACAGTATTATTATAACCACCTAAAATACTAGAATTACTACTACTATTTCTTACTGTATTATTATTACCACCAATAATTGAACTTTCGGTTGTACTACCGCCCATTGTATTATAATAACCACCAATAATTGAGCTATTAGCTACTAAAATATTAATATTATGGTTATAACCACCTAATATAATATCTGATTGTGAACCACCACGTATGAATGAATCATGACCACCTAATAAGCCTGAATTATCACAACCTTCATTATATATAATTAATGAATTACCAAACACAAATGAATTACTACTTAATGATTGTGAATTAGTACCACCAGCATGAGAATTAGTACCACTTGCTGTTGTACTATAACCTTCTGCATGTGATGCGGAACCACTTGCTAATGTATATAACCCTTCGGCATGTGAATATTCACCACTTGCAGTTGTTTGATTACCCTCAGCATGTGATTGATTACCACTTGCA
>Ga0172381_10005732_pt1 | contig 12553 bp, 12 predicted proteins | sample Leawel6488metaG_FD_119754 | JGI IMG/M metagenome (GOLD analysis project Ga0172381, IMG submission 119754) | Leachate microbial communities from a municipal landfill in Southern Ontario, Canada - Leachate well 64-88 metaG | ecosystem: Engineered > Solid waste > Landfill > Unclassified | place...
AGTCGCTGGAAAAAGCCGAACAGGACAATAAGGAATTCATAGCGGATATCGACCGCCAGATTAACCAGGCTGATTTATCATACGCCAAGACGCTCGTCGCGGCTGCTTTGAATAAGAAGGAGGCGGCTAATACCCTAAAGCGTAAACCTTAATCCATAAGAAAAATTAAAAGGAAAAAACCCTAGATGCAAAAACACCCTTCAGGGTGTTTTTATGTGGGCCGAGTTGGATTCGAACCAACGAAGGCGCAAGGCCAGCAGATTTACAGTCTGCCCCAGTTGACCGCTTTGGTATCGACCCGATATAAATTGTCTGATTCCGGCGACCGGAGTCCCCTTTATAATAAAAAAAATATCGCCTCTTGTCAAACAGGCGATATTTTAAAAATGGTAGTGTTCCTCTAGCGGTTATTTCAGGAAAAAATGTCCTCCCCTATTTAGTAATAGTCGACAAGACGAAGCGGGTCAAGGCATAAGACATGAAGATGATTGCCAGCCCGATCGCTGACCAGACGATTATATCACGACCCTTCTTGACCTTCTCCTGATTGCCGGAGGAAGTCATCCAGGTAAGACCGCCGAAAACGAACATCAGCAGCGCGAGAGAACCGACAATTCCCAGGATCGAATCGATAATCCGGCCGATAAGTATCGTCGGCGAATCGACACTCAGAGGATTATCGAGCTTAACGGTTGGGGCGGAAGGGGGTGGGTCTTCAGTTTCGACTATAGGCGTAGTGGGGGCAGTTCCTGAATTACAACCTCCAGTTTGCACTGTACCATTTATCTTGGTACATAATTGCGTACATTTCTCAAGCGATGTTGTAGTAAATTCAGAATTAAAGTCGTTATTCTTCTCTCTACAGTAGCAAATACAATCAGCAGCTTGAGCTGGACTGATATTAACAACTAGTGTAAATAACAACCCCAAGAACAACAGACAAAAGAAAAATTTCTTAATCATATAATTATATAAGCTTATAACTATATTATACAAAAAATCTGACAAAAAGAAAAGCGGGCCCTTTTGTCCCGCTTTCTGCGCTAATGCGCTTTAAATGTTGTAAAAAACTGTTATTTTCGCTCCAGCAAATTGGGACAGGAAAGTAGGAGACCCAGCCTCGATCATGAGACCGCCGTATTTTCCTGGTGGCAGAGCATGCTGAGTTCCGTCCCTGTCTACCAAAATGGTAGAGAAATTTTCTATTTTGTAGATAATCTCCTCGCCTTTCTGAAAGAAATGCTTCGGAAGCCAAGTTTCCCCTTCTTTGTTGAAGGTGAAACTTTCGGAAATGCTGGAACTACTAAGCGTCTGCCCTTCAGGTAATATAGAGGGGGCCGGATCGGGGACTGAAGCAGAAACCGACTGGCCTTCAGAAGAAGAGGATTCTTTCGCCTCCTTCAGCAAGTCAGAGTCCCAGTGGCGATTAAATTTTGCCAAAGTGTCAGCGGCTTGCTGGGTTAGACCATGACTCAGGAGGCTGTTGTAGTAAACCAGGAAAGCTTGCCCGGCGTTATCAGCTTGGATATTCCAAATATCCTTAGCCATGGTGCGGGTCTTATTTCCCATCAGGCCTGCTGCTTCCTGATCAACAATCGCTTTGCCGGTTGTTGTCGCCTGTTTGAAGAAGCGCGGAAAACCGGCTTCTATCAAGGCTCCAGCCAGGAAGAGCACCACCAAGACTCTCGACACATTAACTAGGACTCTCAACCCCGATGAAAACATCGGTTTCACATCAGGATGAGCCGGATCAGGCAATGTTTGCCGATACAGCCAGGTACAGATGCCGAACAGAGCGACCAGCCCGAGGACCAGCCAAAAATTCACTCCGATCAAAACACGGAGCAAGAAAGCAAGAACGATTACGAATATGGCAACCACGCCAGTATTCATTGATGACTTTATCTTGTTCATTGTTATTCTTTTTTTTGTTAAACAATTATCTTCCCCAAATCTTCCGGAGTACGGCCGGCACCAGTTCAACGAGCGTATCGCTCAAAAGATCGAGTTTAAACAAGGTTCCCAGCGACGGATGTCCGGCAATTTCGACGCCAGATTTACTCGTCGGAGCGGTTATATCAGGCGAACCAGCAGCCGTAACGGCCGGCGTTTTCCGCCGGACTTCGCTGTACATTCCCGCCAATCGAGCTAAACGCTCAAGTGTCGGGTCTCCGACTTCGTCCGAACTCTTGTCAAACAGTTTCTCGGCCATCTCCTCGACTGCTTCAGTAATCTCTTCCCGAGCTGACAGGATGGCGTAGATAAGGGTGAAGATCGAAAAGACCAACACGAATATCCACAGCTTGATACCGCCGGAATAAGGCTTCGGAGCGGAAGGAATTTTATATTCCTCGCCGACGAAAGCCGCCGCTTCGTTGTAGAAGCGTTCCGCTTTGGAAAGGCGGACCTTCTTCGATCTTTCCTGCCCAGCCTTAGCCTGGGACCCCTGCTCCACAGCCGGACGACCACGAAAAGCGGATCCGTTTAAGACCGGCTTGCCAGGTCCAACAATAATGGCGGTGAGCCATAATACGGCGCACAGACACATCAACACGAAAGCTCGTCCGTTATTAACCCGGAAAAACCAAGCCCTGGTAAACGGGGCTGGACCGGTACGGGTTGCCCGCCTACGAAGGCGGATCCGCGCCGATTCCTTGATACCTGACACCGAAGCGGTCAAGAATTCCCGCTGGTTCGGAGCCAATTGCCCGGGAACCCGGAAGATGCACTCACCTTCACTGTTGGTTGTCAGTTGGTGATTGCGACCGTTAAAAAAGATGGAGAAAGCTTTGTTAGCCATCCCCACACCTTTTTCTTTCAGTATCCGGGCCTTCACCCGGAAGCGGCCACACCCGTCGTGATGGCTCATGAGGATAAGATGCTCTGCATCTTCAGATTTTTTCTTTTCCAAGGCCGGCACCGTTACCGTAATATCCTCCCGGTAATTGCTGGCCGGTAAAGAAACCGACAGCTTCGCGATCCGTTCATCAGCCTGCCGCGGCAGAGTAATCACGAAAGATGCCCGGCCGGCGTTATCGGATACTACCGAGCCCTGGAGATTTGTGCCCTCATGGACCTCGATAGTCTGTCCGACAAACGGCCGACCGTCTTCGGTGGCGATAACTAAAATATTAGCCACCGCATTACCGGTCTGGAGACTACCCGAGAGGGTGATCTGCAGGTCTTTCTTGGTCGTTCCCCGTGCCGGAATCGACAGGATCAAATTTTTTTCATGCGCCGTACCAGCGATACTGAGTAGGAAGTCGAGCTTCTGCTCCTTATCGGTTATCCGACCGGTGAGATCAAACTGGGCCTCGCCATCTACATCCAAGGTCAGGCTGCTGATATGCTGGAGCCCGCGCTCCAGAGTAATCTCTCCCGCCATCGGTTGGCCGGAGGTGAGGCACTTGACCCTAAGGGTCAAATCGTAGGTGTCAACTCCTAATTGGAGTTCGTGCCGAATCCGGATTTCGGTTTTCGGCTGGTTGTTCTTGGGGGCCGGGCCACCTGGGCCGCGATTTCCCCGGTTCTGATTCTGTTGTGACATTCTGTTCTGTTTTTTGAGATTATTTTGTTTTTTTTATTTCAGTAATCAAATTGTCAAAGGACGACTTTTGCCGTCTACACCTACGATTTTTCTCATGAAAACGGTTGCCCGCTCCCACAAAAAAAGTCTCATTTTGTTCCCAAAATTATATCACTTTTCATAATTTCTGTCAATAAAAGAAGCCCCTTTCCATGCCAAGCCGGCGCTACAAAACAAAAATCCCCTAATATTAGAGGATTTTTGTCTAGAATTATCTAGAAGCGGAGCCGTTGTCGGGGTTCGGACCCGAGACCTTCTCCTTACCATGGAGATGCTCTACCAGCTGAGCTACAACGGCAGTGTTTGGATTTTAAAACCGCCTGAAGGCGGCGCGAGACGATAAGCGGATTCCTATTTTATTCCAAAGCTTCAATTTCTTCCCGCCGAGACGCCAATTTATTATTCTCCGGATTGACGGCGGCCAGTTTCTCCCAGCATTCCAAAGCCAAAGCTTTATCTTTTTTCATTATACTTAAATCTAAAATTAAATCAAGGTAACGCGGGTTATTAGGTTCACGATCCAAGGCTTCACGGATGTTTTCCAGAGCGGCGGCGATATCGCCCGTTTCCTTATTCACTTCCGACAAAGAAAAATAAATCTCTTGCGGAGTAATCTCGCCCAGCGCCTCCTTATCGTCTTTCAGCTGCCGGGATAATTTCAGGGCATGCTCATAGGTCTGTTGCGCTTCCGGCCATTTCTTCTGATACTGGTATAGTCCGCCCAGCTTGAAGAAAGCGCCAACATTTTTCTGATCCAGGCTAATCGCTTCCAGCAGTTTTTCTTCCGCTTCTTCGGCCAGCTCATTCTTAATGAGATCATCGGTCGCGAGCAACAGCGTTTTGAGCCGTTGCTGTCTTTCCGGCCAAGTCATTTTCGCTTCTCGCCGATAGCTTATTCTGATCTTCCTCAAACGATTCTGCCGAGATTTTAGAAAACCGGCTAAACGCCGATTGATAAACAACCAAGCCCGCCCCAGAAAGCCTGTCCAACGCGCCAGATCTCGCTCGACTTTCTGCTTGATTATCCGTTCCTTGAATTTTGCTTCCTTCTCGGCCGGCATGTTGTTCACGTCCAAAATCGCCAGCGCCGGGAATTTGCGGACGACGATTAAAATAATGATGATTAGCGCTAAGCCGGTCAGGCTCAGAGAGATGATCGTTAACAGCATAATTTATAAAAATCTTCTTTCAAGCTTGCTCCGCCGACTAGGAGCCCGGCAAGATGTTTTTGTCTTAAAAATTGGGAAGCGTTCTGGCTGTCGACACTGCCGCCATATATTACGCGAACTCTTTTCTGCAAAATCTTTGCCGCTTCGACGGTCAGGAAATTACCGACGATCTCGGCTTCGGCCGGAATGATTGCCTGTCCGGTACCGATTGCCCACAGCGGTTCATAGGCGATTATTAAATCATTAGCCGATTTTATCTTAACGTTTTTTAAGGCGGCACGCAATTGTCCGACTAAAACCGATTTAGCCTTCCCCGCTTCTTTCTCGGCCAGATTCTCACCGACACAAACGATAGGTGTCAATCGATTAGCTAAAGCTGCTTTTATCTTGGCGCTGATAAGCGCTTCATTCTCACCGAGCTTCTCCCGCCTTTCGCTGTGGCCAAGAATAACATATTTTACGCCTAAAGACCGAAGATCAAACGGGGAAATCTCGCCAGTCAAAGCTCCGCGATTAGAGCTAGCGCAATCTTGCGCGCCCAGTTCGATAGCTGAGTTTTTCAGGCTAGCCGACACTGGTTGCAAAGATAAAAAATCAGGACAAATAACCATTTTCGCCGGACATTTTTTAGCTCTGGCTTTAAGTTTTTTTGCTAAAGACAGCGCTTCTTTCCGGCTAAGCTGCATTTTCCAGTTGGCAATAAGGAGTTTTGACATATATTGACAAAAATAGTTAATGATGATATCTTAAATTAATCTCGTATCTTAAAAATGTAAAAATATAAAATAATAGATAACCGATGAAAAAGAAAAAGCAGAAACCAGAAGAAAAAGGAGGTGCGTACGGACCCTATAGTGTCCCGACTACCACCGGCTTCGTTTTATTCTTTATTAAAGGAGCCGAGAGCAAAGAGGAGGCTGACGAAGCAGCTTTCATCGTGGCCGATAAGATAGAGGCCGAGCTGAAACGTACTAACCGCTATCCTGGGGGATAAAATGACATTATCGTAACCGAGTCGCCGCCATACTGACCACAGTATGGCTTTTTTTATCGCGCCGATTTAGCCCAGCTAATCGTCCGCTTAATTCCCTCTCCCAGGTCAACCTGTGGCTCCCAATTCAGAACTTCTTTGGCGCGCCCATAGCTTAAACAACTGCGGCGTTGTTCGCCGTCTTTAGCCGGCGCTTCAATAATTTTTATCTCTCCGCCTAGGGCGGCGCTAATCTGTTTTCTTAAATCCAACAGGTTCGTTTCCAATCCGGAACCGATATTTATTTCTCCCCGGCAATCAATATCCTTAGCTAAGACCAGACCGCGCACGACGTCGTCGACATAGACGAAATCCCGCGTCTGCAAGCCGTCGCCATACTGCGTGCTGGCCAAACCCTGCACGGCATTATCGACAAAAATCGCGATTACGCCCGCTTCGCCACCCTTGAACTGACGCGGACCATAAACATTGGCGAAACGCAGAATGGTATAGTTCAAACCGTAGACCTGATAATAATAGTTTAGATATTTTTCCAGAGTCAGCTTATGGATGCCGTAAGGAGAAACCGGGTAAGTCGGCGCGGATTCCGTCGTGGGGATTTCTTCGGCGTCGCCATAAATCGCGCCGCCGGTCGAAGCGAAGATTATTTTCTTCACTCCCGTCTGCCGGGCGTTCTCTAAAATATTAATCCCGCCTAAAACATTAATCCGGTTGTCCTCCTTAGGGTCAGCCACGGATTTACGCACATCGATCTGAGCGGCCAGATGATAGACCGTGTCGAACTTCTCCGCCTTGAATACCTTGGCGACTTTCTTCGAACAAATATCGATATGATAAAACTTGGCCGCCAGATTAAGGTAGCTTTTTCGGCCGGAAGACAGGTCGTCGATAACGACGATCTCGTGCCCGGCCTCGATCAATTTATCTACCAGCGTCGAACCAATGAACCCGGCGCCGCCGGTGACTAATATTTTAGACATATATGTCTATAATAACACGCTTTTAGGATAAAAAAAAGGCCTGTTTCTCGGTTGGTTTTAGGGGTTGCCAAGGCCGGTTTTTTTTGCTAAAATATAATTAGATAATTAATAAATATTAGCCTGGAAAATAAGGCTGATTTAATCATAAAATACCCCTTTTTTCAGGGAATTTTTTGTTGTTATATGGCTAAAGAAGAAAAGAAAAAAACCAACGCTTACGGTGCAGATCAGATTACTGTTTTAGAGGGCTTGGAACCGGTCCGAAAGAGACCAGGAATGTACATCGGTTCGACTTCCGCCGCGGGCTTGCATCATCTAATCTGGGAAGTGGTCGACAACTGCATCGACGAAGCGATGGCCGGTTATGCGACCGAGGTTTCCGTTTCCCTATTACCCGACGGCCTCGTCTCCGTCAAGGATAACGGACGCGGCATCCCGGTTGAAAAACATAAAGTCACCGGCGTTTCGGCTTTAGAAACGGTTTTGACTAAATTACATGCGGGCGGCAAATTCGGCGATGGCGGATATAAGGTATCCGGCGGTTTGCACGGCGTCGGCGTTTCGGTGGTTAACGCTCTGAGCGAATATCTTAAAGCGGAAGTCCATCGCGATGGCAAAGTCTGGGAACAGGAATATAAAATCGGCAAGCCGCTGAAAGCCGCGAAACCGGTCGGAACTTGCAAAGACACGGGAACGACGATTACCTTCCGGCCCGATAAGACCATCTTCACCGAATTAGAGTTCAACTGGGGCAAGATCCTGGATCGTTTGCGACAGCAAGCCTATCTGACTAAAGGAATAACGATGAGCGTCTTCGATAAGCGAACCGGACATCGCGCTAAACAATACAAATTCCACTTTGAAGGCGGGATAAAATCATATGTCAAATCATTGCATCGCAATAAGGCCGTCAAGAACGAGACAATCTTCTACGTCGATAAGGATATCAATAATTGCAAGGTAGAAGTGGCTCTGCAGTACAATGATGAATACAATGAAACGCTGCTGGCTTTCGCTAACAACATCCATAACCCGGAAGGCGGCACGCATGTAGCTGGCTTCCGCTCCGCTCTGACCCGGACCCTCAATAATTATGCTCGATCAAAGAATCTACTCAAGGAGAAACAGGAAAATCTGACTGGCGATGACGTCCGCGAAGGCCTGACAGTAATCATCAGCGTCAAGCTCCCTGATCCGCAGTTCGAAGGCCAGACCAAGGGCAAGCTCGGTAACGCCGAAATGAAAAGCTACGTCGAAAATATCTTCGGCGAGTCTTTCAACACTTTTCTGGAAGAACATCCGAAAGAAGGCGAAGCGATTATCGGCAAATGCTTCTTATCCGCCCAGGCCCGCCTGGCGGCACGCACCGCCCGAGCGACTATTCTGCGGAAAGGCGCTCTGGAAGGAATGACCTTGCCGGGCAAGCTGGCCGATTGTTCCAGCCGCCATCCGGAAGAATGTGAATTATACATAGTCGAGGGCGATTCGGCCGGCGGATGTTTTTCTGCTAACACTAAAATAAAATTAACTGACGGTCGGAATTTATCATTTAAAGACCTGACCAAAGAACAGGAAAAAGGCCTAAAAAATTATTGTTACACCATTAAAAATGGCGGCCAGATCGGAATTGAATTGATTACTAACGTCAGAAAGACTAAAACAAACGCTGAAGTCATTAAAATTATTTTAGATAACAACGAAGAAATAATCTGCACGCCTGACCATAAATTCATGTTAAGAAACGGCGATTATAAAATGGCCAAGGATTTAACCCCGGATAATTCTTTGATGCCTCTTTACCAAAAACTTTCTAAAAAAGAGGGGCGCATCGCCATCGAGGGTTATGAAATGACTCTAAATCCGCAAAATTCGGAGTGGATCTTTACCCATACTCTAGCCGACAAATATAATTTAGCACATGGCATCTACGCTGAAAGTGACGGATCAAATCGGCATCATTGTGATTTTAATAAGCTGAATAACAATCCGGATAATATTGTTCGTATGACCCGAAAAGGGCACCTCGCCTATCATCAAGAAATGATTAAATTTAGCTTGCACCGGGAAGATGTCAAAAAAAAGTCAAAACTAGCTCATCAAACTGACGGATATAAAGAAAAAATCAGCCGGATAATGAGCGCGCCGGACATGAAAAAAATGTTAAGCGAGCGGGCGAAAAAACAATGGCAAAATAAAGAATATAAAGAATACATGGTCAGTAAATTTTTAGAATTTTATAGAAATAACACCGGCTACCGAGAAAACAATAACAAATTGTTAAACGAGGCACAAAAAGAATATTGGTCTAATAGCCAGAATAAGAAGGAGCAAGCGACCAGAGTAACTAAATATTTTAAGGAAAACCCGGAAGCCAAAAAATGGTTACAAAAAAAGGCCAACCAAGAGTGGCTTAATAAAGACTTGCTGCTTTGGCGAGCGAATAAAACAAAAGCCCAATGGACTCCGGCTTTCCGAGAAAACCGAGCCAAAACTTATGCCCAAACTTATTATCGGCACACCATTTCCCTTCTGAAAAAACTGTGGGATGAATATGGGACGCTGGCTTGGTATGAGACTGTCCGCCGGGAAAAACGAAATAATAATCTCCTGAAGATTCAAACCTTTACTCAAAGATTCTTTGGCAACGATTCTGGAAGAATGCAAGAAGCCGTCCAGCTGTATAATCATAAAATAAAAAAAATCATTCCCCTGAAAAAGCGAATGGATGTTTACGATCTTGAGGTGCCAGGAACGCATAACTTTGCTTTGGCCAGCGGGATATTCGTCCACAACAGTGCCAAACAAGGCCGTAACCGCAAATTCCAAGCCATCCTGCCCCTGCGCGTCAAAATCTTGAACGTCGAACGTGCTCGCCTGGATAAGATGCTGGCTAACAACGAGATTAAAAACCTGGTTATTGCCTTAGGAACGAATATTGACGACCAGCTTGACCTGGAAAAATTGCGCTACCACCGCATCATCATCATGACCGATGCCGATGTCGACGGCGCTCATATCCGAACCCTACTGTTGACCCTGTTCTTCCGCCATTTCAACCAATTGATAACCGACGGGCATATCTATATCGCCCAGCCGCCTTTATACCAGCTTAAAAAGGGCGCAACTGTCCATTACGCTTACAGCGACGAGGAAAAAGATCGGATAATTACCGAACTAGGCGGTAATCTGGAAGAGGCCATCGAGGTCGGCGAAGAAAATGACGAAGGTGAAGAGATTTCCGTCGAGAATGCCGAACTGGAAAGTAACGACAAGAAAAAAAAGGCCGCCGAGGCCGAAGCCGCGAAAAAATCCACCAAGATCCATATCCAACGCTATAAAGGTCTGGGTGAAATGAATCCGGATCAGCTTTGGGAAACGACGATGGATCCGGAGCACCGTATCGTCAAGCAAGTCACCCTGGAGGACGCGGCCAAAGCCGATCAGATTTTTGACATGCTAATGGGTGACAACGTCGCGCCGCGCAAAAACTTCATCCAGACCCACGCTAAGAAAGTGGAAAATTTAGATATCTAAAAATCACTAGACCATCAAATTATGTATATCTATATATTAACGCCAATCATAGCCTTTATCATCGCCCAAGGCGCGAAAGTCATCCTGCGCACCAGAAAACATAAATTCACCTGGCACGATATCTTCGCTTATTCCGATATGCCCAGCGGCCATACCGCGGTAGTTGTATCGCTCGTAGCGATTCTGGGGCTAAAGCTGGGGCTTACTTCTCCTGTTTTCGCGACGGCTTTCGTCTTCGCGATGATCGTCATCGTCGACGCTATCGGCCTACGCAATTATCTCGGCCAGCACGGCAAAACTCTCAATATCCTAGTTAAGGATCTTAAGGAGGATGATTTTCTGGATAATAGCTATCCGAAACTGTTAGAAAGAATCGGCCACACGCCGGCGCAAGTCGTAGTCGGCGCGATCATCGGCGTATTGACGAGCCTAATCAGCTTCTTGATTTTCAAGTAACAGAATAAGGGACTAAATAAAATTAATCACCAAAAATAAAACCCCGGCAGACCGGGGTTTTTGAAACCGAGATAAGAATTCCTTATTCCTGGATGGCAATATTCCTCAGGATTTTAAAGGGATCGAGCAATATTCCGATCTCCTTATTTTCAGTGATCCGGTACATCGCCCGGCAAATTGTTGCCATCGATATACCCTCGTGGTGAAAATCACTGGATTTCCACCCTCTCTTCAGGGCTTCGGTAACTAAAGTACTAATACTGGCAGCCGAAGCAAGCTTGCCTTCTTGCAAACCCATGTCCAGGGCCCGGTTTAGATTATTCAAAGCTTTTACTTCGCAATCTGCTAAAATCACATTGCCATTGTTGGTATTCATCTTTTATTCCTCCGTTTAAAATATTTGAAAATTACTAATAATTAATTTATCAAACTATGGCCGGTCATATCAGCCGGCACGTCCAGTTGCATTATCCGCAGAATAGTCGGCGCCAAGTCAGCTAAAGTACCGGCCGGTTTCAATAAGCTTAAATCGTTATTCAGGGGTTCAGCTAAACCGATCGTCTTCCCTTTCAAGCCCTCACTGATAATAATCAGCGGCACCGGATTGCTAGTCATCTCCTTATCAACCATATCCATTCCGAGATCCTTGATCTTTTCGGCATTACCGCCTGTCGCTGAGATAACGACCGCCCCTTTCTTGTCCAGGACCGATCCGACAATCTTTTTTAAACTCTTATCAACCGCCATCACCGCCGTCTTAGTCGCTTCGCTGTCGCCGCTCGCCGCGGCCAGATCGAGAGTCGGTATGACAGCAACGATAAAATCGAAATTTTCTCCGCTAATCGCCTTGATAATCTCACGGGTTAAGCGCAGAGTAGTAAGACGCGACTGAGCAGCATAGTTATTGGTTTCCGAAGACAGGATTTTCGACTCTTCGCCAGCCATTTTGTTATCGCTACGGCCATTAAAGAAGTGGGTCAGAGCGGCTAAGCGTTCCGATTCGGTAATTTTCATTTGCTTCAAGCCGGCGCTAGAAATCAATCCGGATAAAGTAACACTAGGCCGAAAGCTTTCTTCAACTAACGATTGACCACTGCCCAAAATGAAATAACGATCATTCAAGGACATATTCTGCGGATCAAGCGTCGCTACCGGATAATGTTTGATAAGGCTAAAAAAGGCCGGAGTCTTGACGCTAGCAATAGCATTAGCGTCGCTAGCCGGCGCGATTCCCCAACCATCTAACAATAATAAAACTACCGGCCGCGGCCGGAGAGGAACATCTTCGGAATTGTTATGAGAATTTATATCAGTCATCTTATTCCAGCATATCAGCAATCGCTAGCAAACGGTTATATTTAGCTAGGCGTTCGCCGCGCGACAGCGAACCGGCTTTAAGGTAATCAGCACCACAGGCCACGGCCAGATCGACAATGAAATCATCGACCGTCTCGCCGCTACGATGGGAAACGATTATCTTATACCCGTGCTTCTGAGCTAGTTTTACACATTCTATAGTTTCCGTCAAGGTACCGGCCTGATTAGGCTTAATAATTATGGAATTAGCCGCTTTTTCTTTTAAACCGAGGCGTAGACGGTCGCTGCTGGTCGTAAACAGGTCATCGCCAACAATCATCATCTTATCTCCTAGTTCCGCCGTCAAATCGCGCCAACTTTCCCAAGCGTCCTCCGCTAAGCCGTCTTCCAGATAGATAATTGGGTATTTCTCCAGCCACTGATTATAAAGGCCGACTAAATTAGCCGAGCTGAAATAGGTATTATCCAGGCTGAAAAGATATTGGCCGCTGGCCTCCTCGTATAAGACCGAGGAACCGAT
>Ga0172381_10005733_pt1 | contig 12552 bp, 10 predicted proteins | sample Leawel6488metaG_FD_119754 | JGI IMG/M metagenome (GOLD analysis project Ga0172381, IMG submission 119754) | Leachate microbial communities from a municipal landfill in Southern Ontario, Canada - Leachate well 64-88 metaG | ecosystem: Engineered > Solid waste > Landfill > Unclassified | place...
CCAAGAAAAATATCTTCTGATTTTTCCGGATACTATGGTTTTTATTTTAAAATCTTCCTGCGAAAGATAAATCAAACTAAGCTCATCTTTTGGACCCAAATAATAAAACTCCAAATCTTTCTTTGGATAAATTCTCCTGATTTCTCTTGCAATAGCAACTAACGGAAAAACGTGTCCACCTGTTCCGCCGCCAGTAAATAGTATTTTCATATAATTAATTGTTTAATGATAGCAGTTCTAGCTATTTTTGGAAATATTAAGCAGTATGCCGATGCCTATTAGTTCTGTTATCAAATGCGAACCGCCATAGGAAAAAAATGGCAAAGGAATTCCCACAAATGGGAAAATGCCGATAGCCGAAGCTATGTTTATAAAAGCTTGCAATGTTATCCAAAAACTGATGCCGATAGCCACCAATTTGGAAAATTTATCGTTGGAATTCCGGGCAATTTTAATCCCCAACCATAGAAACAAACAGAAAAGTATTACAATTGCCGAACATCCCAACATTCCTAATTCTTCTCCTATTATAGAAAACACAGCATCTCCTATAGCCTGCGGAACCCAGCCAAATTTCTGGGCAGACATTCCTAAACCTTTTCCTAAAATTCCCCCTGACCCCAAGGAAATCAACGATTGTTTTACTTGGTATCCGGTGCCCAGTGGATCTTCTTCGGGGTGGAAAAAGGTCAAAAGACGGTCAGCTCTGTAAGATTCGGTTTGTATAAAAATAAACAAAGCTAGCACTCCTAAAAAAACTATCAAAATTGTATGCCACCAGGGAGTTTTAGACGAGAAATAAACAACCAGCAACGTGAGCGCTATAACCCCCAGAGTTGTAGCATCTTTTTGAAGATATAATCCCACTGTAATTATTCCTAAAAAGATAAGAAACGGAATCAGAATATATATAATGTTGTGATAATTTTTTTGTGCGTTTAATTTCCATCCTGATACATTTACTTCCGATAACTTGGATGAAATCCATGCAGACAGATATAAAATTGATGTAATCTTTAAAAATTCGGAAGGCTGAAAACTATGACCTGCTATTGTTATCCAACGGCTGGCTCCCCAGATTTTAGTTCCAATCACCGGGAAAAAAACTAAAAATAACGCCCCCAAATTTAAAACAACCAGCAGGGGCGCCCACTTCTTTAAAATATGTAAAGGGGTTTTATAGGCTGCAAATCCCAAAGCAATTGCGATTACAGCTAAAAATAACTGATGGAATAAATAATAATTAGTGGTTCCATATCTCTGCAGCGAGCTATAAGAAGAAAGACAGGATAAAAACAAAAGTCCGAAGGCTATAAGAAAGGCAACCAAGGCAAACAAATAATAATCAAAATGTTTTTTCATCGATTTTTGATAAATGATTTGAACTGATCTCCCTTTTCTTCAAAATTTTGCCAAACAGAATAACTTGGAGATGCGCAAGACAGCAAACAGATTTTTCCCTTCTCCGTATTTTTAAAGGCGAAATCAACAGCTCTTTGCATACTTTTTGTTTCTAGAATATTCAATTCTTTTTTGGACCTAAATATTCTCTTGCCGCTGTCAGGAAAAAGAACTATATTTTTAATTTTATATTTTCTGACAGTTTTTTCCAACTGAGAAAAATCATACCCTCTGTCTTCCCCGCCCAAAAAAATTGTGCCTATGTTTTTTAAAGATTTAATTGCCATTATGGTTGATTCCGGAGTTGTGGAGATTGCATCATCGTAAAATCTGATGCCCTCAAATTCTCCGACAAATTCTAATCTATGCGGCAAAGGTTTAAAATTCTCTATTGCCCGCCTTGCCACTTCATTTGAAATTCCGAACTGCCTTGCAACCGATACAGCTGCCCTTACATTCTCCTTGTTATGTTCACCAATCAGCGGAGAATTTATCTCATTGATAAAATTATCTACTGTAAACGGAACTGTTTTCCCTTTTGCAAATTTTAAAATATTTTTAGTTTTTGGACTATATACTAAAACATTTTCTTTTGTTTGAAAATTTAAAATATTTCTTTTTGCTTTGTAATAATTTTCAGCGCCCTGGTGATAATCCATATGCTCCGGAAATAAGTTTGTTATAACTGCAATATCAGGAGAAAATTCAATATCGTCTAGCTGATAGCTGGATAATTCCAAAACAAAAATTTCATCTTCTTTTATTGGGGACAGTAAAGACTCAAGCATCGGGCTTCCTATGTTGCCCAAAATTCTCACATTTTTCCCGGCTTCTTTTAATATTGAATAAATCAAAGAAGTTGTAGTTGATTTACCTTTGCTTCCTGTAACTCCAATCGTTTTATTTTTAAGTTCTTTTATCTTGGAAAAAAATATATTTGTTGCAGTTGTATGTGAAACTTCTACTAGGTCTTTTGGGATTCCCGGAGTTTTTATAGCTAAGTCGTATTTTTTTTGCTCTTTAAGATAATTTTTGCCTTTGCTTTTATCAGCTATTCCAATTTCTAAATTTGGATAGAATTTCTCTATATATTTTTTAGAGATTTCCCCTTCCTTTCCATATCCTAAAATCAAAACATTTTTTATTCCAGAAAATTTAAATTGGCTAGGAATGTTTGAACTTTTCTGCGCCCTAAACAAATCTTCCATATCTTTCTGCTTTACCTTAGCTTTAGGCAAAAGAGCCTTAACAATAAAATCATTTTTAAATTTATTGCTACCCAAATAAAAAGCTGCTTTTGATTCTTCAAAAGTCCCGACACAATCAAAGGGCTTCATTTTTCCCAACCCTAAGACATCTTTAAATAATGGTAAAAGCCGTTCTTCCTGATAAAGGTTTTTTTTGAAAATTTTTAATAATTCTTCTTTTGTTAAAAAAGCAGAAAATAAAATAAAAGCAAAAACACATTTAGGACACTCTCCGCACCAGAGATTAGTTTTATTTTCTTTTACTATTTTAAAATTTTTATTACAGCTTGAAAAATAAGGAAAATATTTTTTGTATTTTGAAAATAATTCGGCAATTCTTATCTCGTAGAACGGTCGCAATAAAGAAAAGTATCTCACATCCTGAGAAATAAAACTATCTGTATATTTGCGAAAAATATTCTCAAACTCCGATGATTTTGACCATTGATGATTTATTTCTTGTCCTTTATATTTTATATTTCCAAAATTACTGCTGTGTTCATTTGCAACAATAAAATAAGAATAATTATATAAAACAGCATATAAAATTCCTAAGAAGGCGTATATGGCGGATATCGGAATATGACCGTTATATTTGTGACTTTCAAAAACCTGAGGATCCAATATCCGTTGAATTTTGGCAGACTTGATATTCAGTTCCTCTATTACTTTGTCCACCAGAACAGAATCATTATTGGTTTCAACAAAGAAAGCTGTAATATCAATCCCCTGCTCTTTTAATAATTCCGACGCAACAATGGAATCCTTTCCCCCAGATACCCCAACGAGGCATTTATTGTTTCTTTCTAAGCTGTAACTTTGCGCCTTACTTTTTTTATCAAATGGAAATTTAGGAGACTTTTTAGGGTCTATCTTATTTCTGAAATAAAATTCGCCAAAGCCGTTTTTGTAAACAGTATTCCAAAAATTTGACTCTTCTCGATTCAAAGAATAATTTATCTTAACTTTTGTCGCACAATAAAACTTATAATAACTAGTTCCCAAGACTAAATGTATTCCTTGTAAAACTTTTTGCAGTAAGTCCTGATTTATTTTCTTAAAATCAACTGTCTTAGGCAAAATTAACGTCTCTGTATAAAAGATTGGTTTCCCCCCCTTAAATTCCTGCTTGTAATTAAAAAAAATCCTTTGGCTTTCAGGTTCAAGTCTATAAGAAGTAAATTCAAAAATAGTCGGCTGTTTATCCATAATTATTAGTTGATTATAGCAAAAATCCGAACATAATTAAAGCACCCATGAATATATTATTTCACAGGTGCAAAAATCATTTAATATCTCTAAATAGCGCTAGAAATACGCTTAAACACAATCACAAATAAGAAAATCATCACCAAGCCGGCTATAATCCACATATACCAGCGTTTTAAAAATATTCTTATCTGTTCCTGCATTGGAACGGAAGAAATTGCAGCCGAACCCGACTGATTGGCATCAAAATTGATTGAAATTGAGTCTGATTGGTGAGGCTCAACAGAACTTATAAATGCAACCGCATCTTTAGACTCTTGTATGGAGAATGTCTGAGTTTTTCCCTCAAAGGTTATAGTTTTTTTGCTGACAGGCTGTACAGATCCGATATCTACTCCGGAGACTATATCCCCCGACAAGGCGACTCCATCAACTGTTAAATTTCCCAAATAAGAAATTTCACTGGGGATATTGACCGAAACAAAAACATCATCGATCTGAGAATCAGAGCTGTTATTTATTGTAATCATAAAATAAACAGTTCCGTTTTGACCTACCTGTACAGATTTATCCCATTGCTGAGAACTGACTTCTTTTTTTGTAAAAAACGAAATAGACACCCCTTCAATTTCTATGGGATTATCCGCTTCTGTTTTACAGTCACTTGAACAAGTGTCTTCTGTTTCCCCTAGTTCTTTATCGCACTCTCCGTTTCCGCAATTTATAGAAGAGCAATATTTTTTAAAATCATCTGATTCGGGGGCACAAGTTGATCCATCACATTTTAAAGCATTGATGCATTTGGCTGATTTACAGTTATCAATCGTGCATTCGTTTTTATCCGAACAGCTTCTGTACAAACTGTTTACTGTTCCCAAAGAATCAAACCAATATAAATTCTCGCCATAGCAGCTTATCTGAGAATGGGCAACATAATTATTGTTTATAATATTGGCAACGCACTGTCCGTACTGACAGGTTAAATTATATTCAGAACAATTTTGATATAAGTCTTGAACATTTGAGCAAGAGTCATACCAATGAATAGAATCTCCCACGCATTCTTTATAGGCATGAGAATTACATCCGTAAACAAAAGAAGCAGCCGAAAAGACTACTAAAATTGTTGCTAAAAATATTGAGAATTTAGTTATCTGATTCATTTGTGGCGCTGTTTTTTTATAATCTAAATTCTACCATTTTGCATCAAAATGTCAATATTTTTAATAGAGCAATCTAATTGCCACACCTATAAAAGCCAGAACTATTCCTATAATCCAAAATCTCATAGTAACCTTGTAGCTGGGCCACCCTATTGCTTCAAAATGATGATGAATAGGAGTTGAAAGAAATATTTTTTTATTCCTTATTTTTTTAGATAAGAGTTGAATGATTACGGCTAAGACTTCTGCTACCAAAAGACCTGCTATAATAGGCAAAACATAAACAGAGTCTGTTAAAAAACTGACGACCGCCAAAACAGATGTTAAACCCAGCATTCCGGTCTCTCCCATATAAAATCTGGCAGGGGGAATATTAAACCACAGAAAGGAGAACAATGTCCCACAGATAGCCGCACAAAATGCAGCCAAATCAATTTTACCCTGACCAAATGCAATAATTGCAAAAGCTCCAAATATAGAGGCAAAAGTTCCGCCTGCTAAACCATCCAATCCGTCAATTATTCCTCCGGACCAGCAGGCAACCATTACCACAATAAAAAGCGGAATATACCAGAGACCTATTGATATGTCTCCTAGAAATGGAATATAAACTACGTCCCACCCTAATTTCTGATAAAACCAAAGGCTTCCCACCAACCCCAGCAACATTACAATCAACAATCTTTTTTTAAAAGATAAACCGCCACCAATATATTTTCCGCCCCCCATAACAACCAAAATATCATCTACCAGTCCGTCGAATGAGGCAATTACTAAAGTAAAGATGGGCAGCCACGTTTCTTGCCTTGATAGAAAATTAAATTTGGCTATTGGCGAGCCAGGGAAAATCAGAGAGATTATAAAAAATAAAAAACTTACCAATAGAATAGTTACCCATATGACTAACCCACCCATACGCGGAGTCCCAACCTCTTTTTCTTTGTGAAGGCTGTTAAAAACAACAGCGTCTTCCCCGGAAATGGCTTTCTGTCTGGCAGACTTTTTCCATAGTTTATGTTTGTATAAAAAATTAATTAAGAGCGGACACCATAAAATTGCGGCCAGAGAAGAAATACAGGCTATTGAAAATATTTTGATAACATTAAAAGTTAGAAGAGTCATATGCTATTTTACTTTGAATTATTATTTTGCCGATTAATCAGTTTTTTCATTTCCCAAAACCTGTCATCTGCGCCCAGAATGACATTAATCAGATAACTGCCATCCTCCGAATTTTTTAAAACCAACAGCAAACATCCGTTTGCATAACTTGTGAAACCAGTTTTACCCAAAACTATTTCTGAATTTTCAGCAAGAAGCTGATTGGTGTTTAATATCTTTCCAAAGTTTTCCAATTTATAATCTTGAATTGTACTTATCTCGGCAATTTTTGAATAGTTTTTTAATATATATTCTGCAATCATGGCTAGGTCAGAGGCTGTAGAAATATTTTCAGAGCTTAAACCCGTAGGATCCACAAAAAAAGTATTTTTAAGACCTATATCTTCGGCTTTTTTATTCATTAAGGAGACAAACTCTTCTTCTCCTAATTTTTCAGATAAGGCATAAGCCGCCTTATTGCTGGATTCAATCAGCATCACGTTTAAGAATTGTTCAATTGTGAAAATATCTCCCTGCTTAAAATCTGTTTGCATAGACAGCTGAGAATCGGCTTTTTCGCTTACAGTAATTTTTTGAGACAAATTATAATTGTCCAAAACGATAACCGCTGTCATAAGTTTGGTCAAACTTGCAATCGGCAATTTTAAATTTTTATTCTGTTCAAAAATAACGGCATCATCGCCTACTAAGGTGCTTTTTATGGAAATTACCGATTCGGCATTTATATCCATCTGGTTCGATTCCTCTTCATCTTCGTGGCTCTGCTCGCCGGGATTTACTATTGCATCTCCGCCGCCAGTGTAGACTTCTCCATTATTATGTGGAAAACCGGATATGCTGCCCAAAAGCATCTCCGCTTGTTTATTGGAAGATATTAAATATTGAGACCCATAGACAAAAAAGACAAAAGAGAAAAGGGGGACAAGGGACAACAATGCACCCTCCAATAATCTTTTCCAATTCATATTCATAACTTTAAAGATGTTTTCTTAGGCTTAATTTCTTTTATCGCCTCAGTTTTTATATGCAACTCTTTTAACTGTTTTTTATCAACCTCAGCTGGAGCTGACATCATCAAGTCCCTGCCATCGCCTGTTTTAGGAAAAGCCATAACTTCTCTAATATTCGGTTCGTTACGCAATATTGCTATCAGCCTTTCCAGTCCCCAGGCAATTCCTCCGTGCGGCGGGGTTCCAAACTTAAATGCCTGCATCATATGTCCAAACTTTTCATATATTGCATCTTTTTTATAACCCATTATTTCAAAAACTTTTTCCAAAGTTTCCGGTCTGTGATTTCTAATACTCCCTCCTCCAATTTCAAAACCGTTGAGAGCAATGTCATATTGAGTAGTTAAAATATTTTCTATATTTTTTTTCTGCATCAAATCTTCTGCGAATTCTTTTTTTGCAGCTGAAAAAGGATTATGAGTGAATGTCCATTTCTTTTCATCATCTTTTTCAAAAAATGGAAAATCTACAACCCAGCAAAACGCCAATAGATTCGGATCTGTTTTATCTTCTCTTAAGTCAGGTCTATCTGTTTTATATTTTGCCATTGAATCCTTATAAGAAATTCTTGGAAATGGAATTTCTTGTATTTTCTTTTCTGGGAATAAATTTTGGACAATAGAAATTAAAAGTCTTTCGTTTAATTCAATTACGTCCTCTTCTTCAACAAAGCTCATTTCCATATCCAATTGTGTAAATTCTGGCTGTCTGTCCCCTCTTGGGTCTTCATCTCTTAAGCATTTTGCAACCTGAAAATATTTTTCTAAACCAGCAACCATTAATAATTGCTTATATTGCTGAGGAGATTGTGGTAAGGCATAAAATTTTCCTGGTTCTAATCGTGAAGGGACAATATAATCTCGGGCTCCTTCCGGAGTTGATTTTGTTAAGATAGGAGTTTCAACTTCTATAAAACCTTCTCTTTCCAAAAAGTTTCTTACAAACTGTAATGTTTTGTGTCGCACAATAAGATTATCTCTCAACCTTTCTCTTCTCAAATCAACATATCTGTATTTCATTCTTATCTCCTCATTAATTTCATATCCTGACTCTTCAATTGAAAATGGTAATGTTTCTGCTTCAGACAAAACTTCAAGAGAGTCAACAGACATCTCAACTTGCCCTGTTTCAATCTTCGGATTTATCATACTCTCGGGTCTCTTGACGATCTGCCCCACAACTTCAATAACCCATTCAGTTCTTAAATCTTGAGCCTTTTCGTAAACTTCTTTATTCCATGGACCAAAAACAACTTGCAGAACTCCACTCCTATCGCGAAGATCAATAAACAAAATTTTCCCGTGGGCTCTTCTTACGTTAACCCAACCTGAAACTTTTACTTTTTCTCCAACATGTTTTGCTGTTTCCGAAATTATAAATCTGTGTTGCATATTATTTTATTTTTATTTTTTAGCGTAGCGATATTTTTATAAACTTTCTATTCCCTCTGCGGATAATCATCTCATCCACTATTTCTATTTCCTTTTTCCAATCTGACATTTTTTCTTCTACATCATTTATGATTATCACAATTCCTCCTTCTTCAACCAATCTCTTGGCTTCTTTTTTGGATGTAGATAAACCAGCATCAAATAATAAATCCAAAATAGGATACAATTTTTTATCTGTTTGAAAATTTTCTATATCTGTTGGCAACTCTTTATTACGAAAAACTTTATTAAATTCTTCTTCTGCTGTTTCTGCCTCTTTCTCGCCACGATAAAGTTTAACAATCTCCTTTGCCAACTTGGCCTTTTGATCTCTTGGATTTGGCAACTTTCTGATTTCTGCGATTTCTTCTTTTGAAATTCTAGTAGCTAATTCAAAATAATCATCAATCAAGTCATCATTAATAGACATTACTTTTCCAAAAATATCATTTGTACTATCTTCAATGGCAATAAAATTGTTAAATGTCTTGCTCATCTTTCTTCCGTCTGTTCCCAGAAGCAACTTACAAGTTATAACATCTTTGTCTTTATTGTTATAGATTTTTTGCAAAGTCCTTCCAGCTAATGCGTTAAAGGTTTGGTCATTCCCTGCAAGCTCTAAGTCAACATCCATTGCGACTGAATCGTATCCTTGCATTAACGGATACATAAATTCTGTTAAGTTTATCGGCAAATTATCCTTAAGCCTGCGCTGAAACATATCTCTCTGAATCATTTGCTGAACAGTAAAATTAGATGACAACTTCAAGATATCCTCAAACTTTAATTTAGCAAGCCAGGTTGAATTATATTTTATTTTTACCTTAGTAAAATCTAAGATTTTTGATGCTTGCCTTTTATAATTCTTAAAATTTTCTTTAACCTCTTTTTCAGTTAATGGTTTTCTTGCGGTATCCTTTCCAGAAGGGTCTCCTATTCTGGCAGTGAAGTCACCTATTAATAAAATCACTTCATGTCCCAAGTCCTGAAAATCTCTAAGCTTCCACAAATTAACAGCGTGCCCCAAATGTAAAATAGATCCAGTTGGATCTACTCCATAATAAAGCCTAATTTTTTTACCAGACAACATTTTTTTCTGGAGCTCTTCTCTGACAACCACATTTTCCACGCCCCTAGTCAAAACTTCTTCAATTTTTTGTTCATCAATTTTTGCCATAGTCTAATATGATTTAAGTTAAAAACATTATTAAATAATAGCAATTTATACAAAAAAAAGAAAGTCTAAATTTTATTTTTGATTCCGTTGTTTAACATTGACAATATATATTTAAAATGAGATAATATAAATCATTATTCGTGTATTATCTCAAATAAAGTGCTCTTTTAAAACCTGCGAGCGGAAGGAGAAATCGAGTAGGTTAACAGAAACAATTCTCGTTTTTAACGTTAAAGACAAGGAAAGGATGTGTCGATGTTCGATCCAAATGGAGAGAGACTCTCTTTCTCAAGTGATGAGGAAGAACCATTCCGTAAACAAACCCCCCTTACCAATCCTCCACTTTTCAACGTTCCGTTGCAAAACCCTCCACTTTTTGGTCCGCCACCTGCTCCAGGCAACGGTGGCACCCAAATTACACCAAGGCAAAAGACGTCGGCAAGTCGCACAAGGTTAAAGGCAAAAAAACTGATACGGGCAGCCGACAGGGTTATTTGAAAAAGACAAATCCCCGATTCGCAATTGCGAATCGGGGATGTTTTATTGTTTTTATATTTAAAATTTCTCTGCAAGCTTACACCCTTCTATAATATTTATTTAAAGTCGGGTGCAGGATCATTTCAAATTAAAATTCAAGCACACATAATCAAAAGACAACTAATCCCTAGAATTTATCTACCAGTTTATATATATCCCCTGCCCCCATAATTATTAGAACATCTTTGGCTTTTATATTCTCTTTTATATAATGCTCCAGTTTATCCATCGGCAGATAAATAATATTTTTACTGTTAATTTTTTGGACTAATTTTTCCGAACTGACCTCTTTATTTATTTTTTTTGTTTCTCTGCCTGCCACGTCGTAAATATCTGTAATAATTATATTGTTTATTTTTGCATTTCTAAAAACCTTAACAAAATCTGAAAATAGATAATATGTTCTTTGGTGCTGATGTGGCTGGAAAACACACCAAATTTTTTGTTTTGAATATTTTTCCCTGGCAGCCGCAAGTGTTGCCGATATCTCATTTGGATGATGACCGTAATCAGAAACTATGGTTATCTTTTTATTTTTAACTTTACCTTCTTTTATTTCAAATCTCCTCCATGTTCCTTTAAACTCGGAAAGCGATTTAAAAGAAATCTGGTCTGGAACGCCCAGAATTCTGGCAACCTGCAGAACAGCCAAACCATTTGAAACATTATGCTGACCCGGAACTTTCAAAACATTTTTTATTTTTTTTGAATCTTTTTGTTTTAAAGAATACCCTATTGTCTTAAATTTTGGTTTTGCAATTTTAGGGATAAATTTATTATCTTTGTTAAAAACTAAAAATCCGTCGGGGGATAATTTGGCAATAAAATTTTTAAATGCCTTCTTAACGTTTGCAAAAGTTTTAAAATAATCCAAATGCTCTTTATCAACGTTTGTCACCACAACTATTTTTGGAAAATAATTTAAAAAGGATGAATCATACTCGCAGGCTTCAATAACTAAAAATTTACTACTGCCTGCTCTAAAATTACTGCCTCCAAATTCCTTTAACTTTGTACCAACGATTACCGTTGGGTCTAATCCTGCTTTTGTCATTAAAAGCGCGATCATTGATGTTGTTGTGCTTTTTCCGTGAGCGCCCGAAACCGCAATCGTAAAATGTTCCTTTGTTAATTCACCAAGAGCTTCTGGATATGTTTGTGATTTAATTTTAAATCCTCTGGCTTTTTTAAGTTCTTGATTATCAGATTTAACTGCTGGACTATAAACAACTAGATCAAAATCATTTTCTATATTTTTCTCTGAGTTGCCAATAATAACTTTGATGCCTTTTTTCTTCAGAAAATCTGTAATTTCTGAAGAGACCAAATCAGATCCAGAAACCTGGTGTCCTTTTGATAAATAATATTGTGCTAGGGCTGAAACTCCCGTCCCGCCTATGCCGATAATATATATTTTCATAAAATTAAATTTCTAAATTATGAGATTCTAAAATCGTATATCGCGGCCCTCCCCTTTTCATTTCTGATTCCATAACTTCAATTGAATCAGCGGAAAAGGTTAAGTTTATATCTTCATTTATTTCTGGGATTTCCTCTGGCTCAATTTTTTTGAATTCCCATTCCAATATCCTAGCCAAGGTAATATGTGGCGAAAAGCCTTTTCCATCTGGCCGAAATCTTACTTTTTCTAATAGACACTCCTGCAAATCATTTTTTAAGTTTGCAAGCTCATCAGATATTTCTCCCTCAACCCAAATCATTTTTGGTGGATTTTTTTCTGGTGGTCCATACGAAACTTTTTTTAAATTAACAGAAAAAACTTTGTGGTTTTTTACAACCTCTTTAACAATTTGGCAGGCGTCCCCAATTTCAACATCGGTTAATGCACCCAAAAATTCCAAAGTAATATGCAAGTTATCCTTGGGTGTCCATTTTGCCGGGAGATTAGGCCATCTGCCTTCATATTTTCCCAATTCTTTTTTAATCTCCTCTGGTAAATTTATAGCAATAAAAACTCTATGTCTTTTTTCCATCGTCTTTTATTTTAATTCAGCTTATCAAAAAAACGCCTTTTTCTCAACTATTTACATAAAAATAATAGTATTATAGTATTTAAACAGAGTCTTTTACAAAAACTGTCCAATCAGACGGAGAAAATATTATGAGATTTAAAGCCAGCGGCATTGTTTTGGTTCCGAACGCGCTTCTCGGAATCTACACGGATCCGGATACAAAGATTCAATCTGAAAGAAGGGGTCCGGCGTTAGCCTTGATTTTAAAAACGCAAGGCTCCAG
>Ga0172381_10005734_pt1 | contig 12551 bp, 9 predicted proteins | sample Leawel6488metaG_FD_119754 | JGI IMG/M metagenome (GOLD analysis project Ga0172381, IMG submission 119754) | Leachate microbial communities from a municipal landfill in Southern Ontario, Canada - Leachate well 64-88 metaG | ecosystem: Engineered > Solid waste > Landfill > Unclassified | place...
ACCCCTCACTCCTTACTCCTTACTCCTTACTCCTTACTCCTTACTCCTTCCCTTACTCCTCCAATTTATAAACTTCGTGAGAAGAAGATAACTCTCCATTTTCATCTACCTCATACATTGTTATCCTTTTTTCATCTATTTCACATAAAAAGATTTTCAAACGAGAATGAAACAGGTTGTATTTCTCTCTAACACACTCTATTGCTTCTGTGTATTTGTTTTCAACATTCATAATGGTGCCCCCATTTGCTTTTTGAAGTAGTTGTATAAAGTAATTGTCTAAACCATCTTCATCAGAAAATAGTATTTCGAAATCTCTCGAATAGGAAGTTTGTCTCGGATTTAATGCTAAGAACTCAACAAGATGTTTACGATTACCCTCTTCATACAAGCATACATCAATGCTTCCTAACATCGGAACAGCACCAGTAGACAGATACTTTTTTCTTGTGGGTGCTTCCACAGAATAATAATACTTTCCATATTGTTCAATATGCTTAATAAATATAAGCTTTGCTTCTTGTTTACTTATCCTTCTTGTGCCATCTCGTTTTAATGGATAAACAAGCTTGCTTTTTGTTTTACTATTTACTTTTGTAATACATCTTAACTCCAATAATTCTTTCAAAGAAGCTATAATTAATCCCTCCACATTTTCCATAAATATATTTTTTAATTTGTTTTTATTTTTCTATTTCCTATATTTCGCTGGCGAAGATCTCCGGACATTTGTCTTTTGATTCACACGATTTCCTTGCTTCACTAACCCTGAGCGGAGTCGAAGGTGGCACCCTGAGCGAAGCCGAAGGGGTGATTATGTTTAACTGCACTATTTTTCATAAACATCATGCAAATATTTTAGTCATTGTTCAGATTGTTGATTCATTGACAGGTCACGATTTATACCATGCACTTAATTCAAAAATCATTGTCAACTATCAACTGTCAACCCAATGAGATAAAATCAGAGATTTTAATGCAAAGCATTATCTCACAGGGTCAATTGTCCATCACCACCTCACCTAAATGAAAAACAATATTCCATATCGTGAAATCTCAGTTCTCATCACATATGGGTCTATCCGCTCGCGCGCATTTGCAATGCGTGTGTCGCTTTAGCGAACTTCTCTTATTTAATCTTTTCTCTGCATTCGCAGCACACCGACGGTCGCTGAGTTTGTAAAAGTGCGGTCATTGAGCGAAGTCGAAGTGTTGCAAATCGGCGCGAGCAAAGTTATGCTTCCGGAAAATAACGAAATAGATGATTTTCGAGTTTTTTTTTATATCCGTCGGTTTTAACTGACGGATATAAGAGTTGCACGGGATTTGGCTTTAGCCACATTTTCGATTTCTCCTGTATAATATTCTCCCGTTTCATAATTAGCAAATGGTAATTCGTAATTAGTAATTCGTAATTAGTAATTGTTTATTCACCTCCTCAATATACGCCAACACCTCTTCTCTCCCTCTTTGATCTTCAGCCGAAGTGATGAATACCGGCGGAAGCTCTTCCCACGATTCCAGCATTTTCTGTTTATAATGATCTATATTCATCATTAACTTACCGGTTTTTAATTTATCTGCTTTTGTAAATACTATTGAAAATGGGATGTTGTTTTCGCCCAACCACTCCATAAACTCAATATCTATTTGTTGCGGTTGGTGGCGACTATCAATCAAAACAAAAAGTGCTGTCATTTCGGTTCGCTCCAACACATAATCTTCAATGATGATTCTCAGTTTTTCACGTTCATCTTTTCCGCGACGTGCATAACCATATCCCGGTAAATCTACTAAATACCACTCATCGTTTATTATAAAATGATTGATTAGCAAAGTTTTACCTGGCGTGGAAGATGTCATTGCCAATCCCTTACGATTCGTAAGCATATTGATGAGAGAAGATTTCCCGACATTGGAACGTCCAATGAAAGCATATTCCGGTTTATCGTGCTGTGGACAACTTTTATAATCGGTGTTGCTTATTACAAATTCTGCGCTTTTTATATTCATGTTTAGTTGTTTTTAGGCAAAGCGAATTTTAGTCCCTTGTTAATTTAATAGAGCATCTCTGTTCTTCAACGATATAATCCACAATCCTATCACTGTGAAAGCACCATTGAAGAGAAGTATTTCGTAGCCCATTTTATAATCATACATATTTATCATTACAAGTTCAAGCACGTAAGACAAAATAGGGGCAGCAATTGCTACGTATGGAACAAACTTGTCCATGGGCTTCAGTTTTGTATAGAGTCCTGCTAAATATAGACCCAATAGAGGTCCATAGGTGTATGATGCAATCCGATATATTGCATTGATGATGCTGTCGGAACCAATGGCATGAATAATCATAATGATGCCAATAAAGACAGCACTAATCACAACGTGGGTAATTCTGCGGGTGCGAATATTTTTTTTCTCAATCTCCTTAGAGCCATTTCCATTTTTCATACCCAAAATATCTACACAAAATGATGTGGTGAGTGAAGTCAGTGCAGAGTCGGCACTCGAAAAGGCTGCCGCCACAATACCTACAATAAATATTCCCAAAACAGTGGGTCCCAAATGTTCACTGGCAATCATAGGTAAAATATTGTCGGCCACATCGGGCAGCATAATATTGTTTTGCTGCGCAAACAAAAGTAAGAGTACTCCCAGAGAAAGAAACAAAAAGTTTATCGGAGCAAATGCAAATCCATAAGAAACAACATTTTTTTGTGCATCTTTCAAGTTTTTGCATGTCAGATTCTTTTGCATTTGGTCTTGATCCAATCCCGTCATTACAATAGTAATAAACATACCACTAAAAAATTGTTTGAAGAAATTCTGTCTGCTCGCCCAACTATCGAACTCAAAAATACGTGAATGTGGACTATCTTTCACTGCCGTTACCACTCCTCTGAAATCTAACCCCATCTGCGAGGCTAATTGCCAAACTATAAGTATCAAAGCAGTGATAAACAAAAGGGTTTGGAGCCAATCAGTCCAAATAATTGTTTTGATGCCGCTTTTAAAACTATACAGCCATATAATCAAAATAATGCCAATAACAGTAACAATGAAAGGAACGCCTAAGGCATTAAACACAAGTGATTGTAAAATAAATGCCACAAGATAGAGGCGAGCAGCTGCTCCAACAATTTTGGAAAGAAGGAAAAACCACGCTCCCGTTTTGTATGAGTTGGAACCAAAACGAGTATCAAGATAACCGTAAATAGTGGTTAAGTTAAGTTTATAGTACAAGGGCAACAGCACATAGGCAATGACAAGATATCCGGCAAAAAAGCCAAGTACCATTTGCATATAGGTCATATCGATGGTGCTGACCCAACCGGGAACAGATATAAATGTTACTCCAGAAATAGATGTGCCAATCATTCCAAATGCTACAACATACCATTTTGAATTACGATTGGCACGAAAGAAAGCATCGTTAGTCGATCCTTTTCTACTTGTAAGATACGAAATCAGCATCAACAAGCCCAAATAGGCAACAATAACTAATAGAACATATGTCGCTTGCATGAAGTTGTTTCTTATAAATACATGAAATAGTCTGTGAGCTCCTCAAATGAATTAAATTGTATGTCGTACTTATCGGTTTTTCCAAAACCATAGGTAACAAATACAAAAGGCACACCTGCTAATGCCGACTCGCGCCGATCTCCATCGGTGTCGCCTATATATACCGGATTCGTTAAGCTGTTCCTTTCTTTTAATAAGTCCAAATTATAACTTTTAGGCATATTGTTTTGTCCATGTTCCATATAATCCAAAAACAGATGAGTGGTTTTTGTATGATTCATGAAGTTAACCAATCCTCCCTCTTCACAGTTGCTTAGCAACAAAAGTTTATATTTTGTGTGCAGTTTTTCCAATCCTTCGTAAACTCCGGGATAAATGATTGGTTCCATAGTTGGAACCAGCTTATTGTATTGAACAATGACATCATCAAATAGTATATCCTGATCGTTGATAGATGCGTCCGGTATAAGAGCATTCAACAATTCGCGTGCTTCTTTGCCCATCAATCTCATAAGACTTTCTCGAGTTACAGAGGTGGCATACCCATGTTCCTCAAAAGCCGCATTCCATGCTAATACATATGTATGAACGTTATCCCAAAGGGTTCCGTCCATATCTATAATCAGGCTATCTGGTTTTAATGTTAAGTTTTCCAATTTTTTTTGACAAAGGTAAACAACTATGAATGAAAGCACAAATAATGATTAATTAAATACGTTTTATTATAAGATTTGGGTATATTTGTAGAAACTATTATTGATAAGTATGCCCAAGAAAAAAGTATGTGTTATCATCAATCCGGTTTCAGGAACAGGAGGTAAACAGTCTATACCCGAAAAGATTGTTTCTGCATTTGATCCGTTAAAATACGATGTCATATTCCGCTTTACCGGCTATGCCGGCCATGCCACTGAAATAACAAAAAATGCCGTGCAGGAAAAGTACAAATATGTGATTGCAGTGGGCGGTGATGGAACTGTTAACGAAATTGCTAAAAAATTAGTTGGAACACCGTGTGTGTTAGGAATTGTTCCCATGGGATCGGGCAACGGCTTGGCGCGCGATCTCAATATTTCAATGGATATTGACAAATCAATTGAGGTTATAACCAACGGAGTTGAACGAAATATCGACTACGGCATTGCTAACGAACATATCTTTTTCTGCACCTGTGGTGTAGGGTTTGATGCTTTTGTAAGTGAAAAATTTGCGGATGAAAAACAACGCGGACCTTTTGGTTATGTAAAAAATATTTTGGAAAGTATTATCGATTTTAAATCGGAAGAGTACGAACTAACTTACGATGGAGGAAAAACTATCAAAGAGAAAGCTTTTGTGGTAACATGCGCTAATGCATCGCAATATGGAAATGAGGCATACATTGCACCCAAAGCCGATATGGAAGATGGCAAAATGAATGTGGCTTTGTTAAAACCCATAAATGCATTAGAAATGCCTCAAACTACTTTCCAGCTTTTCACGAAAAATCTGCATAAAAACGATAAACTGATCAATATTCTTACCTCAAGTTTGGTTATAAAAAGAGGCCGATCAGGCGTAATGCACGTGGATGGTGAACCAGTGGATGCGGGTAAAGAGATAAAGGTGGAAATTGTGCCAAAAGGACTTCACGTGCTTGCACCAAAGAAAAAGAAAGATGCCAAAAGACCGGTTGAGAATGATCCTATTTTTGGGGCTTTTACAAGGTGGTTTACTTAAGGGAATGAAGAACTAAGAATGAAGAACTAAGAACTAAGAACTAAGAATTAAGAGTGAAAAGTTAAAAGTGAAAAGTTGACAATACCCTTATTCCCATGTTTCGAATCTCAATTTTCAAGTTCCGATTTCTTCTGCATTTAAAAAACCTTATTTGGATTTATGTTCAAACCTTAGTAACCGCTGAATCAACACATAACTCAACCTTATTACCTTATTAAACGGGGTCACTGTCAACACCTCACACCTCACACCTCACACCGCAAACCCCATACCACTAATCACCTATTTCTTCTTCCAAAAAGTTATTTCAGACATCCTGCTTATTCTTAATCGAGAAGAGAGTTTAATGTCAGCATTTAAATTAATTGGGTCTCTTTCTAATACAAAATTTTGCTCCAGAATTTGCTTTATACCATCTAACGATGTTACCGGTTCGCCATCTTTTTTGAAACCACCCGGCCAATTTTCTTTTGCTTCATCTTTCCAGTCATAAGTTGAAGCTATAATCAAATAACCGTTTTTGTTGAGGCGGGTGTGAATGTTAGCTAAAAAATCCTTTGGATCGTTTAGTTCCTCCAATAAGTTTGGTGCCACAATCACATCATAATCCTTGTAAATTGGTTTCAGGTTTTGTGCATTGTCCTGTTTAAAGGTTATGTTTCCTTTGTTTTTGCCCAATGCAAAATCAGACAACACAACATCTCGATAAAAAACCAATTCTCCTTCATCTTTCATCACGTAACGCATGTAGCCTTGCTCTTGCAGCTGAATAGGAATGCGAATGTAACGAGCAGAGAAATCCAAAGCTGTTATTTTCTCAAAATATGGAGCCAATTCAAAAGCCAAACGTCCCGTATCGGCATTCAAATCTAATAATGTTTTTACGGGTTCGTCTTTCAGAAGAGACAAAACAATTATGGACAATTCCTTAAAGAACGACGGATTCAAAGTAAACTTGTCTCCCCAATTCTCTTCACACGAAACCGCAATTTCATAATCTGTTTCATAATCGGCACTTTCAATAGTAAGTGGCGTTTCCGATTCAATCATCCTAAAACCTGCATGTTGATAAAAATGCCGGCGAAATGCGTAACGTGAATGTTTTGTAGCTTCGTTCCCGGTAGAAATCCATGATCCACCTTTTATAAGATTATGCTTCCCGTCAAATGTAGGTGTTGAGAAATCGTCGTACATCGGGTGCACTTTAAAACCGGCAAAGCCCGTAATGGGCGTTTCCGTCCATTGCCAAACGTTGCCAATAACATCGAAAAAACCTTTGCCTTGCTCAAATTTATCAACAGGGCATGGCGATGCAAAATGCTCTAAGTTGATATTCCCGGGTGCAGTGTCGCCCCATTCCAATTGATCTTTTAATTCTGTATATTCGTAGAGCCGCATCCATTCTGCTTCAGTAGGCAAACGATAAGTTTTCCTTGTTTTTTTGGTTTTCCAATTGCAAAATGCTTTTGCCTCCAGATAATTCACTTCAACCGGCCAGTTCCAGGGCATAGGTATCTCTTCCGCCACCAATCGTAAACGATACTCATCCCCATCTTTTCGCCAGAAAAGAGGCATTTTTGCTTCTTTAAAATTTCGCCAACTCCAGCCTTCTTCTGTCCAAAATTCTTCGTTTTCGTATCCATCATCTTTCATAAATTCCAGAAATTCCTGATTGGATGTGAGGTATTTTGCCGCCTTAAACTCTAATATTTCTTCCGAGTGTTTCCCGTATTCATTGTCCCAGCCATAGAGGTGATGATTTCGTGGTTTACCCATTTTAACATTACCTGCCTCTACTGTCAACATCTCATTGGAAGGAGCTTCTCCACTTTCTGTGCAAATCTCTCCAAATCGTCCTGCCACCACTTCATCCAAAGGCAACTGACGAATCAATACCGACGATGTTTCCAAATGAATCCTTTCATGCTCTATTCCCATCATTACAATCCAGAAGGGATTGTCCCAATCGATGGGTAAACGCAAAGGAGTATCGTCGATAAGATTCAAAATCATCTCTTTTGCTTTTTCTCTATAATCACGCACAGCATCTACTTCGGGCCAATTGTAATGCTTACTATCCAAATCGTCCCAACTCATTTCGTCCACACCAATGGCAAACGTAGATTCAAATTCGGGATTGATGCGTGCATCAATAAGCTTGGCAAGAAATAGTTTATTGATAAAAAATACTGCTGTATGTCCCAAATAAAACAATATGATATGCCTTAAAGGGTCTCCCCGATGATAGAAAACTTCATCGGAAGCTAATTGTGTATATAGTTTCTCGTGAACGTTCCATGTTTTGATGAAGTAATCACGTATTTCTTTTCTTTTTTCTTCTGATGTACCATCGTTAAGATTGATGGTTTTGGCTATAAATGATTTCATAATTTTAATGAGTTTTTTGTGGATAATGAATTGTGGGGTGTGAGGTGTGAGTTGTTATGAGGTATGGGTTGTGACCACACACCACAAACCACACACCTCAAATCTTCTTATGCATATAAATCTTCTTCATCTCAAAGGGCTTTTTATCTATTTTATGAAGTTTTGTTTGAGAAATAGTATCGATTTCCGTAAAACTAAGTTTTCTGTAAAGGGAAACCGCAGGAATATTCTTATCCCAAACTCGGATAACGACATCGGTATAGGGTTTTGGTTTGCTCTCTTTCAACAAATGTTCAATAAGTGTTGATGCAACTCCTTGACCTCTGAAACCCGGGTCAACCATAATATCTGCAATATAAAGCGTCTTTTTGGGATCGATATTTTGATGTGAATCAAATGGGAAATCGGGATCGTTTTTTAACGATAAACAGAGAATGGCTCCAATCAACTCTTCGTTATTAAAAGCCATGAATCCAAACCCAATACGCATAATTTCGTCCAACGAAATCTCTATTGCATCAGGTGAAATATACTGTGCATATTTCCCTTCCGTGAACGAGAGCGTGTACAAATCTATAAGTTCTTCTTTATGTTTTAGATAATTCACACTGTCTAATCCATGAATTGAAATGGGTGACTTTATTTGCATTGCTTGATTTTATTATTCAACAATTAATCAGAAAGGATGTTCAGATTTTCCACTCCGTTTGATAAACTTTTGTATGCATCTCATCGTTTTAATAGATTAGAAAAAGGGGACGCATTAGCAACTAAAGCTTACCTTTGATCGAAAATAACTTAGAGGACTCAATTAACTATAACACACAGTCATGAAAATCTATTATAACTTTCTACTTATCACTCTATCATTTGTTTTATTTGCCGGTTGCACACAACCGAAACAAAATTCGGAAAAAGAAAAGTCTCAAGTAACAAAAACTGAAAACGATATCTCTATCAGTATGGAAAGCATCATAGAAGAACCTGTTGAAAACAGTGTTACAGAGATTTTGCAAAAGAAAGAGATACCTGTTCTCTGTTATCATCGCATAGAAGATGGGAGAAACGATGTGTATACGGTTAGCCCCGATGTTTTCGCATCGCATTTAAATGTATTGTCCGACAGTGGTTACAATGCTATTCTCCCCGATGAATTGTATCACTATTTGAAGTATAATGCAGCATTGCCACCCAATCCATTTATGATTACGTTTGACGATTCGCGCACGGAACACTTCAACATTGCCGCTCCCGAATTGGAGAAACGAGGTTTCAAAGGTGTGTTCTTTATTATGACCGTTACCAACAATAAAAAGAATTATCTCTCAACCGGTGAAATAACGCAGTTGGCGAATAACGGACATACCGTAGGTCTGCACAGCTGGGATCATGTGATGGTAACAAAATACACCGACTCCACTTTTTGGAAACAACAGGTGTTTGATCCTCGAAAGAAATTGGAAAATATGATTGAAAAATCCGTTGATTATTGGGCTTATCCTAACGGAGTATATGATAGAGAAGCGGCGAAAGAGTTGGACAAACACTTCAAACTATCGTTTATACTGATGGCAAAACGAGATTCGCTTTATCCTTTACAAACCATTCGCAGAATGATTACCCCACCCGTGTCTCCCGATAGACTTATTAAATTGATGAGGAGTAATTTTAATTAGTGTTTAGCGTTTAAACCTAAAACTAATGAGGATTTCACTTGGTCTGAGCTTATCAATTCGTGTACTCGTATTAATCGTACTATAACTGCTGGTAATCTGCTCTTTTTGATTGAAAATGTTTGTCCAATCCAAATTCACGGTAACTCTATTAAATTGATACTGAAGTCCTACATCTGCAAACAGTAGATTCGATACCGATGAATTTGGCGCTTTGTTATAAAAATGCTGTAAGTTGGAAGTAAACGCCAGCTTTTTGGAAACTCCTAAAAATGTATAGAGTTGATGGTTTATCAAAGGAATATAAGTGCCTGTGGGCTCGTTGTTCATACTTACTCCTGAAAAAAGTGCCTTCAGCGAATAATCGAAATTCAGGTTGTTTTTTGCATTCCATTTAAGCGATGGTGAAATGTCAAAAGTCCGGTTTGTGTAATCGATTTCCGCACCTTGTTGATCCATTACCGACCTATTTAGATTATACGACACACTTAATCCTGCGGTTAGCGAAATTTCCGTAAATAATTTTGTTGCCGAAAGTCTGTTCATCCAAAAAGTGGAAGGTTTCTCTTTCAACTCCCACCATATAAAACTATAAATATCTTGTATAAAATTCGCAGGAACAAGATTGCTTTTATACCGCGAATACGAACTTAAATAGTGTAAATTAAAAAAATGAGAAATATTTTTATAAAAAAAACCCCCGATTAAACTTTGTGATCTGTTTCGTTCTAATTCATCAATACCTTTCGAAAATAAATTGTATTTTTTAAGTACATACCCCGTTTGGAGTTGGTTTAAATCTCCGTAGCGATTATTGTAAGAATATCCCGCATTGAATTTGATACTCCCGCTTGGCTCAAAAACTACTCGAAAAAGAGGATTGATATAGAAATAATCGTCTCTCTTGTTAGAATAATCTGCTTGCATATAATTTACTGAGGCCGACGAGGTTATCGTCCACTGTTTGTAATTTACCCGATGCGATGGCTCAGCATAAAACCGTGTTGTATTCCATGTGAGACTGTTTACAAAACTATCTTCTACCTGCGGTAACGGATCCAATTCTGATTCAACATCCTGCCACACCCATTCCGCTCCGGCTTTCAAATCAATAGTTTGGTGTCGGAGTTTGTAGCTCAATGTCAGGTAGGTATCACTGAATCCATCGTTGAATGATACAGTTTGGCGTGCACTATTTCCTGAAAAGAGTGGCAACGCATCCTCGGAGGTAATAGTCAACGATTGTGGAAGTTGCGTAAACTCGGTATTATTGACTATTCCCATTGATACATTACCTAAAAGCTTGGTAAAAGAAGTGCTATTTTTGAAGTGTGTACGCGGCAGATCCATTTTCTGATTAATTTGATACTCATTGGATGAAATATCAGCAAGTGCATCTTTCCAATGAAAATTCAGACTCAATTTTTCTTCTAAAAAATAAGAAGACTTATTCGCTGTAAAAGCCAATTCGTTCTCCAACTTGTGCCAATCCACGGTTTGCGATGTATTATCTTTTATAGTAATATTTGGTTGGTTTTCGAATCGATACTCAGTTTCTATATTTCGCTCTCTTTTCTCTCTATCAAAACCATAGTTTATGTTCAGACGAAGGTCAACATCCTCTGCAACACGCCACAGTTGATTGAGCGATGTGATAGCGCTTTCATTGAACCGAGCTCGATCTCGTGTAAAAAGTGATGATGATATCGATAGTGGATAAAGTTGATCAGGGATGCCATCAGGCACACCTAAACGAAATATTTGTCCTTGCTTTAACGTGTGCATTTTTAATTCCTGAAAAATATCTTTACCGGTATTATTTGCCTTACCCACCAACATTGATTGATTGCCACGTGCGAAACGGGCAAACGTACCCGTAGCGTTATACAAAAAGGGAAATCCGCCGATACCGAAATCTATCGTTTTTAACCATTTCGCTTTAGCGCCCTCTTTCAGTTTAATGTTCAGAGCGGCTTGATCCGAGTCGCTGCGATCGCGAAGCATCTTCACAGGTTCGTGATTTTCATATACCTGAACGGTAGAAATATCGTCGGGTGATAGGTTTTTCGTAGCAATGGAATATCGTTGTTCCAATAAATTCATATTTTCTATATAGAATCTGTTTATTGGTTTACCCTCATATTGCACACGTCCGTCGCTCTGCAACTCTATGCCCGGCATGCGTGCCAGCACATCGGCCAGAGTTCTGTCTTGCGGACGCAGAAAACTTGATATGTAATAGTCTATGGTATCGCCTCGTTGTTTCATAGGCGTAGATTTTATTTTCACTTCACGTAATGGAATAGATGTCTCTTTGAGCAGAACATCTATTTTTTGTGTTTGTAAAGTAATTTTTTTACTGTATGGCTCATACCCCATTCGGGAGGTTGTTAGAAGAAAAGTCTTTTGCTCAGTTTTTGGAAACTCAATTGTAAAAGCACCGTTTTCTTGTGAAAATGAATAAGAGAGAATACTTTTCCCATCTTCACTCATCAACATAATATATACATCGGAAATAGATTTACCGGAAATGCTGTCGGTAACCACACCATTCAACTTTTCTTGAGCAAATAAACCAAATGTAAAAAAAGAAGAGAAAAGTAGAAAGATGATTTTTCTTTTCATATTTTACCACTGTTACTTTTACAAAAATAGTGGAATTTAGGATATACCCAATCATTACTTTACTTAAATCACAAAAAGCGAGAATTGCAAATGTTTAATTCTTAATTTTAGTGTTTTGTTTTAGACATGTGCTAATAAGGCTCTAAAGGAATATAAGGTATTGCTCTTCTTTCTATTTTTCTGCCATCAGCTGTAGCAGATGATATTAATTTCATTCCTAAAAAAAAACTCATAAATTCTTCACGATTAGAATAATACATTTTCTCCATTTGTTGAAATTTTTCTTTGTCTTTTTTTTCATACTCTTTTCCGTCATAAGTTTTATGAATAAATATTATCGGTACGGGCAATTTAAGCTGTTCAAACCCTTTTAACGTGAAGTTGAAAAAGTTATCCGCATCCATAGCTTGCACAATTAAACCAGGTAACCCCCACAATTTCCATGGTCCTTGATTAATTGGGATTTCTGGCGTAAAAAAGACAATCCATTCTCTTCCTAAATAATTTGCAGTAGCCTTTTGACAAGTGTAACCAAGTATTACTTTTGTTTCATCTCCTATTTCCCATTCAGGCATTTGTCTACTCTCATTATAATAGGTGAAAAGAAAGCTAAAGTTA
>Ga0172381_10005735_pt1 | contig 12548 bp, 26 predicted proteins | sample Leawel6488metaG_FD_119754 | JGI IMG/M metagenome (GOLD analysis project Ga0172381, IMG submission 119754) | Leachate microbial communities from a municipal landfill in Southern Ontario, Canada - Leachate well 64-88 metaG | ecosystem: Engineered > Solid waste > Landfill > Unclassified | place...
AGGTCGGCCCCGTACAGGTTGGCCCCGCGCAGGTCGGCCCCGTACAGGTTGGCCCCGTACAGGTTGGCCCCGCGCAGGTCGGCCCCGTACAGGTCGGCCCCGTACAGGTTGGCCCGGACCCCTCCTTCTTCGTCCATCGCCCAGAGCCTGTGGAGCCGCAGGACTTCGGCGAGTTCGTCAGGTGTATATTTTTTCATGCGATCTCCTAGGCGCACGGATGCGCGACAGGTGGATGGGTTGTGGTGACTTCGGGCGGCGTTAACGAAACAGCGGCACTCCCTGCTCGTTGACGGGAATCTTGCGTTGGGGATAGAGCCCCGGTAGGTAGCGCCGGACCTCCTCACACCAGATCTTGTAGGGCGTGTATTCGCGTTGGCCGAAGGGGTATGCGTCCTTGACCATCTTCCGAGCCTCTTTCAATTCGCCTTTTTCGATGAGATCCCGGACGGGGTTAAGCAGTGGTAGAAGGGCCACAACAGAACGACTTCTCCAGCTGATCATCTGATCTCCTACGCCGCGAGCTGGCGGCAGATGTTGCGCCGTGTGGCGCGGAACGAATGCTTGGTGTCGTCATCCCCCAGCCCTGACCCGCAGTGCGGGCAGCGCGTCTCCTCGTGGCGTGTCCAAACGGGGCCGCAGTTGCCACACCAGTGAGTGGAGATGCCGCCGAAACCGCGCTCGCCGAGGCGGGCGGAGACGGTCAGGGGGCCGCGGTAGTGGGGCATCAAGTGGAGGCGCATAGGATTACGCTTCCTTGATTTCCATTAGGTCGCCATCCACGTCCTCGATACACCAGTCCTCGCGGGGATCGGTTCCGCTACCGTTGAAATGGAGGAAAACTTCCCGGTCTTGGGAGAGTTCGATTGCTTCCTCAAGGGTTTCAGCTCGGACCGTGGTGTAAGCCGAAACGGTCACGGCGGCGGAAAGGTGAAACGTCTTCATATGGGCTCCTGTTGCTAGTGGGGGAGGAGGGGCGTGGGGCTAGGCAATTGCCGGCCGAGGGACGACCACCAACCCATGTAGGGGGCAGTCTCCGTTGATGGCGAAAATGGTCTGACCGGCTTCATCCAGCACTCCCCCAAGCCAGCCGAGACCATGCCCATTGTCGAGCACGGGGCATTTGCAGCCTTGCGCGATGGCTTCAGGACTTCCGGGGTTTGGAGATCCCATGGGGTTCCTTTCTGTCTCTAGGTGGCTACTGGATGGGGGCCGCGACAGCAGCCTCAGCCCTTGTAGTTGTGGGAAAACCAGTTCGAGACCTTGATGCAGAGGTCACGGACGGGCCCTTCCGCTGCGGTCGTCTCGATGGTGTTGACGATTTGCCAGAGCGCATTAGCCTCGTCTGGAGAGTCAAGGATGAGACACACCGGCTTGAATGTTGGGAGGTCTTGGGCGAGCCTCATCGTGTGGTTCCTTCCGTTGCGACAGCAGCCTCGATGACTCTCCGAATCCCCGGCGCCATGGGCCGCTCCATGTCCCGCCGCAGGGCGTCGCGCTCCGTGCTGGTGGCGCGGGTCAGGTCGATGTCGCGGGCTAGGCTGGGGCTGTAGATGAGGATCATGGTTAGCTCCGGCCCTCGGCCTTGGCGATAGCGGATTGCACTTCCCTGAACTCGGCCAACGTTAAGGGGCGGTTGTCGCGGAACGCGGCCTTCATCATCTTCAAGGTGTCCAGCAGCTCTGGAGCGCTGGCGATCAGGGCAGCGTTGGCGTGGCGGGTGTCCAACGCCTCTTGGGTCTGCCCTCCCCATGCACGAATGGCGACTACCTCAGCGATGGGTTGCCCGTCAGCGGAAACGGTGTCAATGGCTGAAAATGCGCTGCACTTCCAAGGTCCAGGGGTATGGGTGGTGGTCATGGGGTGGGCTCCGGGGTGGTATGGATTCAATCTCGCTTTTTTTGAGAGGCATGTCAAGGGGCGATTCTAACTTTTTTTGCGAGATTCAAATCGGACGACAAAAAACCCCGCCGGAGCGGGGTTTCATGAGGGGAGGATCGGGTCAGATCGTGGGGATGCCTTTGGTTTTGGATTTCACTTCAATGTGTTATGCACCCATGGGCTTTGATTTGCTTCGGAACCCTTGAATTATCCATGCCACCAAAAAACCAGCTATATATAATGATGCTGAAAAAACAATCCATCCCGCAAACAAATGCAAGACCGCCTTGACTCCTTCTGACCAAATGTGAGAAATATTATTATTATATTCATCTTCAATAGGTGTAAAATTGATTTTTCCATTATACTTTGTGTGAATTTCACTTATTATCTCATCATCACTCATACGTTTATAGTATTTATCTTTGAATAGATATGGTCCTTCAAAATTATATCCTGGATTTGTTGATTCTAAATATATACCAAGAATATTGATAGAATCGCGTGTTCTGTCATTGCTATATTCCGATTTTTTAGGAACGATGTCTATGGCCATAGACAAACAACACAAAAAAGCAATTACAACAATAACTACCCATATCCTTCTCCATCCATTTAGATTTCTCAGTGATTTCATGCGACCTCCTGTTTGAGAGATTCAAGCCGGAACTGTGCGATACGGGCTGCCAGCCGACGCAGTTTGCAGGCCCGCAAGGGTAGGTCGGTATAGTGGGACGACAGGGCCGCAATCATCGCGTCCAAGCTGGCGTTCATGTAGTTCTGGATCCGCTCCAGGGGGATGAGCGCCTGAGCAGCCCAGATGTTGGCCCGCGCTTCGTCTTTGTCATACAGAAGACAGCCCCGGTTGCCTCCTGGGGTACATGCCAGGTGCCCAATCTCATGCGCCAGGTACCAGCACTGCTCTAGATTGGTTTCATATTCGGGGATGACTATGAGTGGAGCTGCAATGATTCCGGGTATCACCGGGACAAAGAAGGCATCTTTGAGATGTGATACACCAATCCCAGCGCCAAAAGAATGGAGCAAAATTTCTAGGTCTAGATGGGTCGGGTATCGCTTTCCAAACCATGTAGGGTTCAAGTTTTGGAGGAACATGCCCTAGTGTTTCAGCATTGCCTTGGCGGTTGCAAGCGCAACTCTTCCAAGGTGCAAGACTTCATCCCGTGTGAGTTTATCAACATCAGCGGAACCCTGGACGTGGCGCGCTATTTCGAGGCATAGCCGATATTCGGCATCCTCATCGTCCATCGGTGGAGGGCCGTAAATTTCCCATAACGGAACGCCGAAATATGTTGCTGCCTTCTCCATGGTTGGACGTTTGGGAATTCTGCTGAAGTCATATCGATAGCTGTTCTCAAGACTGTTGGTGGATTTAAGGCCAAGGATCTTGGCAACCCGCTTGAGGGCACCATCCCGCGTCAATCCTTCATCCGCAAACTCCTGGACCTTCGCTTCAAGTAGGTCCAGGAAGCGTAGACGCTGCGGCCATGGACCCTCTGTTCTGGGTTTTCGTGGGCGACTCATCCTCCTAGTGTTCGCATTTTTTGGAATACCTGCAATTACGCTATTTCTGCGAGAAACCCCTTGCGTTTCTTCCGAAAAGTGCGAGATTGATGGGGTATGAGCCGACCCCCGCTTGTTCTCCCCGGTGGATTCACCTGTCCCTTCCTCGCTGATCTCTGCGGAGTCAGTGAGGGGACCATTTATCGAGCATGGACCGTAGTGGACAGAAAAGGAGTGCATGCCTGTGGAGGTCCGCTTACCACCAGGATCCACTGGGCCAGTGATGGAGCTATCTCCGCGTGGGAGTTGCGGCCTGATCTTTGGTCTCACGGTCAAGTCCCTCCCAATCCGTTCAAACCGACTCCCTTGAAGAAGGCGGTGTAATGGTTTCTCCTCAAAATAGCGAGATTGGAAGAGCATATCTACCCCTCCCTCACCGATGCGAGTTGGAGCAGGGGCACAGGCTCATTCTCCCGCGCCAGCCGGACCTTGTTGCGCAATTCCATCCGCACCGGGAGCGGTCCGTAGCGTTCCAGCTGGTCCCAGGTCAGCAACCACAGAGGCTCTGGTAATTCTCCGAGGTTCTCCATGCATGAAAGTTTCGATAAAAACAGTCCGCAACTCCACCCCCTTCAACGTGCGTTGAAAGAGTCGTGGCAAAAGCTGCAGGTGACCAAGGAGGTCAAGCAGCTCTGTCTGGCCAACAAGTGCCACGTGGACGAGAGCCGCGTCTCGCGCTGGCTGAACCCCAACCAGCCGGATTTCCCGCCCACCGCGCAGATGGCCCTGCTGATCGAAGGCTTCCAGGAGTGGCCGGGGGTTGAGAGATGGGAACCTTTGGAAGCGTTCAACTCCTATTTTGGGTGCCACGTCTCCAACCTGGCACCCGGACAAAGGAGCATCCAGGATCTCGCGGGTCTGCTGGCCCTGAAATCCGGCCAAGCATTCCAATTATTCATCCAGTCTCTCCGTCCCGACAGTGAAGGTGGCGTGGACTTGGGGCCTTGCGAGAAAGAGGACTTGCGCCCCGTGGTCGCAACCCTGCGCCGACTCGCGGATGACTTGGACGACAGACTGAATGGTGTGGAGGCAGATAGGGCGGTGGGCGCATGACCTCCTGCCCCCGCTGTGGTTCCCCCGCGCACCGTGATTGCAGGCGTCGCTCCTGGCCCTGGGCGCTGCTGGTGGCAGCGGCGCTGTTCGCGGGGCTGGCTCCGTCGATCATTGTGGGGCTGTCCCAATGACATGGATTATCAAGGTCGAGGCGGCCACACCTAGCCCCAACGAGCTAAACCGGATGCACTGGGCCGAACGCCGGAGGCTCAAAGAGACGTTCGGCTGGCTCCTGGTGTCCGCGCTCAACAAGCTGCCAAAGATCCCCAAGGCCACAGGGCCGCGCCATCTCGTAATCGAGCGGCACGGGCGGAAGGCCCTGGATCAGGACAATTTGGCTGGCGGGGCAAAGGGCCTCATCGACTGCATCAAGGAACAGCGGCTCATCCTCGACGACAACCCGCGTGACTGCCAGATGGAGTTCCGGCAGGTGGTGAGTCGCAAGGGCGGGCCGCACACGGTCATCTATCTGGAGGACGTAGCATGATTAAGCGCGTCAACATCGAACTCATCCGCCAGGATGGGGGAACCCAGGCCCGCGAGTGCATGAACTCCGAGGCTATCCAGGAATATGCCGCCTCCATGTCGGAGGGCGCGGAATTCCCTCCCGTGGTCCTATTTTTCGACGGTCAGGTCTACTGGCTCGGAGACGGATTCCATCGCGTAGCGGCTGGGCGGCAGGCGAAGCAAAAGACCGTCCTGGCGGAAGTGCATGACGGCGGCTTCCGGGAGGCCCTCCTCTTCGCCGTCGGGGCGAATGCCAGCCATGGGTTGCGGAGGACCAACGCCGACAAACAGCGGGCCGTCTCCCGGTTACTGGATGACCCGGAATGGAGCCAGTGGACCGACCGGGAAATTTCCCGTCGCTGTGGGGTGAGCCAACCCTTTGTTTCGCAGATGCGCTCCGAACGGGTGATAACGGTTATCACCCCAGAGTCGAATAGGAATATTGTAAAAGAAGAAAACAATCATACATCCATACAGGAACAGATCCAGGAAATGGAGCGGGAAGCGCCTGATAGGGTCTGCGCATTCCCCGATGCGGAGCACCGCGCACCCTCCCCTGAGGACATCAACCAGCAACGCCCGAAGCCCACGCCCAAGCCGGAGGCATCGGAGGATGTGGCCGCCCTGAAGGCGAGGATCACCGAACTGGAGGAGCAGAACCAGGAACTCGCCCAGCTCATGAAGGACACCATGGAGGAAAACGATTCCATGCACCGGATCATGGACGCCGAAGACCTCCTGACTCAGTTCAAGGCTGAGGTTGGCAGGTTCATGGAACTGGCGCGGGTGACGACCGCCAGAAACAACGGACTCATCAACGAGGTGAACGACCTGAAACACTTCGCCAAGATGTGGCGGGGCAAATACGAGGCCCTGGCCGCTGCGAACAAGGCGGCGGGGATGGAGGTTCCTGCATGAGCCTCTTCCAAGGCGAGTTTCCACCCCTACGGGAGTTCCAGAGCCGTGCCCACGAGTCCCTCCGGGAGGGTGCCAGGCAGAAACACCGGAAGCAACTCATCATGGCCCCAACTGGATCAGGCAAGACCATCCTGGCGCTGAACGTCATCAAAAACGCGGTCGAGAAGGGGCGACGGGCCATGTTCCTCTGTGACCGGAAGACCCTCATCGCGCAGACATCCGAAGTCGCGCGCTCGGTCGGTCTTGGGCATCACGGGATCATCCAGGCCCAGAACCCCATGCTTGACATGAGCCGGTTGTTCCAGATCGCCAGTTGCCAGACTCTCATGCGCCGAGGATGGCCCACCGACATCGACGTGTTGGTGGTGGATGAGGCGCATTGTCAGTACAAGACTTGGGTTGATTACGTCCAGTCAGACGAATGCACCGCACGAGTAATCGGGCTCTCCGCAACGCCTTTCAGCCCTGGCCTGGGGAAGATTTTCTCGAACCTCATCAACGCGGCGACGATGGCGGAGCTCACAGATCAAGGCATCCTCGTCCCGCTCCGGATATTCAGCTGCAGGCGCCCGGACATGACCGGAGCCGCAACGGTAGGCGGAGAGTGGACCGACAAGGCGGCGGAGGATGGGGAAATTCTCCTGGTTGGCGATGTCATCACCGAATGGACGAAGTGCGCACGGGAACTGAAGACCATCATCTTTGGGCCGACGATCAAGTATTGCGAAGAACTAGCCTTGCGCTTCCAGGAGGTAGGGATCGGGGCCGCCACGTTCTGCGCAGACACCCCAGACGATGAGCGGGCCAGGATCTTACAAGACTTCGGCTATGGAACCGTTCGCGTCCTGATCTCTGTGGAGGCCCTAGCAAAGGGCTTCGACGTGAAGGATGTTGGGTGTATCTGTGACTGCCGACCACTCCGAAAGAGCCTTAGCACTGCCATCCAGATGTGGGGCCGAGGGCTGCGTTCCAGCCCTGAGACCGGGAAATCCGAGTGCATTCTTCTGGATTTTTCAGGCAACATCATCCGGTTTGCCGACGACTTCAGCCACGTTTACTACAACGGCCTCGACAAGCTGGACGACGGCGAAAAGCTCGACAAGGAGATTCGCAAGGACGAAGAAAAGGAGCCCAGGGCATGCCCGAAATGCGGCTTCACACCCATGGGGAAGCGGTGCATTCATTGCGGGTATGCGCCAGAACCACGGGCATTGGTGGAACATCTCCCGGGTGAAATGCACGAGGTGAAGTTGGAGAACGGGAAAGTCCTGGCCCCTGACGAGGTACATCTGTACGCCCAGCTCGCCACCTACGCGAAGACCCACAGCGCGCCAGAGAAACAGAAGGGGCGGGCTGCATGTCTATTCCGGGACATCACTGGGAAGTGGCCCCCAAGCCATTTCAGGCCAGACACAGCGCCCATCGTCGAACCCACCCGAAACACTCTCAACAAGATCAAGTCGCTCCGGATCGCATTCATGCACAAGAGGAGCGCGGCATGAGAAATAACCTAACCGCCGAGCGGGTGCGGGAAATTATCGACTACAACCCGGAAACAGGAATTTTTATCCGAAGAATCAACTCAGCCAAGGGGAAGACAAGGGCCGGGGATGTCGCTGGCCATATTGAATCCAACGGATACCTTGCTTTATGGGTGCTAGGTACGAAGTACCTCGCTCATCGCATCGCGTGGCTTTATATGACAGGGGCCTGGCCCGTCGATCAGATCGACCACATCAACAGGGACCGATCAGACAACAGGTTCGAGAATCTCAGGGAGGTAAACAACGCCGAGAACCAGCAAAATAGAAGTATCCGAAGAGATTGCGCATCTGGATTCATGGGCGTAAGGAAAAACAAGTCGAGATGGATGGCTGAAATCAGAGCGGACAAGGTCCGTTTCCATCTCGGCACCTATGACACACCCGAAGAGGCCAGTGCCGCATATCTTGAGGCGAAAAAAAGACTGCACAGAGGTGCAGCATGATTGATACGTGTCAGATAAGGTCAGACGCATTTGGAAGATGGTTTGGCATTCTTTCAACCCTTGGTGTGGATCCCAAGTTTCTGCGGGATGCGCACGGACCATGCCCAATTTGTGGGGGGAAGGACAGATTTCGCTGGGACGACAAAGGGAATGGATCCTGGTTCTGCAACCAGTGCATCCGGAAGGGGGATATGCCGGATGGCTTCAACCTCCTGATGAAGTTGCACGGGTGGACGTTCCAGCAGGCAAAGGAGGCGGTTGCGCCCATCCTTGGAACCATCCAGCAGACCGCCGCGAAGCCAGAGCGCACCGAGGAGGACAAGCGGGACTACATGCGCCGGGTCGCCAAGGCCTCCCGGCTGGTGACGCCCGGTGATCCCGTCTGGCTCTACCTGGAGCGGCGCTGTGGCGACCCGTCCGGTGTGCTCCAGGATCTGCGCTACCATCCCGCGCTGAAGCACTCCGTGGACGGCGGAAACCACCCCGCCATGCTGGCGTTCATGGGTTGGGATGGGAAGAAATTCAGCGGCATCCACCGAACCTATCTGACGCCTGATGGACACAAGGCCGCAGTCGATCCCGTAAAGATGTCCTACGGCGACATGGGCGCGGTTCGGCTTGGCCCAGCGGCGGAGCGCATGGGCATCGCGGAGGGCATTGAAACAGCCATTTGCGCCTCACATCGGTTCGGGATTCCGGTTTGGTCCGGGATCTGTGCTAATGGGCTAGAGGCATGGGAGCCCCCGGCGTGTGCCAAGCATGTCCTGGTGTGCGGGGACAATGACGAGAATTTCACCGGGCAGGCCGCGGCGTGGGTCCTCGGGCGAAGGCTCCGGATGGCGGGTCTTGAGGTTGAAATTTTGATTCCAGAAGTGCCTGGGACTGACTGGGCGAATGTCCAACACGGGGAGGCGGCATGATCCGCGCCCCTTTACTCACAAGGAGCCGATATGGCCCGATGGATCAATCAGACGTTACATGTCAGCGGACAAGCGGAAATCATTCTCAGGGACGATTCGGTCTTGATCCAGATCGCGGACAACCAGGGATGGGACGGAGGCGCGACGTTCAAGCCGGAATCACAAGAGGACGCTGTTACGATGGCCCTCTCTCTAAGACTGGCCGCGAAACATCTGGAAGAAATCGGGAAGGCCTTGTGATATGGGGAGGCCTGGACTTTCTCAGAACCGCAAATTTAGGAGGCTGGCCCTCCTCCTCAAAAGCGAGGCCATGGCGCGTGGGCACCTGGAGCTCCTATGGGATTGTGCCTATGAGTCCGGGGATGAATGCATTGGTGACGCGGTTGATGTGGAATTGGCCGCACGGTGGGAAGGGGCACCCGGAGAGCTCACACAAGCCCTCGTTCAAACAGGTCTCATGGATGAACATGGCGGCGTGTACATGGTCCATGACTTCTGGCACCATGCCCCGGCATACGTGCGAAAACGTAGACTACGAGAGGATATGCGTCGTCAAAAGTCTGATCCATGTATGGGTGATGACTAGTCAATGGTTAGTCACTGACTGGTCACTGACTGCCGAACGGCCCCACTCCCTCACCCTCACCCTCACCCGCACTACTCCTAACCACGAGAAATGTAATGTAGGAACCAGTACCTTAGGGAACACCCCCCTGGCCACCTCTCGCCAGAAAGCCCCGCAGCCGATTCCCTGGGTAGGATGGGGGAACCACACCACCCTGACCCCTTCCGCAAGCCTCCGGGCCTCCAGGCTTCAGCGCGGGGGTGTCCTATGACCTATCCGAGAACATGGAATTCTACTCTTCGGGTTCGCCGGGACCGTCCGCGTCGAGTAAGGGACGAGGTACCCAAGGGAGAGGGCGCGGCTATCCTGCATCCCGGCCCCTTCCGGTCCCAACTGTTCCGCGACTTGGCCGCCCTCGTGCCGCACTGCATGTATTCCGGGTGCAAGGTGGCGAACAAGGGGCAGATCGTTCTCGCCCACAGCAACCGCCTCCAGGACGGGAAGGGCATGAGCCTCAAGGCCCACGACGTTCCATGTTTCGTCTGTGGGACCTGCCATCACCTGATCGACGAAGAGGGGCGCGATGACATCCGCCTGGATGCCACTTACAACTCAGTTGCTTGGTGCCTCTCTGAAGGCCATTTGGTGGCAGCATGAGCACCTTCCCCCCCTACTGCCTCCAGCCCCTCCCACATCCATCACGGGCGAACGCCTGCAAGGCGATCATGTCGGCCCCTGATGGCTACTGGGTGACGGTCCAGGACGAGACCCGCACGCTCGAGCAAAATAGGCTCCTCTGGCCGATCTTGACGCTTTGGTCCAAGAACATCCACATGGCCGTCAACGGCGTGCAAATCCTCGTGACAAAGGAAGCCTGGAAAGTGGCCCATCTTGCCGATTTTCGGCACGAACAGGGAGACGCTGGCCAGTTTGCTTTGACTCCTGGTGGGCTCCTGGTGCCTCTGGGATTCGAGACCCACACGATGGGAAAGCATGAGTTCGCGGATCTCCTGACCTACCTCCTGTCCGAAACCGGCAAGCGCGGAATGGAACTCCCGCCCCGCGCCGCCGAGGAATGCAGGGGTTACATCCAGAAATACAGTCGTGAGGAGGCCGCATGACCGACCTTCAAGCCGTCCGCTCCCTAGCCTGGACCGCTACGCACCCCGGCCCCGACAAGTGGACCGCCAACACTGCGCTGATCTCCTGGTTCAGGGCCGACCCGGTTGCCATCGTTGACGCCCTGATCGCCGCGGAGATGACCCGGAGGCGACCGGGCGGGGTGAGCAACCAGGCGCTGGACGCGGCGCTGAGGGCGCTGCCGGAAATTCAGGAGAGGAGCGCGGCATGCTGACGCAAAAAAAGCCCCCTAAAACGGGGGCGGGATCTTGTGCTTATGAAACGTGGCCACAATCCACGCTCTTGCGAGAGGTCCGGGCGGCTGCGTCCCGTGTGCCCAGCGCCTCAGCGTCACTGTTGAGCAGTGCAACTCGTCGGCGAGGGCCACGGTCGAGCCGAGTTTGTGGGCCAGTGCGCGCCAGGGCTCGGGGAGGCGGATGGGTGGGGCCACTAGCAGCGGTTCCAATTATTCAAGGAACGGCCCGTCCAGGTCAAGTAGCGCGGTGCTCTGGAGGCTTCGGATTCGGTGGCGTTCTCGCGCCAGGAGTCGGAAGCTTGGTTGCGGAGGGTCACATCTCCCTGGGCGTCGAACTTGCGGGCCTGGGCGGCGAAGGTTTTCAACAGATCGGTGCGGCTGGTCATTTTGGTTCTCCTCTACCCCAAAAGCCCGGGTTAACCGGGCATGCGGGGGAATGTGGGTGGGGGCTAGCTATTCACGCGGTCCCATTCGTAGGGGTCGATCCCGGGAGGGCACCGGCGGGGATCGCGGAACCGATCTATAGCGGACTGCTGGTCCGCAATCCACCGCTCACCGCTAGTCCACTCGGATTCAGGGAGGCGCTCAAACCCATCCCGGAAGTGGACGAACCCCTCTCCATCCGCGCATTGGGGAGCCGTGGACGCTCCAAGGGTGCTGTAGTGGGTGCTGTAGTGGGTGCTGGTCATGGTGGTTCTCCGTTTGGGATACCTACACAATACGGTCGTCACGACCGGATGCAAGGGGGAGGATCTGATGTGTGACGGAAATCACAGGGAGGAGCAATGAGCGACCGACGCAAGCGACAGAGACCAGCAGGCAGAAACCGGCGCATCTATGACAGGCGCAGGCATCGCGGGCCGCTGCGAATCCTGTTCATTGACGTCCTGGATCTCTGGTGGCGGTTCATCGGGTGGGTGATGGCATGAGCAAGAATGCCGACAGGAACGGTAAACAACCGGTAAAAACCGGTCGTGGCGCGAATCTACACAACGGACCCGGCAAAGGTCGCCCGAAAGGGGCCTTGAACAAAACAACCAAGGCCTTGAAGGATATCGTTCTGGGTTCGCTTGCCAAAGCTGGCGGAATGTCCTATCTGGCGCGTCAAGCGGAGGAAAACCCACAAGCCTATTTGCAGCTTCTAGGAAAGGTACTCCCACAGGACATCAATGCAACGGTGACTGCTAAACCGTGGACGCCAGAACAGGCCGACGAGGCGGTGAAGGAGGCCCTTGAAGATCGCTCCTGAAGCCGCGGCGGTGGCAAACCTTGTTTCCTTCGCCAAACTGGCGTGGGCTGGATACTGCGCCGCGCCTCACCATCGCCTGATCTCGGATGCGCTGAAGCGAGTGGCAACGGGGAAATGTGACCGCCTCATGGTCTTCATGCCTCCCCGCCATGGGAAGAGCATGCTCTGCTCTGAATATTTTCCGGCTTGGTTCCTGGGCCGCAACCCGGAGCGGCACATCATCGCAGCGACCTACGCGCAGGGGTTGGCTGATGATTTTGGGCGCAAAGTTCGGAACCTGGTGGCTGGCGATGTGTTCCAGGAGGTGTTCCCATCCTGCACTCTGTCTGGAGACTCCCAGGCCGCGAACCGGTTCCATACCTCCAAGGGAGGCGCATATTTCGCGGTAGGCGCTGGAGGTCCGATCACTGGACGCGGCGCTCACCTCCTGTTGATCGACGATCCGATCAAGGGCCGGGAAGATGCCGAGAGCGAGACCATGCGGCACAGGCTGAAGGACTGGTATACGAGCG
>Ga0172381_10005736_pt1 | contig 12547 bp, 18 predicted proteins | sample Leawel6488metaG_FD_119754 | JGI IMG/M metagenome (GOLD analysis project Ga0172381, IMG submission 119754) | Leachate microbial communities from a municipal landfill in Southern Ontario, Canada - Leachate well 64-88 metaG | ecosystem: Engineered > Solid waste > Landfill > Unclassified | place...
GCGGGATATTGAAGATTACTTTAAAATTAATTTCGATTTACAGTTATATATTATATATGGTACATTATTGGGTGCAGTTAGAGACCAGAAATTTATTCCTGGAGATAATGATATTGATATGGCATATTTGAGCAAATATAATACATTAGAAGAAGCACATAAAGAAGTAGAGGATATTGCATGGAAATTAAGACATGCGGGATTGCTGGTTAAGTGTCATGGTAATGGCGGACAACTTAGGGTTGCATGTCCTAGTAGTAAGACTGTAGTCGATATATGGGTATCATGGATAGAAAACGGTGAATACCACATAATACCTTATCGTAAATTAGGAAATAAAGAAGATATATTACCTTTAGTTAAGAAACATTTTTACAATACTTCATTTTATATTCCTAATAATAGCGAGAAAATACTTGACGAAGCATATGTCAATTGGAAAATACCAATACCTAAAACGGAGAAATGGACTAAATTAATTGAATGGAAAAGATTTGATTACAAAGGAGGAACAAATGATTAGAAGAGACGAACATGAAGACGATAAGGAAGTTAGTAAGAAAGAAGACCGTTATGGAGAAGAATTCTATTATAAAATTTTAAATAAGAATAGATATATTCTTCTTTATGACGAAATAAATAATTGCTCATCTGATATGGTATGTTCTAAATTACGGGCGATGGATTATTTAGACCATAAATTACCTATTACTTTGGAGATAAATAGTCCAGGTGGTATGGTAAGTTACGGTTTATCAATTATTGATACGATTGAGAACATTAAGGCTCCTGTTTATACTATAATCTCGGGAGAGGCATGCTCTATGGCTGCGATGATTAGTATTGTAGGAGAAAAACGTTACATTACTAAGAATTCAGTTTGGATGCAGCATAGTTCAAGTGATATGCTGGGTGGTTATGTTCAGCATATTAAAGATGCTACTGCATTTTTAATCAAGATGGAAAAAAGAATGAATGATATAATTAAACAAAGAACTAAGTTATCTACTAAGCAGATGACTCAAATTCGTAATGGTGAACTCTGGTTATTTGCAAATGAAGCATTACAATACGGTGTAGTTGATAAAATTATATAACCTTTCTGTTGACTTCAACGAAATGGTGAGGTCAACAAAACGATAAGGAGTTTAAAATTTACTACTTTCTATCAGATACACATTTTGGACATGAAAATATCATCAAATACTGCAATCGCCCGTTCGCTAATATAAAGGAAATGGACGAAATTATCATTAAAAATATTAATGATAGAGTAGATGAAAATGATACCATATTTTTTCTTGGAGATTTTTGTATGAAAAGGTCTAGTGAAGCCAGTAATGCACCTCAAAATGCCTTTGATTATTATAGGAATCAGATAAAATGTAAAAATATTATTTTTGTTGATGGAAATCATGACGGGAATAATGGAACAAAAACAATCATAGAAAGTTTAAATATTAATTTTGGGGGTCATAGAATACACATGACCCACAATCCTAAAAATGCTAGAGATGATTTTAAATTTAATTATTGTGGCCATTGTCATGGAAATCAGGGGACGTTTAGAAAATTAGGAAAAAAGGCAATCATTGTAGACCTTTCTGTAGATTGTTGGGAATTTTGTCCAGTAGATATTAACGAAATAAATCAGGCGTATTCTGCTTGGTTGAAAAGTGGGGAGAAGAGATGAAAAAGCAATTGTGTTGGGGGATATTATTGTGGGCTGCTTTTTTAATTATGCTTACATCTGATATAAAGAAAATTAAATATCTTCCAAATTTTATACGAGAATTAAAAAGATTAACTAAAAAACATTCGGTATATAATGAAGATAGTGATTATATGTTAGTTCCTAAACCGAAGTCAAAGGAGTTTTAATGAAAAAAGTAATTGTTATATCAGGTGCGAATAAAGGTCTCGGATTAGATATCTTTAAATCATTAAAAGGTTATAATATTGCTACTATTAGCCGAACTAATGAAGAATATGAAGATGAGAATACACTCATGATTAGGGGCGATATAACTAATAGAAATGATTCTGGAGTATTCTTTTACCGAGTATACGATAAATGGAATAGAGTAGATGTTTTAATTAATAATGCTGGTATGCTTGGAGAATTTAAACCATTAACTTCATATAATGAATATGAAATTGATTGTTTATTAAATTTAAATATAGCTGGAACATTTTATATGACTCAAGAAGCAATTAAATTAATGAAAGAAGGATTAATAATCAATATAGGTTCTACTAGGTCTATTACTGGAGCACCCAATAAATCGCTATATACTATGTCTAAATTTGCTCTTAGAGGACTTACTCAATGTATTAATGCAGAATATAACCCGAGAATTTATAGTACAATTGTTTGTCCGGGGAATTTTAAAACTGTATCTACAAAAGAGATAGCAAAGATAATTAAAATGTTAATTAAATTACCAAAAGAATGTATCGTTCCAGAGATTATTATCGGAGGTAAACTATAATGAAACAAATAATATTTAATCCAAAAATATTAGAAGAATTCTTCAGTGATAAAGTAAGAGAATATTGTAAATCATGTAAACGTTATGGCCAGAAAGCACAGTGTCCTCCTTATGTTGAATCGGTGAGTTATTATAAGAAAGTTTTACCTAAATTTGAACATGGAGCATTAGTATTTCAAAAATTTTTAATAGATAATCCAGCTAATTGGAAGGAATTAGGTGTATCTTCTAGCAAAGAAATTCAAACTAAATTATTTTTTATTAGGGATAAATTGCTGGCAGATGGTCATTTCGGAATCTGTTTTGGTGCTGGCTCATGTAAAAACTGCGAAACATGTACCTTTCCATGCCGATTTCCAGATAAATCAATCATACCACTCGAGGGAACTGGCTTAAATGTGGTAGATGCGGTCAAAAAGATAACAAAACTAAAACTTAATTTTCCTGTAAAAGATTATTTCTATCGTATTGGGGTGATATTGTGGGATTAAAAAAGAAGATTATATTCACTGCGGGGTCATTTGACCTGTTCCATTATGGTCATTTAAACATTTTGAAGCAAGCTAAGGCCCTGGGAACCTATTTAATTGTGGGTGTTTCTACCGATTCTCTTATTCTGCAGCATAAAGGTATGAGGCCGATTATTTGTTATAAGGATAGAACCTCTATTATTAAGGAATTAAAAATGGTTGATAAGGTAGTAAAACAGGAAAAATTGGTAGATATAGAACAGTTTATTAGATTAAAAGCTGATTTATTTGTCGTAGGAGATGATTGGAGAAATCGAAAGGATAATCCTGGTATAAACTGGCTTAGAGATAATAATAAAATTGCTTTTATACCATACACTAAGAGATTAAGTTCTTCTAAAATTAAAGAGAAAATTATTAATAACGCAGTGAAAATAATTAAATCACAATCAAAGAGGAAATAATGAACATTGAAGAATTTAAAAAAAATGTTACTGATAAAAAAATAAAAGACCTGTGTTATTTTTATAAACGAAATGAAACTGATAGAAATTCGCTTGTGAATAATATGGTTTCTCTTGCAATTTTTATGAAAGATAAATTTAATTTAGATATTTATTTAGTGTATGGTACTTTATTAGGTGTAATTCGGGAAAATGACTTTATTGCTCATGACAATGACATTGATTTAGCCTACCTGAGTAATAAAAATAATGCTAAAGATGTGCTTGATGAATTCTATAAAATTAGTTCTACTTTAAAAGAATATAAAATGTTATCCCGATTATGCGATAAAGGACAGATGCACGTTTATTCTCCAAATAGAACACATAAATATGATATGTGGACTTCTTGGATTGCTAAAGATAAATTTTATTTATCTCCTTTATTTGATGGTGATGTAGATTCGTCTATTATAATCCATTAAAAACTGTTAAATTTAGAAATTGTGATTTATTAATTCCAAATGAACCAGAATTATTCTTAGATAATGCATATCGAAATTGGAAAGTACCAATTTTAGATAATAAAGGACTGAAAAAGACATGGAAAAAAATATTATAGACAAAAAATTATTCTTTAAATTTGTTAATCTAATCGAAGCTAACGATATATTCTTTTGGTTAGATTATGGTACTCTTTTAGGAGCACACCGAGAAAAATCATTTATATCTGGAGATGATGATATAGATATTGGCCTCTGGGCAGATGATTATTGGAAAATAAGGAAAATAATTGATTTATCTGGATGGAAATATAAATCTATCTGGAGAAGAGAAATTGCGGTATATCATGATTCTAATCCTAATTTTCACATCGATTTATTTTTCTATGATAAGGATAATGATGAATGTTATTCATACGTTTATTTAGAAAATAAAGTAAATCAAGAAATTGAAGTTGAATCAAAAATGATTACTCCGACTGAATTAATAAATGAATTTAAAACTATAGAATTCTATAATCATGATTTTAATGTTCCTAAAAAAACAGGAGAATATCTAACTAACCATTACGGCAATTGGAAAGACAAAGATTCTAAATGGTATTTTTCCGCTAGCCATAATATTGATAGAACGCATGCATTAATTTCTATAGTTATTCCTACTTTTTTAAGAGATGATAAAATAAAAAGATGTATCGATTCCATATTAAAAACATATGGAGACGTGAATCGTTTTCAACCATTATTTAAAATATACGTAGGAGACCAGGCTGATAGTAGTCCTGATAAAAAAGCATTTTATCAATATATAACAGACTTAGGCCATCGGGTTATTACTTTACCGTATAACTGCGGATTGTCTTATGCCAGGAATTATCTGATAAATCAAACTAAATCACCGTTTATACTCATAGCAGATGACGATTACATATTTGATAAATTAACGAATTTTTCTTCTATGATTAATTTATTATTATCAAATGAAAATATCGGGATAGTAGGTGGAGCATTGAATGACAGAGAAACTTTTCCCACTAGAATATATATAGATAAATTAAAAACTGGAACACAGAATCGTCTAACATACATTACCAAACCTATAAAATATATTGAAACTATTCCTACAATAATTCAGAAACCATGTAAATATTTTAAAACAGAAATTGTACCAAATTTCTTTCTAGCTAAAAGAGAATTATTTTCTGATATTTTATGGGATAACGAATTAAAATTAGCAGAACATAGTGATTTTTTTATAAGATTAAAAACAACTAAATGGAAAGTATTATTTACTCCAGATGTAGTCGTTCAACATCATCCTGAAAATAGCGGAGAAGTATATGATTCTTTTCGGAATGTAAAAACTGGAACCAACTGTTTGGTTGGTTTGACTAAAATGAGACAAAAATATAATCTATTACAAACAAATAATTCTGTATTTCCTACTGATATTGAAAATAATTATTTAACAACATCAAAAATAAAAATTGTCCAATTAGCTAGAATTCCGTGTGCTAATAGCGGATTAGAACTAAGTAATTTAATTAATAAATATTCAAACATATTTCAATCACGCTATATACTAGGAACAGAATATGGTGGAAAATATACTAATATTCCTTATAGAAAATTCCCAATGGATTTATATTGGCAAACCCAGAAAGAAGAATGCTTAAAAGTTTTAAAAGATGCCGATATTATTCATGTACATCATGATATAATCAACGATAACGACTTAATAGAAATCCTTAAAACTAAGAAAGTTATTTGGACACTTTATAATCTTTCCCAATCATTACAATACGATAATAATTCATTTAATAGAAATTATATAAATAAATGCAGAATGTTCAGCAATGTTATCACTGTAGCAGACCAGAGTCTACAACGTAAAATGTTCTCAGATATAACCGATATAAGACTTCCTTTAATTAAAATGTTATTTAATGAAGATACTTCTAAAAATAATAGAATTCCTGTAGTTGTATATGCACCAACGAATAAAGAAAATACTGGAATTGCTTCTAAAAAATACAATGATGTATTGTCTATCATTAATGATTTACGAATTCAGGGATATGAATTTGAATTTGATTTAATCGAAGGAGTACCGTATGAAATAAATTTAGATAGAAAACGAAGAGCAGATATTTTAATTGATGATGTAGACCCTAATTATGAAAAGTTTCATAATAGTTCATTAGAAGCTGCATGTTTTGGAGCTATTGCACTAACTAATTACAGTGGTTTAGACTACCCATTTATAAAAACCGATGTAAATACATTAAAAGAAACTTTGCTTAAATTTATTACCCAGCCTGATTTATTAAAAGAAGAACAAAAGAAAATAATAGAATGGAAAAACTCGAATTATATTCCTGAAAAACTACTAAAAATATATGAAACGGTTTATTATGACTTAATAAATGGAAAATTTTTCATAAAAGAAAATGTAATAATTCCAGAACCAACAACTATACCTATTATTAATCTAACAAAAGAAGATTCAATTAAATCAATCATTAATTATTTAAATGATTCTCATATCAAATTCTGTTTATTAAAAGAATCGTGCCTAGAAGCAGTTAATAAAAAAGAAATAACATCGGAAAAACTGTACATCGGCGTAGGTTCTATTGTAGAAAAAAATATAATTTTAAACCAATTCCCTCAATATAATACATTATTAAATATAGATATTGAATATAAAAGAAAAACTAAACCTGGAAAATTATACGGTCTTGATGTAAATGTTCCAGTACCTGTGGTAGCATATTTACAGCAATTATTTGGTGCCGATTGGGAGAAATTGTAATGGATAACTATAGAAAAATCATGGAACAAAAATTGGGAAGAAAATTAAAATCTGGAGAAATTGTTCATCATAAAGATGGTAATAATGAAAATAACAATCCAGATAACTTGCAGTTAATTTCTTCAATCAAAAACCATAATCGAATTCCTAAAAAGAAAAGAACTGTATCTAAAGAACAGGTTAGTAAATTAATGCATCAAACAAAACAATTAGAAATAGATTCTTTTTATAATTCTTTAAAAGAATTATTTACTCCATATCAGATAGAATTAATCATTAAAAAATCTGAGGGTAGACTATTATCTAAAACTGATAGAGAAGTATTTTCTCGTATTATTAAAAAGAAACTGTTTGCTTTAGCTAATGGACAATTATTTGAATTAGCACAGAAGGTGATTTATGAACTATAAAATAGCAGTATTAGTAACCACTTTCCTTCGAGATTCTACGTTATATAAAACTATACAGAGTATAATTGATAATTACCCTGATAATTGTATTGTTTTAATAGCAGACCAGGGATATAGAACTGATGAAAAGACCATTACCTATGATTATTTTAAATCTCAAATTGACTGTGAAATACATTACATGGCCTTTGATTGTGGATTGAGTTATGCAAGAAATTATTTAGTTAATAGAGCACAAGAATTAGGTTGTAAATATTGTTTAGTATCTTCAGATTCAATTCAATTTACTGAGAAATATAATTTTGAACCTATGATAGAATTATTAGAATCAAATAAAGATTATGGCATGATAGGATTTGAATTAGAAAATAGTAAATGCGGATGGGAATATAATTTGGAAATAAAACCAGATGGAATTCATTTTAGTGTTTCAGAAAATATTTTATCTTTTAATAGTAGAATATATAAAATAGTAGAAATATGCCGAAATATATTTCTTGCTAAAACCAATACTATCATAGACTTATGGGATAATGAAATGAAACTCGGTGAACATGAACTAGCTTTTATTGAGTACAAAAAAAGAGGCTATAAGGTATTGTGGACTGATTCTATTAAATTTAAAAAGAATAATGCTGGTGGTTCTGAAGAATATAAAGAATATAGAAAGAGATTAGGGGATTATTTAAAATTACTCCGACAGAAATTAAATATCAATGGATGGATTATATACGATAGACAACCGAAAGGATAAAGATGCATATTGGACAGCTTGTATATTTTAAAGATAACGGAATAGTAAAAGAAGGTTTTGTTTCAAAAGAATTAGGAACGGATGATATTTTAATTATTTGTGAAGATGTATCTTATGTTAGGCATCATTGGGAGATACGGAAAGTGAGGAAAGATGAAGAAAAAACAAGTTAAAAAAGAAGAAATTAAGCTTATTGACATTACCAAAATTAGGTTTAGCCCAGAGTTTGAGTTTGAATTACCCGCTAAAACCGATGCAGATAAATTAATTGAGCGTGGTAAAACGTTAAAGGGATGGACTTTAAAATCAGATGGAAGTCTTCAGAATGGTATAGAACTTTCTCCCGAAAATTCCAACCATTTATTTTATAATGATGATTCTCTGATGCAAATCAAAGAAGTACTCGCTCTAGTCCGTGTATACAAAGGTCGGGCACTTCCGAGTTGCGGATTACATATACATGTAAATGTTAAAAATCTATCAGATAAACAAGTACTCACAATTATCAAAGAATTTATCCATAAACAAAAATTTATTATTAAACGATTCAAAGTTTCTAAAATTAGATTAACTGAAACGTGCAAACTATTACCCAAAAGCGATTATAAATTAACAGAAAAAGTAATACACCAATATAGAAACAAAGAAGGTTATTCATTTAGTGGATATTCATCCCTTGATGAAAAATACCGTTCGCTTAATATTTCTCATCTTCCAAAAAATGACTACCAAAGTTTGGAGTTCAGATGTTTTGAAAGTACCGTTAATTTTAAAGAAATTAAATCGATAATATATTTTGTTTTAACTTTTATTCAAGGAGCACTAGAACGTGAATAATAAAGGTAAAAATAATCCAGCTTGGAGGGGTGGAAAACCTAAATGCACCGATTGTGGTAAACAACTATCGAAATATGGAGCAAAACGTTGTGTCAAACATGCTAATATTCATAGTTTGTTAAAAAGGTTGAAAAATCATAAATCAATGAAAGGAAAATCTAATCCTTCATATATTGATGGAAGGTGTTCTAAAAATTATTACTGTAAATGTGGAAATAGTATTCAATATGATAGTATTCGAAAAGGTGTAAAACAATGCCAAGATTGTTATGTATTAACATTAAAAGGTAAAACACACCCGAGATGGTTAGGAGGAAAATCGTTTGAACCATACTCAACTGAATGGACTATAAAACTTAAGCAGTTAATTCGTAAAAGAGATAGTTACAAATGTACTGTCTGTGATAAGTGTGGAAATATTGTACACCATATAGATTACAATAAAGAGAACTGTTCAAAAAAGAATTTAATAACGTTATGTAACTCATGCCATCCAAAAACTAATACTGATAGAGATTATTGGTATGCTTATTTTACGTACATTATGGAGAACTTTAAATGAAAGAATTGCATTTAAATAGACCTGGGGCCATAGGCGACATTATAATGACACTTCAGGCCATTGATAAATATAAAAAACTTAATCCTAATGATAGAATTATTTATTATTGCGACCCGAGTTGGATGGAGGTTCCTGCAATTTGCCCTGCTGTAGATGAAGTAAGAAGTAGTGCGGATTTTGATATTAATGCTCCAGGTGCACAGAATCTTTATGGATATACTGAAATACCGTTAAAGAAGCATTTAACTTGGTATTTTGGTAAAGAATTAGGACTGGATGATACATTTTATAATTATGGATTTAAACCTGTATTTAAACCATCACCTTATAACTTACGTTTAAACCGTATTTTAGAAGACTCAAGGAAAATTATAACAATTCATACTAATGCTGGGTGGTCTCCATATAAAAATTGGGATATTAAATATTGGCAGGAAATAGTAAATCGATTTAATAATGATTACCAGTTTGCAGATGAATTTACACTGGTTCAAATAGGTCAAAGTGATGCTAAATTAGAAGGTGTTATTGATATGCGAAATGAACTTACCGTAAGCGAATGTATTCAATTAATTAAAGAATCTACATTACATTTAGGCATAGATAGTTTTTCTAATCATGCAACTGCGTTATTACCGCATACTCCATCAGTTATTTTGTGGGGTTCTACTCATCCATCGATATTCGGTTATGGCCATAATGCTAATATCTGGAAACCTCTACACTGTTCACCATGTAATAAATTATTAAAAGATAAATGTCCTACAGAACCACATTCATGCATGTCTAGTATAACCGTAGATGAAGTATATAGTGCTATTTTAAAACAACTGGGGGAATAATGTCTAAATCTAATTATGATAAATTAATGCAAGTAAATAATGAAAAATTAAGATTAAAAGAAAATAGGGATTATAAATCATGCGGAAATAAAGATTCTGATTGCTGCGTAATTTGGTCCGCATGCAGAACATGTTATTACTATATTGAAACTGAGTTATTGTGTCCTAATTGTGAACGTATTATGCCTAATAAAGACTTTAGGAAGGGAAAGGGATGTCAATGGTGCCAGGAATGAATCATATATTATTAATTCACACTAGATTTGACCCCGTAGCTTGGTTAATAAGATTACATACTAAATCTTTTTATAATCACTGTGCATGGATTTTAAATAGTCATCTTATTATAGAATCAACTCGGGGCGGTATAAAAATTAATCACATTAATAAATATCGTAATCCTCTTCTATATGGAACTAAAGAAATATATATAAAAAAATTATATCAGCCTGATAGATTATTAATCAATAATCTCTTAACTAATCAAGTTCGTTCTATCAGTTATATAAAAAGATTTTTTGTATTAATTTTAGTGGCCCTAAAGATTAAATCTAAGTCTAATATACCTACTTGCTCTAATTTTATAGCTGCTGCATGTTCTAAGTTGGGTATTTGCTTTAATGAAGCTAAACCTTTACAATTTATCGCTCCTGGAGACATAGAATCATCTAAAGAGGTAGATAATGACTAAGATATGTTTATATTGCAATAAATCATTTACTATACATATAAGTAGAAAAGATACTGCTAAATTCTGTTCAATTTCATGTAGTAAAAAATATGCCTGGAAACAACCTGAATTTAGATTAAATATAATTAATAAATTAAAAGGAAGACACCTGTCTCCTGAAACTGAAATTAAAAAAGGACAGCATCTTTCATTACAAACAGAAATTAAACCAAAAGAGCATCTTTCCAATTCAACAGAATTTAAAACTGGAAATATCCCATTATTCCCTTATACTTCATCTGAATTAAAACAATTATGGAAAAATCAAAATTATAAGGAGTATATAATTAAAAAAATATTGTCTGCAGCAAAAAATAAACCTAATAAACAAGAACTAAAACTATCAGAATTACTACCTCCTGGTTTTGAATATGTCGGAAATGGGAAAGTAATCATAGGCGGACTAAATCCTGATTTTATAGATATTAAAAATAAGAAAATAATAGAATTATATGGTGATTACTGGCATAATAAAAAAGAAGCAATTGAAAGAGACATACTACGAATTCCTTTATATACTGAATACGGTTACTCCACTTTGATTGTGTGGGAACATGAATTTAACTGTATTATTGACTTAAAAGCCAGAATTGAGAGGTTTATCCATGATTCCTAATGAGTGTATTATTATTGGAGGAGGAAGAAGTATCCTAGATGGTCTTAATTACCCTTCAAAAACAAGTTTGCAGACCATCTGTGCCAATAAGTTCACGATATTGACCAACTACGCCTTTAAGACCTTCCCAGGCACGTTTTTGGCCTTTAATGACCGAGATTTTTATACCCCATTACATGCTAAAAAGTTTCCAGATAAGAATCCCGATATTTATGAAGAATTGGGTAAATTACCTCTTATAATAGGTATAGACCATAATGGTATATCTGAATTTAAGATGGATAATACTATTTTATTAAATAATAAATATAGAAGTGTTTTAACTGGCATCTTTGCTTTAAAATTAGTTCTAGAATTAATGGAAAAAGGTACTATTTATTTGTTAGGTTTTGATTGGACTAGAAGAACAGGATTACCAGAAAGAGACCCAAATTATAATCCTAATTCTGATTTACAAATACATTTTTATAAAGATATTAAACATGGAGGCGTGGGATATGTAGGATATTATGAGAATCATAATCCTGATAGAGAATTTAATCAATTAATAAAAAAAGACGTTAAAATTTATAACGTCTCTCCTGAATCAAATATAAATAGTTTTGAAAAGATTTCTTATGAATATATGTTTAATAAATTAGACAATTGTCTAATTAATCAGACTGAATTAAGACAATATATAAAGGAGAAGCTATGTATAAAATAATTTTTGTCGATAACGAAATTTGGGCAGGGGGAGAACCAGCAAATAGTAAATGGAATCAGATGCCTGATAAACCTATTAAAAAAATAGAGTATAGTTTATGGGGTTATACTGTTACTTTTGAAGGCTATGAAGCTTATAATCATTTAAAAGAAAATACTCATTTTTTCTTAAAAGAAAATGAAGCTAGATTAAGTAAGGTTATTTTAATGGCTAAAAAAGCAGGTGTAGTTTATAGTATTATATTTGATTATTTTAAAAAAGAAATTATTCCTGTTACTGCGGATTTTGGAAAAGAGTATTATGAAAAATCTACTAAAGGATGGAAAGTAGGATTAGAAAACACAGAAACACATTATAGTATAGTTAA
>Ga0172381_10005737_pt1 | contig 12546 bp, 11 predicted proteins | sample Leawel6488metaG_FD_119754 | JGI IMG/M metagenome (GOLD analysis project Ga0172381, IMG submission 119754) | Leachate microbial communities from a municipal landfill in Southern Ontario, Canada - Leachate well 64-88 metaG | ecosystem: Engineered > Solid waste > Landfill > Unclassified | place...
CTGTATTTCTTTTTTGTCTTTTTCTGCAGCTAAAAATCTTACCAAAGTATATGGCAATCCCATTGTTACGAGAGGCGTCGCTAAACTTATGGCCGCTATTATTTGGATCCAAATACCGTAGTTTCCGGCGCCTAAGACTTTAGTGATAATCGGCAGGAAGATCAGGGTTTTCAGTGCTATTGCGAGATTAGCCAGGCTGACAATCCCTATATCTTTTGTGAACTTTCGATGAGGCATAATTATAATATTACTGATTTTCCATAAAATTTACAAAAGTTGAGCTACTGTTGATTCATCCAGAAGATTGGCTTATACTATATATTCAGAGTGTTTCCTTCGGTTTTTATGATTAAATTTTAACGTTTTAACAAAGATGAATTTGGTAAAATTAAGAGACTATTGGTTAAAAGTAAGGTCATATTTGCCTCTATCTATCAGGGATAGAGTCCTTTATATTGGTAACTTATTTTTTGCCAGTAGGATCGTAAAAAAAAATAGAGAACTTAAAAATATCCACCTTTCAAAGAGGTGTTTTATAATAGGCAACGGTCCATCGATTAAAAATCAAGACCTGACTTTGCTTAAAAATGAGATTACTTTTGTTACAAATAAATTTTATCTTCATAAGGATTTCGATAAAATTAACCCAAAATATTACACGACAATAGACCCTTTGTCTTTTGAAGAAGATGCTGGTCGTATACAATTACTTAAGGAGACTCAAGAAAAAGCTTCGAATTGTATGTTTTTTTTCCCTTATTGGACGGCTTCGACAATACAAAAATATAATTTGTTCCAAAAGCAAAAAGTTTATTACTTAGCCATAGGCGGGGAGATGAAAGAGAATAAGTGTTTTCATTCCGATATAGACAAGCCGATACCATCATTAATAAATGTAGTCTTACCTAATTTATTTGTTGCCCATTATATGGGGTTTAAGGAAATATATCTATTGGGTTGCGACCATGATTGGCTAGCTCAACCATCGGATGCATATCCTACTCATTTTTATGACAAAGAGCCACTTTATAAGAAATCGTTTTCTTTGAGCTATGAGAAAACTATTCCTTATGTTCTAGACCTCTTCAGATCTTATCGGCTTATTAAAGAAAAATTCAGCGATGTTAAAATATATAATGCGACCGCTGGCGGATTTTTAGATGTTTTTCCAAGAGTTGATTATGAGGAAATTGTAAAAAACAAAAAATAAACTATTTTATAACGAAAAATATGGCGTATTACGGTATTCTCTATAAAATAAAATCTTTCTTTGGAGTTATGGCTATTTTTAAAAATTGGCCTGTTTATTTATCTTTTCGGTTTAATCTGCTAGATAGAAGCAAGGAAAGGGACTATTTTTTACGCAACGGCTTGATAATCAGCGCAGCAAACACAGAGCCTTGGGGAATTAAAGGAGTTTTTGTTGATAAAGAATATACCTCAAAGATAAAGATATTAGATAATTATACTGTAATTGATATCGGAGCGAATATCGGAGCTTTTTCATTATTTGCTGCCAATTCAGCAGATAACGTTAAGGTTTATAGCTATGAGCCAGCGCCAGAAACATTTTCTAAATTAATTGAAAATATTAAAGCGAATAATCTTGAGAAAGAAATTAAAGCCTTCCAATTAGGTATCGCATCGAAAAAGGAGAAAAGAAAGATATACCTTGATCCCGAATCAAGCATGGCCAACTCTTTAAGTTTAGAAAGCAACCATCAAAAAAATATTGAAATCGATACTATCTCCCTTAGAGACATTTTTTTAGAAAATAACATAGGAGAATGTGATTTTTTAAAAGTAGATGCTGAAGGGTCAGAGCAGGAAATATTTTTTAGCACATCTTCTGAATATTTGCATAAAATTAAGAATATCGCGATAGAATATGACGGTGAGTATGAAAAATTAGAAAAATACCTCAAAGAGAATGGATTCACTACAAAAATTATGCCAAAAACTAAATCAATGGGGTTGCTTTTTGCGACATTAAACAGATAGAGAAATGGACTCTGACAAAATTATTTTTAAAAAACAGAAATTGAAAAGGCTATTGGCTAAATTTTATTTTCCGTTGGATAAATTATTAAAGTCCGGGCCGAGATTTTCCGTATTGATGTATCATTCCATAAATCCGAATTACCCATGGTCGGTTTCTCCTCAAAATTTTGAAGATCAAATTAAATATCTTTCTTCAAATTATCACATTGCTTCTTTAAGCGACCTCCGTGGGTTTGCTGATGATTCGATTGCTATAACTTTTGATGACGGATACGAGGATAATTTTTATTATGCTTTTCCAATTTTAAAAAAATACAATTGTCCTGCTACTTTTTTTATTTGCAGTGATTTTATTGATAAGGGAAAAATGCTACCCGAAGATAGCCCATATAATGGCCTAAAGCCTCTTTCTCCTGGCCAGATCAATACAATGAGAAAAGCAGGCATGGATTTCGGAGGGCACACGGTTACCCATCCCAATTTAGCCAAAATTAAAATTGCAGAGGCTAGGGATGAAATTTTTTCTTCTAAAATTTTTTTAGAGAATGTCCTTGGCGAAAAAATTAATTTATTTGCTTATCCCTTCGGCCAATTAAGCGATTACAACCAAGGGATTATAGGAATTTTGAAAGAAGCTGGATACCAATTGGCATGCTCTACGGTTTGGGGCAGAAACAATAAACAAACACCCTTATTCGAGATAAGAAGAATAAGGATCGATCATATAGACAGTATGGGAGATTTTAAAGGGAAAATAAGGGGTAAATGGGATTTTATTACTTGGTATCATAAATTTAAAAAAAATGGCTAACAATTTTTATAATATTTTTCGCTGCCCTGATGATTTATCGGAAGTCGTCAATAAGAATCTTTATCTTGAATGTAAAAAATGCAAAAAGCATTTTTCAATTCTTGCCGATAATCTGGTTGAAATGTTGCCCGATAGATTTCCCGAATGGGGATTGGAAGGGAATGAAAACCGGGATACGGAAAAAGGTTATTTTGATTTAGCCCACAAGCCATTTTCTTGGAAAAAAGATCCAGTTGGCTGGGGGTTCCTTTATTATTTACAATCGTCTGGGTATAGAGGTTTTGTAAATAAAGAAATAGAGATGATTAAAAAATTTATTCCAGAATCATTAAAAAATGGCTTGATGATTGACGTCTCTGCCGGTTGTGGCAATTACAGCGTTGATCTTTCGCAAATAGCTTCGTTATTCGTTCATTGCGAGGCAGAAGACCAATCTTTGTTAAACGCGAAGACTCGGGCCGTTGATTGCAAGAGGGAGAATATTGTATTTGTGAGGGGCAATTACTTGAAGCTTCCCGTTCCAGATGATTTTTTTAATGTAGCAATTTGCACCGATACTTTAATAAGAGGCAGGAACCATGAAAAAGAGTTATTAAAAGAGATATACAGAGCGTTAAAAAAGGGAGGGATGGGAATTGTTGATTTTCACAACGACAGACCTTTTGCCAGCAAGCGTAATCCATATATTTCTTTTTACGGAAAAGAAAAAATAAAAGAAATGCTTGGCGAGCTAGGAATGAATAATTTTGAAATTTATTCTTGCGGACATTTTCCGACAAGTTTAGCCCCCAGCGAATTTATTTATAAGATAATGGACAGAGTTTTTTCTTTTCTCCCGCCGACAAGATATATCGCAGTTATCCAAAAATAATATTTGATATGCCTAAAATATTAATTATAAATACAGTATTTTCTCAAGGCGGGGCGGCCGCAGTGGCTAGAAATATTCATAACGATTTAAACGGAATCTCAGGATTTTCCAGCTATTTTGCTTATGGAAGGGGGTCGACAATCAATGACGGGAAAATTTATAAATTTGGATATTTGCCAGAAGTTTATCTGCACACTTTTTTAACTCGTTTTGGGGGAGTAGAGGGCTGGGGAACTTGGCTTTCAACTCAAAGGCTCATAAATTATATTAAACAAAATAATTTTGATTTGATACATATCCATAACCTGCATGGTTACTATGTGAATTTTTTTTGGCTGGTGAAATTTTTGGGATCGTTAAATATTCCGATCGTTTGGACATTGCACGACGAATGGCCGCTAACATGGATGCCTGCCCACAGTATGGGTTGCAAGCATTGCGTCAGCGGTGCGGGGAAATGCGAAAACGCATACGATTATCCTAAAACTTATAACTATTTGTTTCAAAAATTTCTTTTAGGTGAGAAACAAAGAATGTTAGGTAGCTGTTGGAATCCAACAATTGTTTGTCCTTCGGAATGGCTGGCAAATCGCGCAAAGGAATCTTATCTATCAAAATTTGATATCAGAGTTATTTATAATGGCGTTGATATAAAAAGATTTAATAATAGTCGGGATAAAGATGTGTTGAGGAAAAAATATGGCTTGCCTATAGACAAAAAAATAATTATTTTTGGTATGGGCAAATTAAAGGGCGTTGATCATATTTTTAAAATAGCAGAAATGCTAAAAAATAAAAATTATTTGTTTCTCGGGGTTGGCGGAAATAAAAATTACAAAACTGATTTGAGTAATTTTATTTTTAGAAGTTATGTAAAAAGAGAGCAAGAAATGGCGGAATTGATTTCGCTATCCGACCTTTTTATCACGCCTTCATTAGCAGAGACTTTTCCTTTATTTTTGATCGAAGCTATGGCCAGTGGTTTGCCGGCGGCTGGCTTTGATATTCCTGCCCATCGCGAATTAATAGACAGTAGAGTTGGAATATTGGCTAGACTGGGAGATGTTGATGGTTTGTCGCGCGGTGTAGAATATATTTTTGATGATCAGAGCAGATTAAAAAATATGGGATTAGCAGCAAGAGAGAAAGCCGAGCTGTTTTCTTTCGACAGATTTATTAATGGCTATAGAGAGCTTTATAAAAAGTTGTTAAATCAATGAAAACACCAATAATTTCAATAATAACAGTAACTTTTAATGGCGGGAAGACTATAGAATCCGCTATTAAGAGCGTTTTGGGGCAGAGCTACAAAAATATTGAGTATATTATCGTTGACGGGGGATCGACCGACGGGACGTTGGAGATCGTTGAGAAATATAAGGATAGGATTGCGAAATTTGTTTCGGAGAGAGACAAGGGAATTTATGACGGGATGAACAAGGGTCTTAATCTGGCCACGGGCGATATCATCGGTATTTTAAATTCCGATGATCTTTACGCTTCGGATGAAGTGATAAAATCGGTGGTTGAGAAAATGGAAGAGCAAGATGCCGATGTTTGCTGGGGGGATCTGGTTTATGTTGATGATAAAGATATTGATAAAGTTTTAAGATATTGGCGTTCGTCGAATTGTAAAAAGGGAAAATTCGAGCGAGGGTGGATGCCTCCCCATCCCGCTTTTTTTGTAAGGAAGCGAGTGTATGAAAAATACGGGAAATTCGATCTGGATTTTAGGATAGCGGCTGATTATGAATTAATGCTAAGATTTTTGAGGAAGAATAATGTAAAGGCTTGTTATTTTCCTAAAATATTAGTAAAAATGAGAATAGGCGGCGAAAGTAATAAAAACATTAAAAATATAATCAGGGCGAATATTGAATGCTATAAAGCTTGGGGGAAAAACGGTTTGGAAGCGAATTTTCTAACGATTCCTTTAAAGCTTCTTTCCAAAATTCCCCAGTATTTTAAAAAATAAAATTATGCCAAAAATTGCTCTTATAACTGGTGTTACGGGCCAGGACGGATCGTATTTAGCGGAATTTTTACTTGCTAAAGACTATGAGGTTCACGGTATAAAACGCCGCGCTTCTTCTTTTAATACTTCGCGCATAGACCATATCTACCAAGATCCTCATATGAAAGGCAGGAATTTTATTTTGCATTATGGCGATATGACCGACTCCACTAATTTATTGAGGATAGTTAAAGAGGTCCAGCCTGATGAAATTTATAATCTTGCCGCGCAAAGCCACGTCCAAGTCTCTTATGAAATGCCGGAATACACCGCCGATACCGATGGATTGGGCACTCTTAGAATGCTGGAAGCCATCAGGATCCTTGGGATGGAAAAGAAAACTAAAATTTATCAAGCTTCGACAAGCGAATTATTTTCCGGCAAGCCTGGAGAGGCGCCTCAAAATGAAAATACTCCATTTCAGCCTCGCAGCCCTTATGCGGCGGCTAAATTGTATGCATATTGGATAACGGCCATCTATCGCGAGGCGTACGGAATTTTTGGGTGCAACGGAGTTATATTCAACCATGAATCGCCAAGAAGAGGCGAAACTTTTGTTACCAGAAAAGTTACTCGGGCCGCCGCCAGGATCAGTCTGGGATTGGAAGAGAAGCTGTATTTGGGCAATCTTAATGCCAAAAGGGATTGGGGCCATAGCAAAGACTGCGTTGAAGCAATGTGGATAATTCTCCAACAACCGGAACCGGGCGATTATATTCTTGCGACCGGGAAGCAGTATTCGGTCAGGGAATTTTGCGAGCTTGCTTTTAAAGAGGTTGGGATCGACCTGGAATGGCAGGGCCAGGGAGTGGAAGAAAAAGGCATCAATAAAAAAACAGGTAAAATCATTATTGAAGTTGATCCAAAATATTTCAGGCTGGCTGAAGTGGAATCATTATTGGGAGATCCGGCTAAAACAAGAGAGAAGCTTGGCTGGCAGCCGAAGATAACTCTTCCGGAAATGGTCAAAGAAATGGTGGCTTCCGATTTGGACCAGGCGAGAAGAGATGTGCACTTAAGGAACGGCGGCTTTGAAACAAAAAATTATTTTGAATAATATCTATGATAAATCTAGCCCAAAAGAAAATAGTAATTACAGGCGGAAACGGATTTTTAGGGAAGCACTTAGTGAAGAATTTGCTGGAAAAGAGGGGAGTTTCCAAAGAAGATCTTTTTTTGCCAACCGTGAAAGATCTTGATCTAAGGGTTTGGGAGGATTGCAAAAAAGCCGTTGCCGGACAAGACATAGTTATCCATTTAGCGGCAAAGGTGGGAGGCATTGGCTTGAACCAGGAAAAACCGGGGGAGCTTTTTTACGACAACCTTGTGATGGGGGCGCATCTTATGGAAGCCGCCCGCCAGGAGGGAGTAGAAAAATTCGTAGCCATTGGAACAGTGTGTGCTTATCCAAAATTTACGCCAGTCCCTTTTGAGGAAAAAAATTTATGGCTGGGCTATCCGGAGGAGACAAACGCTCCTTATGGTTTGGCCAAAAAAATGCTGCTGGTCCAGTCGCAAGCTTACAGGCAGCAATACGGGTTTAATTCTATTTTTTTGATGCCGGTGAATATGTATGGCCCGGGTGATAATTTTAATCCTCAAAGCTCTCATGTTATATCGGCGATCATTCGTAAAGTTCGCGAAGCCAAAAGAGACAATAAAAATAATATTGAAGTTTGGGGCAGCGGCAAAGCGACCCGGGAATTTCTTTATGTTGAAGACGGAGCGGAAGGAATTGCCTTGGCTTCTGAAAGATACGACAAGTCCGATCCGGTAAATTTGGGATCCAGTATGGAAATTTCAATCAAGGATCTTGTTGAATTGATCTGCCGGTTGATGGATTTTAAAGGCGAGATCCGTTGGGATGTTTCAAAGCCCGATGGACAGCCGAGAAGAATGCTGAATACTAGCTTAGCTGAAAAAGAATTCGGGTTTAAAGCTAAAAATAGTTTTGAGGATGGCTTAAAAAAGACCATCAGATGGTATGAAGAAAATTTTGAATAAAAAAAAGATAGCTGTCAGATTTGGGAAAAAAGAAAATTTATCAGCCAAAAAGAAAATTTTTGGCTTTTTAAAAAATTTAGAAGTAGAGATAACGGACGATGCCGCACAGGCGGATCTGGCAATTATTGTCGGAGGAGACGGAACTTTTCTTTATTGGCAATCGGAATTCAAGTGTCCCTTGTTGGGGGTCAAAGATAAGAAAGAAGGAGTGGGATATTATATGAGCGCTTCTTTGGAAGACTTTTCGGAAAAGATCAGCACGGCTCTTAGCGGAAAAAAGGGCAAGGATTATTATGTCCTTGAATTGCTTAAATTGGAGGCGGATCTCAACGGTAAAAAATTGCCGCTGGCGCTGAATGAGTATCTGATTTCTTCCGGATACACCAGAGAAATGTTCAATTGCATAGCGGACATAAAAGGCAAAAGATCCCTTGAAAGGAATTCAGGAGTTATAGGCTATACGCCCACAGGCAGCAACGCTTTCGCTAAGGCTGCCCGCGCAAAAAGATTGGATTGGAATTGCCGGAAGATGGGTATAACAGCTCTTGCTCCTTACTCTGGAGAGCTAGAAAGGGGAGAAATTTTATTGGATAATGGAGGGGCCGTTATAGAATGCTTGAACGATAAAGGAGAAATTTGCGTTGATGGGCAGATAAAATATTCTTATAAAATAAAACGAGGAGATATAATAACAGTTAGAAAGAGCGCAGAGCAGGCTAGGGTTATAGGATTTTCTCCAAATTTTTTATAAAAAATTTACTTTGAGGCTTAAAAGATATGGAAAAAGGGAAATGGTTTTTTAGAATATTTTTGCCGGTGATGGATGTTGTTTTGATGTATGCTTCTTTGTTTTTAGCTTTGGCCTTGAGATATAACGATTTTTCTTTTTTACCAGGCTTTCAAACCAGGGCTTTCCTCTTAAATTTTTCAGTTATCAATCTTTTTTGGCTTTTTCTTCTTTACTCTTTTGACTTTTATGAAAATATCGCCGTTAAAAGCCGGTTGGAATTTTTTAAAAAGAATTTAATTTTTGTTTCGCTGGCTTCGAGCTTTGGCTTTATCTATTTTTATTTGAATCCTTGGACGGCCATCGCTCCAAAGACCATTCTTCTGCTGGATATTATAATATTTTCATTATTTTTATATGCATGGCGGTCTTTCTTGTATTTCCTCTGCGCCGGACATTTCAAAAAAAAGGTGATTATTGTCGGCGACAAAACCAGCAACCGCGAGCTTTCCGAAATCATCCCCGATTTGGCGCAAAATGGATTTGACCTGGTTTCTATAGTCGATCCTCTCGTTATGTCCCGGGAAAAACCGGACATGGGATCGGAAGAAAAGAATGGCCGGATATTTGATATTCCGTCATTGAGAAAGTTTATCGAGGAAGAAAAGATAGATCTTGTTGTTCTTGCGCTTGACCGCAAGAAGGAAGAGGGGATATCTCAAAAAGTATTTTCAGATCTTCCGTTGAATATAGACTATCTTAGTTTTGCCAGTTTTTACGAGAATATAACAAAAAAAATACCGCTTGAAAGCGTGGACGAAATTTGGTTCCTTGAAAATATTTCCCGGCCGGATAAAAAAATATATGAGTTTTCAAAGCGCGCCTTTGATATCTTTTTTTCCTTGGCCGGCCTTTTATTTTTTGCCTTGATATTTCCGTTTGCCGCGCTTGCGATAAAGCTTGATTCTCCCGGTTCGATATTTTACGTGCAAAAAAGAGCCGGCAAGGACGGCAAGGAATTTTCTTTTTATAAATTGAGAAGCATGAGGGAGTCCGAGAACCAGCATAAAACTTGGCGGGTTAATGACGAAAGCCAAGTTACCCGCGTCGGCAAGGCGTTAAAAAGAATCCATTTTGATGAGCTGCCGCAATTTTATAATATTTTGAAGGGAGACCTTAGTTTTGTCGGTCCTCGCCCGGAATGGGTAAAGCTTGCAGAATTATATGAAGAGCAAATTCCTTTTTACAGGCAGCGCTATTTGATAAGGCCGGGATTCACAGGATGGGCCCAAATAAACTATCCGGCATCGGCTTCAGTGGACGAAGCCAAAGAAAAATTCAAATACGATCTTTATTACATTAAAAATCGTTCTTTCCTGGGGGATATAGCCATAATTTTAAAAACGGCAAAGCTATTAGTTGGTTAAAAGAGCAAGCCGGCGCGGGTTAATAAATATTCTGTTTGGAAATTTTTATAAATAACTATTTTCTGTTATATTTTACCTATGGGAAAAAAATCAAGAGAAAAAAAAGACAGGCAACCAGTAAACGAAACGGTCGGCGCGCCGAGCCAAAATTATAACATGCCGGATCGTTTCCCTGTTTTGAAGATGTTCATTTTGGGCGGTGCGATTTTGGCGATGTTCGCTCCTTTGATAGTGGCCGGCAGCTATTTTTTTCCGTTCGTGGGAGGGAAGAGCATTTATTTTATGGCTTTCTGCGAAGTGATGTTTTTTGCCTGGCTGGCGCTGATCAGTTTTGATAAGCAATACCGGCCCAAAAAGAATATCATTCTGATCGTTTTGGCCCTTTTTATTGCGGCCATGGCTGTAAGCACTTTTGGAGGAGTAGATCCTTCCCGCAGTTTTTGGTCCAAGCATGAAAGAATGACCGGGCTTTTGATGTGGCTGCATCTTTTTGGTTTTTTTCTGGTTACTTCATCTGTTTTCAAAGTAAAAGATTGGCTTTTAGTTTTTATAGCATCTAATTCCGCAGCAGTGATCGTTACCTTCGATGCTCTGTTTTCCAAAGACGCTGCTACAAGGGGAGGAGGGACGTTAGGCAACGATTCTTTCTTGGGTACATATTTACTTCTCAACCTTTTCATCGCTCTTTATCTATTTTTCTTTAAATTTAAAGATAAATCGAAATTCCCGGAGTTTTTTCCGAAAGCATTGAAGATATTTTCTATCGTTGTTTTTTCAATTTTATCGTTTTGCCTTTTAATTGAAGGCACGGATTTTTGGACTAATTTCATCTCTGGCAAAGCGGCATTGGTTTCTTTGCCTGATCTGCTGAAAGATATAATGGTCAAAGGAGCTAGAGCCGCCAAATATTCTTTTATCGGCGGGTTGTCCTTACTCGGCATTCTTTATCTTGTTTTTGAAAAAACAGGAAAGTTAAGAGCTTTTGGCAGAACATTATTAGCTTTTGGAACGCTAGGAGTCCTAACTCTTTTTTCCATGGCCTTACAGCAGGGCAGCCCCGTTTACCAAGAGTTCGCAAAGCTTGCCTCTAAAGCCAGGATGTTAATTTGGGGATTTTCCTGGCAGGCTTTTTTGGAAAAACCCTGGTTTGGCTGGGGTCCGGAAAACTTTGAGCTGGCTTTTTCCCTTCACTTTGATCCTCGTTTATTTATGCCGGAGTATGGCGGCGAGGTCTGGTTTGACCGGGCTCATAATATCGTAGTGGACAATTTAGTCGCTCTTGGAGCCATTGGTTCTATTTTATATCTTGCCATTTTCGCCGCTATCTTTTGGGTTTTGTGGAGATCGTATTTTTCCAAGAAAATAAATTTTGCCGCGGCCGCTATTCCAAGCGTTGCCTTGGTTGCTTATTTTATCCAGAACCTGACCGTTTTTGATATGGTTTCCAGCTTGATGATGTTTTTTATGATCATAAGCTGGACGGCCAGCCTGGAAAGGGAAGAGGCGGAGCCAGCGGGCGATAATATTGAAAATCGTTATGTCCAAAATTCTAAATATCCTTTTATTGTAGCTATTATTTTAATCCTTTTTCTTTTCTCTTTTTTCAATTTTATCGTTAAGCCGATGAAAAACGGATATTTTGCGGTCCAAGCGGTTAAGACGGAAGATCAAAACGATCGGGTAGGGCTTTATTGGCAGACCTTGGATATCTCTCCGATCGGCCGCTATCAAGAGGCTGAATTTTTTGCTGATTGGTTTTCTAATTTTTCTTTAAGCTCTAACGCGGATACTATGCCGGCAGAGGATATGAAAAAAGAATTTGTGATCGTCGCCGATATAATGAAAAAAAGCATAAAAGAATCTCCTTTGGATTTCCGTCTTTATTTGAAGCTGGGCCAGCTTTATAATTCTTGGTCTCGTGTTGACCTAAGCCAAGCTGATAATGCCCAAAATATTTTAGAGGAAGCAATGAAGCTTGACTCTGATAATCAGCAGACTTATTGGTCTTTAGCCCAAACTAAATTGATCCAAGGGAAGCCCGATGAGGCTGTTGTTTTAGGCGATCTGGCTATAAAGCTTGAACCAAGGGTAAAAAATTCCCATTTCGTAGCTATGAGGATCGCTAAAATGATAAACAACAAAGAATTGTTCGAACAAAAGAAAAGCGAGGCGTTGAAGATAAATCCGGGTTGGCAGGCAGATATTGAAGCCTCATTCCCAAGCCAAGAAGTTAAGGTTGAGTAAAAAAGGAAAATAAGCTATATTGGGTTGGCGTTTAAGGCGGATCAGATCTTTTTAGAATCAATTGGGACGTACAAATTGCTTTTGCAATTTTACGCCCCATAACAAATTGTAAATTCGCGAAGCGAATAACAATTTGTAATGGAGGAGTCGCATAAAGGCATTGCAAGAGGTTGCTAACCTCTGACGGTCTCAAAAGCCGTCTGCGGGTTCGATTCCCGCCTCCTCCGCCTTCGCTTCGCCGTAGCGAAGCTTCGGCGTGACGAAGTCCGCAGACGAAGTTCGCCGAAGATTCGCGAAGGCGAGCTTCGCTTCGCCGTAGCGAAGCTTCGGCGTGACGAAGTCCGCAGACGAAGTTCGCCGAAGATTCGCGAAGGCGAGCTTCGCTTCGCCGTTGGAGGATGTCTTCGGCGTGACGAAGTCCGCAGACGAAGTTCGCCGAAGATTCGC
>Ga0172381_10005738_pt1 | contig 12545 bp, 19 predicted proteins | sample Leawel6488metaG_FD_119754 | JGI IMG/M metagenome (GOLD analysis project Ga0172381, IMG submission 119754) | Leachate microbial communities from a municipal landfill in Southern Ontario, Canada - Leachate well 64-88 metaG | ecosystem: Engineered > Solid waste > Landfill > Unclassified | place...
GATGGTAGAGATTCTTTTACTTACGAATCGATTGCTTCTTCCAAAATATTTACTTTAACCCAAGCAAATGCTAGTGCAGCTACTATTGTAGTACTTAAAAATGGAGTTGTTTGGGCATCTTCTAATTATACTTATTCTACAACTACTGGAAAATTAACAGTAACAGGAAGTTTAACAGCAGGAGATTCTTTAGAAGTAGATTATAGTTATTATTTAAAATATAGTGATGCAGAAATACAAGGATTTATTAAGGCAGCAATTAGTTATTTGGCTGTAGAAAAATACGGAACGCTTACAGTAAAAAGTGATAATGTTATATTTCCTATACCTAACGAGAGTGAAGAAAATCTATTAGCATTAATTGCCTCGATTTTAATTAAAGGCGATATCGTTAGTTATCGGACTCCAGAATTGACAATGGTATTTGAAAGAGGAGATAATAAAGATAAAAAAATTAAAAAAATTGTTAGACAATTTAAGAAAACATACGGTTGTTTAAAATATATAAGATATGATGAAAAAGTAGTTGATGTAGACGAAGAGACGACGCTATAATGGAAAATCGCATAAATATATTTAATTTGTTTAAAAACGAAGGTAAGTTATCTACTTTGTATGTTTATCAATCTAGAGAAGTAGAAAATGACCCTTATGAACATACTAAGACTTTAACATATATGAATCCTTTACCGATTAAAGGATTAATAAGACAAATAAGTTGGGAATCTTTAAGATGGAAATATACAGGTTTATTACCATCCAAAAGTATTGAAGTGATTGCAGAAAAAAAATACGAAACTTTATTTCAAACTGCTGATAAGATTAAATATGGAGACGATTTTTATTCATGTTGGAAAGACGATTCTAAAAATTTTATGATATTAAAAAGACCAGATTATATTATTTGTATATTGGGTTTAAAAAATGAATAAAATTATTTTAGCCAAAAAGGAATTATAATATGATTCGTATAAATATAGATTGGCAAGGAAAGAAGGGATTAGACAATTTGATTAGATATATTGAAAATAATTTAGTTTATGCAGAAGCTCAAGAAGAAGTTAGAATTTTAGGACATAAAACTGCTGATTATATGAGAAATACAATAAATTCAGCAAGAAAAAGACCATCAAAAGCATCACATGCTTTAGATAATGCAATTACTGCTGAGACATTATCGACTACTGGAGGCGTAGAAGTCGGAATTGGAAGAATTTCAAAATTAAATCAAGAAGCTCCTTATTGGGAAATGATTAATTCTGGTGCTTCTTATACAACAAGAATAAAACATATCGTTCCTTTTGAAGATGGAGAATTTAGAACTTTTAAAGTAGGAAGTACACATGTTATAGAAGGTATAGATTTTGTAGGTCGTTCTATCAGAAATTTAGACCAAGAATTAAAAGTAGTAATGATTAAATTAGGTGCATCTTTTATCGAGGGTGTAAAAAAAGCGAGTAAATAATATGGCATATCGTATTTCTAGAAATATTGAAGCGTCAGTTGTAGATAAAATAGCAGCAGATATAGCGATTGATTGGTCTACCTTTAATATAAGAACTACAAAAGTATTTCCTGAAGTATATGGAGGTACATTACCTTGTATTTTAGTCAACGCTTTAGAAGTTAGACCAGAGAAATTAGAAATAGGAAGTAAGACTAATTTAAAATATTTTACTGTTAATATAAGGATTTTTACAACTTCTGATGGAATGAGATTAGATTTATCAGATTATTTTACCGATAAATTTGAAGATGATATAAACTATTATGTTTATACAATTACTAATGGAGTTGTATCTGCTAAAGTATTGACAGGAAGAATTGTAATAACTAGATGGTTAGAAAATAGAAAAGAACTTGTCAATATTGAAAATTTAGAACTTGAAGATAAATTTAGACATATTTTATCTTTTGAGTGTATTGTAGCGGATTAGGAGGACTTATGGAAATTTTGTCGATAATTGCAAGTTTAACTGGATTATTTATTGCAGGTGCAAATTGTGCTATTTTTATAGTGATAAAGTTTAATGATATGAAACATCTTGCAGATGATATTAAAGAAATAAAAAATTCCATCGCATGTATTGATAAAAAAATGTATGTTAATGCACAAGAGATTGCAGAATTACAAGGTAAATGCAAAGCAAATCACGGATAAAAATGTTTAATAAAAAAGAATACGATAAAAAATATTACCAAGAACATAAAGAAAAAATTCTCAAACAAGTAAGAAAATATCGAATAATTAACAAAGAAAAATTATTAAATAATGATAAAAATTATTATAGATTAAATAAACAGATTATATTAAATAAAAAAAGAGAATATTATTATAATAATAAAGAAAAGATAATTAAAAGAATAACCAAATATTGTAAGGTTAAAAAAATTACGGATATTAATTATAGAATTTTATGTAATTTAAGGAATAGATTATATTTAGTTTTAAAAGGAATAAATAAAAGTAAGTCTACTATGAGTTTAGTAGGCTGTTCTATTGATAAACTAAAACATCATCTTCAGTTGAAATTTTCAAAAGGAATGAATTGGAAAAATTACGGTAAGTGGCATATAGACCATAAGAAACCATGTGCTTCTTTTGATTTATCAAAACCTGAAGAACAAAAGAAATGTTTTCACTATACTAATCTTCAGCCCCTCTGGGCTAAAGATAATTTAAGCAAAGTAAAACAAAAGATAAAGAAGTAAGTAAGGGAAATTAAAAAAGTAAGATAGAGAATCAAATCTTTCTATGAAGAGAAAGAAAACCAATCACAGTTAAAATCACAGGAGGATTAAAACTATGATACATGCAAAGATGTGCAAACCACGAGCTTTTCCGTGGAATAATGATAGAGACCCAGAACAAATAGACCGTTTGCAAAATATTACCGGAGACCAAACACTCAATAGAGAAAAGGTATATGAAATAGGTAGAGTTGGTCGTTTAGGTTTTAAGAAATCTACTCCTTCTTTTGCTTATTCTGCAACAGCGTTTGAATATGGGTCAATGGCTTTTTGGTATGATTTAGCCAATAAAGAAGACCCAGGTTCAGGAGAAGACCATTTTGTTACTTTAGATAATTTTGATGAAGAGCAAATGGATATCGCTGCATTTTTAACAGATGATAATGCTACCTTTAGAGGAACTATTTGGTTCCCTAAATTAAGAGTTAATGGTTTTTCTATTAATATCGCAGACCCAGATGCTACTATCGAAAGAAGTTTTGACCTTATTGGTGAAGATTATAAAATGTTAGATGGTAAATATTTATCTTTTCAGAAAGCTACTGCTGCTGGTGCTTCTACTGATATGATACTTAGTCCTGCTGCTATAGAATTTGCTTCTGGCGATTATATTTTTAGAGTATTAAGAGTTCGTTCTGGAGTAGTGAGTGAATTAGTTGAGACTACAGATTGGACTTTTGTTTTTGGTACTCAGACATTAACAGTAACAGGTGGAGTAGCTGGTGATGTTATAAAAGTATTTTATCCATCTTCTACAGCTTATACTACAACTTGGACTGATAATGATTCCGACCCAGATTTACTTTTGGCAGAATATGCCGAAATTAGATTAAAAGTTGGAGCAAGTACTAGAATTTATCGTTTGCAGACTGTCGGTATTGATGTTGCTTTTGATAGAGCAGATTATAAAGAAATTGGCAATAGTGAAGTTGTTCAACGTGGTGTTAATGACCAGACTGTTACAGTTTCTTTAAATAGATTTTCTGAAGATTTTGCTCTTGAAGATATTTTGGCAAGTGATACGACATATCCTTATATTAATCCTAGAGATTTTGCAGAGAATATTCAGCTTCAGGTATTGATTTATAACGAAAAAGAACATACTACTCCTAAAATTGGTTATCTAATTACAGGTTTATCACCTACAACTATTGGAACTACACAAGACGTACAGGCTTATAATCAACGTACTGTAAATCTCGAAAGTGATAACTTAAAAATTAGCGACGATTTTAGCGAGATAGCATTTATTTAATCTGATTAAAAGGAGGAAGATTTTTCTTCCTCCCCATAAAATTTTAATTAGAAAGGTATTAAATGTATAAATCAAAGTTTTATTGCATAGATTGTAAAAAAGAATTAGATAGACCGAATATTAAAAGATGTAGAAAATGTTATATACAATGGTCTAAAATTCTGGGTAATAGTTCTAATTTTAAAAATAGAACTATAGAAATGAGATGTTCTCATTGTAACAAAAAAATTATGAAGAAATTAAGTCAAATAGAACAAAACAATAATCATGTTTTTTGTAATTTTATATGTATGGGATTATATAGAAAAAATGATTATAAAGGAAATAATAATCCTGCATGGATAGATGGTTCTTCTTATGAAAATTATCCACAGGAATGGACAGAATCATTAAGAGAATCCATTCGCAAGAGAGATAATTATGAATGTCAAAATTGTAATATGACCGAAGAAGAACATATTATAGTTTATGGTCAGGTTTTACATGTACATCACATTGATTATAATAAGAAAAATTGTTCTAAAAATAATTTAATAACATTATGTCATCAATGTAATTTAAGAGCTAATAGAAATAGAAATTATTGGAAAGAATTTTATCAAAATAAACTAGAAGTTTACCAAAGGTAAACATCTTATAAAGGCTTTAATGGTTGAGCCAATAATAATCAATCATTAATGTACGGTAGGGAAGACAAATTGTATACACGCAGGGGATAAGTCTTTCACCGTATATGGAGAAAGTAACTTATCCCCTTTTGCTAGCTAGAAAGGATAAAATATGGATAATAGACTAAAGATTTCAGAAGAAACACTTAATCAAATAATTGAGCAAGAATCTCGTAAGACTGTCGGGATTATTTTAAAAAGATATGAATTTATTGAAGATAAAGAAGTTTTAAAAAAAGAAATTAAAGAAATTTTATACGAGGCATTTCGTAATTTACGAGATATGATACGGATAAATGGTAAAGAAAGTATTACATTAACCAATACAAAAAGTAAGGAGTAATAATATGGAAAATAATCGTATGGAAGAAGCGCAGAAAATAGTCGAAGAAATGAATAAAGATTCTGATTTAAATAAAGCACAAGAATTAATTAGAGATAATAAAATTGAATTTGAATATGACAATAAAAAATATCGAGTTAGACTTTTAAATCTTAAAGAAAAAGAAGAACTAGACCAATTAAGACGAAAAAAATTTGGTCAACTTATTCAAGATAAGGATATTCTTTTAGAAAAAGATTTAATTCAAATATTAAAAGAAAGAGGCATGGATATAGATATAAATAATGAAAAAATTAGGAAGTTAGATTCGGAAGAATTGAATATCCAGTTAAAGTTAGGAGAATCAATTTCTAAAAATGAGGGAGAAATTATATTAAAAGAATTTCAAAAACAAATAGAAGATTTAAGAATAAAAAAAGCAGTTCTAGAAGCTCAAAAAACTTTACTACTTGAATTTTCTTTAGAAAATCAATTACTTAATTATGTTAGCCAAATAATTACTTATTTAAGTGCAGATATTTTAGAAGATGGAAAATGGAGAAGGATGTTTAATAATCTGGAAGAATTTCAAACTTTTTCGGATGAACAACTTATTAATAAAATGGCACAATTTTCAATGATATTACAATACCTATGATAAAAAAAATGTCTAATCAAAAAGATTATATGAAAATATATTATAAAAAACACAAAAAACATTTGAAGAATTATGCTAGAAAATATTCTCAAAATCATAAAGAATATTATAGCAAAAATGCAAAAAAGTATAGGAAAGAACATAAAGAAGAATTAAAGGAATATAATAAGATATATGATAGGCAGAGATATTTAAAAAATAAAGATAAAATTTTAGAACAAAGAAAAAAATATTATAGAAAAAATAGAAATATAATGATAAAGAAACATAAAAAATACATGTATAATAGATTAAAGAAAGATATAAAATTTAAAATATTATCTTATTTGCGACGTAGATTAAACCTTGCTCTTAAAGGAAATCCTAAATCATCTACTACAATGAATTTAGTAGGTTGCTCTATTGAGCAGTTAAAAAAGTATTTAGCCTCTAAATTCATAAAAGGTATGTCTTTTAGTAACTATGGTAAGTGGCATATAGACCATATTAGACCCTGTGCTTCTTTTGATTTAAGTAAAGAGAGTGAGCAGAAAAAGTGCTTTCATTATACCAATCTTCAGCCCCTCTGGGCTAAAGATAATTTAAAAAAGAAAGACAAAATCATTTAAAAATGGATATATATACTTCTATTAGAGAACTAGCAAAATCAATTCATGCTCAGAATCTTTTTATTGCTGCAAAAGATATATCTAGCATAAAATTATTTAAGAATAATTTTAATTTTTCAAAAATACAAGAATTTTATTTAAATTGGTTATATAATTATGATGTTATTTTTAGAGATATTTTGATAGAAAAAATTAGTAAGCATGTTACAGATAATAATATATATACCGATGCTTATTTATTATGGAGAAAAGAAAATATTAATAAAAAGGATAAATCATCTAATAAAAGAAACGATGTTAGTTTAGTAGTTGGAAAAACTATTAATTTCCCTGCTAAAGAGGATAAATAATAATATAAAAATGGTCAAGCAAGAATATAAAAAATATCCTAGAAACTATCAAAGACAATATCGAAAACTTAATAAAAGTAAACGATATAGAAAGCAATATAGAAAAATACATAAAGAACAATTAAAAAAATATAGAAGGCAATATTATCAATTACATAAACAAGAGATTTCTGATAGAATGAAAAAATGGTATTTAGAAAATAAAGAGCGTATATTAATTAAAGATAAAAAATATTATCGAACTAATAAAAAGAATATTTTAATAAAATGCAAAATTTATCGTGATAAAGATAAAAATAAACGTCTGAAACAATTAGCTAATTATCGTAAAACTCATAAAAAACAAATAGTAGAATATAATGAAATATACAGAAAAAATCATAAAATAATAATTAATTTAAGAAGAAGATTGCATAAAGCATTAAAAGGAATTTGTAAATCTAAATCTACTATTAAATTACTTGGGTGCTCTATAGAGCAATTAAAAAAGTATTTATTCTCTAAGTTTACTCCAGGTATGTCTTTTAGTAACTATGGTAAGTGGCATATAGACCATATTAGACCTTGTGCTTCGTTTGATTTAAGTAAAGAGAGTGAGCAGAAAAAGTGCTTTCATTATACAAATCTTCAGCCCCTCTGGGCTAAAGATAATTTAAGAAAAAATAGATTTATGGAGGTATAATATGGCTTCTGGGGATTTTCTCGCTAGGATTAAGTTAGCACTTGAAGGTAAGAATAAAGTAATTTCTGGTTTGGCAGAAACTCAGCGTGCAACTCAGAAATTAGTTAAAACAAAAATAACTACTACTTATGATAAAGAAGGGCTGGTTACTGGTCAAAGAATAGCAGAAACTTTTAAAGATATTACTGACAAAGGTAAAGGAGCTACACACAAAATAGGTGATTTTGAAAAGGCTTTGAGAAGAGTTGTTTTAGTTGCTCCTGTATGGATGGCTTTTCGTGCAGTTATACAAGGAGTAATGGGTACTTTAAATGAAGGATTTAAAACTTGGGAAGAATTTGATAGACAGTTAATACAATCTAAGGCAGTTATTCATGATTTTTCTGGAACAACTGATGAAGCAATGATTGAATTAGAAAGTCGCATTCGAAGTTTTTCCAAAGAATCTGGTATTGCATTGTCGGATTTGGCTTCTTCTTTCTATAGATTTGGTACTGTTGGTATTGCATTTTCTGATGCTTTAGCGGGTGCTATTGCTTCTGCAAAATTAGCTAAAGCAACTTTAGGAGATGTTGATACTATTTCTCGTTCATTAGCTATGACTTATAGATTGTTAGGAGATACAATTGATTCGTCTTTATCTCCAATGGAGAAACAGGAATCTTTAGCAGGTAAGATACTTCATTTATGGAAAACAAACGCATTTGAATCCAATGAATTTGCAAGTTCATTAAATAATTTTATTTCTACTGCAAATATAGCTAATTTTACAGCAGACCAAACCGTAGCAACTTTAGCTGCTTTAGGAACTGCTGGTGTTCAAAGTTCTAGAGGTGGTACTTTATTAAAGACAGCTATTCAAAAATTAGTAGAAAATTTAGATGTATTAGCCCCTAAATTGGGTTTAGCAGTTAATCCAGAATTAGAAAATACTTTTAGTTTATTTATGAGAGTATTAGAAGCAATTAATCAATTAAGTCAAACAAAAGGAATTCCAGTAGAAGCATTAAAAAGTATACAAGAAATTTTTGGAGGAGTTCGTGGCGGTCAAGTAATTTCGGCATTAAATGCTTTATTACCCGAATTAAAAATAAATTTAGAAGATTTAGGAAAAGACCCACAAAAATTTATAAAAGGATTGAATGATAGAATGGCTGAAGTAGTTAATACTGTTAGTGGTCAGTTAGATATTTTTAGACAGTTAAAAGCACAATTGGGAGAAGCATTTGTTAAAGGTATAACAGGAGCTGATGATTTTAAAAATGCTTTATTAAAAATAAATCAAGCAATGGAAGGAATGATTTTAGTTTCTCAAAAGGTAGGTGGTGGATTTTTTGCAATAGCCCATCCATTACAAAATGCTAAATTAGAAGTTGAAAAAACTAATAGAGAATTAGATAATTTGTATAATAGAATAATTAAGGCAAAAAATGGTTCTTTAGAATTAAAAGATGTATTTGAATTGATTGCTGAATTAGAAAATCGTCAAAAAACTTCGTCAGCAGATTTTTCTGGAATTATTAGTCAATTAAAGGAAGTTGGTACTCAGACTGCATTAAATGCTAAAACACAATCAGAAGTAGGAAAGATTATTTCCGATTGGGCTGATAAGAACATTAATAAAAAAGAAGAAGAAAAGAATGCACTAATGCAATTATCAGTAGCTTTGCAGGATAAATTAGATTTAGCAGAAAAAGATTTAGAAATACAAGTATTACAAGCTAAAGGAGCAAATGATTTAGTTATTGCTCATCAAAAATTGGATAATATCGTAGAAAGTTTAGTTGGTAGATATAATAGTTTAAAAGATGCAAGTGGTAATTTAGTTAAAGGTATTTCAGAAAGTACAGTAAAATCTTTAGTTTTAGAAGGAAATTTTCATGGTATATTACGATTATTTAAAGAAATGACACTTACAGAAAAAGAATTAACCTCATTAGCCGACAGAAAAATAGAAATAGAAAAATCTATTACACAAGAATTAGGTAAACAAAAATCTAACATTGATAGTCAACTTATCAATTATGAAAAAGCTAATGAAATTGAAAGAGGAAGAATTAGAAGATTAATGGAATTACAAGCACTTACTCCAGAAGATTTGGCTCTTCAATTTAGACAAAATGCGTTTGATAAAAATATAATAGTACAATTTTGGTCGAGTTTTACAAATGAAGGAAGAGATGCTGTAAATAAAGTTATTAGAGAAGTAAATAATTTGCCCACTTTAAATGTTGAAGCAGCATTAGCAGCAAAACAAGGCAATGGTTTTTTAGGTGTTAGTGGAGGACAACCATCAAAACCTTTAAATCAAATTATCGGTGCACAAATTCAGAATATTACTGTTAATTTACCAGAGATGGATGCTGAAAAATTAGCAGACGAAGCTGGTAAAAAAATGGCAGAGAAATTAAAATCAGACGAAAATTTTCAAAAATTAGTAGCAAATAGTATTAGAAATAAATTATAAGGAGGTAAAATAGATGTCAACAGTACAAGTAAGAGTAAGATTTGTTTCTGGAGCTATTGATTATACTTTACCTCATGTTTATGCAGTTAGCGACCCTCAATCTGGTATGAAGGCAACAGTTATTCATGGAAATCGTAGTGATGGGGCTATTATAATTCCAGGTGGAAGAAAAAGTATAGAAATAAATGTCAAAGGTAGGTTATTTGATAATGATGGTTATAATGATATTACTACTTTAATGAGTACTATGAGAACTAATTTAACTACCGATGTTGGTACATTATATCTTCAACATTACTCTGGTACTTGGATTACGGATTGGAGCTTTCAAGTTCGTCGCATTGATGAAATTTCTTTTCCAGAATCACTTCGTATAACAGACCAGGAGTACGAGGTAAGATTTTTGGTATTGGTATATTGAGGATAAAAATGAATAAAAACCAATCTGGTAAAAATAATCCAAACTATAAACATGGCAATAATTGTCGAGGGAAAAGATGCGTCGATTGTGGTAAAGAAGGAATACATGTACAAGCCACAAGATGCGAAATTTGTGAAAATAAGCACCATGCTAAAATAATGATTGGTAATAAGATTAGAAAAGGAAAAAGATATAATATATATTATTGTAAAGAATGTAATAAAGAAATTTTACAAGAAACATATAAAAGAAGTAGATTGTGTATTAATTGTTATTGTTTATTTTTAAGAAAACATAAGTATTTACATCCTAGATTTGGTAAAATTTTAAAACCGAATTGGATTAAATATAATAACATTTGGATGAGGTCTAATTGGGAAGTTAAATATGCGAAGTATTTAAATAAAAATAATATTAAATGGTTATATGAATCAAAAACATTTGATTTGGGTAATACTACATACACTCCCGATTTCTATTTACCTAAGATAAATACTTATATAGAAATAAAAGGATACAAATCTGATATATTTAAACAAAAATTTATATTATTTAAAAAGAAATATAAAGATATTAAAATTATAATATTGGATAAAGAAAAATTACAAAAAATGGAGGTTATTTAATGGCTACTACAATGGATTTTTTTATTAATTATGTCGATGCTGATGTAAATTATGTAACTACACCAGCAGATTTTGCAGAAGTTGATTTAGTATCGGATTATTTAATATGGACAGCAGGAGATGCAATAGTAAAAGACCTTATGACGCACGAACCTACTGCTTCTGAATTAAATGCTGCTGCAACAGTAATTAGTGATTCTGCTGATACAACTGTAGCTTTATGTTTATGGATGGATTACTCCCATTCTATCGGAGGAAGTTACTATACTCATAAAGTAATGGGTATGTCTGAAAATAAACGTTATGTCTTTTTGTTTAAATTTGATGGTGCGACTGCAATGGAACCAAGATTAGAAGCATGGGATGATTCAGACCATGATTCTTCTGATAAGCATGTATTAGGAGCTTCTACTCCTGCTAATTCAATGGTGAAGGCAGTTTGTACAACTGATTCATTACCAGGTGCATCTTGGGTAGGTACTGCTATAGCCGGAGCTGCAAATTATGTCTTGTTAAATGCAGGAAATGGTGCTTTATCAGTTGCCAAAGATTTATATGCAAATATTAAAATAGTAGTTCCAATGGCTTATGCCACACCTGCTATAGAAACTTTTGTTTTAACTTGTCGTTATACATATTTTTAGAAAGGACTAAAATGAATAAACCATTATTCGAAATTATATTTGATGATGGAGAAATATTTAAAGGTGGAACTATGGAAAATACAAAATGGTTAGAGATTCCTGCAAATAAAAAAATTAAAGGTATTCTTTATCATTATGCTTTTGGTCGTACATTGGCATTAAAAGATTTTGATAAAGTATATCATTATATTGAAGTTTGCAAGGATTTAAATGGATTAAATGCAGGAAAAGTAAGAATGGATAAGTTAGTTTTGATTGTAAAAAAGAATAATATAAATACCATTTATGAAAATGGGATAAAAATTAAAGAATTATCCGATGAAGATGAATGGATTAAATCCCTTAATAGAATTGGATGGAGGGGATAAATGATTAGCAGGCATGAATTTATTGAAAAAACATTATATTTAATTAGAAAAGAATTATCGAATAAATTACCAAATGAAGATACTTTAGAAAATATGATAAATAAATCTAAAGAACTGATAAAAAATATTTATGAGAGGAGGTAAATAAATGGCTGCTACACATCATTGGTACGAAAGCAATGGAGCAGGTGAAGTTGAAGAAGCAGATATAAGTAATATTAATTTTGGGTCTGCTGATGTTCCAAATTTAAATACAACGACCTATCCAATTACTAGAGGTAATAATTCTTTTGAGAAATATATTCGTTGTTTTTTTAGTGGTACTTGGACAGAAATAAGTAATATGTTATTTTGGAAATCAGCAGGTGCTTATGTTGCAGGAGAATCTTTAAAAGCAGCAGCAAATGTTGTTTATGCTCAACCTTCTGAAACACCAAATGCTGATTCTGCTATTCCCACAACTGAAGGTACAGCTTTAGCAATTCAATCGGCAGAAGGAGCAGCAAAAATTGAATATGGAGCTTCTGGTGTTTCTGGTTATACTGGATATATTAGAATGCAAGTACCTACTACTGGTTTAACACCAGCAGGTGCAGTAAATCAAAAAACATTAATGTTTCAATATGATGAAGTGTAACTTATTATAAACAAAGGAGTTATAATGTCAAATCCAATTGACTTAAATGTAGGAGTAGGTAGCAATTCAATGATACCACTCTCTTTTA
>Ga0172381_10005741_pt1 | contig 12540 bp, 12 predicted proteins | sample Leawel6488metaG_FD_119754 | JGI IMG/M metagenome (GOLD analysis project Ga0172381, IMG submission 119754) | Leachate microbial communities from a municipal landfill in Southern Ontario, Canada - Leachate well 64-88 metaG | ecosystem: Engineered > Solid waste > Landfill > Unclassified | place...
CGCCACTCAAGCCGTGGCTTGGCTTGCATGTTGCTTGCGCTTTGCGTCAATCACTGCCTGGGCTTTTTTCATGACGCTCTTGTGCGTCACATTGGGCCGGGTGTCGGCCAGCGATTCCGCCGCCTTCTCGTTCATCCATTTTGTATGTGCTGACGCTTCGAAAGCGCTGCGCATGCGCTCGGCTGAGTCCGGTCGCACTCGCGTTGTCTTGAGCGCTGCTGCGTCAAAGTCGGCAGCGTTGACGTGGTACTGAGAAATGCCCACGCCCTTGAGGTAGCTCACGAGCGTTTCAAATTTGCGAAACGTCCGCACGACTCCGCGTCTGGCCGCTAACGCCCGTTCAGTCATGCCGTATTTGATGACAACGCCCCAACCGCCGGGGTGGCCGATAACGTCTGCACCTCGCACAGCGCCCGCTTCAACGAGGTGTTCAAGGGTCGTATGGTCAATAGTGTTGGCAGTAATTGACATGATTGCACCTTTTGTTTACTAAATAATGAATGTCATTGTAACCAACTAACGACAAAAATTCATCATCTATTTATTAATGGTGCTTCACCACTCAACATAACGCCCGACGCATCGCGCCTGCACTCAGAGGTGCCGTGCCGCGCACGGGGGCGGCACGCCCCGGCAAAGCCGTGTGTCTTATGGGTTGGGGCCGTAGCTTAACGCGTCCCGTGCAGGGAGGTGACACGGGAGGTGCAGGGCACCAGTTTGGATCGTAGGCGGCTGTTGGCCAGTGCCGGTGAACGCCTTGCAGATCGCGCTCACGCAAAACCGACTCCATCAGCGGCGGCTGCCCAGAGACTCGATCGACTTGCGCAGGCTGCTGCGCAAGCGGCTGATGGCTTGGCTGTGGAGTTGGCAAACGCGCGACTGGGTCACCTCCAGCACGGCGCCGATCTCGCGCAGGTTGAGCTCTTCTTCATAGTACAGGCTGAGCAGCAGACGCTCACGTTCCGACAAAAGTTCGATGGCTTCGATCAGCTGACGCCGAAAGTCGCCCTTGAGCAGTTGCGTCAGCGGTTCGGCGGCCAGGTTTTGGGCGCCCAGGTTTTGCCGGTCAAGAAAGCGGTCGTCCTGGTCGCCCTGATCAAAGTCGTCGTAATGGACCAACTGGCAACCGTGAATCTCCTGCAGCAGGTGCTGGTAGGCATCGAGTGACAGCTTGAGCTCGAGCGCGATTTCAGCTTCGGTGGGCGCCCGCCCCAGCTTTTGTTCCTGGGCTTGCACGGCCTTGTCAACGCTGCGCGCGGACTGCCGGATGCCGCGCGACACCCAGTCGTTGGCGCGCAGTTCGTCCAGCATGGCGCCCCGGATGCGTTGACTGGCGTAGGTTTCGAATTTGGCCCCGCGGTCGTCCTGGTAGCGGGTGCTGGCCTCCAGCAAACCCATCATGCCGACCTGGATCAGGTCATCGAGCTCGACGCTGGTCGGCAGCTTGGCCATCAGTTGCAAGGCCAGACGCCGCACCAGCGGCGCGTATTGCATGAGCAATTCGGAGGTGCCGGAGTTGTCGATCTTTCCCTGGGATGTGTACATTTTTGGGGTCCTCTTGTTGGTTCAGCGGTGGTGGTGGGCAAATCTGGTTTGCCGCATCAGAGCATCGCCGGCACCGGACGGGTGTTGCGGCTGCTGGACTGGATGGCCGGCGGGGTGGGCTGGCGCACCGCTTGCGGGCCGCACGGCCACTGCCATAAATCAGCGGCAATCTGGCGCAAGTCGATCGCGGCCGGGCTGGTCTGAAATGCGTCAACGACGGTCAGATTCAGTCGCTGCGCCTGGGCCAGTCGCGGGTCGTCCCGGACGCAGCCAGCGGGATGGAGCGCCAGCGCCAGATAGCGGCTGCCGGTGTCGGCCAGATTGGCCAGGATGCGTTGCGCTTCGCTCACCTTCGTGGCGCAGTTGACCAGCACGCGCAAGCGCTTGAGCGCATGGGCGTAGTGCAGCCGCTTGATGCAGGTGTAGGCCGCGGTGATCGACGCGGCGTTGGGCTGCAATACCACCAGCACGTGGTCCGCCTGGGCGGCCAGTGGCGACAGCGCGCCGTCCCGGTCGAGCACGGCATCGATCAACACCACGCGCCCTTCGCGCCGGGCCTGGCTTGACGGTGCCCCGCTGCGCTCGTCCAGCAGCAGCACCTCCTTGCCTTGCTGCGCCAGCGCGGCCGCCAGGTTCGCCGCGACGCTGCTCGCGCCCACCCCGGGCCCGCTGCCCACCACGGCTACCAGCCGCCCCGGGCTGCCAGCCATCAGGCGGCGCAGCCCGTCAGCCTGATCGGTCCCTGACTTGTTCACGGTAGTCGCCTCAGGCCTGGGCCGCAGCCCTGTCGGAGCGGGTCGCTGGCGCGGTGTCTTCGGTCGCCAGTGCATCCAGCAGCGCAAAGAGTTTTCCCAGGCCTTCAAAGAGCGCACGGCCCGGCACCGGCCGGTCGGGCCGGACCGATCGTCCGGCCAGTTGCGCCAGCGCCTTGCGTGCCGTGTCGGCCCAGGCGTCCTGCGCACGCAGCAGGCGAGACACGGTGGTGGCGGTTTGTCCGGCCACCAGCAAACGCTTGCGCGCGGCCGTCTCGCCTGCCAGGCCCGCGTCCCCGAGCTGCAAAATGCCCTGCCTGAGCAGTTTGAAATAGGGTTCGGCAGCGCTGCGCCAGGCCGGCCACTGCGCCATCTCTTCGGTGCTTGCCTCGACGCTGGCACTGGTCAGCAGGTAGCTGTGTGCCAGCAGTTTGCCGCTTTGCGCGTCGACCATGCGGCGCACCACACAGCGCAGCACAGTCGCTGGCACGGCCGTGTTGGCGTGCGGCCCGCAGCGCAGGCTGACGCGTGCTTGCGCCACCGATGACAGGGCCGCTTTGCCCCGATGGGTGACGGCTTGCGCTGCGCCGAAGGCCAGCCCCGCCGCCAGTTTTCCCAGTGTTCCCGGCGCGCCGCTGGCAGCATCGACGATGCGAAGGGAGGCGCTGCCACAGGCTGCCCAGCGCAAGCCGCTGGCCTGCCACGCATCAAGTTGTTCGGCTGCCGGGATGCGCGCGAGCACATGGACAAGCGGTTTGCCCAGGGGCAGTCGCTGCACCCAATGCGCTTGCGGTAGGCCGCTCTGCGCCGGCGCCGGCAGTATCTGGTGCGGTGCGGCAAAGGGCAGGCCGCTGCGGTCCGATAGCAGCAGGCTGCTGGCGAGCACCCGGGTATCGGCAAGATCCGTGGCGCCCAGGCTGATTTCGCCGCTGGCGGCCAGCAGGTAGTCGCGGCAATGGCTGGCGGTATCGGCCTGTGCCTGTGCCAGCAGTGTTTGCGCGATCGTTTTTCCGGTCGCCTGGTCGTCGCCGAACTGGCGCCAGAGGGCACGGGTTTCTTCAAAGCCGATCTGGCCCGCGGCCAGGGCGCTCGCATTGGCAGCCAATGCCTGCGCATTGTGTGTCAGCGCCCGGATCAGTTGCTGGCATTGCAGGCGCAAACGGTCGCTGACCGCCTCGGCCGCCACCACTTGCGCCGCATTGCCAGGGGCTGTCGCGGCCTCGGCAAGGTCGGCCTCGCCGGGAATGAACAAGGCGCTGCGGCTTTTCGCCTGGAACACGCCGTCAATCAGGGCGCGGCGGTCGACCAGCATCAGGTGCTCCGGCACCTTCTGGCCGCTGGAAACGTAGTGCACCGGCAATTGGTGGCGAATGGCCATGTCGATGAGCGCGCCGGGATGGGTCGCCTCGTCAACTTTGGTGAAGATGCAGCCTGCCAGATCGGCCCCGGTCGTCTCATGCTCGCCGTGGCGGTAGGCCTGGACCACTTCGTTGAGCGTATCGCCATGGCTGGTCGCGTTGAGCAGCAGCAGGCGCTTGACCGGACGGCTGGCACCGCACAGCATGGCGATCTGCCCGGAGACGGCGCGGTCGCGCTGGCTCAGGCCCACCGTGTCGATCAGCACCATGTGCTTGTCGCGCAGGTCCGCCAGCACCCGGTCCAGGCCGGCGGCATCCTGCACGGCATGCACCGGTACGCCCAGAATCTGGCCGTAGATGCGCAATTGCTCATAGGCCCCGATCCGGTAGCTGTCGGTGGTGACCAGCGCCAGTTTTTCGGTGCCGAAGCGCATCACGCAGCGCGCCGCCAGCTTGGCGGTGGTGGTGGTCTTGCCGACCCCGGTCGGGCCGACCAGGGCATAGACGCCGCCTTCGGCCATCAGCGCGGCCTCGTCCTCAAGCAGGGGCACGCGCCGGGACAGCGCCAGCTTGACAAAGTCCATGCCGCTGGCATGGTTCTGGCCGGTTGGCAGGTGTTCCAGAATGTCCCTGGCCAGGCGCGCGCTGAAGCCGGCACCGAGCAGGGTGCGCAACAGGTGGCCGCGCACCGGGTCGCGCCTTTGCCGGTCGCTCCAGGCCTGGGTAGCCAACTGTTCTTCGGCCATGCCACGCATCGAATGGGTTTCCTGCAGCCCGCTGGCGCCCTCGTTGGCCAGCGCCAACAAGGGTTTGGCTGCGGCTGGCAGCCTGGCCGGCGCGTCCAGCGTGGCCACGATTTCCACGCCGTCGGCGGTCACGCGGTTCGACAGCACAATGGCATCCGGCCCCAGTTTTTCGCGTAACAGGCGCAGCGCCTCGCGGCTGGAGGGGGCCACAACCTTGCAGGTTTCGGCACTGGTTTGCGTTGGGTGATTCAAGCTTTTCCTCCAATGATGGCTGTCACTTTGATGGTGCGGGCGTCAGGTATTTCGGCCTGGGACAGCACCTTGAGCTGGGGCAGGCTGCGCCGCAAAAAGCGCGCCAGCAGGACCCGCAGCGGATGCTGCACCACCAGCACCGGCGTCAGGCCAATGGCGGTCTGACGCGCCATGGCGGTCCGGGTTTCGCGCAGCAGGTTGTCGGCCAGGCCTGGTTCGAGCCCCTTGCTGTTGGTCAGGGCCTGCAGCAGCACCCGGTCCAGCGATGCGTCCAGGCCAATGACCTGGAGCGTCTCGTTGCCCGGGAATAGTTGCTGGGTGATGGCACGCCCCAGCGCCAGCCGGATCAGCGAGGTCAGCTCGGTGGTATCGGTCACCGTGGGCGCATGCTCGGCCAGCACATCAAGAATGGTGCGCATGTCACGGATCGGCACGCTTTCTTCGAGCAGGCTTTGTAGCACTTTTTGCAGGGTCGTGAGCGATACGGTCTTGGGCACGAGATCCCCCACCAGGGCGGGCGACTCCTTGGTGATGCGGTCGAGCAACTGTTGCACCTCCTGGCGTCCGAGCAATTCGGCCGCATGCTCGTGGATGAGGTGATTCAGGTGGGTCGCGACCACGGTGCTCGCATCGACCACCGTGTAGCCATAAATCTGCGCCTGCTCGCGCAGGCTGGCGTCGATCCAGATGGCCGGCAAACCGAAGGCCGGATCCTGGGTCTGGGTGCCGGGTAGCGTCGCGCTGACCTGTCCCGGGTTGATGGCCATCCATTGACCGGGTGTGGCTTCTCCCTGCCCAATCTGGACGCCTTTGAGTTTGATCACGTAGGCGTTTGGCCTGATTTCGAGGTTGTCGCGGATATGCACCACCGGCACCAGAAAACCGATGTCCTGCGCGAACTTTTTGCGAATGCTTTTGATGCGGCCGAGCAGCTCACCGTTTTGTGCCCGGTCCACCAGGGAGATCAGCCGGTAGCCGACTTCAAGACCGAGCGCATCGACCAACGCCACATCGTCCCAGGTGGCCTCCTGCGATTCCGCCGCAACCGGCGTCGGCGGTGGCGCCGACGCGATGCTTGCCCGGCTCACCGCCCCCGCCATCACGCGCTGCCCGAGCCAGATCAGCCCGCCTGCAATGATCAGGAAGGCCATATTGGGCATGCCCGGAATCAAACCCATCATGCCGATCACGCCTGCGGTCAGAAACAGCACCTGCGGATTGGCAAACAACTGTCCGGTGAGCTGTCGGCCCACGTCCTCGTCGGTGGTGACGCGCGACACGATGACGCCCGCTGCGGTTGAGATCACCAGCGCCGGGATTTGCGCGACCAGGCCGTCGCCGATGGCCAGCAGCGTGTAGGTGGTGCCTGCGTCCGGGAAGCTCATGCCGTGTTGGGCGACACCGACGATCAGGCCGCCAATGATGTTGATCACCAAAATGAGCAGACCCGCGATGGCGTCGCCGCGCACGAACTTGCTGGCGCCGTCCATTGAGCCGTAGAAGTCTGCCTCCTGCGCCACTTCAGCTCGGCGTTTGCGCGCCACGTCTTCACCGATCAGGCCGGCATTGAGGTCGGCGTCGATCGCCATCTGCTTGCCCGGCATCGCATCCAGCGTGAAACGTGCACCGACTTCGGCAATTCGGCCCGCGCCCTTGGTGATGACCATGAAGTTGATGACCACCAGGATCACGAAGACCATGATGCCCACCGCAAAGTTGCCGCCGACCAGAAAATGGCCGAAAGCCTCAATGACCTTGCCGGCGGCATCCGGTCCGGTGTGGCCCTCCATCAGCACGACGCGGGTGGAGGCGACATTGAGCGACAGGCGCAGCAGCGTGGTAAACAGTAGCACCACCGGGAAGGCGGCAAAATCGAGCGCCTTCATGGTGTACATGCTGACCAGCAGCACCATGATCGACAGCGCGATGTTGAAGGTGAACAGCAGGTCCAGCAAAAACGGCGGCAGGGGCAGCACCATCATGCTGAGAATCAGGATGATCAGAACGGGGCCGACCAGGCCCTTGCTCTGATGGCCGTTCAGCATCAGCCGGGGCAGGCGCAGCCATGAATTCAACCGTGTCATGCCGGTGTTCCGGGTAGATCGAGCGTCGCGGGCACCGGCAAGTCCTGGGGCGCGCGTGGCAGCGTGCCGCCTTCGCTGCGCCAGCGGTGCAGTTGATAAGCCCAAGCCAGCACTTCAGCCACGGCCGCATACAAGGCCGCAGGCACTTCGTCGCCCAGGCGGGTGTGGCGGTACAGTGCCCGCGTAAGCGGTGGGGCTTCGAGCACAGGAATTTTGTTTTCTTCGGCCATGGCGCGAATGCGCAAGGCCACCAGATCAGTGCCCTTGGCGATCACGCGGGGTGCGCGCATTTCCTTGTCAAGGTACTTGAGGGCAACGGCAAAATGGGTGGGGTTGGTGACAATGATGTCGGCCTTGGGCACTTCGGCCATCATGCGGCGTTTTGCCATCTGTTGTTGCTGTCGGCGAATCTGGGCCTTGACCAGCGGATCGCCGTCGCTTTCTTTTTGTTCCTGTCGCAAATCCTCGCGCGACATGCGCAGCTTGTGGGCATGACGCCACAGCTGGTAGGGCACGTCGATGGCCACCAGCAGCAGCAGCGCCCCGACGATCAGCGCGCAACTGGCGGCCACCAGGCGCAGCGTATGTGGCAGCGCAACGTGGACCGGCTCGCTCATCAAGCCCATGATCGGGGCGATCTTGCTCGCGATGACCCACCAGGCAATGCCGCCGACGAGCAGGGACTTGACGATGGTCTTGACCAGTTCGGCCAGGGATTCGGTCGAAAACATGCGGCCGATCCCCTTCGCCGGATTCAGTTTTGAAAAATTGGGGACCAGTGATTTGGTCGAGAGCAGCCAGCCGCCAAGCATCATGGGTGCAATCAGCGCGGCCAGCATCATCATGGCGAGCAGCGGCATCAGCGCCTGTAGCGCGTGCCTGGCGGCGCTGCCGGCCTGAACCATCATGTGCGAGGTGTCAAAGGCCGTGGCCCGCTCGAATTGCATGCCGTGGCGCAAGGTATCGCCCAGGCGGCCGCCGATCATCTCGCCGATGGTCCACAGGCCGCTGATGGCCGTCACCAGCATGACAAAGGTGACCAACTCGCGGGACCGTGCGACCTGACCTTCCTCGCGCGCCTTTTCCAGACGCCCGGGTGAGGCCGGTTCTGTTTTTTCGAGATCACTTTCTTCCGCCATCACTACTCCGAAGCGCCAGGCGCAAAGCGCCTCATGCCGCAGATTATTGAGGCAGTGGCCTTGAGTCGATCAGCCAAACAGGCCGGGAATAGGCCTGCTTTTTGGGCAATCAGGCCTCCCGCTGGTTAAAACCCGAGGCTGGCCAGCAGATCGTCAACCTGACCCTGGTCATCGATGGCATCCGGGTTGCCCAGCTTGGTTTGCGGTCCATTGAGCAGGCTGCTGCTCACGTCCTGTCGTTTCTCAATGGGCGCGTTGTCAACCAGAAGCTGCAGCAACTGCGTCTCCATCTCCCTGATCACATCCATCAACTTTTTGATGACCTGGCCGGTCAGGTCCTGGAAGTCCTGCGCCATCATGATTTCCATCAACTGGGCATGGGTCGCCTTGACCTGCTGCGGCACCTCGGACAAATAGCTGCGGGTGTCGAGCACCAGTTCACGTGCATCGTCCAGCACCAGTGGACTGGCAAACCACACATCCCAGCGCTGGGACAAGCCCTTGGCTTGTTTGGACAGGTCTTCCTGGATGGGCTGGGCGACGTCGATCGCGTTCAGCGCCCTTTCGGCCGCACGTTCGGTCATTTGGGCCACATAGCCCAGACGGTCGCGCGCATCGGGGATGGCCTCGGCCGCCCGCGCAATCCCCTTGTCCAGTCCCAATTCACGCATGCCTTCGCGCATCTGGCGCGTCAACTGACCGATGCGATGAATCAGTTGCTCGGCCGAATCGCCAACAGCCTCGTCATGTGGTGCCACCTGCGCCATGTCAAGCCCCCTCCCGTTCAATCTTCTCGAAGATCTTGGTGATTTTTTCTTCCAGCGTGATGCTCGTAAATGGCTTGACGACATAGCCGTTGGCACCGGCCTGGGCGGCGGCAATGATGTTTTCCTTCCTTGCTTCCGCGGTCACCATCAGGAACGGCAGTTTGGCGAGTGCCGGGTCGGCACGGATGGCCTGCAGCATGGCCAGCCCGTCCATGTTGGGCATATTCCAGTCGGACACCACAAAGCCATAGTTGCCGTTTTTGATCTTTTCCAGACCGACCGCGCCGTCCTCGGCCTCGTCGACATTGACGAACTCCAGTTCTTTGAGCAGATTGCGAATAATCCGGCGCATGGTCGGGAAGTCGTCCACGACCAGAATTTTGATGCTTTTATCAACCACATTGACTCCAAAAATTGACTAACAACTCAGCCATCCCAGCCATCTGCCAGTACAACGGTTGCACCAGCCAAAAGCTTTAATAATTTCTCTTTTCTAGCAGCTAGACCCGGTTGCTCCGCTCACCCAGCGACCTCAGGTGCGCTATCACGCGCTGACTCATTTCGTGGATCGGAGCGACTTCAACGGCGGCACCGTTTTCAATGGCTTCACGTGGCATGCCGAACACCACGCAACTGGCCTCGTCCTGTGCCAGCGTATGGGCGCCCGCCTGCCGCATGCGCAGCAGGCCGTCGGCACCATCGCGCCCCATGCCGGTCAGAATCATGCCGATGGCATTTTTTCCGGCATGTTTGGCCGCAGAATCAAACAGCACGTCGATCGATGGACGATGCCGGTTCACTGGCGGTGCCTGGTCCACATGGGCAACGTAATTGGCGCCGCTACGTACCAACGACAGATGAAAACCACCGGGCGCAATGTAGGCATGACCCGGCAAGATCCGTTCACCATGGACGGCTTCCGTCACGGCGATCCGGCATAAGCCGTTCAGGCGCTGAGCAAACGAATAGGTAAAGCCCGCCGGCATGTGCTGCGCGATCATGATGCCCGGACTGTCCGGCGGCAGGGGCTGCAATACCTCACGAATGGCCTCGGTGCCACCGGTGGAGGCACCCATGATGATGAGTTTTTCGGTGCTCATCAGGGGGCTGCGCAGCAGGGGCGCTTCGGCCACCGTTGACGCGTTGCCTGGCGTCGCGGCACGCCTGGCCGGCAACAGCCTGGCGGCGGCGGCAATGCGTATCTTGCCGGCAATCAGGTCGGTATAGGCCAGCAAGCCATCACGGATGCCAAGGCGCGGCTTGGTGACAAAGTCGATCGCCCCAAGCTCCAGGGCGCGCAGTGCCGCTTCCGATCCGCGCTCGGTCAGAGACGACACCATCACCACAGGCATGGGTCGCAGGCGCATCAGTTTTTCGAGAAATTCCAGTCCGTCCATGCGTGGCATTTCGACGTCCAGCGTCATCACGTCGGGGTGGTGCTGCTTGACCAGGTCGCGCGCGATCAAGGGATCGGAGGCGGTCGCCACCACAATCATGTCGGGCTGGCTATTGATGATCTCGGTCATCAGGCTGCGTATCAGAGCCGAGTCGTCGACACACAGGACCTTGATTTTTTTTGCACTCATGATATCCGGGTACTCCTGTTCATCTCATTGCGGGAAACGCTGGTCTCAATCCGCGTCAACTTGTGGCCGTTTGCCTGTTTTAACAGTGCCTGCACCAGCGCCTCTTCGTCATGCTGCACCTGCACCGCATCGTCCTGTCGGCGAAGCTTGCGCATGGCGACTCTGCCGCTCGCCGGGAAATAATTGATGCGTCGGGGCAGGCTCCCGCGCAGATCTTGGGCCACTATCCGGACCTGTTCGGTTTGCAGATAACGCAATACGAAATCGGCATTGCGGTCGCCGATATTGAGCATGGTCATATTGGCCAGCACCGCGCCACCGCCAAACACCTTGGCCTCCAGCCGTTCCCGCCGGGCACCGGCTTTGAGTAACTCATTGAGCAGCATTTCCATGGCATAAACGCCATAGCGCATGGCTGCGACAGCGTCACGCGATGCTGGATTCGCGTCCTCGGGCAGCATGAAGTGGTTCATGCCGCCAATTCCCGTCGTGCTGTCACGCACGCAAGCCGACACGCACGATCCCAATACCGTCGTCAACACCATGTCCCTGGCGGTGACGTAGTACTCGCCAGGCAGCAGCTTCACCGCCGGAAGGGCAAACTCGCGATCAAAAAAATGCCGCGTGGCGATCGGCTCCATGTCCGCCGATGTCATGCGGCGTCTTTCGGCCGGTTGGACGCCAGTTCATAAATCGTCTGGCCGCGCAGCCGGAAGGTCTGATTGGCAAAAGAGAAATTTTCAGAGTGTCCGGCAAACAGCAAACCCTGCGGCTTCAACAGTGGCGCAAAGCGTTGAAGGATTTTTCCTTGTGTGGGCTTGTCGAAATAAATCATCACATTGCGGCAGAAAATGGCGTCGAACGGTTCCTGCAACGGCCATTTCGGGTCGAGCAGATTGAGCCGCTTGAATTTGACCATCGCCGCCACTTCGGGCCGCACCATCACGTTGCCTGAATGTGCGCCAGAGCCTTTCAGGAAAAAGCGCTTGAGGCGGGCGGGCGACAGTTTGCTGACCTGCTCCATGGTAAAAACGCCCGCTGCGCCCTTGGCCAGCACCTGCGTGTCGATGTCGGTGGCGATCACGCTGGCGGTGCTGGCGCGGCTGCCCAGCGCTTCCATGAGCGTGATCGCAATCGAGTACGGCTCTTCTCCGGTGGAGGCCGCCGAGCACCAGACGCTGACGGGTTGGGTGCAGCCGAGGGCATGTTCCGCCAGTACCGGGAAATGGTGCGCCTCGCGAAAGAACGCCGTCAGATTGGTGGTTAACGCATTGGTGAACAACTGCCACTCGCCGCTGTTCGGGTTGGTTTCCAGCAGGGTGAGATAAGTGGAGAAGTCCTTCAGTTTGAGTTCCCGCAAACGTCGTGACAGCCTGCTGTAGACCATTTGCCTTTTTTGTGTCCCCAGCGCAATGCCCGCACGTTGATGGATCAGGGTGCGTATTTTCGAAAAATCATGGTCAGTAAGCAGAAAATCAGGTCTGACAGACGAAGCTGCAGCGATATTCGGGTTCGTATTCATACGCTTTCATGTCGTCACACAAATAATTTGCACCATGTGCATCAAGCCAAGGATACAGGGCCCAATATACCCAAGCCTGGTAGTCTTCCATGCCAAGAAGACCGCTCTAAAAAGCCTTTACATTTTGGTATGCTTGATCTGCTAAGGGCTCGTAAAGTAATAAGTTGTGTATTTTGACGGCCGGATTTGTCAGAAGTGGCCCAGCAGCACAAATTCGGTCAACCGGACTTTCGGGGGAAGCGATGCAGTCAAAGCGCGCCTTCGAGCTTGAGCAGTGCGGCCTTGCGATCCAGCCCGCCCGCATAGCCGGTCAAGGCACCGTCGACCCCCAGCACGCGGTGACAGGGCACGACGATGCTCAAGGGGTTGCGCGCCACCGCGCCGCTGAGGGCGCGCACCGCCGTGGGGCGGCCCATTTGCGCGCTCAAGGCACCGTAGCTGCAGGTTTGTCCGAACGCGAGGCTTTGCAGCGCCCGCCAAACGGTTTGCTGAAACGGTGTGCCGGCGCTCAGGTCCAGCGGCAGCTCAAACGGGCGGCGTTGTCCGGCAAAGTACTGCGTCAACTGCGCCGTGGCTTGCTGCAGCAGCGGGTGGTCTGCCACCGTGGGCCACGCGCTGGCGTCAGCTTGGTGGCGCTGGCCCTCAAACCAGACGCCGCACACGCCTTGCGGGCTGGCTGCCACGCGCATGGGTCCCAGTGGGCTGTCAAACGTGGCGGTCACGATGTCGATGGGTTTTTTCATGGTTTTTAAACGGGTTCAGACCTTCGCATGATAAGGGCTCGCAAAG
>Ga0172381_10005742_pt1 | contig 12539 bp, 8 predicted proteins | sample Leawel6488metaG_FD_119754 | JGI IMG/M metagenome (GOLD analysis project Ga0172381, IMG submission 119754) | Leachate microbial communities from a municipal landfill in Southern Ontario, Canada - Leachate well 64-88 metaG | ecosystem: Engineered > Solid waste > Landfill > Unclassified | place...
ATATTTTCTTCAATTAAGGCTACCTCCTATTAATTCGAAACAATAGGCTAACACTTAGAGAATCCGCAGGCGTAACACTTCATGCATCCTTCTTCATGGCGGAGAGCTCCTCCGCAATCCGGGCAGACTCCCACAATATCGCCCCGATTATTGCTCATCTCAGTTACAACAGGCTCGTCATCAGAGGAATGTTTCATCGCTAAAGAGGCGACCTCTAAGGATGATTTAACCGCCTGGGTATTAACCAGCCTTCTTTCGATCACGCGGGCGATAGCATCAGCGCAAGAGAATATACGCTGCCCCTTTTCCCAAGAAGGAGAAGGACAACGGATATTGCGCAACTGCTCAATAATAGATTTGACCTCTACCCCTGCGCGAAATCCCAAAGAAACCAGCCTGCCTATAGCCTCAAGCTGAGAGGCAGCGCATCCTCCGGCCTTACCCATCTGGGTGAATAATTCAAAGGGCTCGCCTTCTTCATCAAGGTTTATAGTTACATAAAGGTTGCCGCAACCGGTGGCCACCTTTGTAGTCGTGCCGATTATGACTTCCGGGCGGGGACGAGGGGCTATCTCTTTCTTGGCATCTAAATGCAGGGCTACTGCCTTACTCTCTTTTGCCTCGTTAGAACTGCCGATATTCAAAACCTGCTCTTCCCTGCTCTTATCACGATAGACGGTTATACCCTTACACCCTAATTCATATGCCAACAGATAGGCTTTCCTGACCTCCTCTGCGCTGGCATCGTGAGGAAAATTAATCGTCTTGGATGTAGCATTATGAACATACCTCTGGAATGCCGCCTGCATACGCACATGCCATTCCGGGGTTATATCATGGGCGGTAACAAATACCCTTTTTACATCTTCGGGTATGCCTTCAATGTGGGCTAGCGAACCGCTTTCGGCGATTTTCTCCATTAATTCACGGCTGTAGAACCCGCGGTCTCTGGCTACTTCCTCAAACAAAGGATCTACCTCAACTAATTTGTCATTATCCATTACATTACGGTAATAGGATATGGCAAAGAGGGGTTCAATTCCGGATGAGCATGGCCCGGCAATAATACTGATAGTGCCGGTTGGCGCAATTGTAGTAAGTGTTCCGTTACGCATCTTAAGCGAGCCATCCTTTTTGTCATATATGCTTCCCTTAAATGCCGGAAAAGTCCCCTTTGATTTACCCAGCTCCAAAGACTTTTTGGTAGCTTCGTTTAAAATAAAAGACATGATCTTCTCAGCTAAAGCTACTGCTTCGTCGCTATTATAAGGTATATTAAGCCTGATAAGCAGAGAGGCCCAACCCATAACACCTAAACCTATTTTACGCGTAGCCTTAGTCGCCTTCTCAATCTGAGGAAGAGGAAATTTATTCTCATCAATTAAGTTATCCAGAAAATGTACGGCTGAATGCGTGACCTCTTTAAGCCTATCCCAGTTAATCTCATAACGCCCTGATGTTTTCTTACAGATTACCGCTAAATTTATTGAGCCTAAATCGCAGCTTTCATAAGGCAAAAGTACCTGTTCGCCGCAGGGGTTAGTCGACTCATACTTGCCTAATCTCGGGGTAGGGTTGTATTCATTCATCCGGTCGATAAAAATAATCCCCGGTTCTCCGTTTTTATGCGCCTGCTTTACTATTAACTCAAACACCTCCCTGGAATTAATCTTTTGCACAGGTTTATGCGTATGCGGGTCAATTAAATCGTAGTCTTCGCCCTTATCCAACTTCTTCATAAATTCATCGGTAATGGCAATAGATATATTAAAATAAGTTATCTGTTTATTATTATCCTTGCAGGTAAAAAACTCCATGATATCCGGATGATCAACCCTTAATATCCCCATGTTAGCCCCGCGCCTGGTCCCTCCCTGTTTTACGGCCTCGGTAGCCGCATCATAAACACGCATGAAAGATATGGGGCCCGAAGCAATGCCTCCGGTAGTCTTTACCACTGCGTTTTTGGGGCGCAACCTCGAAAAAGAAAATCCAGTCCCTCCCCCACTTTTGTGTATCATAGCGGTTGCCTTAAGGCTCTCAAATATAGAATCCATGGAGTCCTCTATCGGCAGGACAAAACAGGCAGATAACTGGCCTAAGTCTTTACCCGCATTCATCAGGCAAGGCGAATTAGGGAGAAACTCCAAAGAAGACATTACATTGTAGAAATCCTCCTCTAACTTTTTAATCTCCTTTGCATCCTTGCCGTATAACCTCTCGGCTGCAGCGATTGCTGATGCCACCCTTTTAAACATCTCCTCAGGCGTCTCTACAACCTTGCCCTGCTCATTCTTTTTTAAGTACCTTCTCTCCAAAACCTTTAACGCATTGTCAGACAATTCTAATTTCATAATGCTCTCCCCGAATAATTAAAAGATTGTTTAATTTTGACAAACAATAATAACATATCCCATAATTACTTGTCAACAGAAAATTACAATATATTGTGTTTTATAAACATGCGGCATACAACTGATTGTGTAAAGACGTGCCTAAAGATTTCGGCAGGATTCCCGTATAATTAGTTCCGTCGGAAGAATAATCTTTCTTGGCTGCGCCCCTTTTTTCAGGGTCATTAGCCGGTTTAATTCTTTTACCCCTTCTTCGGCCATTTTAATCAAAGGCTGCCTTACCGTAGTAAGAGCTACCGGGCCGTAAAGCCCCGAAGGATTATCATCAAAACCAACTATAGATAAATCCGTGGGGATATTTTTACCCATTTCGCGTGCTAAGGTCATAACCTCAAGGGCCATGGAGTCCGAGGCTACGAATACCGCAGTAGGGGCATCGGCCATCTTAAGTAAGGTCTCCGCCGCAGACCTTGCCTGTCCGCGCGAATAATCCGTCTTTAATATATACTCCTCTTTTACGGGAATATTATTCTTCTTCAAGGCCTGTATATAACCTTCAAGCCTGAGTGCCGCTGCCTGGGTGGCCACATCGCCGCTGATATGGGCAATCTTTTTGTGGCCCGAGCTTATTAAATAATTAACCGCATTCTCAGCCCCGCCGGCATTGTCGATAGCGATACAGCTGACCGGCAAATCTTTAACATAATTATTGATTATAACCGTAGGGATACCGGAATTTAAAGCCTCTTCAACCTGGTAACGGGTGCCGATAATATCGGAGAACATAACCCCGCCTAAGCCTCTCAGGTTTAAAGGATTGCGGGTATGGCTATCGGTTAGATGAAGAAGCAGATCAAGCTTAAATACCTCACAAAGGTTTCCTGTGGCGCGAATTAATTCTAAGGCATAGAAAGAATAGAAGACGCCTTCATAGCGCGGGATAATTAAAGCTACTACATTGCTCTTGCCCGTAGCTAATCTCTGGGCAAATACCGAAGGCTGAAACTTAAGCTCCTTTATGGCATTAGCCACCTTAACCCGGTTCTTTTCCTTTACCGTGCCCTTCTTATTGATTACGCGCGAGACAGTAGTAATGGATACCTCGGCCATCTTGGCAACATCTTCAATGGAAATAATCCCGGAGGGAGCTTTTTTAGTTCGTGTCATTTATATATGAATACTATTTTATCTTACAGTATCACCGATTTTAATTACTACGCCCTGCTTCTTAATATCGCATGCAGAAATATTCCGCCTTACCTGTATGACCTCAACATTGGCGATAGGTTTGTCCTTGCGGTAAATTCTCAAGGCATCTCCCACCTTAACCCCCGCCTCTTCGCCCAAATCAATAATTACAAAATTATTTTCTTTGTTCACCGCCATAACCCTACCCATTAAGGTAGACCCGGTCTCTTCCTGGCCCGGCGCAGCTGAATCTTTAGGCTTAACCACTATGGCCGGCAGCTCAACGGAATCCCTTGATTCCTCCCTGGCAGCCGAGGCCCTAACGCTTCCTATTCCGTCTTTAAGGGTATTGATTTGAGTTAACCTGTCAGAAAGCATAGCCTCCATCTCAGAAACCCTGCGCGCCAAAGTGCTCTTTTCACTATCCATCTCCTGCAGCTTGCGCTCTAAATCTGTCTTTCGCGTATTCAAACTGGCTAACTGACGGCTTAAAACCGCATTTTCATTACGGATGATCTTATAGCTATCCTGAATCTGCGTTTTGTCATTCTTCTCCCTTACCAGCTCTTGAGCCAGGCTATCCAACAATTTTTTATTGTAATCCAGCTGCCGGCTTAAATCATCCCTCTCCCGCGCTAAGGCATTAAGCTCAAGCTCAAAGTTTCCTTTCTCGCGCTGTAATTGCTCATTATCAATCTGCAAATTTCTCAATTCGCTGCGAACATTGCCCAACTGAAGCTCAAGATCAGTCTTAGCCTTCAGGATACCCGCCCAATAAGCATCATTAGCCTGAGGAGCAAGGCTTTGCTGCGGCTCCCGGATAACAACCTGCGGCTGCTGCGCCCGGGCTTTCAACTTTTCTACTAATTCTTCCCTGGCTTTATTTGCTATCTCATACTTTTTATCTAGCTCTGCCTTTTCCTGATAAGCCTTCTCCAAATCACTGCTTAAGGAGCTTATCTTTGATTCATAACTACGCAAACTTCCAGTGAGCTTATCTATCTTAGCAGTTAAACTTATATTCTCGGACTTAAGTTCATCCTTCTCGCGCATTAACTGCTGTTTAATCCCTAAAGACTGTATAACAAGAAAGGCGCATACCACCGTAACCCCTATGAGGCCGACTATAATGAATTTTGCCTTCTGTTCCATTTACCCTCCTTATAATTTATAACTGGGCAAAAACCTTCTGCATAACAAGACTAGCTGCGCCCAAAGCAACCGAATTCTCTCTTAATTGAGAATAAGCGATGCTTAACCCATCAGTTGATTCTCTAAATGCCCAATCTTTAATCGCGGCGCTTACCTGCTTTAAGAAATCATCTCCGGCCTCTTCCAGGCCTCCGCCAATAACTACCATCTCAGGATTAAGTAAATTAACTAAAGAGGCTATTTTAATACCCAGCCTTTTTGCCGCTTTACCAAGGACTACCTCTGCCACCTTATCCTTAGAACGGACAAGATTAAAGAAAGACTTTAAATCTAGATTATCTATATTCCTATTCTCCGTAACGTACATCTCTTCCGCTTCTTCAACTATATTAAGGTCCATCTCCCAACGCTTGAGAAAACAACTCTTTCCCAGTTCACAGCTAAAGGCATCCTGCTCTTTATAATTATATACTGAGAGCTCTCCAGCGTATCCCCTGGATCCGCGGTAAATTTCCCCATTAATCATTATCCCGCAGCCAACCCCTGAAAACATATAAATGATATTCTTAAAACCTTGGGCTAATCCCAGCCAATGCTCGCCAAAACATGCACTCGTAGCATCATTCTCTATAAGACAGGGCAGATCAAACTCTCTCTCCATTAAACACCTAAGAGGAACATCTGCAGAGGCATAAGTATAATAATGATCCATTTTCTGGGGCCAATGTATTGAACCGGTTTCTTTATTAATCAAGCCCGCCACCCCCACACCGATGCCTTTAATATTCGCAGCATAACCTTTTGAACGCCTTAGGATTTCGCGGATAATATCCAAAACGCACTCGGATATTTCTTTCACTGAGAAACCTGGCCGGGCTACTTGCGTCTTGGTGATTATATTGCCCTTAAAGTCTACCAATAATCCCACCATGTTGGTAAGGTTCAAACCAACGCCGATTACAAATCCTGCTGACGGGTTTAAATCCAAAAGGACCGGACGCCTGCCGCCTTCTGAAACATCAAGTTCTTTTTCAAAGACCAAATTATTTTTTATATAATCATCGATATAATTAGATATGGTAACCACATTTATCCCCATATCCTTGGAAATCTCAGGCCTGCTTATTGGCCCGCGCTTCCTTAAAATATCTAATATTTCTATATTTCGTCTTTCTTTCTCGCTCAACACCTCTTTATTGAGGTTAATATTATGCATTAAATAAAATCCTTTTCTCCGTGGCAAAATATACTAGTTTACTTATACTACTAAACAAACTATAAGTCAAGTATTTTTAAGAGGTAAGGGAAAAAGTAAAATCCAAAAAAGGCTAGCGTACATCTACAAGGTCAAAAGTATAATCGGTTATGCCTGATGGCGAAATCAGTACCAAACCTATAATCTTTGTCCCTTGATTTTGAAAAGAAACCTTTACTCCGGGGTCTCTTATGCCAGGGCGGGCACCTCCCAGGTCACCTGACCAAAGATACTGCAGCTCTACATTAAAACAACCGCTTGAGGCAAGGTAAACTGAAGCGCCGATACTAACACCTTCCCCTGCCTTAGGCTGGTAAATATCTGCATTTAAATCTACCTTGCTCATATTAAGGTTTGAGTACTCTTCTTTCAGGGCTACGTCTATAAAACTCTTTAGATTATACTCTATAGACGCGCCTGCCTCTATCTCGCTCAACCTATCTTTGACCGATTGCAGAATTTCAGCAAACTCTTGGCCTGCCTTATCAATAATTTTATTATAAATATCCTTGGCTGAGGGTGTCTGCCCTTCCCACTGATAGAGCAACCCCAGCTGATACAGACTTAATAAAGAATAAATGCCTGGCTGCTCTTTATCGGATAGCTGATTAAAATATTCCCTGCCTACTCTTAAATCTCTTAATGCATAGACAGAAATTACCCCGGCCTTAAAAGAGGCCTCATCAAAATACCGGCTTTTAGGATAATTTTTCAATAATAAAACGTAAAAATCTCTTGCTTGCGGATACTCCTTATTTTTCTCTAAGTTAAAGGCGCGTATATAGATTAGTTCCTCGTCAAATGAGGCAATGCCTAATACATCCTCTATATTCTTAAATACTCTCTCGGCATATAACAAATCATGAAGCCCTGAGTTTTTATAGGAAAATAACAAGGCTATCTCTTTTAATTCCTGCATCAGCTTATCTTTAGGTAAACCCTTAGTTATCCTTTCGATATAAATATCGTAAATATTCTCAGAAAGTTCCAGATTGCCTTCTTTGTAGAATCCGACTGCGATCTCTTTAAGCTCGCTCTCCTTTATATCGGAATTTACTAATGACTGCGCAAAAAGTTTATACAATTCCTTGGCAGAAGACTTATCCTCATAAGCAAGAAGACTATCCGCCACTTCTTTAACCGGAGCCATATCTTTCCCAAACCCTGCATATTCCAATGCAGAGCTCATTAAGCTTGAAAGCGCCTCTTCAACAAAGGCATCCTGTTGGTTCTTGTGGAACTTATACAGCAAAAGCTTAGAATATAGTAACTGCGGGCTGTTTTTAGGCAAGTATTCTATGGCCTTTCCCGCTTCTTTTATGATATCTTCACGGTAATCATTGCCTTTAGAGAAATATTCATCCCAATTCTTGCTTTCTTCAAGATACTGAAGCTGTTGATAGCGGCTTAAAGCTATATTGTAACTTAAGGATGGGGCAATATCCTTGTTTCCCGGACAAAGGCTCCTCAATAAATCCACAAGTTCTGAGTACTTATTCTCTTTAAAGTATGCCTCCCTTATATTAACCAGACAGTTATTAGCGGCTGTCTCATCCTTATTTTCACAGGCGCATTTCTCAAAATCTTTTTCTTCGCTGGCCTGGGCAGGCGAACACAAAGATACTGCCGACACCAAACTAAATAAGGCAATTGCCGAAAACAGAAACAACCTCAATCTGGTCTTCTTCATTTTTTGTCCCTCTTAACATTTAAATCCGGATTCTTCCAGAATTCCCGTATAACATAATAGGCCTTACGCGGTATGCGTTTGTTTAAACCATTTTCCATCTCTGTAGATAAAGCCACAATCCCAAACCACTCTTCATTCATATTCTTATTGCCTTCTGCCTTTATATCAAAATAATAACTGCTATTAGACCAATTTGATTCTGTGTCGTGGACACTCCAGCTATCCGGGTTATGCTCATCGTGTTTCCACCATTCATCATTCCATTCAAAGATTGCCCCGCCTAAACAATTCCCGGCGCCTTTTTCGTTGCCGGCCAGGTTTTCATAAATCTGGCGCCACTGCGACTCCAGAAAAAAAGCCTGCATATTCTGGTCTTCCTTCTTAAGGTAAGCATCATAAGCATCCGCGCCTAATTCCGAAATAAATATCGGTTTATCAAAGGTCATCTTAAGAGACTTAAAGAGATTGCCGAAAGTCCTGCCTCTATAAATTATACAGGCAACTAAATCTATGTCCGGGGCATATCCTTTTGCAAACTCCAGGCCCAAAAGCTCTCCGTTACCCAATGCCACCGGGTGCTCTTTGTCAATTTTCTTTATTTCACGCGTTATATCATTCACGAAAGAATAATAGACCTTAGCGCGCATCTCCTTCTGCTTCTGCGGATTGGGTTCTTTATCAATCTCCGGGCTGCTCCATGGGTTAACATTACCGAAACAAGAATAGTTATTCTCATTCCCCAACACCCACATTAATACGCCGGGCTCATCCTTATAGGACCTAACCATCTCCAGCACTTCTTCTTTAACTTTTTTCTGAAACCTCTTATCTCCGTAGAATGGACAGGGGTACTCCCAGAAACCAAGCCAACTTCCTAATATAGTACGTATGCCGTATTTTTCATATAATTCACGGATAACCCTTTTTACGTGTTCTGAATTATTCGGGGACTGATAGATCCTAACCGCATTAACCCCCATCTCCTGCATTAGTTTTCCATCCGCTTCCCATGGTTTATTAGGGTCTGACCACCAATCATATTCATGATTCTGTCCGATAGGAATAGGATTGTAGCAAACACCCTTTATAATATAAGGCCTGTTATTTACCATCAACTGGTAGTGCCCGTTCTTGAACTGCTTGATGTAAACCTTTGGCCTCTTAGAACAACCACCCCTAGATAGCAATGCCAACAGCAATAAACTACAGGCCGCAAGAAGAAAAATCTTGCGACCTGTAGTTTTAATTACTGCATTATTTTTGTTATTCGAATTTGATTTCATCCAGATAAAACACAGCACCTTCAGGATTATTGTCTACATTAGCAGCCCAGCAAAACCCACCGATAACATAGGACATATCCTTGCCCTTTAAATCAATGGTATATTTGGTCCACTCCTTATTTAATATTACCGGACCGATAACGGCAGAATCAGAATCAGAAAACTCGCCCATTATCCCTCCGACCTTAAACTCCTCAATGCGCTCTCCGCCTTTTTCGCCCTTTGCCCAGAATGTCAGGCTGGTGGCTTGAGAGAGGTCAAAACCCGCATCAACATTACCCCAGTTATTCGCCGGATTCTGCCAGAATATACCTGCCCAGCCAGAACCCTGTGTCTTTTTACCGCTATAGGATATCTTGATGCAGCTATCGCCTAAATAAGGATCTTCTTTTGAGGAACCCTCATACCTTACGTCACCAAAATCACCCATCCATCCCGAAGGAATGAAATGGTTTTTAGCCGAAGACCGGTCGGAAAACACATAAAAAGGCATTGCCTCCGGCTTTTTACCTTCAGGCTTTATGGATGCGTCTGCTTCAAACTTGATATTATCAATATAAATAGTCGCTCCATCCGGATTCAAATCAGCAGTAGTAGTCCAGCCAAAACCGCCGTTAATATAGGTTAGGTCTTTACCGGCAAGATTAACTGTATACTGCTTCCATGTATCGGTAAGCTCAATAGGCCCCATCTCTACAGCAGCTGAATCTGGATAAGTGCCTTTAATCCCTCCAATCATAACCTTCTGGATAACCTCTCCACCCTTTGCTCCACGCGCCCAAAAGGTAAGTTTAGTCATGCCCGAAAGGTCAAACCCGCCTTTTTTATTTCCCCAATTATTTGCCGGATTCTGCCAATAAACTCCAGCCCATCCCTGATTTTGTGATTTCTTAGCAGAATAAACAAACTTAAGGCTGGTATTGCCTGACTGAGGATTATCAGCTGACTGGTCATCCATCTTAATGTCGCCATAATCACCCATCCATCCCGAAGGAATGAAATGGTTATCCTTGGAGTTTTTATCCACATAAACCACAAATTCCTTAAGCCCATCCTCAGCAAAAACCGCTGCAGGAACAAGAAGGCTCAATGCTAATAAAACCATTAAAAGTTTCTTCATTACTACACCCCCCTTTCTTATATTCTTATTATACATCTATCTTTGATTCCTTAATAATATTCTTATTCTTAGTCCTTAGTCTTGCGCTCCTTTCTCCTCCGCGTTATTTCTCCACATATCCTGATAGGTAAAATAAGACTTACGTAAATGCCTGTAGAATGGGCTCAGCTTTCCATCCACCTGGCCGCATATACCCAACCACTCCTCGTGCATAAAACCATCTGGGAACGGGCCTGCCCAAAGCCCCTTGGTATCATGAATTTCAGGTTCATAACCTTTCCACCATTCATCTAACCATTCAAAAACAACTCCACCTATAGCATTACCTGCACCTGAATGAAAGGCCATATTATCCGATATATCGCCCCAAGAACCTTTATGGTAAGCTGCCTGGAGTTCTTCGGCCTCAAGCAGGGTCTTATCCTCTGCATAGGCAGGACAACCATATTCGGTGATAAAGGCGGGAATCCCTGCCTCATCCCTTACGCTATTCCAAAAACGCCCGAAACCATAATCTCCGCGGTAAGAATTTGTCCCAAAAATATCTATATCCGGGGAGTTCTTCCCGAATTTATCCAAAAATAAAATATCTCCGCTGCATATAGCCACCGGATGCTGGGAATCAATAGACTTAATAACTTTTGCCGCTTCATTTGCGAATGCAAAAAAAGCATCCGGCTCTGTATCGGCATTACAGGCATAGCCGTATACATTCTCATTCCCCAAAAGCCAAAAAAGTATATAGGGCTCATCCTTGTGCTCATTAACCATATTCTTTACCGATTCGATCATATTCTTTTTGTGTTCTTCATTATTATAATCTGTTCCGGGATTCCAGGGAGCGCCTGAGCCTAAGGCATATTTACCCAGGAAGTCGCCCATAATCACCCGTATCCCGTAAGTTTTGTATAAATCCCTTAGGACTTCTTTATTAACCTTTTCCGGATGATGATAAAGCCTTATGGTATTTACCCCCATATCTTTCATTAACTGAAAATCTCCCACCGCAAGATCAGGATTAGCGTCTATAAAAGCGTCATAAGGGCCGTCTGCCTTGCCATTATTGTTAAAATCATCTTCCATCCAATTAGTCATAGTCCCCTCATCCGGAGACTGGCCAACCTTAGTAGGCGCGTAAGTAATGCCTTTTATAATATAAGGGTTTCCATCCACTATGAGCTGCCAATCACCATTTTCATACTGAACCGTATGCACCCTTCCGTCTCCGGATTTTCTCTTAATTGCCTCCGGCTTAAGCGCATCTATGGCACCTCCAACCTTAACAAACTTGCCGGGATTAACCACAGGGATATCATTGGCAACGGTATTATCATATCCATTGATTATCTTAATATCCGCACCTTCCAGTTTATAGCCTAACTGAGGATTATTCTTCAATATAAACTTTATCTTGGCAATAGCTGCCTGGCCTACATACCAGGGAGTATGCCAATATGTCCATCCGTAACTTCCCGGGAAATGCACTACGATTGCATAATAACATTTAATCGCATGGCTTATTAACCCTGCCTTCTCTAGAATCAAGCCGGTGTAAAATAATTTTACCCCTTGCGGCTCAGAGCTGGTTGCCCACTTAAAGAATGCCGCCTCTAAATCCGGGGAATGCACAAAATCCCAAAGGTCCCCTTCGAGCCTTTTTTCTTTAAGCGCGTTCTTAAAAGCCGGATCCCGCCTAACCGAAGTAGAATTAGGATATATCCCCTCGCCTACCGCGGCGATCAAACCCTCCTGGTCAGTAACTGTGTATTTATAATCTTTTGTCCCCGTGTCCTTAAATTCGCCGTATTTTGCATAATCAACGAGATCTTCCTTGCCCGGGTCATGCAGGTTAATCGAAGTAACCAGCTGGCTTACCTTTTTCTTTTGCTCCACTTCAATTGAGCCTGTCTCAATCTTCTTTAAGCTCTGCTCTGCCGCCAGCCTTAACGACCAGAACCATCCGCGCGGGTCCCAAGCCTGGGCAAAACCATATTTCTCTATAATCAACCTGAAGACCTTTGTAGCATCTTCTATCTTTTCCTGGCGCATATAAGATTCTGCCTGGATAAAATAGGCAGTAGCCACATCATTAAGCGCGGCCACCTCTAAAATCTCGTTCTTATTCTTAGGCATCTCCCTTAAGGAAGACTGCTCCTCTTGCGCCTTATCCTTATATAGATCAATCAACTCCCGGGTATATTTAAAGGTAGCCTCGATATCTCTTTTCCCGTGCGCCTGCCAGCATTTGTTGATTAATTCACCCGAACTTGGAGGCGCACCGGCTTCCTGGGCAAAAGAAAACCCGCAAAAAAGGATTAAACCCGTAACTATTAAAATGAACGCTCTTTTCATTATCCTACTACTGCCCCCTGAGTAACGCCCTTAACAATATACTTCTGCATTAATAGATAAAGTATTATTATAGGTAAGGCCGCGATAGTCAGCCCTGCCATTAAAAGCGGATAACGGGTTACAAATTCGCCCTGGAAGGTCATTA
>Ga0172381_10005744_pt1 | contig 12537 bp, 9 predicted proteins | sample Leawel6488metaG_FD_119754 | JGI IMG/M metagenome (GOLD analysis project Ga0172381, IMG submission 119754) | Leachate microbial communities from a municipal landfill in Southern Ontario, Canada - Leachate well 64-88 metaG | ecosystem: Engineered > Solid waste > Landfill > Unclassified | place...
TATTGTTATTATTTAAAAAACAAAAACCATAGCTGTCATAGCCTCTGTATTCCATTCTTTTTAAACCAGCTAAAAGAATTGGAGATGCTTCTTTATTTCCAATATATCCGACTATGCCACACATATGTTTATTAATTTATTTTCTACAAAGAATACTTCTTTTATTTCTTTTCCCTCTGTCCACTTCTTCACTGCCTCACTTTCCATAGCAAACTTTTCAACTTCTTCTTTTGAAGCATCAACTTCTATTTCAATTCTATCTCTCACCTTTCCATCAATTTGGACAATTATGGTAACCTTTTCTTCTTTGATTAAACTAGAATCTGCTTCTGGCCACTTTTCTAATAAAATACCTTCTTTGTTTCCAATAATGTTCCATAGCTCTTCACAAAGATGAGGAGTGAAGATGGAAAGAAGCTTTAGAATTCTTTCAATCTCAGCCCTACCTAATTCACTCTTCTTCTCAGAAATATAATTAACAAATTCCATAAAAGAAGCAATAGGAGTGTTAAATTTCATCTTTGACAAATCATCACTCACCTTCTTGTTTAATTTGTGAACATTAGCAATTACTTCCGCAGAACTTTCTTTATTATCCTTGCATTCAATAATTGTATCCCAAAGTCTAGTTAAGAATCGACTAACTCCTTTTACTCCTTGTTCGTTCCATTGGATTGCCTGATCAAAAGGTCCCATAAACATCTCGTAACATCTCAAAGTATCAGCTCCAAACTCATCAACGATAACATCAGGAGAAATAACATTACCTTTTGACTTACTCATCTTCTGTCCATCAGGAGCAAGAATCAAACCAATGTTCCTTAATTTATAGAAAGGCTCTTTAGTTGAAACAACACCAATATCATACATGAATTTGTGCCAGAAACGAGAATATAATAAATGTAAAACTGCGTGTTCAGCTCCTCCAACATATAAATCAACGGGCATCCATTTCTTTTCAATCTCTTTCTTGAAAATCTCTTTACTATTATGAGCATCCAAGAATCTTAAATAGTACCAACAAGAACCAGCCCATTGAGGCATTGTATTAGTTTCTCTTTTAGCTTCCCCTCCACATTTAGGACACTTAACATTAACCCAATCAGTAATAGCCGCTAAAGGAGATTCTCCTGTTCCCGTTGGTTCATACTTATCAACGTGAGGAAGTTTTAATGGTAATTCACTTTCTGGAACGGTAACCATTCCACAACGAGAACAATGAATAATTGGAATAGGTTCCCCCCAATATCTCTGTCTTGAAAAAACCCAATCTCTTAATTTGTAATTAACTTTCTTTTCTGCTTTTTCTTGCTTAGCTAAAAACTCTCCAACCTTTGTTCTTCCTTCTTCTGAAGAAAGCCCATCAAAATTAGGAGAATTAAATAAGATTCCGTCTTCGGTAAAAGCCTCTCCCTCCTTTTTATTCTTTCCATCAATAACTTCAATAATTTCAATATTGTATTTTTTAGCAAAATCAAAATCTCTCTCATCGTGAGCTGGAACAGCCATAACGGCACCAGTTCCATAGTGAGCTAAAACGTAATCAGCGATAAAAACTCTAATCTCTTTTCCATTAATTGGATTAATCGCAGTTACACCTTTTAATTCCACTCCTGATTTATCCTTCACCTCACTAATCCTATCTCTCTCACTCTTATTCTTAGCCTTTTCAATATAAGCTAAAACCTCTTCCTTATTTTCAATCGGAAGTTCGTTAATTAAAGGATGTTCAGGAGCAAGAACTAAATAAGTACAACCAAATAAAGTATCAATTCTGGTTGTAAAGACAGAAACTTCTTTTGAATTATTGATTAAGAACTTAATTTCCCAGCCTTCACTTCGGCCAATCCAATTTTTCTGCATTTCCTTGATCTTGTCTGGCCAATCAATATCATCTAGTCCTTCTAATAGCTTGTCAGCATAATTAGTAATCTTAAGAACCCACTGATCGATATCTTTCTTGGTAGTTTCTGCACCACATCTCTCACATTTGCCATCAACCACTTCTTCATTGGCTAGACCAGTCTTGCAAGAAGGACACCAATTAATAGGAAGATTCTTTTTGTAAGCTAATCCATTTTCAAACAACTTTAAGAATATCCATTGAGTCCATTTATAATATTCTGGATCAGTAGTATTAATTTCCCTATCCCAATCATAGCTCAAGCCAATCATTCTCATCTGCCTTTTAATATTAGCGATATTCTTTGCAGTAATTACTTCCGGATGAGTTCCTGTTTTAATTGCAAAGTTTTCAGCGGGTAAACCAAAAGCATCCCAACCCATTGGATGTAAAACATTAAAACCTTGAGCTCTTTTCATTCTCGCGATAATATCTGTCGCAACATATCCCTTAGGGTGCCCAACATGAAGACCTTCTCCTGAAGGATAAGGAAACATATCTAGAACATAAAACTTAGGATTTTTAGAATCCTCTTTAGTTGTATAAGAATTATTTTTATCCCAATACTCTTGCCATTTTTTCTCTATCTCTTTGTGGTTGTATTCCATAATATTTACATTAACATTATTGCTCCCAATATTCCCAAAACTATCGAAATAGTTATGCTCAGCATGTACCACAAGTCTACATCGAGCTTTTTAACCTTGAGGATATCTTCAACTATTGGTTTGCAATATAGAAATATATAAAAACAAGTAAAGTAAACAACCACCCCAAAAACGATGGCCCTAATGAAATATATTAATTCGTGGCTAAAAAATTGCATAATTGTATATATTTAAAGAATACCATAAAACAAAAGGCCTGTTAAGGCCTTAGATATTAAACAAATCTTTAGTGTTTTGACGAGTTATTTCCTCTATTTCTTTAGTACTCACCCCTTTTATCTTAGAAAGCTCTTCAATAATATACTTTAAAGAAAGAGGATTGTTCCTTTCTTCAAACTTAGGAGGAGAAAGATAAGGACAATCAGTCTCTAATAATATTCTATTCATCGGAATAGCCTTTATTGATTCTTCTGGATTACCTCTAAAGATAACTCCATTGATTCCGAAATAAAAACCTAGGGCAATAAACCTTTCTGCGTCTTCTTTAGTTCCAGTAAAACAATGTAACACCCCCTTGTTATTTCTTTTAGAAAGAATTTCGTAAGTATCATCAAAAGCATTTCGACAATGAAGAATAATTGGCAAATCTAATTCTTTTGCTAAATCAAGTTGTTTAATAAAGGCTTTCTTTTGTATTTCTTCAAAACCTTTCACTCCACTAGGTTTGTGATAATAATCAAGCCCGCATTCCCCAATCGCTACCACCTTTTTAGACTTAGCTAGCTCTTTGTATTTTTCATAATCAAAGCTATCTTCTAAAAACTCTTCCTCTTTTGAAAAACATTCTTTGCTTTTGAAAAAGTTGTAAGCGATGTTTTCCGGGTGAAATCCAACTGAAGCAAATACCTCTTTATATCCATTAGCAATATTAATAGCTTTTTCTGAGCTTTTAAAATTAGTTCCGACACTAATAATGCCTATTTTAGAGTCAATTAACTTTTTAATTAATTCATCTCTGTCTTTATCAAACTCAGAAAAATTAAGATGGGTGTGAGTATCAAATATCATTTATTTGCTATATTATTTATTCTTGATAAATACTCTTCTTTGGCTATTCCGCCATTAATTAATAAATTATTCAATCCAGCATAGTACTGTTCTTTGATCTGAGAGATTGGGATAGCTTTATTATAAACCCTAATTTGATCCATTATACCAATAAAACGATCGGGAAAGCTTGAATTATAATATCCTAATTGCACAGAAGAACCATTTGCAACGATTGGACCGGTTGAATTAGTGCTATCTTCTTTGTCCATAATTCCATTAATATAGAATTTAAATTTATTAACTGAAGAATCGTACGTTCCAACAACGTGATACCAAGTATTAATAGATAAAACTGAATTACTCGGTTGGGTAAAGTGCCAAGTCTCATTAGTTGTTAAAGCTGCTACAAGTTTTCCATCAGTTTGAATTTCAAAATCATAAGAACCTTGTTTACTAATAATATCTTGAATACTAGCAATTGAAGAAGTTTTAATCCAAGATTCAATAGTCATTGCCGTTGTAAATCTTAAATTATTATTAGTTCCAATGCTTACAAAATCATCTACTCCATCAAAATAAAGACACTTACCAGAAACACAATCTGAACCAGACTTAAGTTTATCAGCAGTATCAGCCACTACGAGATTAATATCTAAAGTTCCGTTATTCCCTCCGCTCCAAGAATCTTGAATAATTGTTCCATCTACTGCCGTTGTTAATTCATCAAACCTCCATTCAGAGATTAAATCTAACATTAAAGTATTTCTTAAAGAATTAGAAAATACTTGAGCCTTAGCAATATTAGCTTTTTGCGTCACGCCACTCATTGAAACAACAATCAAACCAGACAAAATACCAATAATGGCAATCACGACTAGTAGTTCAATTAAGGTAAAAGCAAATTGTTTTTTACTCATATTCTTGGAAACAAAGATTCTCCTTTTTTAATATTAAACTTACCATCTTTCTCCCCTAATTGCTCCTTCATTTTTTGTGAAGTTAAGGGCAAAAATGGTTCAATCATTTTAGAAATATTATTTAAGGAGTAAATAAGATTAGAGAATATCTCTTTTTGTTTTTCAGAATCAACAACTTCCCATGGCTTTTCTTCTTCAATATATTTATCACAGAAAGAAACTAATTCCCAAATATCATTCAATGTTTCATTGAATTGGATGAACTTTTCTAAAACCTTGCCTTCAATCTCCTTATTCTTTTCGACAAAAAGACTATTAGGTTTAACTTCAAAACCATTATCTAGCCCAGCTTTAATAACCATCGCTAAAGTTCTAGAAAATAGATTACCTAATCCGCTAGCTAAATCTGAATTGTATCTTTTCTCAAACTTCTCATAGGTAAAATCTCCATCGCCAGTCGCAGGAATCTCTCTTAATAAAAAGTATCTTACCCCTTCACTGCCATATTTTAAAACTAATTCTTTAGGATCTACCACATTGCCAATACTTTTACTCATCTTCTGTCCATCAACTGTTAAATAGCCATGAATAAATAGAGTTTTGGGTAAAGATATCCCGGCTGACAAAAGCATAGCCAACCAATAAACTGAATGAAATCTAACAATTCCCTTTCCTAGAGTATGGGTCTTAAATTCATTATTCTGCCAGAATTCATTAAACTTTGATTCATCGTTACTACCATATCCTAAAGCATTGATGTAATTAGAAAGAGCATCAAACCAAACCCAGATTTTCTGGCTTGAATCATTAGGAACATCAATTCCCCATCCTTTAGCTCTTTCACTGCTTCTAGAGATACAAAAATCTTGAAGACCTGAATTGATAAAGCTCAAGACTTCATTTTTTCTAGTTTCAGGAATAATTTTAACTTTGTCAGTTTCAATCAATTCCTTAATCTGATCTTGATATTGAGTAAGCTTGAAAAAGTAATTCTCTTCTTCAATTAATTCTGGCTTAACTTTGTGATCAGGACATAATCCATCAACCAGCTCTTCTTCTTTGTAAAACTCTTCACAGCCAACACAATACAATCCAGAATAACTTTTCTTGTAAATATCTTTTTCGCAAACAGACCATAATTTCTGAGCTCCCTTAAAATGTCTCTCTTCAGTGGTGCGGATAAAATCATCCAATGAAATATTTAATAAATCTTTTAATTCATAAAACTTTTTAGAATTATCAGCTACTAAATCAACAACTAAAACTCCTGCCTTTTCAGCACTCCTAACATTCTTCAAACTGTTTTCATCGCTACCTGACAAAAAGAAAACTTGGTCTCCAATTATTCGATGGTGACGTGCTAAAACATCAGTTTGGACAAACTCTAAAGCGTGCCCCAAATGAGGAGCAGCATTAACATATGGTATGGATGTTGATATAAAAACTTTTTTCATAACTAATTTGTTCTCTTCTTGTGATTAAAATAATCTTTCACTCCCTCAAATATTATTCCTGCAATTGGTATTGCTAATATAGCTCCAACTATCCCCCCTAAAACTCCTCCCACTAAAATAGATATTAAAACTAAAACCGAGGACATTCCCACCATCTTCTTAGTGAGAATAGGCGTTAGGATATTACTTTCAATTTGCTGGATAACAATGGTAAAGATGGCTGCGATAACAGCCTTAGGAATAGAAACAGTCAAAGCAACACCAATTAAAGCTATCGCGGCAATGATTGGTCCAACCATTGGAATCATATTCAATACTCCTGCTAAGAACGCTAAAGCTAAAGCAAATTTAATCTTTAAAAATACGCACAATAGGAAAGTCATTAAAGCAACAGCAAGACAAGATAAAATTCTGCTTCCGAACCAAGCCACAACGTGATGCTGACTTCTTTCCCATCTTTCCAAAACCTGCTCTTCAAACCCTTTTGGAGTAATCAATTTTAAACCTTTAATAATTTCTTTCTCTTCCAAAGACATGAAGATTGATAAAATAAATATTGTTAAGCCAGCAAAAATACTACCGAATAAAGATGCAAAAATATTTAAAATATTAGAAGACATCTTTAATATACTTTCATTTAATCCTGAATTAAGTGAAGTGATTCCTTCTAAAGAATTCAATCCTAACTGATTCAATAACACTGGCAGCTTATCAAAATACTGAGAGAAAGTGGAACTAAAATATTGTACCTCGGTAACGAATGGAGGGACAACAACTAATAACATTAATCCGATAATTAAAAGAGTCGAAAAATAAACTATGATTGTCGCAAAAACTCTATTGATTTTCTTCTTCTCAACAAAATCAATTAAAGGATTAAAGAGAATTGAGATAAATAAAGCTAATAGCGCCCAAACAATCACGTCTCTTAGAAGATAGATAATCCAGAAAAGGAAAATGGCAGCTATTACTTTAAAAATGGCTCTCCAGGTTATATCAATCATTTCAACTTCTTTTTTCATATGTTTAGAATTTTAATAATTTCTTAAATTCTTCTTCTTTACCTTTATATGGTCCAATAATCGCTAAGTTTAATTTCTCTTCTTTAAAAATATCCTTCGCTACCCTCATTATATCACTTGCCTTAACTTTTTCTATCTCTTTAATTATTTCTTCAATCGACAAGATTCTGTTCTTTAATAACTCCTGAGTACAGTAAAATGAAGCTTGAGCATCTAATGATTCCATTCCCAAAACAATCTTTCCTCTTAAATGATCTTTAATTTTTCTAAGTTCTTTTTCTGAAACCTTAACTTTAGTTAATTTATTATATTCTTTTAAAATAGTCTTAATAACTATTTCTAATTTTGAACTATCTATTCCAGCAAAGGTAGAAAAAGACCCAGTATCTGATTCAGATTCATTATAGGTTCCAACGTAATAAGCGGCACCTAGTTTTTCTCTAACTTCATCAAACAATCTGGAACTCATCATTCCTCCCAAAAGAGTAGCCATTATGTCTAAAACATATCTATCTTTGTGTAGGTGGTCATAACCTCTAACCCCCAAAGCCATGGTTGTCTGCTTAGTCTTTTTATCAAGGATATAAACATTAGGTTCTGTGCTTTCAATCACTGGAACCTTCTTTATGTTCGTTGCCGTTGGAATCTTAGAAAAACAATTTTTAACTGATTCAATCGCTTTCTTTTCTTTAATATTACCAACCACACAAACAACCGTATTCTTGGCAGTATACTGAGAGTGAATATAATTAATAATATCTCCTCTTTTAATATTTGAAACTGATTCTTTAATTCCACCGATAAACCATCCAGCTGGCTGATCTCCATATAAAGCCTTTCTCCAAGCATCACCAATGTTTCTCATTGGATTATCATCAAACATTTTAATCTCTTCAATAATAACTCCTCTTTCTTTTTCAATCTCTGTGTCTGGTATTGTTGAATTAATAAAAATATCTGATATCCAATCAACCGCAATATCAAAATGAGTCGCATCAACTTTAGCATAATAGCCGGTATATTCTTCTCCAGTAAAAGCATTCATATCTCCACCAATCTCATCCATTACTCCTGAAACTTTCATTGGGCCCTTTCTTTTCTTAGTTCCTTTAAACATCATATGTTCAGCAAAATGAGAAATTCCTGAAAATTTCTTTTGTTCATACTTAGAACCAGTTCCGGTCATAACTAAAACTGTCACCGCCCTACTCTCCTTCTGTGGAACCGTTATTATCCTTAATCCATTTTTAAGCGTCGTCTTCTTGTACATCTCCTTTTGTTTTTTTTAATTCTTTTTTTAATTCCACCATTTTAACTTCTCTGTTTACCGTTAATTCAAAAAACTTTTCTAACTCCTTAACCCTCTTTCCCATTTCTTCTTGAGATTTTTCGAGATCACTTCTTGAGCCATACATTTTTTCTGAAGCTTGATTCAAGCTGTGAGACAAATTAACAATTTCCTTATCTAAACTACCAGTAATAAAGACGGCTCTTTCTCCCATTGGCAATTCAGTGGCAAACATTTCTAATTCTTTTAAAGCATTAGCAAGATAGATGAATAAAACTCGGTCAATGATAAAGGTCATGATTAAGCCGATAGAGCAAATGATAGCAATATTAATATCAAAAGGATAAACAGCAATTAAAACTATTAATACGGTCACAAAGGGTAAATAGAATAAGAAAGAAAACTTAGTTCCAATTCCTGATAATTCCACCTTCTCTATCTTGTCCTCTCTTTCCATTAAAATTCTTCGACATTCTTTAATTGCTGGCGACATGGCCTGCTGACAGAAAAAAGCAGCAAAAGCACAAGAAAAGAAAACTGCAATTACTCCGCCACAAATAACAATTAACATTTCTGTATTTGAAGCTAAATTAAACCATTCAGTCAAAAGCGTTAAAGCGATAACTGACAAGCCGCTAGCTAAAACATTAATTGAGCTTCCCTTACAAGTAAAAGCAAGAGCATTAAAAGTATCTCTTACTTCTTCAGTCGATAATCCTGGGGCAATTCCTTTTGAAGAAACGTTTTTATTCAACAATCTGATATCCTCCCCAGCCATAAAGCCAGTTCCGCTATATCTCAAAATTGCTAATAAGCAGAATAGTAAAACATAAACGGGGGTCATAACCATAAAAGCACGACTCGCCATCGGGTCACTAAATTTAGCAATAGTAATAATTAGAATATAGGCAAAGGCACTACAAAGAACTGACCATCCGATAATGGGAAATAAGACACTTAAAGTATAAGGTACTTTAATTTTCATATATATCCTTTTTTAATATAGAAATTAGGTCTTCAATTTTTACTCTTTTTTGCTCCATTGTATCTCTGTCTCTTAAAGTGACAGCGTTGTCTTCTAAAGTTTCGAAGTCGATAGTGATGGCATAGGGAGTTCCAATCTCATCGTGTCTTCTATATCTCCTGCCAATGGCACCAACTTCATCATATTGAGTAGCGAACTGATCTCTTAATAAGTTGTAAACCTCTTTGGCTTTGTCAGTAATATTTTCTTTATTCTTCACTAAAGGCAAGACAGCAACTTTAAGAGGAGAAATCTTTTTATTCAATTTCAATAAGAATTCTGTTTCTTTAGCTGATTCAGTAGTAGTTGTTCTACCACCTTCAATTTCTGTGTAGGCATCACATAAACAAGCTAAGAAAACTCTTTCTACCCCACAAGAAGGTTCGATGACATAAGGAATGTATCTTTCCTTAGTTGCTTCTTCAAAATAAGTTAAATCTTGTCCTGAATGTTTCTGATGTTGAGTTAAATCATAATTTCCACGACTAGCAATTCCTTCAATCTCTGACCAACCCATTGGGAACTTGTATTCAACATCAACACAACCAATCGCATAGTGAGCTAATTCTTCTTTCTCATGTTTTCTGATTCTCAAGTTTTCTTTCTTAATTCCTAAATCATTAACATACCAATTCATTCTTTCTTCTACTATCTTTTCAAAGATTTCAGTTTCAGTTCCTGGCTTAACAAAATACTCCATTTCCATTTGTTCAAACTCACGAAGTCTGAAGATAAAGTTACCAGGAGTAATTTCATTTCTAAATGCCTTACCAATTTGAGCAATACCAAAAGGTAATTTAACTCTTTGCGTATCTAAAATGTTTTTGTAGTTAACAAAAATACCTTGAGCTGTTTCAGGACGGAGATAAGCAATTGATGCACTATCTTCAACTGGCCCGATAAAAGTCCTAAACATTAAATTAAAGTTTCTAGCTTCAGTTAATTCTCCTCCACACTCAGGACATTTAGTTTTGTCATCTAAATGATCGGTTCTAAATCTCTTGTGACACTTCTTACATTCTGACAAAGGATCAGAAAAATTCTCAGTGTGACCTGATGCCTTCCAAATATTAGGATTCATCACAATTGAACTATCTAGTCCGACCACATCATCTCTCTTTCTCGTCATGGCTTTCCACCATGAATCTTTGATATTTCTTTTCAATTCCACTCCCAAAGGTCCGAAGTCATAAAAACCGCCCAATCCACCGTAAATATCAGAAGATTGAAAGACAAAACCTCTCCTTTTAGTAAATGAAACTATCTTTTCAAAATTGTTTTCCATATATGTATATACTATCAAAAAAGCTCAAATAAGCCAAGCTTTGTGGCTTAAACAGCCTTAGATTAAATTATTTGCATTGAATATTGTTCTTTCCACATTTTCCATTACTTCCAACGTTCCCTGTATAATCAACGCACCATGAACCAAAACTCTTGTCTATAAAATTAGTTTGACAACAATATTTCTTAGCATCATTACTCACAAAAATATAAGCCTCGCCACCCATTAATTTAATATCATTGAAAACTCTAGTAATCTCTGGATCATTTTTAAACCCATCATAATCATTGTGTTCTAATTTATAAATTATGGCCCAGTTCTTCAATTGCCCCATATCCATCTTCACTCTCATTTCCTTAGCCATTGTCTGGGTCTTATAAGAGACATAGACTGGTACTGAAAATGAAGATATAAAAACAACTAAAACCGCTAAAGCTCGAAAAAGCCTTTTAATCTTTTCAACTTGGCCAGTAACTACTGACTCATCTGTCCGTATAAGGTCTCCGTTTTGGTGGTTAGTGTTTTGTTCGTCCATTGATCTATTCCTGAAAGTTGAGCTGAACCAAGAAGAATAATAGCTTCATCAGCTATTTCAGGCTGTACTGAGATTTGAAAGGCACAAATCTTTGCGTCTTTAATTATTCCCGACCCGGCAGGAAGACTGCCGATATTACAAATCACTTCGCTTGTATTCTCATCATAGGTTATTTCTGTCCCCGCTGGATATGTTTTATTCACAAAGGTAACACTCTCTGGTAAAACAGTTACCATTTTAGCGCTCTCAATATCGTTGTAGCTATTAATCGCTTTCCATTCAACTGTTAGAGTAGTCTTTTGTCCCGTCTCTAATGGGTATGGTCCAGAATTTTCAAAGTATTTATTTTCTGAATAAATCTTTTGCTGTGCCGAAATAGTTGAATTAATCTTGGTTAAGAACTCTTGTCTAGCTTCTCCTAAAGTTACCTTATTCTTTAAAATAGGGTTCTTATCGTTCAATGACTTCATTGCCCATTGAGGTTTAACATTAACCCAGAACTCAACTCTACCAACCTGCCCGACTTCTAAAAGTTTTAATTCAGGAATCTTTTCTACATCCCAAACAATTGAATTGTCTCCTGATTGATTCTTTCCATCAGTTGATTTGATAGAAGTTAAATCAAAGTAATCTCCTTCTAGTCTAGTAATTAAAATTAAATCTTGAATTGCATTGTCCCCTACATTTCTAAAAGTAACTTCGTAGTGTAGCTGATCTCCTGGATTAGCCATATAATTCTCCGCATTGTTTACCTTCTGAGTAATGTACAAAGCGGGAGCAACAATCTCCACGCTCTTGATTACTTCTTTTAGAAGAATAAAGTTGCCATCCTGCCAAATTCCAATACGAGCTTTAAATACTTTCTGCTCCATTGATTGCCCATTTAGAATTCCAGAGATTTCAATCTTCCCTGCTCCGCCTTCATTTAAAGCGGCAATATCCCATTGAGTATTATCCATTCCTTTTGGTTGAGAATACAAGAATTCAAAATCATCTGGGAATTGAACATAGCAAGTTAAGTCTTCTAAAGGATAGGTTACATTTGAAGAATAATTAACTCTAAAGGTTAAAGCTTTTCCAGTTGATGCTTTGGAAGCCACATCAATACTCAAACTTAATGGTGTTGTTCCCAAGATAGTGGTAAAGGTTGTTGAAACCTCACTTCTAGTTTTCAAATCTTTAGGTTGGAAAGAAACACTAACTTTTGCTACCTTAGTATCTTTTTCTTTTCCTAATAAGCGAGCATTAAACTTAAATGATCTTTCTTCGCCAGGATAAATATCTCCACCTAAGTCATCAGCAGTCATTACTTTAATCTTGCTTTCTGTTTCTCCAATAATCGATCCTTCAGGATAATTAAAGATAAGCTCAGGACTCTCTAGTCTAATATTCCCGTTGTTCTTCATTTTAACAACGTATTCGACTTCTTCTCCGATTGTAGTCTTTTCTGA
>Ga0172381_10005745_pt1 | contig 12537 bp, 25 predicted proteins | sample Leawel6488metaG_FD_119754 | JGI IMG/M metagenome (GOLD analysis project Ga0172381, IMG submission 119754) | Leachate microbial communities from a municipal landfill in Southern Ontario, Canada - Leachate well 64-88 metaG | ecosystem: Engineered > Solid waste > Landfill > Unclassified | place...
CAACTTTCTTTTGATGGCATTGGCCATAAACACTAATCCAAATAGAAACACCACCATAGTAGTGCGCCTTGGCATGATTGTGTTTTACCAGCCACTTAGCAAATGCTGAAGTACCCGGCTTAATAACAACCCAAGCAAATCCACAAACTCCAGTAGGAACATCCCAATGTCGTTGAACTTCAGATGAATCATTCAACGGATTTGCATGCTGCACTACTGTCATTGGAGTAGGCACACACTTTTGAGCTGCTAGAGCACCTTTAGCTTGAGCAGCATGGTAGATTGTTTCAAATATCTCGTCATTGATCTTTTTGGTTGTAGACATATTCCTTTTCCAATTTCAAGACTGGTTGAAAGTGTGGATTGAAACTTAGTAGGTGTGTGTTCCATACACAGGTGCTTGATGCTCAGATTTGTTACCAATACCAGCAGCTATCAAGCAATCAACAGTCAAATCTATGCTAGTAGAGTTTGGGTATCTTGAGTTGACCCAATTTATCAGATCAACTCTAGAAATGTGAGACCAAGAAGCAATTTCAGTCATATCATCACTGAACATGGCTTGGTCACGATGCTCTTCTATCCACTGGTTAATGATTGGTAAGATATTGACCGCTGCATTCACAACTTATCTCCTATTGTTTATTGTTTATTGTTATTGGTTCTGACTTTGACATCTTTGATTGTGCTAACTAAGAATCCCCGCTTCCAAGCTTGCTCTAGCACTATTCTGCGTGCTTCCACTTCGTTCAGTGCACGGACGTTGGTGCACTGATACTCCCACTCTGGTCCTTGCTCTTCCCCAGATGGTAGGTCGGAACGTAACACCACTGTCATCAAATAGGTTTGCATGATTCTCTTCCTTGAATTAAATGGTACTGTCACTAGAAAATAATTCCGTTTGAACCAACGAGATTTTGTTTTTCATCATAGTAAACTGTCTCCCAACTATCATCATCTCCGTCATAACGAGGAGCAGATTGTGCATAGGCACGAATCTCTTGCCCATTGGGGTGCTTCCACCTCCAACCAAAACCATCTCGAACTGCTTTCCAATCTTTATCTTTTGCTCGAAGCTGTTTAATTATACTCATTGACATGTCTCCGATTTGCTTAGATGGCATCTACCAATCCATGGAGTTCTGCCTTAATGTCATCAGTGATATTGAACCTACCATTACCGCAGCGATGGTTCTCAATAGCCGCGATTAGGCTCCTAACTGCTGCTTGGCATCGTCGATCTTCTGCTTCAGCATCAATCTTGCTTTGTAGCCATTCCACTGTGCAGAGTTGACGGCTACCGTGTTCTATTTTGTATTCGTTTCCATGCTTGTCATAGACTTGAGTATCAATCTTGTCTGGCACACCATTACCCTCTGCAACAATGGTGATGTGACCATGGCCATTGATTTTTGATACTGTGCCAAATCCACTGCTAAGCAAGGTCCCATAGTGAGTACGGTAGAATCCCACGCGATCTCCAACCTTAATGTTAGCAACAACCAAGTCAAATTGCGTAGCCATGATTTTTCTTTCCGTAGCAAAGTAGCTTTGGCGAAGTGCCTCAGCAAGTGGCCAGTGAGAGAATCGAACTCCCGTCTGCGTCTATTATTTTGCAGATACCATTCAGGCCAACAGCCCACAAAGTCTGGGTGACTAATCTATAGAAACAGGCAAATTTTCTTGGCTACACCAAGTCTCTGCTTCTAATGGAGTGGTGAATCCTTCAGCAATCACTTCACCAGCACGCATGCCATCAATACTAACACAAACACACCAAGCATCGAGTCCATCCTCAACAATATTGACTGGCAAAAACTCAGATCGGTTCTTTGTCAATTGATAAGTGGTACTGATTTCAAGTGGCACGATTTTCGCTCCATAGTATATTGGTCAAAATTAGAGAACAAACAGTAGCCTGCCGGAATCACCAAGCCACCACAATCCAGATTAGGTTTTGCAGTGGGTATTGGCTAAGACGGCAGGTTCACTTTTTGCTCTCAGTAACAGTTGATCTTGATTGCCTCACCGAACGTGACCGGGGCTCATCGGAGTAACCTCAGCAAGTCGGGGCTAACACCCCTAGTGCTTACCTCCTCCTAACTCAGGCGACTGCGACTGCGGTGCTTTTCCTTGCGTACTTGACCGCCGTGCGGGGTTGCTTCCCCTTCGTTCCCCTTGGGTTCCTGCTAGCTAGTGCTAGGTCATCGGTGGGATTTTCACCCGTATACCTTTGGGTACTTCGTGCCGCCTGAGTTTTCAAAGACCGAACCGGCGGGGCCTTATTAACCCCCGCATAACAACTATTATACTAAGTTAGCCAAACAAGTAAATAGCAAACAACCGCAATTTTAGGGGGGTATTGACGGATTTTTCAGGTTTGTAAACCCATGAAGGATAAGGAGTTACAATTCCACCTGAAATTTGGGCAAAAGAAAAGCCTCCTGAACCCCAGGAGGCTAGTAGCAGTGGTGTAAGTAGGGTAGGGGTGGCTAGGCAGCATCATCCGATTGAGTTATTGGCTGCTTTTTGGACAGGCTCTTAGTCCAAACCATTTTGATATTACCAGCCCCAACAAATCCTGTTTGAATTTTTAGTTTGGCAGAGTTCTTGCTGAGTTCGATAATCTTGCCCTGCCAATCCTCACCACCCTTTTCACGAACCCAAACGATCTGACCGATCTTCCAAGTGGAAACTTTTTCTCCCTTGTTCTTTGTGAGAGAAGAAGTTTCTTTACCATCGTTGGGTTTCATGAGGAATAGGTCCACAATATCAACTTCCCATTCTTTACCTGTGGCTGTTTTGACATCCACCAGAACCCTGTCAGAATTTTCTACCTTCCAAGGTTCGCTGATCAGTCGGGCTAGGTAATGCTCTCCATCAGGATCTTTGATCCAAGCCACGTCATCAATGGCCCAACTCTTGCCGGACTTGCTGGGACGTAAGGTAGGAATAGGTAGCTTCTTGCCAACAGCCTCTTTCGTTTTACGAATGTGTATTTCTTCAGGGGTAGGGTCTTCTGTTTTGCCATTGGCTAGTGCCAATACCTCCTCATCGATTTCTTCGACATCCCCTAGGTCAATACCGCCCACGGTCGGGGTGTAAGATAATGTTTCATAACCGTCTTCGTTTACGTCGTATTCCAGAGACAGGGAATCCAACGTGATGTCTTCCTTCTCGACGTATAAGTTCCATGCCGTAGCTAGCAAAGCCCAGCGGTCTGCATTGCTGATACGGTTGGCTTCAATCATAGCAGCCCAAGCATCGCGATATCCTTGCAATTCCTTTGCATTGCCGGCAATGAGCACAATAAACGTCTGTGCTTGGTCCCACCGTGAAAAGTCTAGCAATTTCTCTTCTGGTTCAGCAGCAGAACGGTAGTCTCCTTCTTTGCCACCGTCTGAGGTAGAGCACCCCATTAAATACATAAACCCAGCAGCGTAGCCGGGAGATAAATACTTGCTGATTTTACCATCGTCCCCGTTTTCTTCGGCCACGTGCCTTACGGCGGCAAGCAGCTTAGGGTGTCTGTCTAGAAGATCGAGGTAGTCCGCATGGGACCAATTAGGGCAAAAAGCATTGAGGTCAGATCCAACCCGCGTTTTGAAAAACTTGCAGGCAGATTGGGCGTACTTGGCGCACCGTCTACGGTCTGCGGGGTTAAGGTCTGCGAAATAGGGGCTGCGATAGATTACATCGCTGAGGTCACGTCGTTCTCCGGTATCAATCGTGTTAACTACGTCATCGCTTTCGTCGATGCCGGAGGTAACAACCGTTTGAAGCACTGGCGATGTTTTCCAAGCAGGCCAACGATCCTTATCCTTCTGCCATTCCTGCACAGCTAGGATTAGACCAACCAAGCGATGCTGGCCACTGATCATGATCTCGGTGCGACCGATAAGAATAGGCTCACCATTCAGCTGCCAATGGCCTGCTAGAATCTCTGACTGCCAACGGCGGGCAAGGGGTTGCTTGAAAGGTCGGTTGCCAATATTCTTCGTACAACGAATCTTCTTGCCTTCTGCATCCAGTAGTAAGTAGTCATTGCCAAACTTCTCGGTCCCCTCTTCCTCCCACCCCAATAGTTCCTTGGCATCATCAATCGTAAGAGCTGTGTCTCCCTTACACACGTCCGAAGTGACGGTTTCATACCTCACCTCCCTTTGCTCAACACCTTTCTTCGTGGCTTTCTTCACTTCCTTTTTTGCTTTCGCTTTTGGCGACATTGCAATAATCCTTCATACAATGAGACATCCACTGCTGAGCTACCCGCTCGGCTAGGCGGCTTAGTATAATAGTTGCTTGAAGAAAAGTAAATACCTTTCCTCGGACCAAATAAATTAAGGGGGGTATTTCGAAGGCAGATTAAAGAATAGATGGGTGTAGGCGGGGGCAGTGTAGAAACTGCAGATTTTCGTAAGTCGTTACTACGATTACTTTTACCCTACTTACTTACTAAGTATAGTAAGTATAGTCGTAGGGTCCCGCATAACTATTATACCCTAGTTTCTAGGGTTAATAAAATTGAAAATAGACGACGGAGGAGTCGTCCGGCGATGCAGTAATGCAGCGATGCTGGGTCAGAAATAAATTGCAGGCCAAAGGCATAGTATAATAGTCCATATTGAATTTCTATGTTATCCTTAAGCAACCATGGAAAGAAAGGTGGTGTATCATGCTATTCGCTGACGGCTAAACCCGCAGCACTAAGATCAATGCAGTAGGGAGACAGAGCTCGACCTGCCCAATCTAAAGTGGGCGAGTGTTTATTAAACCAAAGGAGGATTACGATGATTCAAGTTGGTACAAAGTTGAAGCGTCATCCATGGGACAAGTGGTTGAAGCGTAAGTGTGGAGAAAAAGTGAAGTTAGTCAAAGGTAAAGATTTTCATTGTCAAACCTATGCCATGACAGTACAAATACGCACTGCTGCAAAGAAGAGAAGTAGGTCTGTCTCTCTTCACGTAGAAGAGCACGGCAATAACAGCATCATTGTTGTTACTATTACAGGGAGAGTCTAACTGTGCCAAAAATTAAAGAAAAGTCGCCTGAAGTTGTCTACATGGGTATTGACCCAGGCAAGTCTGGTGGCATTGCTGTTTTATTTGGCAAGGAGGTTATTGCCACAAAAATGCCAGATACGGAAGGCGACGTATTGCATTGGATTAGAACTCATTCCTCAGATGCAGTAGCTGTCATAGAAAAGGTTGGTGGCTATGTTGGCAAGGGCAAAGATGGTAAGGGTGGTCAACCCGGATCTGCCATGTTTGTCTTCGGTCGTGGGGTTGGGGGACTATGCATGGCATTGTTAGCTTGCTCTATTCCCTTCGAAGAAGTGCCACCACAACGGTGGCAGAAGGCAATCATGAAGTCTTCCAGAGGCAAGACAGAAAGTAAGCCTCAATGGAAAAATCGTTGTAAAGCAAAGGCGCAACAACTTTTTCCCACGCAGAAAGTCACGCTGGCAACAGCAGATGCATTGCTGATTGCATTGTATTGCAAACGTCTTCATGAGGGAATGCTGTGATGCCAAAAACGCATCTTAACCCTGCGTTTCTACCAATTGATGCCATTAAAGTTTACGGTACACCAGAGCAATTGAAAGAATTATCTGATGCTGTGGATGAATACAACAGAATGTTATCTGCTGGCCCATTGGGAGACAGGTTAGTAGCAGAAATTATTCTGCGTGATCACTCTCGCAAGATTGTAGTACCTTCTATGAATGAGTGGTGGGGCATCAACTGGTTGGAGTATGACAGCAAGTTGAAAAGGAACTACCAATGATTCAGAAAGAATACTTGGGTGACAGTGTGTATGTGGAATTAGAGGAGGGTCAATTGAAACTGACTACAGAGAATGGCGAGAATCCTACCAACGTGATTTATATGGAGAAGTCTGTGTTCACAGCGTTGATTAGGTTCACACAGAAAGAATCTGTGAGGGAGATATTTTGACATGGTTGAGCACATTAAAGATACCAGTTGCAATGGTGATTGCGGTGGAACTTGCAACATTTGCTGCTTATTCATCTGTAAGGTGTGTGGATTGTATGAAGGTAGCTTGACAACAGAGTGTCCTGGTGTACCTTCTTACAAAGATCATGCTGCAAGAGTCTACGCTGGTGTAGAAGACTTTATTGATGGTAAGTGGGTTGAGAAGAAACCAGAGGAGCAATGGAATGGTAATCATTAGAACAAAGAAATTGGAAACTCTTTCTCCATACCAAAAGCATAAGAAGAATTGGAGCAATTGCACCCGTTGTCATTTGTGCCGTGGCAGACAACATGTTGTTCTATGCAGAGGTAAAATACCCTGTGATATACTATTGATTGGTGAATCGCCAGGAGTTTCGGAAGATACAATAGGAATTCCGTTCACAGGACCAGCAGGTCACTTGCTGGATCAGATGATTACGAGAGCTTGGGATGGACAGTTTGATTACTGTGTCACGAATGTTGTTGGTTGCCTACCAACAATTACCTCTCCTGTTGTCGTCAATGCTAAAACAGAAGAGTACGACCTGATGATTGATAGGTCATCAGAATGGGGTAATCCTTTCGTAATCACAAAGACTCGCAACCGTTGGCAAGTAATTGAGGATTACCGCAATTGGCTGTCTAAGCAAACCAACCTATTGAAAAAGATTCCCACACTGTCTGGTAAACGCCTGGGATGCCATTGCAAGCCTCTAGCCTGTCATGGTGACATTATTGTTGAGACGTTTAATAGGTTGGTAGATAAAGAGAAAATGGCAGAACCCCCAGAGGATGCCATTAAGGCTTGTATGCCACGGTTACAAGAGATGCTATTGATGTGCAAACCTAAGCTAATTGTCACTGTGGGCAAGTTAGCTGACAAGTGGGTACCAAAATCCTTTGAAGGATTAAAACTATCTAATGGTGTGAAGCCACCACGATGGTGCTCAATTCTACATCCTGCATTTATATTGCGTCTTGATCCTAGTCAACAAGGTCTAGCAATTCAAAAAACTGTTGTGACCTTAGAAGAATCTGTCATAGACCTTTGAGGTAATTATGTCAAAACCATCACTAAGCCCACCTTATGACACTCTTGAGAGCGACATCATTCAAACCATGCAAGCTGGATTGAAGCAATGGAGACCAGACCTTAAGTACCCCGAGTCATATTCCGACATGCAAGGTTGCGTCCGTGCTCTGCTGGTGATGTTTGAAGTCAAGAGAAAACCTCTACCAGAGCTGCTGCCTTCTCCTTGCCCAGACTGCGGTGGATTGGGAGAGTTTCGTAGGGTAGAAAATGGCATGCTGAATATAACCACTTGTTCTAATCCCAGATGCAAGCATGGCGAGATACATTACCATTACTGAGTGATCCAATGTATAATTTAACAAGTCGTTGTCATGAGTATCACCACGAAATTGTTGGGTTTGTACCAAGAACCGATATTGATATGGGTCGGTGGGGATTTGGCATTCACTTGTCAGCAAAGTATGCAGCATTGCTAAAGAGTGTGTCTATCAATAAAGATCGAATCAGTAATCTACACGTACAATGTCACCAAGCATTAAAAGCAGTCTTGGGTGGAAGTTATTTAGACCTGTTTGATAGAAGCTACCCCCACCTACAGTTTTGGGACAACACTTGTTTATTGACTAATCTTTCTGTACCGGGTAATGCTTGTGGGCTATACATGGAATGGAACTCATTCAATAATCTTGGCAATCACATGCCAACACATGACTGCATAGAGTACTACCCACACAATGTTGATTCAATGGAGCAAGCTGTTGGGTTGCTTGCTGTGTGGACTACGTGGTATGACCTGTCCAGATACTTTGAGAGAAATGTGTAGCAAAGATGCTTCAGCAGTTTCCTAGTTTCTTTCATAGAAATCTGGCAGGGCAAAAGTAGGTTATAAAATCGTAGTATAATAGAAGGTGCACGTGGCAGGGCAGTCCGTGGCCCTTGGTCTTAGGGACGAGTGATACTCGTGGCTGCCGCTGCCGCTGCCGCATTTTTATTTTAGGAACCGGAATTATGACAACACTAGAACGAGTAGAAACTTTGATTTTTCATGGTTCTGTAGAATTAAGGCATCGTGGAGAACACAACGATGTTTACGATGCCTTGAGGATGTTGGCTTTGGAAATTGACGAATTGAAAACAAGCTTAGAAGAGGTTTCTAACATTGCTAAATCAGCAATGCCAGCTTTTGATACAAATCGTGTTGATGAGTCAACTTGAAAGGTTAGATCATGCCAGTGCGAATGTCGAAGTCATCGTCCACACTAAGAGACAAGATTAAACAGTCAGGCATTAAGTTGCAAAAACCTAAAGCAGAACCTGTGTGGGATGGTCCCTGTGATGAAGGAGAAAAGGGTGGTATTACACAGTCCATGCTTTCATTGTTCATGGCCTGTCGTGAACGCGCTCGGCTACGATGGATGGAAGGAATAACTACAATAGATTCCTTCAGTCATCGAATGGAGTACGGATCCATGTGGCATGCCTGTGAAGAGTCCTTAGCTAAAGGTGGACCCCGGAATCAGCTTTGGGTTCCTTTGACCAAGTACTGTCAAAAACTTTGTAAGAAATATCCCACTCAGCAGCAGCAAATAGTGCATTGGCATAATGTATGCAAAGTACAATTTCCAATCTATGTGGATTACTGGAAGAAACATCCAGATGTTAAGGATAGAACACCACTGCTACAAGAACAAGTGTTTCACGTTCCCTATAAGTTACCTTCCGAACGAACAGTTTGGCTGCGTGGTAAATTTGACTCAGTAGATTTAATTGGCAAAAGTAAAGCAATAGGAGTTTGGTTGCAAGAAAACAAGTCAAAGGGGGACATCAAAGAAGAGCAGATGAAGAGGCAGCTTGGTTTTGATCTTCAGACAGGCATGTATATGGTGGCATTAAAGCTGGCAATTGAAGATTATCAGAAGAATGGACTCAACGGGTTTAACAGACTTCCCGAAGCTGATTGGATGATGAAGACATTGAAGGGATTCCGATACAATGTCATTCGTAGACCATTGAGTGGTGGCAAGGGTAGCATATCACAAAAGAAGCCTAGCAAATCCAATATTACTGGTGAGACTGATGAAGAGTTTTACCAACGCCTTGGAGAAGTTATTCAAGAAGAGGCTAGTGCTGCTATCAAAGAAAAGCGTGACTGCTTCTTCTTCTACCGTTGGAAGGTTGAAGTGTCTTCAGCTGACTTGTTGCGATTCGAGCGTGAGTTTTTGATTCCTTGTCTTGAACAACTTTGTGATTGGCATGAATGGGTATCTTCTGGTGATCCTTGGCGTGAAGGAAATAAGTTACATCATAGAACGCCATATGGAATCTATTCCCCGCTTGCAGAAGGCAAAAGTACTGATGTTGATCAGTATCTTGACACTGGGTCTGAGATTGGTTTGACTAGGGGTTCCCCTCTATTCGAGGAGTTACAATGAGACGTTCAGCATACATCAAATGTTTAGAACTGGCTTACGATCTGTTGCCAGAAGCAATCCCAGAGTTTATGACATACTTCAAAAATTCCTACAACCCACGATTGCATGCAATAAACGAAATCAAAAGAGCAGCAAGGCTCGATGATGAGTTGTTGGACATTGAATTGGTTGACATTTTGAATTGGAAAACACCCCAAGAGGTGATTCATCATGTTTATTGATGAACTAGAAAAGGTTCGCGATTTAGATCACTTATGTCAATTGGTTCAAGAAAAGAAGTCAATTTTTATTGCTGGGATAGGTCTTCGAGGTTGGACAGGTCATCAAGGGTACACCCCAGCTGCTTGGGTCATAAACTGGTCCGGACATATGATTCAACAGTTACTGCCCTACATGTTTGTTTATAAGCCAAAGGAAAAGAAAAGTGCCAAAAGCCCCGCCGAAGAAAAAATTAGCCTCTAAGAAAAGAGGTAAAATAGTCGTCCCTTACCAACGTCTAACCCTTCGCGACTTAGCTGCAGAGTTAGAGAGGACGAAGTCGCTACTCATAGATGCTACCAAGCGATTAGACCACTTATGGGTGCAACTGTACACGGTTGGCTTGGATGATCGTGGGCCAATTGTAGAAGATAAAACAGATGTTCCATTTTAGAGGTAAATGATGTCTGAATTAAGCCACATTACCTATGGGCAACAAACTAGACCTTGTCAAGTACTGAACCAAAGCGAAAACAAGTGGGTCGGTGCAATCTTTCACTTATGGGCACAAGAAAGCCATTGCAATCAGCTGGCTTATCCAGTAGCGGTAGTAGAGTACGAAGATGGGTCAGTACAATCTGTTCATGCTGAAGAAGTAAGATTCACTGACTCAAAAGAATACCAATACCCATCAAATAGCAAAGTAAGTGATGAAAACCATAGATGACCTATTGTGGTGGATGGCAAGTCATGACAGTCAACTCTCTGTAGAATCTAAGAAGGGGGATTCAAAAAGAGTTGTTAATGTTAAACTACAACTAGACACCAGACATTCTGGATCACTAATACACATTAAACGATTTATTGGTGAAGATGTTCTTCCTCAGTCAAAGTATAGTGTGCTAAAGGATAGATTGTTAGACATGATTATAGCAACAGAAGCAATGATGGGGGAACAAGATGCTAAAGTCTCCAAGAGTGATGGATTCCATACCGGATCTACTCAGGTGGATGAAGAATCATGATGCTCAACTAACAGTGAAACGGGCCAGCAACCTTAGCAATACCATTAGTATTCGATTGCTTATGTGGCATCAAGGATCATTGATGAGAATTGAACGGTTTGCCAAAGATGATATTGATGCGATAATAAGTTGCCTATCGGATATGATTGTAGCAACAGAAGTAACCTTGGAGGAACAAGATGCCAAAGATTGTAAAGCAAACAAACCACAAAACAGTGAAGACTGGAAGTATCTGGGATAGAATAGTTCCAGCATCATCGCAGTTAGAAACGGGGCACCGTGTGCTTGTATACGGACCTTCAGGAACAGGCAAGACCACGTTTGCAGTGAGCTTCCCGAAACCTTTGTTGATGGTTAGACCTGAACGAGCAGAAGATGGAACCCGTAGTGTACGAACAGTGAAGGGGGTAGAGGTGACGCCATACCTAACCTCACCGAACCAATTGGACGAGATCGTAGAAGCACAACAAGAGTCTAAACGGTACAAGACCATTGTGCTAGATGGTATCACGAAGTTTCAAGATCTTGTGTTGAAAAAGATTTTGGACCTATCAGCAGTACCAGAACAGTTGTCTTGGGGTGTAGCAAATCAACAGACATGGGGAATTGTTAGCAATGAGTTGAAAGCCCACTTGCGGAAGTTTCTGCAGCTGACGGAAGATGGCGTACACGTGGTCATTGTTGGTGGTGAACGATCGTTGAATACTGGCGATGATAATCCCAGCATTTTGTTGGCACCTACAATCATGGTATCTCTGACCCCATCTTCAATGGGATGGCTACATGAAGTAATGGACTACAACGTCAATACGTTTATTCGACGCAAGACGGAGCAACGTAGTATCAAGATTGGTGGTAAGGAAGTAAAGAAGGAAGTGTTGACCAATGATTGTGAGTTTTGCCTTCGCACTGCTCCTGATCCGTTGTTTCAAATAAAGTGGGGGGCAGGTCGTGATCACCCAGCACCAGGTATAATGGTAGATCCTTCGTTTGCCAAACTAGACAAGGCTATTCGTGGTTCTTAATAAATACACTAAATCGTAGGAGCAAGAAAAATGGATCAGTCGCAAAAGCGTTATGCGATGCAACGGGTTAAAGATGTGCTAAATGCTAAGCAAGTAGAGTTGAAGAAAAAGTTTGTTGTCACACAAAAAGAAGTAACAGCTGAACAGAAGAGAGATGCCGTTTACAACAGTGATGTGGAATTGAAGAAAAACTTCAAATTAACAGACACTGTTGAAGGGGCGTATGATTTTCGCCGATTGAAGCCAGCAAATGAATTTGATGACAAGGGATTTTCTTTAGCAAATATATTGTTAAGAGAAACAGCATCAAAGGTAATGGATGAGATAATGCTTGGTGACAGCACTAAAGCATTGAAGCTAATCCAAGAGTTTTGCGGTTCTTAGTTATCAACTTTACCTAACTTATGCAAGGAGGCCAACTCATGCTTGTGTTATCTAGGAAACGTGATGAAAGCATTATGATTGGCGATGGTATTGAAATCACCATTGTTGAAATTCGAGGAGATAAAGTACGATTGGGAACCAAGTGTGACAAGAGCATTTCAGTACATCGAAGAGAAGTTTGGGAAGCGATTCAAAGAGGAGACCCACCAAAGATTACCGCAGAATCTATTGTATGTTTACCAAATCTAAACACTACTGTAATGAGAAATCCAGCATTTCAATTAGTGGATGGACCCTGTATGCATGTTACTCCACCAAGACCGAGGGAGGACGCTGCCGACTAACTTAACCAAACAATGCGGAGCCTAGCGAAGTAGTATAATAGTTCTATCGTTTCTGTAACCATTTCTAAGAGGATCAGTGACATGCCTAAGCAAGTTTCAACAAGCAGTTTGGCCGCTC
>Ga0172381_10005746_pt1 | contig 12537 bp, 27 predicted proteins | sample Leawel6488metaG_FD_119754 | JGI IMG/M metagenome (GOLD analysis project Ga0172381, IMG submission 119754) | Leachate microbial communities from a municipal landfill in Southern Ontario, Canada - Leachate well 64-88 metaG | ecosystem: Engineered > Solid waste > Landfill > Unclassified | place...
AAGTAACCATAGCATTACCGCAACCTGAACAGCGCTCAATGCCATCCTCAAAGTAGGTACCACTTTTATGTGTACATTCATCTTGAGTCATTTCTTTCTCCTAAACCGCGTAGGCGGTGCTACTCGTGGCCTGCAGTTGTCACAACGAGAATGAATTCCAGACGCATTATCAGGCAACGTGTTTTTATACTTACAATCTGTACAGTATGTGCCCCAATAGTCTTCACTCATGTTATACCAACCACGAACCCACGCCACTACATCTTTAAGAGTTATCTTGGTCAACATTTAAACCAACACAACCTTTTTTACTATGAACTCTTCGTCATTAACCAGGGGAGGATTAAAACCATAGGCATCAGTCAAAAGAACGCTGAATTTACGTCCTCGCATATTGTTTTTACTAAAGATTTCTTCAGCCATAACCGTGAAGCGCCCCCGAGAGCAAATAAGCTCACAGATATCAATCTCCCATACCTCGTCTATAACTCCTTGACGTCCGTAAAAGATGATCTGTACACGCTGATTCTTGTTATTTTTTGCTATGGTTCTGAAGACTTTTCGTAACTGCGTTTTTGTGAGGTCCACAGCTAATCTAATCCTTTCTGCTTTGCTATCCAATCAGAACAAATGAATGTTCCCTCATCTCCCTGACTATAAACCTCTGAATCATCATCTATTTGCGAGTTGGGAAACCACTCTTCTCCGTCGTCCCACGCAATGAGACAGGCTTTCTCTGTTGCGATTTTACATCTCGCGTTGTCTATTCTGTGTGTCATCTTTCTTCCAACTTCCTCTCCCCAACGGTTTTAACGCTGGTCCGTTAACTAAAATATAAGGGCCGCACATTGACGGCCCATGAGTAAAAGGACGATACCGCATGTCGGTCGTTATCATCCTTTTACCACATTTTGAACAAACAAATACTCTCCGCATTACCGGCACCAACCTTCCCAGTATGTCGCAGCAAACTCCTCCGAAATCCCCGGAGGTTTCCATGTAATGTAGATCGAAGCAGGTATACGAAGTTTATCTCCCAAAACCCAATGCGCCGAGCACTTTCCACCCAACTTATGCACGTACTGTTGAACAATTACCCACACCACCTCCTTAAAAAACTCTCTATCAATATCCGGGAAATGATATTCATAGGTATAACGGAATTGACCTCTTAAGTATGCAGGTAGTTTCTCATCATCAGACAAACGTTGACCCTCATTATTAAGAAAGAAATCACCAACAAACATTTGCTCAAGCATCTCAGTTATGTCAGCATGCCTACGATCTCGTTCTTGTGCCCATGTCGTGAGTTCTCGTGCCCACGTGGGTGGTCTCTGGGGCGTTTGCTCAGCTGGCTGTTTCAACACATCGGGTAAGCTAATCGGCATCGCTACCTCGACCTATGTCGAACTTCCACCGCTTACCAACATCAATGTAATCACCCCACCAACCTGTCAACGGCAGTACAAAGCCCATCAACCCATAGCCCAAGTTCGTTCCAATACCGTTAGTATAGTAGAAAATGCGAACAAAAAACCACTGCATTATAACGAAGTTCAATAGCCCAAGGCGACTACGAAACAGGTGCCATTTATCACTGCACATCGTTCGGCTCCTTCAACTTTACGCCCAAAGCCCTTGCTAAGGAACGGACGCTATCCATGGACGCCTCACAAGAATGTTTATCTGGCACCCACTCACCCGTCTTGAGCATGTTAAAATCGTTTAGAATACTTTGAAGTGCCGGATTAACGGCTTTCTTTTGGCTTAACGTCAGTCCCAATTTTAATACCCTTTCGTGTAAAACTCTTTAGCAGTAAACTTCTTTTTTTAACTCCTCCAACAAACCTCTTCGCCATCACGATAATACACCCGCATCTCTCCACCCCAGCCTGCAAAAATCATTTGATCTTGCATCTTTTTAGCCAGAGCGAATGCCTCTTTCCGGGTTAACGATCCCCTGCGAAACCCATTGATTCCAACAACCGTGTAGTTCTTGTCATCATGAACTTTCATTATAACCCTCACCCCTAAACCAAGACCGTACTCGCCACCAGAGCCATCGTGAACTTTCATTATAACCCTCACCCGAACCAAGGCCAGAACCCTCCCCGGAACCGGAACCGTCTCCTAAACCGGAACCACAACCGAAACCACAACCGTAACTAGAACCATCTTCTGCGCCGGAACCATCGTCATAACCGAAACCGTCCCCTGAGCCGGAACCGGAACCCTCAAAAAAACCATCGACGAAACTATCCTCAAAACCACCACCGAAAACAGAACCATCACCAGAATCAGAGCCACAGCCATAACCGGAACCAGAACTGTCCCCTGAGCCCTCGCCGTAATCGCCACCAGAGCCATCATGAACTTTCATTTTTTCCATATCGAATACCCTTTAGAATTTTTTCAAAAACCACGGCTTCCTGCAAGCAGAGCATAACTCCAACTCCTCCATCCTTTTCCGCTGGTATTCGTCAAGCTGTATCGTCTGTTTAAGATACAGATACATTTCAGCCCGGAGTTCTGCACAAAGCAGATGCATCTCTACCGCCGGAAACCTTTCGCCCAATATCTTCCTGTCATTATCCAACATGGCTTTGCCTTTCTTTATCTATCTCTCTAAGATCCGCAAATACACAAACCGACCAATTCCATTGGTCTCGTACGACTGTGAATTGAGCAATCAGTTGATCTTCTCGCCATAAATACATGCCCTGCGGGAAATTATCACACTTGAACTCCGATACCTGAGCGGCCGTTGGACAATGCGTAACTGCCAATCCCGGTTGCCCTTCGCGACGCTCATGTTCTTCTTTTGCTATCGCATCGAATAACGCCATCGCCAGGGCAATCGCATCGCATTCGTCCATTTCTTTAAATACTTTGATCATTTCCCTTCTTCCGCTGCTGTTTTCCTTTCGACAAATTGAGCTACTGCGGCACGGTCAAGCAACTCAACGACGTTATCTTGGGTAATACTCAGAATCTGGCCTTTTGCAAAAGGCCGACCAGCCTTTGTCACACGCGGTCCTGAGTAAATACAATAAGGAAGTCGCCATTCCTGTATAATGATCTTGATTTCGCGCACTTCGATGCGCTTGCCAGTGTAACAGCTGGTAACAATGTCCCCGACCACAATCGGGTTATTGCTCCTCGCGTACTCAACTCGCACTTTCTTAATGGCATCCTTTGCACCAATCTCTATTTCCTGTATCGCTTTTATGTATTCTGCTTCAGTCATTTTGTCCACTCTTCCCCTCGTGTTGCTGAAGTCAAGTATCCATGCCTGATCTGACACTCTGCAATCTGACACCTGATTATATCTGCTACGTCATCCTCCGAACAATTCGCCAGCATGAAAGCCAGCGCCGTGAAACAGGCGTCCCATGTATCACTATCTGCAAATTTATCGGAGATTGTCTTCCGGATGCGCCCTATTTCAGATAGGCAATATTCCCTCGTAAATGTATCTCGCATTACATTGTTGGCCATTTAAATCCTCCCTTCATGTTCGTGTGCGCCGGCGCATCGAACAACGCCATCACAGGAGCAATCGCATTCGTCCATTTCTTTAAATATCTTGATCACGTCCCTTAGAGCCCTCCTGTTGCTTATGGCACTCAAAGTTATGCTCACAAGTATCGCAAACCCCTGGCTGCTCTGCTTGAGGAATAAAGATATTACACACGGGAGGGATGGGTTTAGTAGTATCCCACCCATCATCGTAACAAACACATCCTTCAGGAATCTCCCGCGTCTCAAAAACGCAATGTTCTGATTCAGGAAGTCCGCACTTAACACAAAGTCTTTCTGCCATTTTTTTATCCTTAATTTAGTGAGTCAACATGTCTGAAATACGATAACTGCCAAAATGATACGATAACTGCCCAAATCTTTCCCACATCTGAACCATAGCCTCTTTAGAAGAGTTATCCTTGTGATAAAAATAAACCTGGGTATAGCGTTGCCCTTGCCGATCCATACACCCCATAGCAGTATCAATATCTGCCACGTGGATACACCCATGTGTATTCGTTTGAATTTCAATGTACGTACCGCTTGCGTGTGGTCTATGCATTTTACGGATCTCATACAGCACTCCCATAGAATTCATACGCGGTACCAACGCAGACATAATCTCCTTAAGAGAGCTGGAATGGTACTGAGGAATCGCAACGAAGATGGAGGCCGTAGGGTTACATCTAACAAAAACCACAACATCAAACGCCAAAGCATCAGCTAATGTTCGGCACATCGTCTTTACCTTGTAAATCCACCATGGCTACTGTCCTCCTACTCCTCCTTGATAAGTGTTGTAAGCGTAACCTTTCCAAAAACCTCTCACCTGCTTAGGATGATGCAGGTAATCCGGCTGCCAAGTAATAAGTAAACCCCCCGTATAACCTGTGGGAAAACACTCAAATGTTCTAAGAGTTAATCGCGATCCCGGATGTAGTTTTGTTATCATGCGCCACACCTCCAACGCTACGACCTCTTCAAAAAACTCACGGTTCATGTTCTTACAAACTAACAAACAAGAATCTATACGGTTTCTATTAGGTCCAGTATCAGCTCCGGTGTAAGGCTCAACAACATCATAGACACAAAGACTTGTCAATAACTCCTTCACTAACCCAATACGCTCAGCTCTAGTATCCATCCAGCTCACACGCTTCCGATATCGTTCCTGTTTAGTTTGCAACTTTTTATATTTAGTTTTACGCGTCATTTTCCGTGGCATAACTCAACTCATCTGGCGCTTCTTGAGCACGTTCGAACCTCCGTTTTGCTTCTCTTATCTCCATAGAGAGTTTGTCAGTTAACAGCTTGTGAGGTAGTTTATCCAAATCGTAAATACCTCGAGCCATCATCTCTCGGCGTATCTGACTAGCCATATTGGCAATAGATGTTCGAGAACGATTAGCACAAATGTTGTACAAGCGAGCATTCATAGCATCGGTAGCATCTGGACGATACAACTGAGAGATAGCCGTGAGCTGTTCAGGTGTCCATTTACTATTAGGCATCTTCAAATGACTACGCCTCCAAGAAGAGAACGCAGCACTATCCATGTGGGCATAGTTCAGTAAAAACTCCCAAACTTCTTTAAGCTCATCCCGCAACGAATGATGTGCTGCATATGCAGTATTCTGCTTAAGGAACTCAAAACTGTAATAGCGACGCTTGGTTACACGGTCTTTTACCACACCTGGGTCGTTATCTTTGATAGTTTCATTAACGTCCAGACCATGATACCACGGGGGTGAGAAGTACATTCGACCGCGTCGATTAGTCAAAACAAATTCATACTCGTCCCCGTTAGCTCCAAAATACTGGCACTTAGCAATCTTAAACTCTCGGGTCTTTGGTTTCTTACCATCCAGCCGCTTACCAACTCTACGTATCTTGGCCTGTTCAGCTCGAGCCCTGGACGACAACAACGCACGTTCCAACTTTGGAATATCCAAGACACAGAACTCGTGGGGTTTAGGGGCTGTATGCAATCCAAAGATTGGTTTGTACCCTTTCTTCAGGTCCAGCTCCCAAGAGCCGATAGGTAGAGGAGCATCAGCATAAACTTCCTGATACAACCGCGCAGTCAACGCCTCATATACCCGAAGAACCAACAACCGCATCTCAGGAAGTTTACCGTGGTTAACCACGTATCGCTCTTCTTTGGTAAGTGGGAGATGCTCCAGCAACTCTTTAGAATATTGAAACCGGTGCTCAAGCCACAAAGGCCAATGAATATACAGGTATCGATCCTCATCCCGACGAACCAGGTCTTTACGGATACCAACACCATGCTTGTGCCGAAACGCAGTATACCCTTCAGTACTTCCCCACCGGTACTGGGAAAACTCTAAGATATAGAACAATTCACCAAGCAAATTCGGATACGACTCTGCCATAAACGAAGCATCAAAACTCTGTGTCGTATTCGCTTTTGGCAACCTAAAGACCGTAGCGACGGAATGCATGTACTGTGTATTGATTCTATCTACATAAACGATACTACAATCTACGCGGTTTGCCTGCGGAAGATTAGGGAGCAGTTTACTAAGACTGGGAGATGCTGAGACAGGAGTCAGCAACCCAAAAGTCGCTGCAAAAGACTGCTTAAGAGCATTGATGAGCTTCTTATCCAACGCTAAGAAAGCCAACCTAGCCCGGAGAATCTCCAGTTCATCCTCTGAGAGGGGTTGCAGCGACGGATTCTTCTCCGGGAATAACGCTCGGTCCTCTAAGTAGGTACGAGCATGCTCCACATACTGAGATTTGACATGACGACGGAGCAGCGAAGACACTACCGGAGATTTACGACAAACGATATGTTCCATTGCTACCACCAAAAGAGGAATAGACATACAGACATGGAACATGTCAGCCGCTCCCTGCAGGATAGTGGGCCAGTGCAGTAAAAGACGGGAGTTGGGCATGACCTTGACATAATTTCCATATATGAACCATTCGTCAATGGGTGTCATCCCAACCGCTGTGATGGTGTCTACAGGGTTCGTACTCTCCGCAGTAACCTTCAGGAGCCTAGGACGCGTATCCAAGATAGAACGGGCAGTGTCGTAGCCCAGGTGACGAATGTACCGCTCTGGGGAGCTACAAACGTACTCCAGAAAAGCGTCAGCGTCATATGCAAATTTGTTCACCAACTTACGGAAGTCAGTGCGGTATTTTCGAGTCATTTTTAACCTCCAATTTTTACTCAAAAAGGCGATATACCTCTCAGAATCGGGCACTTCAAGAAGACCGTAACACACAACTAGCGTAAAACAAACAACTTTATGCTGCAGTGTCAGATTACACTTACCCATACCCTTTATCTAAGACTGTACTTTCACCTGAAAGTTGTATCGAAGCCCGAATTCGGTACTATGACTGGGCTACAGCTCCATCAATCCACGATAATACTACCAATACCCATCTTTTTGTTTGTACCCAAAGTCCAGGTACCAGTGAGGTATAACCCCTGGGATGCATTGACTTTTTTATACTAGTTACATCTTACCCCAGGTATTCCTAGGATGAGTACCCCTCTATGGGTGAGAAAAAAAAGTGCAAAAGTGGGGGTTACATGGCCCTACCTGTAGCATAGCTACACACATTGTAGGGTAATATGCGTGTATGTGCGAATTGAAAGATTTCGGTGCTTTACAGTATACGATACAATTTATTTCTCTGGGTAAAAGAGAGTAACACATTCTCAGAATAACTGGGGTAATCTGTATCTGTATCTGTTTCTCTAATAAAGATAGATAGATAGATAGATAGATAGAGCGCCGCTGTCCTACATGCAAATAGTTCGATATCCCTCTTCTTAGAAGCCACACGCACAACTTCTCTACCTTCACCACAGGCATAAAGTCGTTAAGTCTCAGGGTCTTAGCGTCTCTATCGTCCTTAACAACTTTTTACGATGTATCTTACAGCAGAAAGTACACCCTAAGTATAACACCGTAATTACGTGTATTATGATACTACATCTCACTTCCCAATAATTACGGTGTTTTACCTGTGGCCCGGACCTCGAAGTGCGGTATTCTGAGACTTAACAATGTTAACGGAATATTTAATGTATGTAGCTATCCCACCCTCTCGCACCTTTTAAAAAGTAATGATCTGAAACCTAGCGATTAGCTCTGTAATATCCAACACTTACGTGTTTTTAAGTGGTACATCGGACTTACATCGGTAAGAATACCTCTTTTATTTAAGGCACTTAACCCTCTGGAGTTCAGCTATTACTTCATGTATATATCGTGCCCTAGACATAGTATTTACACTGTAAAGCAGCTTTTCAGCATCCTCCAGCCCGGCTACACCTTAGAAATCGTGTAGGTCCCTGTACGTATTTGTGCGCAGCTGTATTCTCTTCCCCTACCAGCGTACGAAGAGGTCTTGCATAGACCCGTAGTCTTTTCGATACTTGAAGATTAAATACTGTGTGAACCGCCCGAGATGCACGTACGGTTGTTCTGGGTTATCGTTGGATGACTCTATTTTTAGTCTATCTGCTTTGCAGGCTTCTTGAATGACGCTCGAGACTCTTGGGATTCGGTGGTATATTTCTACGTTGAATTCTATCGTGCAGCGGTTATAATTGGAAATCGTACCGCACTCTACCCAAATTCCAACCTGCCTAAGTAAGAGGTGCCAGTTCGTGGCATAAAGTACATCTGTGAGGTTTATCACTTCATCCCGTGTAACGTCTTGCCACCAAATCCTGAGCATTCCAGGTAGAAGCTTCGGCTCATGTACTAAGCCGGGTGTTGTATGCTGTACGTTTCCCAGTGCTAGCAAGAATTCAATTAGTCTTTCCACTGCGTCGTGGGTCATAGTGGTTGTCCTTTAGGTATTTGCGGAGGCTAGCGGCATACACGGTAAGCGCTAAATTCGCCACACTCCCTGCTCTGTACTGTGCCTTTGTTTTATTGTCATTTGCTGCCTTTTTGTACAACTCTATCGCTATAGGGCGAACGTGGTGCAGTCGTAGGTGGTACGACATGTTGTAAGGAAACGACATATTAGTTACGGAGCTAGTAGCACGAATTCTACCGCTGTAGATACCATCCTGACCGTACAATAACGGTATGAGTTTACACAATTCTACGTTGGATGTATCAAACCACTGCACACTCATTTCGTGCTCTATTATGGGATGTAACCCTATAAATTTAATCCGGGCACCCAAAACCAGCTGATGCGTCATCAATATATTGTAGAGTTCTGCTACGTACATTACATCCTCGTTCATGCTTTGTCCTCGTCGTCGAAAGGAGCTGCCAACACAGGTTGCATAAAACGACTTAGCTTGTCTCGACCTAGTTTGTCTGCAGGTGGGATACCCCAGTGTAGGAAACTCCGGCATTTGCTGCTCACTGAGCCTTGGGAATTACGTTCTAAGTACTTGGTAATGCCGTCGATTTTCTCTAAATCATTCATGTACCGAGTAACAGACAACCACTTATGATCCTCGCTGTATTTGGTGAATGGCATTCGAATATACGGATTGGTACTGGAATTTGTAATACTTAGACTCGGCCCTGGAGTTATTACGGCAATCTCTACGTCTAAGCCGTGCCCCTCTATGGCTTCAAGAATAGAGTATGGCTCTCTTGGAGAGCTGTAGGTTAGTGTTTTGAAAAAATCAGATAACATATCTAGATTAGGTAGCGGCCAGTGTACGTGGTGTCCTCCCGTAACTCTGTTGGGTGTTACGCGGGTGTGCCGCTTACCAGCGTCTAGGGCACAGTACCCAGCTCCCAGAAGACGCAGGTACGCTACTGCCGCTCCGATACTATCCGAAGTGCCTAATAGAGGAGCCATGTCCTTCTCCTTACTTTTTGTCGGGCTTTTTTCTGGATACTTTTACGTGCCAAGAGGCACTAGCGATGGGTGTGTTTCCGTCTCTCAAGATGTCTCCTCGAACATTGTTCAAAGCCTCTTCCTCGCTGCCGGCTACTGTGGTGTATTCAACTTCTTTTTGATATTTGGCTTTAATTGTGTAGTACGCCATAATGCACCTCCTATGCTGCGTAACGAAGTTTATAGATCACTCGTAAATATTTTAGAGTTTTAGTTTCTAATTGTCGAACTCGTTCTCGTGTTAACCCAAACTCTTTGCCTAACTCTCTTAAAGTTACGGGTACATCTGCGATAATTCTGGCCTGCAAAATCCTAGCCTGTCGTGCGTCCAAGTTAGACGTAATGTCTCTTACTCTTTGTTTAATCTTATCTGCATCCAGGTCGCTATTTAGTTTATCTTCAAGGCCTAGAGAGTCTTGGCAGGGTATTGTCTGGCCCATGGTAAGCTCCTCAGTATTTTGGATAGGAGCGTCTAAGGAGGCACAGGCACTACGGGAAGCCGCGCAAACACGTACAGACTCTACATTGATACCCGAAGTCTTCGAGATGGCCTGGAATAGCTCCTCACCACGCAGAAAGGGGTTTTGTGCCCGACACTTACTGGCGATGGTAACAAAATGAGGATCTAACGCTCGTACGTGGCTGGAGATGTTATACTTTACCAGAGTTCGGTTCTTGGCGATGTAGCGCCTGATGCGTGCTAATATCCAGATAGCGGAGTACGTAGGGAAAGACGCTCCTTTAGTGGGATCAAACAAGTCTAATGCCTTGAGAAGCCCTAGGTAGCCTTCTTGCACAATATCTGCCAGTGGAATTCTGTCCTGGTTTATTGTAGCGTACTTAGCGGCAATGCTAACTACTAATGGTGTATGTAGCTCACACAGAATAGCCCTATCCCGCTGGTCATGAGTTTTCAACCAACGAGATAGGACTTTATTAGCGTAGGGGGTATCAAATTTTTTTGTCATTTTTTACTGGAATGTCGTTTGTTATTCCTGGAATTCCTAGTTGCCCAGGAAGGGGTTTGTTTTGGTGTTGTATGACTTCTTTTTTGATAGTATCGATGTCCGTACTTAGCTCGAATAACTTTCCATTTATTATGACTCCACTCAATTTTTCACCCCCCCAACGGCGAAGATGTTGCGCTTCGGCTATATGGCTAATACTACACACATAGTCGTCAGAACTCCAGCCAATAGGTATAACGTCAAGTTCTGCTATTGGCATTTCTCGGATGCTTTCGTCGTCTGGGGCTTGGACATAAAATGTAGCATAGTCTTTTAGTTCCCTGGAAAGCGTGACCGCGAATGTTTTGAGACCTTTTACTCTGAACTTCTTTGTCATGGCGTTGGTGTCCCTACTAGAGGCCAAGCCTCTAATGCGTATTCAATAAGCTTGAGCTGCTCTTCTTTGGGTCGTTTGCGTAGCTCAACCATAGCAGCTTCGAGTTCCTTGCTGGATTGGTACGCGTGACTCTCGTGGTCATTCCGAGTGAATCCGAGATTTTCGTGTACACATCGCATATAACCCTCCGTAAAAGAACGAGCATCACTTTTGTTACCCGGGAGCGTGAAATTCTTTGGCTCATCCTGGTGAGGGCGTGTCTTTTCTACGCGTACGAGACCCGGAGTACGGGAGTCCCTCTCAAAGCGGAAGGACTCCTTGTACCCAGACTCGACAACGATAATCTTGCCAGTTGTTACTATCATTCTATATGCCTACACTTTTCTCTGAGGTCATGGTCAAGTTCAAGGGATAATCCATGTACAAAAAGCTGCATTTAGCGTTGTGGTTTGTCATACACTTCACCTCCATTAATCCTCTCCTTCTCGTATTCTTCAAAGTTTCCAGTTTTGGTTACTGTATGCTCAGGTGTATTGCTGTGCTATTGTCTTTTGTTTTGTGTCAGATCTCTGTTATCTCCAATTTCACAGATACCTGCCACCCCTTAATTATGATTAGCTCCGTTAGCTGATAGCCGTTCAAGAGTTTTGGCAATTTAACTTCACTCTCACACCATCGCCATCGTCCGTCTGGGTAGATCACATAGTACTGGGGTTCCTTAGAGTTTTTAGTTTTGCTTGTTTTACGTGGCATTTAATCCTCACGCTCATCTCTGAAGAGTTCCTTCTCATAGTCTTCAAAGTTTCCAGTTTTGGTTATTGTATGTTCCAGCATCCGGAATAGGCGGACCACCGTCTTTGACCGTATTGCTATGCTATTGTTTCTGTGGTCTATATAATGCACCCACACTCTATTAGGAGTGCACCCACGGACCTCGCCGTCAATATACATAGTGTTATCTCGCATCTGCATTTAATCTTCCTCCTCCTCTGGTATGTATTGTGTTGTACGACTGTCTTCCTTCAATAAAGGACAACTGTCAGGGTACTCGCCTAAATGATACAGAAAATCAAATACGTACGTCTTCATAGACTTATACCCTCGCTTATCTGGATGTTCGCACCTGGCGTCGATGTTCTGCCAGTTGGTGGGTGGGCCATAGTGGCCGCTAATTTTTATGTACTTGCAGTTTTTGCAAGAAGGCATGCTAGTCTTCTCCAGGCCTTTTCCGGCTTAACTTCTGTACTACATGAAGCCAAGCCAGAAATAGTACTACGACTACGATATCGAATATGTCCCAGAAATGTGATAACAGTGTGCCACTCCTCAAATTGAATTTGTGTTTTGGCACTTAAACCTCCTCGGGAACAAGCATCTCCTCGTATTGTTGTTTGGCGTTTTCATACCGTTGTTTTGCTTCTTCCATACGAACACGCAACATATCCACATCTACTTGCACAAGAGTCTTTAACCTTCGGCAATCCTCCCTATGCAGCCAACCGCTAGCCTCTTTAACCAGTATGTCTCCGTTACTTTCTTTTCTTAGGTGATCTCCCTTTCGGATAGTAGCTTTAGGGCCTCCAGCTACAGCTATATAGGGAACTCCTATTTCCATGTCTTTGAGCGGTATTTTTTTTGGCATTTTAGTCATCGCAATTCTTCGGCCGAGAACCTGTATAATCCACGTAACCTTCTCCAAGCTCAGTTGCTACAGAAAACCCTTCGTGATAGGCTGCACTACGGGATTGTTCAATGCGTTGAAAAAGCAATAGACTGCGCTTAAATATGTCGATAGCCCTCTCCAGG
>Ga0172381_10005747_pt1 | contig 12536 bp, 21 predicted proteins | sample Leawel6488metaG_FD_119754 | JGI IMG/M metagenome (GOLD analysis project Ga0172381, IMG submission 119754) | Leachate microbial communities from a municipal landfill in Southern Ontario, Canada - Leachate well 64-88 metaG | ecosystem: Engineered > Solid waste > Landfill > Unclassified | place...
ACATGATCTTGATGTAAAGGATCGTCTACCTTGCCGCAGTAGGCACAAGAACTATCGAAGAAACTTAAAGAGTCATTCCAGTCATCTATTGTTAATGTAGCTGGAAGGTTTTCTTTTCTTGCCCTTCTGATGTGCCTTTTTAGTGTTATCCACTTTCTGCCGTCCTCTGTTTTGTATAGTTTACGGTAGTATTCTGTATTGGCTTGGCGTATGCGGTCTTTGTTATTTTCAACATACTCCTTCCTTTTTTCCTTGCCGCCTCGTTCGGAGTAATAAGATCGCATACCATCTCTTATCTTTTGCCTGTTTCTTTCCCTGTACCCGTTGGCCCTTACGGAAATTTTATCCCAGTTTTTAATGCGGTACTCCCTGCTTACTTCTTTTCCACCGCCATTATGATAATATTGTTTCTGCTTTGCTAAAACCGATTCTGGATTTTGAGCGTATTTTTCGCGGCACTTCTCGTTTATTTCCTCGCTATTTTCAATATACCTATCCATGACCATTTTGTTAACACACTCTTTGCAGGTATGCTTAAGTTTTTTAACGCCTTTATCAACTCGTTTGTGAAAGTACTCTTCAGTGGCAGGAAATTTTTCGCCGCACTTAATACATCTTTGCGTCCCATCCGGCAGAATGCTTTTATCTTCCCTTGGCTTGCTTGGGTTTTTATTCGGGCCACGTTTGCCTTTGCCCATATTTTCAGTATTGGTTATCTTGTATTTACCAGCCCTCTTAGCGTTTTCTGCCTTAGTTCTGCATGAAGGGTTATGATAAAGCGGCTTCCCTCGTTTTATTCTGTAAGGTGGTACGGCAAACTCAATGCCGCAATGTTCACAGTTAACAAGGAACCAGTTAGGTTTATCTGCCGGATGGAGTCTCTCTGTCTCCACAAAATATCACTCCTTGAAACATCTTGATACATCAATTATACATGAAAATTAATTGACTTTCAAGTAGTTTTTGATATAATATTCCAAAAGGAGTGATTAATAATGCCAAAAGACAGAGGATTAAAAACCAGATTTCAAATATCCAGTTCCATAGAAAAAGGATTATGGACCGCTTTAAAAGGGTTTTCCGAAAAAACAAAAGTCCCTATTTCAAAACTACTGGATGAGGCGATAGAAGATTTATTGGCAAAAAGGAAAGGCAGATAAACTGCCTTTCCTCTCACACCTACGCCGGGATACTGAATTGGAAAGGCCGCCAATCGTATGCTCCTGCGCTAAACCACATGATTGATCCGACCATCCACTGCTGGATCTCCTCTTTTTTCCAACTGATTAATTCGTAGTCATCTCCAGATTCTAGGCGATTAATCCACTTGAGCGCATCTTTTGCCATTTGGCTATCACAAACAACCCACGGATTCAAGGTCTTGCCGGTCTGCTTGCGGAACTGCTTCCAGCAATATACTTTCATATTTCCGTAGTAGATGTTGGGATTATTATCGGCAGTGTCAACTTTTCCTTCGCCACCTATTAACTCCAACGCTGTTTTACGCAGGGCGGTAGGAACAATTAACAGATCGGGCTGAAGGTTCGCGTCCTTTCCGTCCTCATCCTTTGTGTCGAACATCTTCTGGCATACGGTCTCCAGGTTGGTTTCGTTTAACTCAAGCGCCTCAAGATTATCCTGTGTAGTACTGTAATTCGCGCTGGTTTGAGAATCATACGCTATAGGAAGCCCGTTTGCAGTCAGCGTGTAATTTAAACTGACACCATTAACGCTAAAGCTGGTCTGGTCGGCATTAGAGAAAATGCCAGCCGCAACAGCTTCACGGGTACGAGCCGCGCCGATTGCAAACTTGGAGAAGTCATCCTTCATGTTCATTAACTTGGCGTTGGACAAAAGGAATCGGTCATAGGCTTTGCCTGCCTGCCACACAAGCGGGGTCCACACTTTGGTATTTCCTTCTTTTGCGTCGGCATACGTAAATTCACCGTTCCACTGCGTGTAGTCAATGGCACCCACCATTTCGCTGATAGCCTCGGTCGGGTTGTCGCTCTGCTCCTTCGAGAACAGGATCGGAATCATCGAATCCTTGATCGAATCCGCGTACTTGTCTACCCAATATTCAAGTAAGGGATTTTCATACAATCCTACCAGTTTTTGAAAGTTACCACTACTTTGAATTAATACTCCCATCTATCCCACCCCCATTACGACGCCTGCACGAAGTTTTTGGTGGCAATGCACCGAACCTTCGTGTTGGTCGTGTCTTTCTCCAGAATTACAAGGTGCCCGCCGGATACTGTAGCTGCATTAACAAGCAGTCCGGTAGCATCGAGGATCGCCAGTTCAAGCCCAGGAAGAAACGCCGCATCTGGGGTCCCGGTATAATCGATCTCCAGGATGTCGCCGTCTTTCACCAGTTCCATTACCGCTAAAACATTAGTTCCGAGGGTAACTGACTTACGGCACACGGCGTAAATCCTGTCCGTGGTAGCCGCCAGGGTCCACCGGCCAGAACTGAGTTTATATGCCGCATTCGCGACACCCGCCTCCGAGTTGGTCATGTACAAGGTGTCAACGATCTTGCCGTGGTAGTTGCCGTTGATATTGCCAACGATTTTTAAAGCCATCTCTTTTTCACACTCCTTTACAAAGTCAAAAACGGCCTATTTAGCCGTCTTTTTGTACTTGCTTTCCATTTTCTTGTAATCCGCCATTTTCTTGTCGGGGAAAAGTGATTTGTATACCTTCAACTTCTCATCCGATATGTCGATTTGGGGTTCAAACTCCCCACCTCCACCCTTCTCAGTGTCGAGGTGGTTCTTGCTCCCCACATCCCGCAGGGTCTTAGCCTTCGTCGTGGTCTTGGCGTGTTCCAGAATATCATCCTCATGAGCCTGCAACCACGCAGCCCGAAGCGGCAACCCCTGCTTCATCAGGTCAATGGTGCCCTCATCCATAGCATCCAGCTCCGGCACGAGGTCGCCGTATTTGTCCTTCAGCTTCGAGTGGTCGGACATGATGCCTTGGGCGCGTCTGTCCTGCTGACGTTGCTGATCGTCGGCGGCAACCTTCCTTTTGAGTGCCTGGTTCTCTTGGTTCATCTGCACAAACGCCGGGTCGGTCCGCATGATCTCGCGGATTTCCTTGATGTTGTAACCGGCCTTTTCAAGCTCCGCTTCCCGGCCGGTACGGTATTGCTCCACTTGTTGCTGTTGCCGTACCTGTGTCTGCTGAAGCGATTGGCCTACAGCGTTGAAGTAGCTGTCCAGGTCGTTTAAGCCGTGAGTCTGGCCGAAATGTTGCTGAACCGTCTGGTTGTACTGAGCCAACTTCTTTTCCAGGATTTCCTTATCACGTCTCATTTGAGCGAATGCCGCGTCCTGCTCTGGCGTCTGGGTAGGTTTTAGTTTCGTCTGCGTGGCGGTCGCAGTGTCGCCCGTTTGGGCTCCGGTTTCGCCTCCGGTAAACTTCTCCTGCCCTTCGCCTACCGATATATTGGAATCGACGGGGTCTGCGGTGGACGCGCTCCCACCGTCTGAACCGGATGCACCGGCCCCGCTTGCAGAACCACCGTCGTCAATGTAAGTACCCTTTAATCGGGAAGGATCGAATCTAAACATGTGTTACCTCCTCGCGTTTGCCCTCGCCAGGGATATGTCGCCGTTCTTTCCGGCGTGTCAGGCAAAACAAAAAGGAGCAGGTTGCCGGTCCTGCTCCTTGCTTATTCAGTTGTTAGCGACCATTGTTGTTGCCCTTGCGGGACCTCAGATCCCCGCCTTTTATGACCTTCGTGACATCCGCTTGCTTTTTGCCGGTACCGTTGTCAAAAATAAATGTGGCACTGGCTGGCATTTTTTGGGGCAGGTTTTTTGCCATTCCTTTTAACACCTCCTTTCAACAACAAAAGCGCCCTATTGGACGCCTTTGAAATCTGGCCTATAATCAATTATTCGCACCCTTTTTTTAGAATTACAACTCTGGCAAAGTGGTTGGATGTTATCTATATTACTTGTACCACCTAGGGACAACGGTATAATATGATCTGCGGTAAGTTTCTTTTTCTTTCCGCAACACAGGCATATATTGCCGTATTTATTACACAAATCAGTCCATTCTTGCTGTGTAAATTCGCCTCCGTTGTTATTTTTTAATGCTTTCCTTCGTGCACTTCTAACCCTTAAGCTACCGAGGAATTTGTCGCGGTTAAGTTTTCTCCATTTGTACTGATAATAGTAGGCCCTATCATTGCCTTTGCTTCGTTGCCTCCTGCCATATTCTTTGCATTTTTCCGGATTATTTTTCCTCCATTCGCGCATCTTCCTGTTAATTTCATCACGGCCAACCCTTTTAACATCTCTCTCCCATTGCACTTGCCTTTCTGCTTTTAGTATTTCGGGGCTGGATTCTCTTAATTTCTTGACTCTCTCCCTGTCTTTTCTGTTGATTTCGTCCTTGTGTTTATGATGATATTCAAGGTTTCTTGCCCTGTTGCGTTCTTTCACCTCTGGGTTTGAATTATATTTTACATTATATTCCTTTCTTTTATTGCCATAACGTTCGTTAAAGCATGCCTTACAGAAATTCCATAAACCATCCTCTCTGTAACGATTAAGACGATAATCGGAACGAGGTTTCCATATACCGCAAACCGGGCAAACCTTACCATCTATTTCAACTCGTTCTTTATCATATCTGTCGGCGCGTTCAGATATTTTCTTATTCTTTCTGCCTGACTCTGCATATTTTCTCTGACCTTCCTTGGCACTTTTCTTAAGGCAAGATTTACACTGACATTGTAACCCATCCTTACGGCGCTTATCCCCATAATACTCACTCAATGGCTTTATCTTCCTGCAAGTGGAACATTTTTTATGCCCTTCGCTATTCACAAAATCCCCCCTATATGCTATACTACCATTATACCATACAAGTTAACATGTATGCAAGCATACAGGAGGGAATTCTATGAAACAATTATGCGCCAGATTAGAAGAAAGCCTTGCTAGGCAACTTAAAATAACCTGCGCCAAAAAAGGTATCACTGTTCAGGATGCAGTTAAGCAGGCACTTGAAAAATGGCTTAAAGAGAACGATAAATAGGCTATCTCCTTTCAGTAGTGTTGGAGCAAAAGAAAAAAGCCCGCTCTCCGGTTAAGGAGAACGGGCTCTGAATGGCCTCTAAACTATTATTCCGTTAATTTTCCCACATTTTGGACATTTTATTTCTATCCTGCAATGGTCATCGTCCACCGCCTCAATGTTTGCCTGCATGTTCTGTACGGATTGGTTATGAACGGTTGTTTTGCACTTGTCTTTAGTGCAAAGTAATTTATTGCACTCACACCGAATTAGTTCGCTCACTTCCTCCCGCCCTTCTTTTTCTTCTTGCTTTTTCTAGCCTTATCCATGGCGATTGCCACGGCCTGATCTTTGGGTCGACCACTTTTGATAAGCTCACCGATATTCTCACCAATTACCTTTTTAGACGAACCCTTACGGAGAGGCATACTGCTCACCACCTTTACTTTGCTCCAGCCGTTTTAACATATCCAGCGCCATTTGATACCGTTGCGGGTTGTCCTCCTGAAACCAATCATTTGCCATATTGAGGTCGGCCTCTTTTGGCTGGTTCTCCGGGTTCTGCGTGTAGGACATGATCCCCAGGTAATCAGCTAGGTCCTCCGACGGACTTGTGCGGCCGTACGGAGAGGAGGAAAAATCGTTTGCTTTTTCGGCATGTGGGTTATTCATCATCACCCCACGGATGGATTCACTCCCCTGTGTCGCCCCTGGCCAGCCGGACTCAATAAAAGCCTTCTGTTGTTCCCAGGGTATATCTTGCTCATAGGTCCGGGCGTGCATAAGTTCATGTTGCAGGTTTTTTGCCGGCACATAAGGGAAATCGGCAATATTGTAGTCTGCGGTTGGCGGGACAAGATCGATCAACCCAACGTCAGGGCCATAGACATGATACCTGCCGCCGTAATTTGGCGTATAGGGCACAATGTCGATAGCGTTTGTCCCTCTTAGGTAGCTCGGCGTCGCATCATACCGATCCACCGCATTCCACAACCAGTTACGGGCGCTGTCACCCGTGGTATCCTGATTGTAAATGGTGGGGTCGTCGAGGTAAAAATTGGTGCCGTACTTATACTTCATGGCGTCCTTGAAGGCAGACGTTGACATGCCCTCGGCGGTGCTACCCTTAAGATTCTCCACATACTGCTGATACTGCGCCTTCTCGGCGGGGCTATTCCATGCCAAAAGCAAAGCGGGGTCTATGGTGGCCACCCCCTATTTTTTTAACTCAATAAATTCCAGCGAATCTCTGTCTAGAGTCATATCTTTACCGATAATCCACTGTTTTTCTAAAAACGATATTGCCCACTTAATAAAGTCGTCGTGGTCAATTATCAATATTTTTTCTTTACCGGATTTAAAGTGAAGAGCCACATTAAACATCTACCCACCCCCTAACCATTCAATCGGTTCGTAACGGTCTGCACAATTTTGGTCGGGTTGCTCAAATCCGTCCTGCCGAAGTTACCGCACCGCGAATTGCCGCAGATCATCGGCAAGTTTGTGTAGGCTTCCGTCTGCGCGTTGGGCGTGTCGTCGTTTTTGAATGTCATGTACGTTTTGCCGATTCGCAGTTGGTGACCGCAGTTAGGACATTTCATTTTTACCCCTCTTTCCTTGCATGATGTTCAGCATCCCGGCTTAATCTTATCGATCTCAATAGACACGCTCCTATTTTTACCGCCCTTATCCTGCCGCTCTGAGGTCGATACAATCTTCCCGGTAACAACCATCTGGACTTTACTGCCCACCTTCGCGCCGCTAATTCCTTTCGGAATCTGCTTGTCGTCGAGGTAAATAGTCGGTTTATAGGACTGCGGTGTCCCAATAGACGCGGCCGTCTTGCCGGGGATTTTCTTAGTTGCACCGCTTTTCTTCTTCGCCACCGTCATCACCCTCTACGCCTTTTTGCCGGTGATTCGCACTTTGCTTTCCTCACCGCTGTGCCCCTTATTGACCTTACTTAGGGTAAGATTCGTTTTTCCGGTTTTAACTACGGACTTGGTTTTTGCCATTGTTATCATCTCCTTATATTTGTGGCTGTGGCTGTGGCTGTGGCTGTGGTTGCTGAATAGTCTGCTGTAGCTGAACCAGCATTTGCACCTGTTGCTCTGGATCAGCCGACAAAAAAGCCGCCTGTGCGTCTGGCGGCAATCCTATCAAAGCCTGCTGTAGTTGTGGGATCTGCGCTAACGCCTTCGCTATCGCCGGGTCAAGTTGCGGTTGCTGGGGTTGCACTGGTGCCTGTGGCGGTCCCTGCGCCTGCGGTGGTCCTTGTTGCGGTGCCATCTCCTGCCCACCACCCTGCGGCTGGGGTTGCGGCGGTCCAGGTGGCTGCTGCGGAGGCGGCGCTTGCTTCTGTGCCTCTATCTCTGTGGACATCTCGGTTATGAGATCCTTTAAAAATGGAATGCCGAGCTTATCCAGTACCTTCAGCAGGAACAGGTTGCCTGCCTCAGCCTTAAACCTGCCCTGCCCGGCCAATAGGACGAAGTTGTTGAATATCTCGCCCTTCGCCTTCATAAACGCCGGTTCCGCTGTTACTTCGATGTCCAGGTCAGGAAACACGATATTACCGTTCAGATCCTTCAGCATGTCAAGACGGTTGTAGTAGCCGTATATCTCCTGCTCCCTGTCACCGGCCAATCTAAACGGCCTGTCATCATCACAGAAGGCCATGGCGAAGTCTGCTATCACCCGGTAAAGTTGCTTGAAGGAATTGGCCTTATAAGCGCCCTTCAGGGTTATTTTCATTGCCGACTGCTCGACGTAAATCTGCTCCTGCCTGCCGGACGTTGATCCAGGGGTCCGCAAGCCCAAAGCGGCATTTGTCGCCCCGGTGATCATCTGAAGATACCCTTTCATCGTCTCCATAAGTTGCAAGCCTTCCACGCCGGGGCCGAGTTCAATAGCCTTCACGTTCTGCGGGTCGCCGACAACGATGATCTCGGAGAATGGGTCGGAGATTTTTTGCTTGGTTTCCTCGTTTGCGCAGATGATCTTGCGCCTGCCACGAAGATAACCTTCCTCAATGGTGAAGAGTATTTTCTTGATGCTCTCGTTCAGGTCGTGGACATCTTCCATAATACTGACCGGCCAGAACGATTTGTCGCGCGGGATGAAAGGTATTGTAATCAGATCCCAGTTTTTCGGGATGTAGTACTCAACTTCGTTTGGAACCTTTTCCATTATTGGCTTCCCGGCCTCGTCAAACTCACCAGTTGGTTTTTCAATCATAGCCGGAACTTTTTTATAAATAGGCTTGCCTGTCTTCGGGTCAATGCCGGCGCGAACCTGTAAATCTTCTTCCAGCGTTTCCTTTTCAATCGGATTACCTTTTTCGTCGCGGCGGTAGAAGAACTTCGGGATGTGTTTGATCAAGAGGTCGCCGGACCACCAGAACTTCCCTATGTCCCCTTTTTCGTCGCGGTAGGTTGTTTCAACCAGGGTGTATTTGTTCAGTCCTGCGTCCTTGTCGCCGGATTCCTGATCCGATACGGTTATCCGCTGGCTGTCGATCATCTCGTCAAACTCTTTAATGAGGGTGGCCCTATCCTCTATCTCCTCTTTGGTGAGGTGAGGCCATTTCCTCAAAAAGTATTTGACGTGGCGGTTGGTGACGTGGTGATAATGCTCCAGATCATCCATACTCTTCGCACCGTGGTTCGGAATAATATCCTTCGGGTGTGGGTTGGAAAGCTCAATGTCGCCTACGAAGCCACCCTTTTTAATGGCGTTGTTCCAGTGAACCTTGACAAAGCTAATGCCGAACTTCATGGTCCGGCGCTCATTCTCAAGGTTTATTTCGTTAAGTGACGGGTTGGCCGACCTGACGACATACATGCAGTAATTTTTCAGCGCACCTACCGCCATTTCGTCGTCGGGGGCCACGGCTTTAAAGTCAGGGTCCGGGACCGACGTGTCGATCTGGCTTTCAACGATCATCCGGGGGAAATTAACAATGGTGCGGGGGGTCTTATTATCCCGCACCATTGCAACGTCAGACAGGTTGTCGAATTCTCGCGATCCCTCATATTCAGCCTGCCAGCGGTCCATTCTGGTGTCCCATTCCTTTTTGGCGCGGCGGTCGGCTTCGAGTTGCTTTTTCCAAAAGTCCAGCAATTTGTCGTCTTTTTGTTCCTGCTTTAAAGATTTGCGCTTATCGGCCACCTTTTTCACCACTTTTCCGGCTACGCTTTTGATTCCGTCCCAAATTGCCATATGCTACCACCTCACGCGGTGTTGCACTAATTCTTCGCGGTATTTTCTCTCAAACTCCAGGTTGACCACAACAGCCTTCCTTGCCGATTCCGGCATATTGGCGTCAAACTTCAGGCTGTCGTCTACGCTTCTGGAAGGTCTTGACATTATGCCGTAACGGATAGATTCTGGCCCGTGCGTGATATTGTGCGGATTTTCTGCCGCGTCCTCTGGGTTATGCTCATCGTGGAGCAGCTGCGGGAGGCACCGTATCAGGTTGGTACAGTGATCGAATATTTGCAAGCGGGCTGTTAGGACGCCAAATTCGTCCTCATAGGGTGCGAGGTACTCCCGTAAAGTGCGCCAACCGGCTATGCGGTCGTGCTTTGCCCTGGTCAAAAATAAGCCCTCGCGGGCCATTAGCTCCCTGCCGCTGGTGCCGGTTTCTTGCCGCCGATTCCAGAGGTCGGGGGATGCTACGGTATAGGCTATTTTTTCATTCTTCGGTGTCATGGCGACAATCTTCTGCGCTGCCGCCGACAGCCTCAAGCCTGGCTGGTGCAACTCTCTAGTGATGTAGCATTTGCCGTCCGTTGACGTGGCCCACCAGTAACAGGCGGTCATGTCCAGGCCGTAATCCAGGGAGCGGAACCGTTTCCACCATTTCGGTATCTCAAACGGCGGGCGGGTGTGTATTTTACGGTTGAACTCTGGATAATATTGGCCAGCGAACGAATCCCAATCTCCTTCTAAAAGTTGCTTCCTGTAGATTTCGGGCTGAGATTCCAACTTTTTGCGGTACATCGGGTCGCGCTTTTCAAGGATTTCGTTGTCAGCAAGAAAGGCCGGAATAAATATGTGATCCTCGAATACGCCTTCTTCTACCTCTACAGAATGAACTTGCTCCGGAGGGCCACAGTCAACAAATTCAGCTTTGAAAAATTGATGTCCGGGTCCGCCTGGGTTAGTTGCCATTGCCATAAATGGCGTTATTCCTGATTTTGTGGCACGGTTACGGCTTATAAGATAACGATAGATAAATCTGGTAAGCTGAGTGGCTTCGTCCGGCAGGATAATGTCGAACTGCAAGCTTTGGTAGTTGAAAACATCCTCTTCATTCTTGCAATGGCAGAACTGCAAAATGGAACCCGTGGGCATCGTCCAACGCCGTTGTGTGCCGTTCCAGTCCGCCCAGGCCGACATTAGTTCCTGACTTCGCATGATGGCGCCGCCGGGTCCTTCTAACTGCGGATATTCGCGCCGGAAGTAGCCGATGTTTATGCCAGGGTAGTTTAGCCCTGCGACAATGGCAACCCCGAGGAGTGCGTCAGACTTACCTAGCCACCTCCGGCGCTGCCGCCATAGCCTATGACGGTCGCAACTGGAGGTGATGGTTCACCCCCCTCAAACGGCCAGGCCAGGCCACAGGCACGGAGGAAGGTTAGTTGCCGGGGCTGGGGATACCATTGTACGGCAAGTTTTTTGAGTTTCGCTTTGGCTTTAGCCATGATGTCACCTTATTTCTCCCTGACCTCCTGCGCCATGTCGCGGACCTTGAGAAGGGCGCGGGTAATCATGTTGACAGATGTCTCTAATTCATAACCGCGTAGTCCTTCAAGTGTTGACTCGTTAACCTTGTCGGAAACAAAACTTATTGCCACTGATGCAACGGTATCTAGTCTGTCAATCAAGATATGAACAAGCTCATGAACAAGGGTGAATTCTAGTTCATCTACCACGCCTGGATCGTCGCGAATAAATATTTGGCACTTACGACGAGGCCAATCTATATTGTTGCAACCATAAGAATCTTTTTTCTCAACTAAATGCTCGTATTCGGCGGGTCGTAACATTTCCGCCGTTATATCCCAGTCCTGAAGCCTCAACGCCTCCTGCCACTCGGCAAGGGCTTTTTGTAAATCTTTGGGCATGATATCATCCCTTCTGAAAATAAAAATAGGGCTGGATAAGAACCAACGCACCGTATGCGCTCGTCCCTACCCAGCCCGGAGTCGTTCTCGTGGCTGATTATTGTACTATAATTTTATGTCCATCAACTTCAGCTACTGCATTTATATCATAAATTTTAATTCCGCTACTAAAAGGAACCGTATAAAATCTTCTGACCGCATCATCTTCATCGTCCCCAACTTTTAATATAGTGCTAGTTGATCCATCGAAATCTCTGTATTCAATTTTATATAGCAACAAAGTATCACCACCACCAACGTTTTTTAATCTAATTTGATTGTCTTATTCTCAGACACCAGGACTATCTTGCCGTCCTTGACTTTGACGGTGACCTCACCCCAGCCTATTCTTCGCAGACTGGCGATCACCTGGCGTTCTTCTTTGGTGGGTTGTAGGGTGTCGGTCATAGAATCACTTCTTTCTGCAAAACATTTTCAGCCGCTTCAATTCCTTTAGTTGTCAACCACCCACGGTCAAGCGTTGTCCCGTATTCATACCAATCTTTACCGCACCATTTTTCGAGAAGATACCATGCGCGCTTATAGTGCATATAAAATCCTGGCTCATTGATTATAACTCTGGGGTTCTTGGTTCCAATCCGTGGCGGGTCCGCGTAGTAGGTTGTACAATGGGTATAAATGTCTACAAGGAAGCGTTTCTCGTCATCCCTCACCACAACACCGCCCTTACTGTAATATCTCAACCATTCTTTCTTTTAAATAGTAACGCTTCCGATTCTGCTTATCGGCTTTGCATCATCCATTATCTCCTGAATTATTCTTAGCGCGAACAGGGCTTTGTCCAGATCGTGAAATGCATTAATCCTACTCGCCGCACGGTCTATCGTCCCTTCGTTTGCGGCAACCAGGTCTTTGTATGCCTTTTCAGCCAGCCCCAAGCATCCGTCCATCTGGTCAGCGACATAGACAGCATCAACAATAATCATAAGGATCCTCCTTGTTTAAACCTTATACCAGTCGGAGGTTCGGATCGCCCTGCGCCATAAACATACTTCCACTTTTCAATCGGCTGTTTAAAATATGGCGATTTTTCGTATAGTTCCTTGCATTTCAGCATGGCCTCCATCTGCGCTTTGTGCAACTGCTCAAAATTGTAGCGCATCTTCAAAATGCCCAGGGGGTTGTCTTGCGCCTCATCATAGTTCTCACATATTAACTTTGCTTTAAAGGTCGCAATCCTCGGCTGTTGCAGTTCACTGAACGCCGCTTGGTACTCTGACTTGTCTTTGCAAACTTTGGTGTGGGCGCAGGTTTTACACATTAGCGGGAACCTCCTTTACCTTCTTCTTCTGGAGGATTATCCTG
>Ga0172381_10005749_pt1 | contig 12534 bp, 14 predicted proteins | sample Leawel6488metaG_FD_119754 | JGI IMG/M metagenome (GOLD analysis project Ga0172381, IMG submission 119754) | Leachate microbial communities from a municipal landfill in Southern Ontario, Canada - Leachate well 64-88 metaG | ecosystem: Engineered > Solid waste > Landfill > Unclassified | place...
AAAGAAAAAAGTTTATTATATTTTAGAGGAGGTGAAAATATGGATATATTGAAATGTAGAGGTTGCAATCACGAGTATGAGGGTGCTAATTATGATGCAAAATTCTGTCCTGTTTGTGGTGATAGAGTTGAAAAAAGTGAAATGACAGAAGATGAAATTGTGTGTGATGATTGTGGTTCAACTTTCTCAAAATCAGAAGAGTTTGAAACTCATTATTGTCCAAAGTGTGGTAAATCACTTAATACTTTTTCAGTAGCAGTTGCTCCTGAACCAAGTGGCACAAAAACTGCTTATAAAGCAGATAAAGAAATGCCTAAAGGGAAAGAAGATGGTGGTACCGTTGCTGTAGCTCCAAGTCCAAAAGGTGCTGATACGAAAGTAGAAGCGTCAGAAGAAAAAGAAACAGGTGACTCAGTTCCTGAGCAAAATAGAGATATGAAAGAGTATGTTGAACCTTCAAAAAAGGAAAGAACAGATAAGAAAGACGAAGACATCAATGTAGCTCGCCCATCAGGAAAAACAATGTTAGACGGTTTTGAAGCTTCGAAAGTTTCTAACTATGGAAAAGATAGAGTTGGTAAATCTGTTGATGACGATAGACTTACAAAGATAGAAAAAGCAATCGAATCACTTACTACTGAGAAATCTTTTGGTAGACAATCAATTGTTCCTTCAGAAGTAGAAACTAAAATTGAAAAAAGTGAAGCTTCTCAAGAAGATATTGATAGAGCGTTCGCAGGTCTCATAATCAAAGGTAAATAGGTTCTAATAAAACCTTAAGTGTGGACTACACACGATAATAAAAAATAGGTGGTGTCACGGAGATTACCACGTAAAAAATAACTCCAAAAAATCTAAAACATACGGAGGTGAATATAAATGAGTTTCGAAAAAGCGCTTAATTCTACGGCGGGTATTGGTGGTGATTTGATTATCCCACAGTTGGCTGATCAGATCATACCTTTCATTCGTCAAAGATCTTACTTGAGACAGTTTTTACAATCGTTCTCAATGCCTACTGAAAAATATAGATTCCCAAAAATGACTACTGGTAACTCAGTATATTATGTTGGTGAAGCAGCTTCGGCTCCTGAATCTTTAATGAGCACAGGCACAGTGGAATTGAATGCGAAAAAGCTTATGGTTGCTCTTGGTATCAGTGCAGAGTTGGAAGAAGATTCAATTCTTCCGATAGTTCCTGTTATCAGAGACGATATGGCTAAAGCATTCGCTCTTGCTGAAGAAAATGCCATGATAAATGGCGATACCACTCATACAGCTACAGCTACAGACCCTGCGTCTGCTACTGAAGCTAATTGGTATACGAACGATCAAAGATTGATTTTCAATGGTTTAATTAAGAGTGCTACTGGTACTTCGGTAGACGCTGGTTCTGGTGCAATATCTCTTGCTGATATTTCAACAGCTATTCAAAACTTGGACGTTTTCGGACGTGATAAGTCAGAATTGCTTTTGATGGTATCACTTAGAGAAGAAGCCACTTTGAGACAATTGTTAGGTATCAACCTTGCAGTTAATCAACTTGGTTTGACTGGTACAGCTCTTCCTGGAGAAATCGGTAAAGTATGGGGTATTCCAGTTGTTGCAACTAACTTGTTAAGAGTCAGTGCTACAGATAATACTTCCAGTGCTTTATTGCTTAACAGAAACGCCGCGATTATTGGTGACAGACGTGTTTTCACGATTAAATCTTCTGATGAAGTTTTGATCCGTTCTGATCAATTGTTAGTCGTTGCTTCTGAAAGGTTAGCATTTGCTTCTCAATATACGCAAGCAATAGTTCCTATTACAAATATTGCTGCTTAGTATTAAGTTGTAAACCAAAAGAGTGGAGCACGATAAAGGTGCTCCCTCTTTCAAAAAGTATTTTATAAGTATTTTTTGAAAGAAAAAAGGAGAAAGTATGTTATTAAAGTCAAAAGTCAAAATGAGTTTGAATTGGAAAAAAGCTAACAAAGTTTATAATTTTTTTGAAAATCAAACTTCTGAGGTTCCAGAAGAAGTTGCAGAATATTTGTTAAAAAACTATAATGGAAAGTTTGAACCTATAATTAATTTAATAGTTCAAAAACAAGTAGAAAATGATCAGCAAAAAACAAATATTCCAATAGTAAAAACTGAAAATGGATTGAATGAGTTAACAAAAGGAGAAATTGACGTAAAACAAGTCATTGAAAGAGCTTTAGAAAAAGAAATAATTAAAAAAAATAATGCTTGTTATTTTTTTAATAATACTCAATTAGGTAAAAGCGTAAAAGCTTTAAAAGAAAAATTAGAACAAGATGGAACATTATTACAAGAGATAAAAAATAAAATTTAAAAATGGTGGTCATAATAAATGAACCTTTCACAAACATGGAATTTCACTAGTGATTATGAAAATGACTACATATATGATCCAACAAAAATAGTATTCAATACTACTTCTGCTACTTTAGCAAATTCTGGAGATATGAGTTTTCCATATATTATAAATTCCGAGGGAATAGATTATACTCTTTTAACAAAAATTATTGCTAGTACATCTGAGACAACTTCAGGTTCACAAGTTCGTATTCAAATAAGTAATGACTCTGATAATTGGTATTTTTATGATGGAACTATTTGGTCACAGTCAACACTTTCAGGGACTGATATAATTTCAGGAAGTAATTTGTTTTCTGAATTGACAAATTCTGTTTTTGAAAGATTTGTCTATGACATAGACGCTGGAAAATTATTTTTTAAATTATATTTCATAAATGATGGCACTCAAGAGATACCATATGTAAATTACATAAATTTTACGGGCAATAAATATTATACTTCTATTAAAGAAGTAAGAAACTTGTTAGAACCGTTTGGGTTAAGACAGTGTGATCCTATTACAGGATTAGTAAATCCATTAAATGACTTTTTATCAGATTCGAGATTAAAAGTATTATTGTCTGTAGCAGATTCATACATTAATAATCAAACTTTTACTGATTTCTATCTTCATAGAGATGAAATTGAGTTTCATGATGGGAATGGAAAAGACTCTTTAAGAACTTATAACTTCCCTATTAAAAAAATAACTCATGTAATTATGTATAATCCTTTAATGCAAGCAATGAGGACATTTTTAGATTTTGAGTTAATTATTCACCCTGAATGGGGAGAAATATTTTTGCCTCCAATATATCCAGCTTATATGTCTGACTCTCCAGCTAGATCCATGTTTGGTAATATTTTTATGCATGGGAAGAGAAATATCGAAATTCAATATGATTGGGGTTATAACGACACACCTGATGATATTAAAGATGCATCAATAAAATATATAGGAAAACAAATCCTTCAGGGTTATTGGGCAAATTTAACACGAGGTAAATCATCTCAATCATTTGATGGATATAGTCAATCTTATCAACAAAAACCATTTGGAGGTTTGATTGATTCATGGGATTTAGAAATCAAACAGACAATTCAAAATCGTATAAAAATTTACCCAAGGAGTATTTAAACTTGGAAGAATTAATCAAACAACTTGTAAAAAACATTTTAGAAGAAGATACTTTATCTATTTTGACAAAAAGTATTTTAAATTATGATTTTGAAAAAGCAATGCCAAAAATGCCAAGACTTCCAGGTTCAGGTGTTAAGAAAGATATCAAACCAAAAACTCCTTCAATAGGTACAGGTGTTAGATCACATAAATATGTAAAAAAAGATGAAAATTTTTATGGACCTGGACAACATAGATATTGGTATAAGATGCCTGACGGATCACTTGTTGCTTCAAAAGATACAAACGGACCTTCAAATGGAGATAAAGCGAGTACTCCACAAAGACAACATACACCTCCTGAAAAAATAAAACAAGAAACAAAACGAGTTCAAGATGCGACAAAACAACTTCTTGGTGAAGTTGGAAAAAAACTTGAACAGAAAAAACTTGAACCCAATAAAGGATTCAATGTTGGAGAAAGACAGCTTGGAGAGACTCAAGGGCAATATGAGCTACGTCAAATAAGTCATGCATTAGACTACCTCGATGATTTTAAAAAACGATTTATAGACACCAAAACTTCTTCACCAGAAGCTGAAAAAATGAAAGGTGAAATTCTCAACAATGTAATAAAAAATATTTATAATGAATTACAAAAAAAATCTACAACACTAAAAGAGCTTCCAGGTGGAAAAATAACGTCACCTAAACAACAAGAAACATTTGAGCAAATGAAAAATAAAATGAATGAATATGAACAAAAAGGTTTAAAAAATCTGTCAAGTGAAGAGCGCACGAATTATTTTAAAATGAAAAGAGATGTTCAAAAAATTGAAACAGAAGAAGCAGAATTGACTCAGACTAAGTCGTCTATTGCTGAACAGCAAAAACGTGAACAAAAATCGAAAGAATATGTAAATGATTTTGAAAAAATAGTAAAACCCGCAGATCAGATACAAACACCAAAAACAGAAAAGCTTATAAGTGATATACAAAAAGCAGAGTCAAATGGTAAAACAAATATAAATTCACCTAAAAAAGACACAATGCTTAAGATGAATGCTGCAAGGTTTCTTAATAGAGCATTTAAAACATTAAATATGGAAAATGTCAAAGTTGATAGTGTTAATGCTAAAGGTTCAGCAATGTCATTGGCAATCAAAGCACCAATGAAAGTTACTACAAATCAAATAAGACAATTAAATAAATTAATACAAAGACAGTATGGTCTTTCTTCTCCTGCTCAAGTTAATTATAAAGCAAATAATGTAATTGAATTTGAATTTTCAAAACAGAAAAAAGAAGATATTATTAAACCAATGTTTTCTGATTCTGTAAAAGATTTAGGAAGCTATATAGAAAAAAATAAAACACCCAATGGATTGAGAAGACTTGCAATGGTAATTGGTTATGATTCAAAAGGAAAACCAATCATTGCTGATTTCACAAACTATGAAGCTACTTCAATTGCAACTGTAGCAAGCCCTCGTAAAGGTAAAACATTTAATGCAGAATCTTCACTTTTAAGTATGATTTCAAATTATTCACCTGAAGAATTTCAGTTTGATGTTATTGACGCTCAAGGAGTTGCATTTCCAAGTATAATAAAAAATAATAAAAACTATATGTCAAACCAACCTGGAATGGGAGTAAAAACAAAAGAAGATGTTCAAAGAATAATTGGTATTTTGGAAAGCAATATGCAAGTTATTCACGATAGGAGCTCAATAGGGAGAAAATATGGTGTACAGAAGATGACTGACTTACCTTCTAAAAGTGGTAATAGGCAGTTCCCTTTAAAAATGATTATTATGGACGAATATCAAGGAGTATTTGAAGGGATTGATAAAGTATATGGAGAGAATACACCAGAATCAAAAGCAATGAAAACAAAATTAAAAAATTATATGAGTTCAATACAAAAACAAGGTGCAAAGTGGGGTGTTATCCCATGGGTAATGACACAAACTGTTGATGACAATAATGCAGAATATCTTCAAAACTCTTCTACAAAAATGTTATACCAAGTTGAAGATGCAAAAACAGGACAAGACTTCTTAGGTAAAGGTGGAAGAAATGTAGCACGAAACATAATTGATGTTGGTCAGTCAGCTGTTCAAATGGGTGGTAAAACACATTATGGTGTTGGTGTTTCTAGAAACAATGAAGTAACTGAAACTGTAACACAAGAAACTAGTAAGAGGAAATAATGGCAGAAAGTTGTGGACCTACTATTGATAACTCTCAAGCAGTGTATCAAATGGTACAAGATGGCGGCGTCTATGTTACAATCTATAATTCAATTGCTTGTTCTGGAGACACTACTTTTGTTACTGGTGAACTTCAACAGTTTGATAGTATACAAAATGGGGACAATTCTGTTACGTTGGATGGAAGAATAAGTTTAATAGGGGCTACAACTGATTGGACTCTTTCTAATGCAGATATAGTTTCAGGTTCTATTTATATAACTGATGTTAGTGGAGTGTCAGGTTACAATGAGAATGTTGATTATACAATGAATTATGATAATGGTGTTATTACACGATTAACAACTGGAATGATACAAGATTTAGATACTGTAAAAATAAATTATTCATTTCACTTAGACTGTATAGATGAAAAAACAGGAAATCCTAATAGATTTTGCAAAACATGTAAAGATCCTGATCAAGCAAATGTGTCGACTGGGATAATATATTATAACGCTCATACTGTAAAAGGACTGTTTCATATTCCGACATTTAATTCTCCTTTTGATAAAAATGGAGTTTGGAAATTAGGAGATGGTGTACTTTCATTTGCAATAAATGAAACAATCGATGCTACCGGTATAGCTGGTGGTATATTTTTACAAGATAAAGTAAAAATTATCGGTAGACCTGGAATATGGAGAGTAATGTCTGCACCACAGACAATACAGCTTGGACAGTTTTTGGGTATTCGTTGTCATTTACGTAAGATAGAAGTATGAAGCTTATAAATTATAATAATGTAAGAAAGATAGAATATAATACAAATTTATGTCTATTTTAGCTCTTAGGAACAGATTTAATCAATTTTTTTCACAAAACTCAGAAGAAATTGTTCGTGATTCAATCACATCAGTTGGAATAAAAAAACAAACTGGAAACTTACTTAATTCTGTAAAATATCTCGGAGAAGTTGAAGAAGGTATTTTTAGAATTGAAGTTGGTGCAGAATATGCAAGTTATTTGAATCAAGGATATGGCCCTTTTGTTATGTATCATGGTGGCATACACCCAGGATGGACTTCTACATGGTTCTCTCAATTGGCAGAACAGAAACTTTATAATGGAGTAGTTCAAATGATGTCAGAAGATATGAACTGGATAGAATGACATGACAATTTATGATGCAAAAAATAGTTTATTTTTAGTTTTAAAAAATGCATTAGATAGTTTATATATTTTATATCCTGATAAGATTTCTGTAAAAGTAACAACAGCATATCCACGAACTGTAACAGAAATAGATACAAAAGCTTTAGTCACAATTGCTCGTGTAACAAATCAAGAAGAAACAAAGTTCGTTACAGACTTAGTTTCTGAAGAAATTACAGCAAATGAAAATGCAAAAATAACATCTGGTGCTTTTCAAACTGATTTATTTGAGATAGCAATATGGACTTTAGACGCTCAATATAGAGATGATTTATATTTACTAATAAGACAATTACTTTTTGAAAATAAAAGAGTATTAATGTCTGATCCTCATAATTTTATAAAATTTTATAGAGTTGGTGGAGCTGATCAAGAAATTGATGTAGCAAAACTACCAAGAACTATCTACAGAGCTGTATTAAATTATTTAGTTATGACAAAAATGATTAGACAAAGTACAGATGACTTGGTACAGGGAATTACAGTTTCAACAATCATATCATCTGGTAGTCTTATATAAGGAGTAAGTATGATCAGTTTTTTAGAGTTTTCTCTTACAATAAAATCAGAATTTTTGGATGCTTTTAGAATATTCTGTAATGTTAGAGATGGACAAGTTGAAAAAAAAGAAGAAGAGTGGAAAACACTTTTTAAAAAATTCTTGAGTAAAAAGACAAATTAAGAATGTAAAGCAAATTAAAAATAAGGAGAAAAAGAATGCCCTCGTTTAATGGTCGTTTTTATCGTATTCCCACAGTTGCTATTTCTACAAATACAACCCAACTTACTTCTTTTGGTTTAGCGCCAGGTGGTGTTGTTGCAATGTTAGGATCTGCAACAGGTGGTATTCCAAATACAGTTCAAAGATTTACTGATCCTGAATCTGCTCAAACTGCTTTTAGAGGTGGAGATCTTGTTACAGCTGCACAATTAGCATGGCAACATGGTGCACAAGTGATTTATATGACAAGAATTGGTTCTGCACTGCAATCTTCTGCAACAATAACAGGAGCTGCATCTTCTGACATTGCAACAATAACTTCTAAAGATTATGGTTCTTATACAATTGGAATTCAATATAAAGTTGAAGCAGGTACAGTGTCTGGAAATAAATTTACTGTTAAACTTTATGATTCTCTTACAAATAGAACTACTATTGAAAGCATCGACAATGCTGCAAATATAGGTGAAGTTGCAACTTATTTTAATACAACTTTACCTTCAACATTAGTCACAATAACAACCACTTCAAGTGCTTCAAGCGCTTCACTAGTTGGTTACACTTCTCTTACAGGAGGATCAGATGGTTCACCAGTAACTGCTGATTGGTCAACAGGTTTAGCATTATATAATACACAATTTGTAAACATTATGCATCCTGCAGGAAGTTCTGATGAAACAGTTCATGCATTGTTCAAAACTCATGTAGAAACATATTCTAATCAAAAACGTGAAAGAACTGCAATTGTAGGTTCTCCTGCAAATCCCGTCATAGGTGACATTAATACAGCTGGAAGTCTTGTTGCAAGAGCATACAATCTTAATTCTGAAAGAGTTGTACTTGTAGCACCAGGAACTGATGAGCAGTCGGGTGCTTTTACAGCTGCAAAAGTTGTAGGAATTGTTGCTCAAAACGATGTAGCTACTCCTGTAACATATAAAACAATCTCAGCAACAAGTATCGACACAAAATATTCAGAATCAGAAAAAGAAACTTTAATTCAAGCTGGTGTTTTAGTTGTGGAAGAAGTTCCACAAGGAAGAAGAATTGTTCGAGGTATAACAACAGTACAAGATCCTTCTCAATCAGTTGAAGATCCTTTTAAGGAATATTCAATTGTTAGAATAAAAGATTATATTACTGATAATGTAAGAACGATTCTTGAAACAACTTATATTGGTAAAAAAGGAATATCAGGTGTTACAAGTCAAATGCAATCAACTGTTGCTTCAGTATTAGGTAAATTAAAAGAAGCACAAATAATTGTAGGATATCAAAACATTGTTGTAAACCAAGACGTGAACAACCCTCAAGTTTTTACAATAACATATCAAGTAGCTCCTGTATCACCAGTTAACTTTATATTTGTAACACAATATTTAGTTAATGCTCTATCGTAATTAACAAAGCCCTTGTGAATATATGATTATTTATCTATATTCACAAGGCAAATAAAAACATAAGGAGAAAACAATGAGTTCATTAGTAGGTAGTGCTTTTACAGCAGCTACTGCTACACTTCAGTTTTTTGGGCGGCAAGTAGGAGAATTACAGAGTCTTAATTGGAATGAAAATTCAAATTACAAAAGAGTTGCAGGAATTGGAAATGGTATTGATTCAATTCATGTTCCTGGTTTATCACAGTATGATTTAACTGCAAGAAGAGCTTTGCTTGAAGCAGATTTAGTGTTGGATTTAATTACAGTGATGAAAACAGGTCAATTTACAGGTAAAACACCATTTGCTGGTGTAATACCAAATGCTGCTTCAAATTCTTTTCGAGATGCAAGTATAACTAATACAGATCTGATGAATGCTCTTATAAATGGTTCTGGCACAATTGAACTTGGTGATAAGATTGTCAATATATATTTTGATATTCTTATACAAAATTCAGCAGGACAGACATTGTTTACATTTGAAGATTGTTCTTTAAATACAAGAAGAGCTTCAATGGATGTTAATGGAGTTATCGTAATGAGCGATGTTTCATTCTTAGCTAGAAAAAAGAGATTAAATACAAACACAGATAGAGCACCTGAGTTAAAAATTTAATAATGAGAGGAGTTCACATTGGCTGGTTTAATTGCAAATCCACTCACATCATTAACAGCCTCTATCTTATTTGATGGCAATAAGATAGGTGAACTTCAAGAAATAACAGTAGAAGAAGATTTTGCAATAAAACCAATTGAATCAATTGGGTCAAGTTATATAGTTGATTTTTTACCTGGAACAAGTACAGGTAGAATAATTGCAAGAAGAGCATTACTTGAAAGTGATTTGTTTTTTGATCGATTAACGCCAGGTGTTGTTGCATCAAGTGGTATTGCACAAATTACAAACAATATAACAGGTGGACTTGTAGACATATCATCAACACTAAAAACAGTTGAAGGTATTTCTGATTTTTGGAATACAGTTTTTTCAAATAAATCTACAAATGATAGGTTTAACTTTGTTTTATATTTTGATATAGAACTTATAAATAATAATAATGTTGTTTTTGCAAAATTTGAAAAATGTGTTCTTAGATCAAGATCATTAAGTGTAAATTTAGGTAATGTTGTAATTATGCATGACATAACTTGTCTTTTTCAAAAAAGAAGCATTTAAGGAGATGATTTTTTCATCTCCTTTTTTTCTTATATAAAATAAAAAATGTTGGTGAAAATTAATGGATTTAAAGCAAGTATTAACATCTCAATCATGTACAGTTGAATTTCCAAAAGGAAATGAAGTGGGATATCTTCAAAATTTGACAATTCAAGCGTCTTACAATCTTCAACCAATAAAGAATTTATATGAACACACAATACAATATTATGCTCAAGGGATTTCTATATATAGTGTAACAGCACAAAGAGCTTTCGTTGAATTAAATTCTATGTTTGGAAAACCTGATAGTTTATTAAATGTATATGATCAGTTTCAAAAAGCAAAAAATATTTTAAAAGAAGAAACTAGTGCATCTGATCAGTTAGCTTCATTGGCTGCAGGTGTTGGATTAGCAATTAAATATGGACAAGACATAATTGATGGTGTTTCACAAAAAGGTTTAGATTATTTTTCTGACAAAATAAAAGACATATTTAATTCACAAACAGATCCAAATGATTTATTTACACAAATGTTAGAATTTGAAGTTTTAGTAAAAAATCCATTAATAAAACTTCCTGAAATAATACCTGAAGGGTTTTCAAATATTGTAGATAAAATGATAGGTAGTTCAAATACTTTGTTTACATTGAGTGGATGTAAAATAAATGCAAGAAACATATCAATTGCTCCAGGAAATATAGCTGTTTTAGAAAATGTAACAATTACTCCAAGAAAAATGACTGATACTTTGTTTAGCAGACAGCAAATATCAGGTTGACAGATTAACAAAAAAACAGGAGGTAAGATAAAGTGAGTGAAGAAGAAATTAAAGTTACAAAAGAAGAAGAGTTAAAATTGGTTAGAATAGAACTGGGTTCCGAATATTCATGCAAAATTCATGCTAAAGTTAAAAATGAAAAGAAAGATGATGAAATAAATTTTACTTTTAGTGTTCACATACCCACAATGAATGAGGAGTTAAAAATTTCAGTAAAAGAACAAGAAATATTAGGTGTTCTTTCTTTAAATTCATTGACAAACTCTGCAGTGAAAATGATTGCAACACTTGATATAGTTTGTGATGAGATTGTTATAAATAACAAAAAATATGAAAGCACATTTTGGGAAATGGTAAGAAATATTAGACAAGTTGGATTATTTTACAAAGAAGTGATATTTCCAGTATATAGCGAACTAATAAAATTTCAAAATTCAGCAGAGATGGACTTTGAAGATTTAAAAAAATCACTCGCATCCCTTGGGAAAAAATAAAGTATAGTTTTTGGGAAAAATACGGGCTTCCTTGGGATGTAAAAAAAATAACAAAGCAACAACTTTATTTGCTTAAAGCTCATGAAATTAACACAATAATTAAAGAAGAAAAAAGTTTTGGAGGAGTTTCACAAGAAGAGTCAGACAGAATATGGGAAGAGAAATTAAAAAAAGCACAAGAAAGAAAAATAAATCGTATTAAAACACAAGAAGATATTATAAAAGAGACACAAGATAAAATAGCAAAACGGATTGAGGAGAGAAATAGTGCCACCGATTAACATAGATATTGGAAGATTTTTTGGTTCTGAACAAGACCCAATGTCTTCTTCTATGTCTACTCATAAAAATGCATTAGAGTCTCAGGTTCAAAAAGATTTAGCTGAACAGTTAAAAGAAACTGCAAATAGTATAAAAAGATTAAATGAGTTACAGCAAACTTCTTTATCTCAAACTGGAGAAAAAAGTAGAGAACTTGAACAAATGATGAAAAGTGTTAGAATACGTTCAATGGAAGAAGTACAAGATGTACTTCAAACTCAAGGTATGACTCATCAGCAAGCAAGAAGTGGAGCACAAAATATAATAAGTTCTATTATAAGAAATCCTGAAGGTGATGTTAATGAAGCTTTAGATAGTTTTTCAAAAAAAATGGAAGAAGTTTCTAGGAGAACAAAAGACACAACTAATGGTTTTAATAATTTAATCACTGCACTAGGCGGTGGTTTTGGTGGTGGAATGTTTGCTCAAGGGATGATTGCTGGTAATCCAATTAGAATGGCAGAAGGTGCTTTAATTGCTGGTAGTTCAATGTGGCAAGGTGCAAGAATGGAAGGTATTGGTGGAATGGCAAAGGCTGGTCTTTGGGCTGGTGTTGCTGGTGCAGCTGCGTTGGCAGATTATGGAATGCAACTTGCTCCTCAAGCAGTTGAACAGTCAATGACTTTACAGAGATCTTTAATTAGGGGTGGTAATACGGAACTACCTGAATTAATGTCAATGGGTTCACAAGGAGGTTTAAATGTATTAAACCTTCAACAAAAATC
>Ga0172381_10005751_pt1 | contig 12531 bp, 11 predicted proteins | sample Leawel6488metaG_FD_119754 | JGI IMG/M metagenome (GOLD analysis project Ga0172381, IMG submission 119754) | Leachate microbial communities from a municipal landfill in Southern Ontario, Canada - Leachate well 64-88 metaG | ecosystem: Engineered > Solid waste > Landfill > Unclassified | place...
CATTACCTTTTTCAATTGCCATTTTATAATATTTTATCGCTTTTTCGTAATCTTTCTCGATCACCTTATTTTTAGTATCATAATTGTAATGACTCGCATACAACTTCCCAAGTTTGTACATTGCTGTGTCGTTTCCGCATTCGACAAAGGATTCCATCAATTTAATATACTCTTGTGGATTACTGATAAAATCAATTTTAATTTTGTTGAATTTATGCAATTTAACAAAATCTTTCACAATATCGATTTTATTGTCACACTTGATCGATATAAATTCATCAATCGTAACTTTCTCTTTATTGTCGAGTCTTATCAACCACGAATTGAGTTGCTCCATTTTTATTATATACTCATTAAAAAGTTATTATAAACAAAGCGTTCTTTTTTCAATTTTTTAATGATGTGTTTGTAATTGTTCGAATTCCATTTTCGCATCTTCATATCCTTCTCCATTCGGCATGTATTTGACATGTTCCGTTAAATCGTCAAGTTTCTTTTTCAATTCTTCAATTGTGTCGTGTAAATTTGACATTTCTTCAATATCACACTTTACTGTAATTTTCTTCGCATATTTTTGTGTCTTTTCATTTTGCATCAATGATTTGTAACATTTATATTTTACTTGATTATCCAATTCGTTCAATTTTGGAATCAATCTTTCAATATTTTCCTTTGCGTCAATAAAATCCTTATTGATCGCACTTTTGTAATATTTTACTGCTTCTTCATAATTTTGTTCAACTCCTCTCCCGAATTCGTACATTATTCCTAAATTACTCATCGCTATCTCATTCCCTTTCTCGATCGCCATTTTATAATATTTAATCGCTTCTTCATCATTTTGTTCAATACCACGACCAGCATAATACATGCTTCCCAAATTATTCATAGCCTTTTCTTCTCCTTTCTCAATTGACATTTTATAATATTTTATTGCTTCTTCATAATTTTGTTCAACACCTGTGCCATGATGATACATATGTCCTAAATAATTCATCGCATTACCATTGCCTTTTTCGATTGCCATTTTATAATATTTTATAGATTCTTCATAATTTTGTTCAACACTCTTACCATTATAATACATTACTCCTAAATTATACATCGTGTTACCATTGCCTTTCTCGATTGCCATTTTATAATATTTAATCGCTTCTTCATAATTTTGTAATACACCCTCACCAAATTCATACATTACTCCCAAATTATTCATCGCCCCATCATTGCCTTTTTCGATTGCCATTTGATAATATTTTATTGCTTCTTCATAATCTTGTTTGACATGATTACCATTGTCATACATATATCCTAAACTATTCATCGCCTTACCATTGCCTTTTTCAATTGCCATTTTAAAATATTTTATCGCTTTTTCGTAATCTTTCTCGATCACATTATTTTTAATATCTTCATCATAATTATGTGCATACACCTCCCCAAGTTTGTACATCGCTGTAGCATTGCCACATTCGACAAAGCATTCCATCAATTTAATATACTCTTGCGGATTACTTATAAAATCGATTCTAATTTTGTTGAATTTATGCAATTTAACGAAATCTTTCACAATATCGATTTTATTGTCACATTCAATTAATACAAATTCATCGATCGTTACTTTCTCTTCATTATCGAGTCTTATCAACCATGAATTAAGTTGTTCCATTTTTATTATATACTCATTAAAAAGTTATTATAAACAAAGTGTTCTTTTTTCAATTTTTTAATGATGTGTTTGCAATTGTTCGAATTCCATTTTTACATCTTCATATCATCTATTCGGCATGTATTTGACATGTTCAGTTCAATTATCGAGTTTCTTTCTCAGTTCTTCAATTGTGTCATGTAAATTTGATATTTCCTCAATATCACATTTTATTGTAATCCTTTTCGCGTATTCTTGTGTCTTTTCATTTTGCATCAACGATTTATAACATTTCAATTTCGTTTGATTATCTACTTCGTTCAATTTTGGAATCAAAACTCCAATATTGCTCTTTGCTTTCTCATGATCTTTTTCAATTGCCATCTTATAATATTTAATCGCTTCTTCGTAATTTCGTTCAATACCTTTCCCAAATTCGTATATTATTCCCAAATTATTCATCGCATCACCATTGCCTTTTTCAATTGCCATTTTATAATATTTTATTGCTTCGTCAAAATTTTGTTCAACACCATGACCATTGTCATACATGCGTCCCAAATTATTTATCGCACAACAATTGCCTTTTTCGATTGCCATCTTATAATATTTTATTGCTTCTTCATAATTTTGTTCAACCCCATGACCATATTCATACAACATTCCCAAATTATGCATCGCATCACCAGGTCCTTTTTCAATCGCCATCTTATAATATTTAATCGCTTCTTCGTAATTTTGTTCAACACCATGACCATGTTCATACATAATTCCCAAATTATTCATCGCATGTTCTTCTCCTTTTTCGATTGCCATTTTATAATATTTTATTGCTTCTTCATAATTTTGTTCAGCATAATCACCATTGTAATATATACGTCCCAAATTATTCATCGCCTTACCATTGCCTTTTTCGATTGCCATTTTATAATATTTTATCGCTTCTTCGTAATCTTGTTCAACACCTTTACCAGTTTCGTACATTAATCCTAAATAAGTCACTGCATCAGTCAATGGTGTCATTTTTTCACATTGTTTTTCAACATTCGTTCTCATTGGTATGTCAAATTTTACCTCGTCGCGAATATATGATAGATCAATGCGAACTGTGATTTGCAACTTATCGTCGTTATCTTTACATGAAATCCAAGTGTGTGGAATGTCACCAGAAGCCTGCATTTCGAAATAGTTTTTAAAAATATCGAACAGAGTGGTTACATTTCCTATCACGCTATGATTAGCAAAGTTGATACATGAATTTCCTATGATTACTTCATACTCCGTACAAACAGATTGGCCGTTAACATTAATTTCCATTGTTCCTGTATCGCGGTGGTACGTCACAATACAATGTGTGTGTCCTCCGCAACGTTGTTTTTCTATGTCTTCCAGATATGCTATAGATCCTTCAACTACTTCTCCTCCTTTTATTTTTTGGATTTCTGTATCCGTCATTTTGTATTTTATAATATCAATCTTAGTCGTTTGGTATTCAGACAGTTAAAAAGTCAATTTTTTTGGTAAATAAAAAACCGATTATATCATTTACTGATCCGTTTAATTATGATTTCAAAGTTCTTTTACATCGTTTCAAATTGCATTTTTGTTTGTCTAACCTCAATCTTATATAAAAGTATATAAAACGTTTTTCAATTTTTAATAATGCGTTTGCAATTGTTCGAATTCCATTTTAGCATCTTCATACCCTTCTCCATTCGGCATGTATTTGACATGTTCAGTTAAATCATCAAGTTTCTTTCTCAGTTCTTCAATTGTGTCACGCAAATTTGACATTTCTTCAATATCACATTTTATTACGATCTTCTTCGCATATCGTTGTGTTTTCTTGTTCTGTATGAGTGCTCTGTAATATTTATATTTCGTTTGATTATTTAGTTTATTCACTCTTTGAACAAAACTTTCGATATTTTTCTCCGAACGTTCACTATCCCTCTCAATTGCCATTTGGTGATATTTAATTGCTTCATCGTAATTTTGTTCGACACCTTTACCACACTCATACATGAATCCCAAATTACACATCGCCTCATCATTACCTTTTTCGATCGCCATTTTAAAGTATTTTATTGATTCTCCATAATTTTGTTCGACATCTTTGCCACAATAATACATACATCCCAAAATGTTCATTGCATCACTATCACCTTTTTCGATTGCGATCTTATAATATTTTATCGCTTTTCCAACATTTCGTTTGACACCTTTACCACATTCATACATTCGTCCTAATTTACTTATCGCATTACTATTACCTTTCTCGATTGCAATTCTATAATATTTTATCGCTTCTCCATAATTTCGGTTAACACCTCCACCATGTTCATACATACATCCTAAATCTCTCATCGCATCGCTACTACCTTTTTCAATTGCCATTTTAAAGTATTTTATTGCCTCTCCAAAATTTCGATTGACACCTTTTCCAATACAATACACACATCCCAAATTACACATAGCCTTATCATTACCTTTTTCAATTGCCATTTTATAATATTTTATCGCTTCTCCATAATTTTGTTCGACACCTTTACCAACATTGTACGCGCACCCCAAATTATTCATCGCATTGCTATTACTTTTTTCGATTGCCATTTTATAATATTTTATTGCTTCTCCATAATTTTGTTTGACGTCTTTACCAACATCATACATGAATCCCAAATTATACATAGCATTATCATTACCTCTTTCGGTTGCCATTTTATAATATTTTATCGCTTTTTCGTAATCTTTCTCGATCACCTTATTTTTAGTATCATAATTGTAATGACTTGCATACAACTTTCCAAGTTTGTACATTGATGTAGCATTTCCACATTCAACAAAGCATTCCATCAGTTTAATATACTCTTGTGGATTACTTATAAAATCAATTTTAATTTTGTTGAATTTATGCAATTTAACAAAATCTTTTACGATATCAGTTTTATCGTCACACTTGATCGATATAAATTCATCAATCGTAACTTTCTCTTCATTATCAAGTCTTATCAACCATGAATTGAGTTGTTCCATTTTTATTATATACTCATTAAAAAGTTATTATAAACAAAGTGTTCTTTTTTCAATTTTTTAATGATGTGTTAGCAATTGTTCAAATTCCATTTTAGCATCTTCATATCCTTCTCCATTCGGCATGTATTTGACATGTCCAATTCAATTATCGAGTTTCTTCCTCAGTTCTTCAATTGTGTCATATAAATTTGATATTTCCTCAATATCACATTTTACTGTAATCTTTTTCGCATATTCTTGTGTCTTTTCATTTTGCATCAACAATTTATAACATCTAAATTTCGTTTGATTATCTACTTCGTTCAATTTTGGAATCATTAGTTCAATATTTTCAAGCGCTTTCTTACAATCTTTTTCGATTGCCATCTTATAATATTTAATCGCTTCTTCACAATTTTGTTCAACTCCTTTTCCAAAGTCATACATACGCCCCAAATTATTCATTGCCTTTTCTTCTCCTTTCTCGATTGCCATTTTATAATATTTAATCGCTTTTTCGTAATCTTGTTCTACACCTGCACCATTACAATACATACTTCCCAAATTATACATCGCCTTGCCATTACCTTTCTCAATCGCCATTTTATAATATTTTATTGCTTCTTCATAATTTTGTTCAACTCCTTTACCATTGTCATACATATATCCCAAACTACACATCGCACTGCTATGACCTTCTTCTATTGCCATCTTATAATATTTTATCGCTTCCCCATCATTTTGTTCAACACCTTTCCCAAATTCATACATATATCCCAAATTATACATCGCATGTTCTTCTCCTTTTTCGGTTGCCATTTTATAATATTTAATCGATTCTTCATAATTTTGTTCAAGCCCTTTGCCATTATAGTACATATTTCCTAAATTATACATCGCACTACCATTACATCCTTCAATTGCCATTTTGTAATATTTTATCGCTTTTTCGTAATTTTGTTCAACACCTTTACCAGTTTCATACATCGATCCTAAATAATTCACTGCCTCAATCGATGGTGTCATTTTTTCACATTTCTTTTGTGATTCCTCAAATTGTAATTTGACTTGTCTGAGTTCTTCGATCATGGTGTCACATTTTTCACATTGTTTTTTAACAATAGTTTTCATTGGTACGTCAAATTTTATTTCATCAAAAATATATTTTAGATCAATGCAAACTGTGATTTGCAACTTACCATCGTTATGGTCACTTGGATCGTTATTGTCCTTATCTTTACATGAAATTCCAATGGAATCATCATCTTTTTCGAAATTGTTCTTAAAAATATCGAATAGGGTAGTTACATTTTTTATCACATTATGATCGGCAAAGTTGCTCCACGAATTTTCCATGGTTACTTCATATTCTGTACGATCGGGATGCGTTTCGTTGATAACCTTAATTTCCACAATTTCTGTCTCAGTGTGATATGTTACAATACAGTGATACATATTACATACTACACAATGTATTGTATACGATATATCTCCTTCAACTACTTCTCCTCCTTTTATTTTTAGGATTCCTGTATCCGTCATTTTGTATTTTATAATATCAATCTTAATCGTTTGGTATCCAGACAGTTAAAAAGTCAATTTTTCGTAAATAAAAATCGATCATATCATTTACTAATCGGGTTAATTACGATTTTTTTGTTTGTCTAATATCGATTTTATATAAAAGTATATAAAATCGTTCAGTTTTCAACTTTTAATGATGTGTTAGCAATTGTTCAAATTCCATTTTAGCATCTTCATATCCTTCTCCATTCGGTTTTCAATTCTTCTATTGTATTGTATAAATTTATCGTTTCTTCAGTATCGCACTTTATTGCAATTTTCTTCGCATACTTTCTTGTTTTTCCACTTCGCATCAATGATCGATAACATTTATATTTCGTCCGATTATCCAATTTATTTACCTTTTGTATGGAAATTTTAATATTCTTCTTCGCAATTTCATTGCCTTGTTCTATCGCCATTTTGTAGTATTTTATTGACTCCTCATAATTCAGTTCGACACCTCTACCTTCACCGTACATGTATCCCAAATTATTCATCGCACTGTTATCACCTTTCTCAATTGCCATTTTATAATATTTTATTGCTTCTTCATAATTTTGTTCAACACCTTTACCATACTTGTACATATATCCCAAATTATTTATCGCCTTAATATTTCCTTTCTCGAATGCCATCTTACAATATTTTAACGCTTCCATGTAATTTTGTCTCCATTTTCGAGTCTTATCAACCATGAATTAAGTCGTTCCATTTTTATTATATACTTACCGAAAAGTTATTATAAACAAAGTGTTCTTTTTTCAATTTTTTAATGTTGCGTTAGAGATCGCTCAAACCCCTATTTTCTCCTCACAACACTCACAACAAGTTGGAATGTATCAAACATCATGTATTTATGTAGTTCATCGCCATACTTTCGCGTACCATCATGGAGCATCAATAGTGTGTAATACTGTCGTCTCGTTTGTTCATCCATGAGACCAATTTCTTTAACAAACTTAGTCATTATCTCTTCCGTTCCCATTGCGCCATCCATAACGCCGATTTTCTCAAAGAACTCCATCATATTCTCTTCAATTCCCGTTGCATTCCATTCAATAGCCATCATAAGAAATTTGAACGCTTTTTTGTAATTTTTTTCAACACCCTCACCGCAGGTGTAAAAACGAGCAATGCGACGCATCGCATCAGTGTTGCGCAGTTCACTTGCCATTTTGTAATATTTTCTTGCTTTTTTATAATTCTGCTCGACACCTCTACCAAATTCATATGCATCTCCCATCAACCACATTGCAAAATCATCACCTCTTGTGACTGCCATTTTGTAATATTTTATTGCTTCTTCATAATTTTGTTCAATGCCTCTTCCATAAAAATACATGTCTCCCAAATGTAGCATCGCTCTACCGACACCTTTTCCGAGTGCCATTCTGTAATATTTGATCGCTTCTTCGTAATTTCGTTCGACACCTTTCCCAACCTCATACATGTTCCCCAAATTATTCATCGCCCTACCGATACCCTTATCGATAGCCATTTTATAATACTTCATTGCCTTTTCATAATCAAAAACGACAACTTCATTCTTAATAGCCTTTTTGTAATGATGCGCGTACAATTTCCCAAGGTTGAACATCGCGACTCCATTTCCGCACTCAACGAAACATTCCATCAATTTAATATATTCTTGAGGGTATTTCATAAAATCGATCCTAATGGTGCAAATATTATATTCTTTGGAATAAGACGCAACGCGACCCAATTTGAAGGTGAATCCGTTCAAAACGAACTCTTCAATATCAACTTTCGATCCGCTAACAAGTCTCTCGAACCACTGATTGAGTTTTTCCAGTTCAACAAAACAACTCATCGTCACAAATCTTCACAATTCACAATTAAAATATTATGATTATATTGTGCAATCCAATTAATTACATTTTTCAATTTTTTCTAAAAATCTCTCGCAAAAAATTCACATAATTTTTGTTAAATTTAGGTAGTTTAACAAAATCATTCATAACCTTTCTATGTATCTTCTCGTTTATTAGATCGATCATATGCAAAATATTTTCCTTTTTAATGCATCTTAAATTCCCTTAACGTAAATTTCTCTTTCGTTATCATCAATTTTCCTGATGAACATTCTGGCACTTGTCTATGTAAATGTTTCTGTAACCAACTTTTCATATTTCTCAATAATTCATTCGTCGTTATATTGTCATTATAACAATTGATAAATGAATTAGTCATTGCCCCTTGAAATTCAGTCCTCTTGTCAATACTATCATACATATATGCGTCCGCTGATGTTTGATTATCTCTACATCCACTTATCATCACTATATTGCATTTCGTTTCGCATATATTATCTTGTATAATTTTGCTATCACTCGCATCGCATTTATAATTATATTTTAAATCTAACATCGTTCCACTATGACATGCATCTATCAATACTACAATAGTAACATTACTTCCCAATTTGTCAATAAAATTTTTCTTCATATAATCATCATCAATAAAACCAACTGTATCACAATCTATCGGACATAACATCTCATCTTCACCATCTTTTTCATCACCATGCAAATCACTCATTTTCGTTCCGTGTCCTGAATATGCTAAAAATATAAAAACTTTATCATCAAAATGTTCATTAGAAAATTGAACTATCCCATTCAATTGTTCTAATATATTATTCTTTGTCGGATATAATTTATCCTTTTGACTATCACTCATGAATATCATGTCACTCTCCGTTAAATATCCATTTCTGATTAAGAAATTTTTTAAATTTTCAGTATCATTTATACATCCCCTTAATTCGTTTGACGTTCCTGTATAATTGATTCCAATCAATAATCCTTTCCTGAAACATTGTTTCTTTTTCACATCACGTGTTTGCACTTGTGTATTTAAATTTTCTCTTATGCTATCCAATATCGTTTCAACATTGTCCACAATTTTCTTCTTCTCATTAATAGCATCTTTATGTAATAGATCTTTGTCTATCGTAATTTGATGGATTCCTAAATCCATTGTAATTGTATCATCATCGGATGTTGTCATGATATTATCATAATTTTTAATAATCGGCTTAATGATTGGTTCTGGTTTTCTTTCGACAACTTTTACTGGTTCTGGTAATTTTGGTGACGGAATTCGCGGTTGGCTTGGTGGTGGATTTGGTTGTTTATTCCTCCGAATCTTCTCCATCTTCTGTTTGTATATGTTTGATTGCATATGTGGATTGAGTATGATAATATTGTGTCTTATCGGTTTGGTCATTCGTATTATACATTTAATTAACACATTTATAAAAAAATAAATTTACCTATACTCGTATTTCTCAAACTGAAATATTTTATAATGTTCCATACAATATTTTTGACAATCGTGATGTTCGTCTACCTCTCTATCACAACTATTTCTTTTATCTCCAATATTGTATGTCCATTTACATCTGTGTTTGTCGCATAATACTTTCTTCCCTTTCTCTTTGTCGTTTATAAAGTAATGTGTCACATTCCTGCATACATCTTCTCTCTCATATGTTAATATCTTCGTCGTTATCATTTTTCTCAAACTTAAAATATTACATCTTACGCCTCGTTTATCAATGTGTTCGCACATTTCTCCGTGTTCATTACATAACGTTGACTCGTCGTTTGCTATTTGTCTATAACAACCAATAACACTGCAATGATGCTTATTACAATAATTGTGTTGAACATTCTTAGAACATTCATTTGTTCCTGTCATTAGATGCGTGTAATTTGCTACATCTTCGCATCTCGGATCATCTATATACTCCCCGCATTTTCCTCCGTTATGATTTCGATACAAACATATCGGTTGAATGCTATAATGAACTGAACACAATCTTAACACATTGTTATCGCATATTGGATTCTTACATTCACAATAACTACATGAATGTTTCAAGCAATACCTATTTCCAACTCTGAAATAATGATGGTACACTGTGTCCTTACATGGGGTTCCATCTGTATTAACGAATCGACATTTGTGGATCATCCCATGTTCAATACAATACCATCTCGTTTTACAATCCGTCACATTCAAACATCTCATGTCATCCATGTCCAAATATGTACATCGATGTTTATCGCATGTCCTCAATCCGTTATCAACAATTTCAGTACATTGCATTCCGATGGTATTTACAAAATTACATTGTCGTTTTAATGCCGAATGAAATTGTCTGATTTCCGCGTTTCGACATTCTTCGAAAGGTGTATTTTCGTCTTTCTTTTCATCTTTCTTTTCATCTTTCTTTTCGTCTTTCTTTTCGTCTTTCTTTTCGTCTTTCTTTTCGTCTTTCTTTTCACCTTTCTTTTCATCTTTCTTTTCACCTTTCTTTTCATCTTTCTTTTCGTCTTTCTTTTTACTATTCACGGTAACTTTTATACTATCGATGTATTTATTAAATATGTATTCATCGTCATTGAGTTCGTCGATTAATGCGCACATTCCCCAAACATCATATTCGTCACACATTGTATTACATTATATCATCTTAATAACCTTTATTACATTTCATTATTCAATTTTTTTGTACATGTGAAATTATTTATATACCCTTACATTATAATAATGAATAAGACTGTATTGTATGTCGGAATATTTCTTGTGATAATTATATGCTGTTGCATCTCATTAGTATCCGCTGGTGTCGGAATTTCATTATATTACACAAGTTCATCGAGTGATTCCACAAGTGATACTACTACAGATTCTACTGCTACTGACACAACTGCCACGACTGCTGATTCTACTGCTACTAAAACTACAACTGTAGCCGATACTACCGTTCAAGATACCACTGAAATTCAATTACCATTAAAACCATCAAATATTTCCATGTCATCGCAATATCCTTTCACATATTATGTCGATGGTGTTATACATGAACATACAACGCGATATGGTTCTGATCTCGCCATCGATAATGATGGCGAAACATTCGCGAGTACACAAGCCACAGCAAATGCATGGTTTAAAGTGATACTCGACAAAGAAATTCCGATTCTCAAAATCATCGTTGTAAATCGTGTCGATTGTTGCCAAGATAGAATTGTCGGTAGCATTATCGAAATCGTTAATGAAAAGAATACATCGGTTTTTAAAGAAACGATATCGAAAAGTTCGGCAAGTTATACTTTCACTCCAAAATCTGGAACAAATGGAAAAACGATTACTATCAATCGTAGTAGTAATGATTCCATACTTAACATCGCTGAAATTAAAGTTTATACTACCAAATCCGCTTTAACATCATATCTTAATTATAATACTGACATTAAAGCGCTGAATACATCAACTGAAAAAGTGTTACCAATAACTGCGGATAATATTACAATGTCAAGTACATATCTAACGTTCGGTAAAGACAAATTAGTAGACAATAATGACGCAACTTTCGCACATACTAATTTCGGTTATAATGAATGGATTAGAATAACATTGAAAAAAGATGTACCAATTTCAAAAGTAATTATCGTTAATAGAAAAGATTGTTGTAAAGAACGTATTCTGGGTTCTGTTTTGGAAATTAGAAACTCTCAAAATGTCGTCACCTATTATCATCGCCTTTTCTACAAAAAAGATACCTACACTATTATTCCTCCTCTTGGGGTTGTCGGTAAAACAATCATACTCCAGTCTCCCGCGGCTCCCGAAATTGGTATGGAAACAGTTAAACAAAATGGCGCTGTCGCATCAAAAACAACATCAACCGTATCAGATCAAGCCCTCAATATTGCGGGAATACAAATATATTCTCGCACGGATGTTGTTAACACTTATTAAATTAAAAATAAAATTTATATTGGCATTGGTGGTCTCGGTGGATGGGGCATCGGTGGCATTGGTGGATGATGCATAGGTGGTGCATTGTGCATTGGTCTCATATAATGTGGTGCAACGAATTGATTGAACATCGGAATATTTTGCCACATTGGAATGACGCTAATCGCTTTGCGATAAAATCTTGGTGGGTTTCTTGTTAGTATGAAATATACTGCTATAATGATCACTATGATCAAAATGATAATGTACATGTTGTCCATATATATTAGCGAAATATTTTATCATTCATGTCAATTAAAAAAATTCTAATTTACATTTATATGTGATGTGTTATGCGAGTAAATTTATCGTCGGTGATGATCTTGAATTTACTCAAATTACTTACGACACTCAACCCAATAAAATAAAACCTAAAACTGATTATTATAAGAAATATATAAAATACAAAAATAAGTATTTACAATTGGTTCAATATATAAACAAATCAATTTAAAAATTTCATTGCATTTCAA
>Ga0172381_10005752_pt1 | contig 12529 bp, 20 predicted proteins | sample Leawel6488metaG_FD_119754 | JGI IMG/M metagenome (GOLD analysis project Ga0172381, IMG submission 119754) | Leachate microbial communities from a municipal landfill in Southern Ontario, Canada - Leachate well 64-88 metaG | ecosystem: Engineered > Solid waste > Landfill > Unclassified | place...
GTCGGTATTAGGGCCTATACAAGCGAACAGGTGGCCTCAACCTCCGGAGACATGCTTTACTATACAACCGACCTTTCAACCTTCTCCAGCGCCTATTTTGCCGGCAAAAACAAGAAAATAAAACCTATATCGGAATTGGCCGGCTCACCTTACTTTTTCGTAGTGGAAGGCCGAAAAGTGGACCTGATGAGATGGGACGAATTTGCCGAGAGAGCATATCCTATTTACAACTGGCCGGATCTTACAAATTTTGGTGTTAGAAATTATCTTTCCAATTTAATTATAACCGGAACTTCCAGTAGCAAAAAAGTAGCGTTTGCTTTTAACGGCGCGCGACTTTGGCAAATTTTTGATGATCAACTCCTTGACAGCAGTTATGATTTTTCTAAGCCGTTTGAATTTGAAGGAAATTTGCAAGTAAAAGGTGCAACGTGGGACGGAGAATTTTGGTTTCCGGGCATGTATGGCCAATTTAATGCAAACAATAAATACACACCTTTTGAAAACTTCAACAACAAAGCTTATGGATATTTCACTTCCGGCACGCATACCCGTCTCGGCTATCGTGATACTACAAAATATAATATTTCCGGACATATCATTTCTTCAGAATTCGGTTCAAATATTGCCGGAGTTGATAAACTTTTAAATAGCGTAGATATAAACGTCAACGCTTTGGCTACCGGACAAACGGTTGAAATCTTGCGATCAACAGATGGGGGGTCATCTTTCACTTCTGTCGGCAAAGTTTCTTACGCGCAAGACGGCGCCGCCCTAAAGAAAACATTATTTTTTCCTTCCGGCTTCGTCACCAAACTTTGGAATTATAAGGTCCAGCTTGCCGGCCCCGGCACTTCTACTCCGACTTTAAATGATGTCACTTTCCAATATCGTCCTATTTCGGATCTTAAAAAGAGATGGACGCTGGCAGTAAATGCGGAAGATAATATCCAACTTTTAAATAATCAAAGAGAGCAACGCGACAGCAAAGCGCTTATGCAAGAACTTTGGCTTGAATTGGAAGCTAAAAGAACGGTGGTCTATGAAGATGTGGATTCTTTTGAAGTGTCACTGGTTTCCGCTATGACTTCAGCTGCCACTTCGGCCCGAGTAGCCGATACAGCTAACATGCCCCCCAAAGGCAGAATGAGAATTAAGAAAAATAATGCGGTGGAAGAAATGACATATACTTCGGCTGATGGAGGCAACATAAAAGGCATTGCTCGTGGTCAAAAAAGCACCTTGCAAAAGGCCTATATTTCGGGAGATAAAATTGATAATTATTATAATGTTTTGGTGACTGATATGAGGGAATCTATAAATAATACCGATCAAAATAAAACCGAGAGTGTGGCGCAAGTAATACTTCTCGAAGTATAAATTTATGGCCAGAGAAAATTCAAATTTTAATTCTATAAAAGAAGATAATAAAAGCCTTCAAGCGGCGCTTTCTTTACTGCGTCAAGATTTTGACGCTCATATTCATGATGGAACTTCATCAAAAAGATTTCAAACATTGTTAGCGGAAACACTTTCTGCTCGCACTCTTTCAATTCGTAAAGTTTCTTATGCCGACAATACAGCCGGTCTTTATTCCGGAGTTATTAGTGGTGTAGCAAAATTTTTTCTCGGCAACGCTACCGACAATTTTAAATTTGACGGAACCAGCTTAAATATTGCACTTGCTTCCGGTGGAATTAATATTGACGGAGGCAGTCTCACAATTACTCAAAGTATTGGAAATCTTCTTTTAAATTCAAGCGGAATGCTTTTTAAAGTAACCACTTATGATAACGCAAATATCATTCTTTCTTCCGGATCCGGTCCGGTCGGTAACGGCGTTCAACTTCGATTTTGTGTTGGTGGATCTTCCGGCGGTTCCGGAGGTCAAATCGATTTTACTTACACCGCCTCAAATACAGCAAATTTTAGTCCTTCAAGCGGAAAATCAATCAATCTAGGCACCTCAACCTATCGATATCAGTATATTTATTTAGTGAATAATCCGGATGTTTCTTCCGACGAAAGACTAAAAACCAACATTGAAGATGTTCCTTACGGACTTTCAACGGTTATGGCAATGAGACCAATCAGATATAAAATATTTGATCAGGTTGCTCTTGGTTTTTCAGCGCAAGATATAAATAAACTTATTCCCGAAATCACTTCAAATGCCGACAAAGAAGAAAAAGTGGGCGATCTTAAACCTGCTATAAAAAGAGATTTAAAGGGAGAAATAATTCCGGAACCAACGGCTTCAATGAGACCAAACGAAATAATACCGGTGCTGGTTAAAGCCATTCAAGAGTTATCAACAAAAATAACCATATTAGAAAACAAAATTAAGGTATAATAAAGATATGAGTATAGGGCCAAAAACAAAAAAGGATCAAGGTATTCAAGTCAGTGTTGTGAATCAAACAAAATATATTGTCAAGGAAACTTTCAATTCTTTTTTTGCCGATCCTGTCCACTATCTTTTTTACGGTTCGCTTTCGGCCACAATCATTGGCTTGCTTATCGGAGTAACTTTTCAATGGCAATTATATGCGGTAGTCCTTTTGCTCGGCGTTTTCAAACTCTTTATTAATCAACCCAAAACAAAATGACATCATTCGACGCTAACGATATTGGATTTGTTTTAGGAATAATTGGAATCGTTGGAGCCGTTTTTACAATTTATAATTACTTTAAAAAACCGCAGGAAGAAATTGAAACAAAACAAGCAATAGCCGAAAAAGAAATCTCGAGCAAGGCAACGATCTTGGCTCAAAAAGAGATGGAAAATAAAGCAAATGTCTTGGCTCAACAGGTTCAATGGGAAAAGGAAGCCAATGAAAAGAAATTTAATGAATTTAGTTGTCGATTAGATCAATCAATGGCTCTGGCACAAAATCATATACATACAGTTGATGTAAAAGTAGATACTTTAATAACAACGATCGGAAAAATGAGCAACGAGATTACTCGGCTTTCAACAATTATAGATGAGAGGATTCCTCGTGTGTTAAAATAATTATTAATTAATTGAAAAAATATGAATGAAAAATTTTTGTTCCAGCCCCTTTTTCCGTGGATTCCTACTCAATTTTTTGGAGACGATAAGGCTTGCGTCTCAACTGACGGCAAAACCGTAGTTACCAAAGAAAATCACGGCATTTGTCCGGTTGGCTACAAATCTCTTTACTCAATGATGTTGGGCCATAACGGCATTGATATTAATGCTTACAGATGGCAACCTGTATATGCCGCCCAATCCGGAAGGGTTGACGAAGTTTGCACCGAAGTGGCGCGTGGCCTTGGTGTCGGAATTCGCACACTAGCTCCAAACGGCAAGTGGTATAGGCATAGATATTGGCATTTTATAGCCCTTGATGTTCATAACGGAGACGAATTAAAAACCGGCGATCTTCTTGGGTATGCCGATTCAACTGGATATTCTTCAGGTGATCATTTGCATTTCGAATTGAAAGAAGTGGATTTTTACGGCCGGGTATTGAATCAGGATAACGGATATTTTGGCGCCGTCGATCCACTGCCGTTTATGGAAGAAAAGTTTGCGCTGGATATCAAAGGTATACAATCAAAGATCGATTTGATCCGTGAAAAATTAGCAATCTTATCAGACGCGATCGCAGACTGGCTGCGAAAGCGATAATATTAATTAATATAAATTTATGCAAATACAAGATTTGTTAGGGATTGGTGTCGTCGGCGCTATAATGACCGGCCTCATCCAACTTATTAAAAGTAAATTCGGAACCGAGGGACTGACTACAAAATTCATTACGATTGGTTTGGCATTGGTGATCGGTGGTTTGTATGTGTGGCTTCGATCCACTTCGTATTTTGAGACGGCAATTCTAATTTTGGCCACTTCGTCAACAGTCTATGCCCTGTTTGTAAAGTAAATTAATTAAAAAAGCCGTCCGAGCTTTTTGGCAACTAGCCTTTTTTCACTCGGTCGGCTTTTTTAGTGTGTGGAGGAAATGGAGGATCGTTTATTCGGCTGGAACTTCCGGAGTTTCCGGAGTAGCTTCAGCTGGAGTTTCGGCTTCTGGAGCCGCTTCAGCTGGGGTTTCAGAAGCCGGAGCTTCAGCACCCTCAACCGGTTTGTTTTCTTCTTCCATAGAAGTTAAAGATTAATTGCTAATAAAACGACCAGTATTAAAATACTAACACTTTACTAACACTTCTTTCCTTTCTTCATGGGCATAGCTGCTTTTTTAGCAGGAGCCTTTTTTGTTTTTGCCATTTTAAAAAATTAAATTGCTAATAAATCGACTTTGGGCCAGAAAGGCACTGCCCCTTCCCTTTCGTCCCTACAAGGTGATCTTCCTTGCATTGATCGCGATCCACTAAACGAAAGTCTCTACTGACTGGCCCACGTTGCCGGCTATGCCGGCAATTTTTACCTTCTTTGATCCGGAAGCGGATCTACAATGCTAATAATAAATTGGCCGTCTTTCAAAGCGCCGGATTCCAGCCCGACATCTGACGTCCAAATCTCCTTGCGTCCATTGGCTGCAAAGAATTCACGCATGGCCAGTGATACGGTGTCGAGTTTGACGCGCGTCTTCAATTCAAGCTGGGAAGTCTCCGCAATCATCACTTTCAATTGCTCGCGCAGATTATTCCATTCTTTTACGGCTTCAAGGAATTGTTCCGGCACAAACACCAGTTTGCCGTTTGAATCTGCGACTATTTTTTTCCAATCTCTTTTTTCTTCTTGCATAAATTTATTTTAATTAATTAATAACTGACTAACACATCCACTTAACGAATAGGCCAATATGTATCGGCCACCTGCATGTTCCAATCGTTTTTGAAACGACGACTGCATTTCACTTTGCTTACATCCGGGCCTCTTCACTTCAATACCGGTATATTTTCCACTGATTACGGCCACAATATCCGGCATACCAGCGACCCCAAACTGCACAAATCTTTTTTGGCCGAACTGATTTTGGCCGGCAAACGATCCAGAATTATTGCGATAATAGAAAATCTGTTGATCGTGAAGGTAGTCCAGAATCTCTCTCTGGATGTCTTTCTCCAGTGGTTTTTTGTTTGTAAAAGTTGTCATAATAAGCTTTTACTTCCTCAGCTCTGATTCTATAAATTGCTTTCTTCGGTCCTCTCGAAATATTGACAGCTTTAATTTTACCACTCTTGATTAATTTGGCTACCAATTCATACGAACAGCCCATAAAGGTTGCCACTTGGACGGTGGAATACCAGTCTTCCTTATTCGGTTTTTGCACCTGTTCCAGTTTCATTTTTTGTTGGTGGCAATGGCGGAGGCGTTTTCGTCTCCATTATTGAAGGTCTTGGAAAATTTAATTTACGATCATAGATTCCTTTATCGACCGCTTTCTGACCTTCCTCAAACGAATCAAACTCGCTGGCGGTGAAAGTTTCTACTCCTTCCGGCGTTTCTATTTGACGACTATAAGTGAATTTTCTCATGATTATTATTTGTTAAGCCAATCAGCTTCTAAACTTTCTAACGCTTTCAAAACATCATCGACGGCTCTCTGTGATTGGCCAGCAGAAGAAGCCAAAAGAATGATCAATGCCCTTTTCTTAAGCGGACCATTCAATAAAGATGATACCGCTTTCGCAAGATTGGCAATATTTCCTGCGATTTTTTCGACCGTTTCCCGATATGTTTTTTGTTCCGGTGTTTCCGGAAGATTTTTATTTTTCACTTTTTTTAAACATTAAATCGTTTCTAATAACATTGGTGGCCACACCATTGGCCTTCTCTGTCTCCTTCATCTTGTCGACCTCTTGCTCCAAAGCTTCCACGGCTCCGGAATACGTCCACACCGGAACGTATTTCAAAGTGAAGTTTCCAAATTCAGATTCCATTTTATCGATACTTTCATCCAGCATTTTTTGTTTGATCACCGGCGCAATCTCCTCGATCCGCTTTTTACAGGCCTCGGTTATAACTTTGGCTTCGGCGTAGTCGGCGCACAATTTTTTAAATTCTTCGTTCATGATTTTAATTTTTTGATTAAATTTTTTAAACCGCGGCCTTTTTCTTTTGTTTTTGGATTGTAAAATACTCCGGTCGATGGCCAAAAGCTCCAAACTTTCATCACTCGATAATGTTTGACGCTTTCATCTAAAACTTCAAACGGAATATTATTTTTTCTCAAAAATTCAATAGAATACTTTTCGTTGGCCGCTTTCTTTTCGTGCCGTTCTTTTTTATATTCTGCCCACATTTCTCCGTCTTCACTCATGATTTTAATTTATGTTTTTCACATCTACACGAACCGTTGGCTCGTTTGTTTTTACAATTTTTAATTTTACATTCACCCCTCTTTGTTTTTGAAGTGTATATCGTGCTTTGTCCCTTTCCGGATTGTTCCGGATATAATCCTTGTTCTTCGTCTTTCATATTTTTACAACATTGCGTTGATTGTCCTTTCTCAACTCTCTAATAAATTCCATGCCCTCTTTGGTCCGGAGCATGTGCTTGGCATATCCGGCAAGACGCGCCGGTTTCTTAAGGTCTTCAACTTTATATCGGCCATCTTCTTTGGAGACTTTGAGAATCAAACATTTCTCCGGTTTAAAATCTATGCCTATAAGGTGCCAAAACATCCACCAATACATTGCCACTTGAAAGAAATAATGATCTTTGAATTGGTTGCTCGTTTTTAAATCAAGCAAAATTAATTGATCTCTCCACTGGCGGCCACACTGGACACAGGTTGTTTTTCCGTTTTTAGTATTTTCAACAACCCCCATATGACCGCATTTAGGATCTCCTTCGGCTAAAACCTGCTTTATAAGCCCTATATCGTCCAATGTGCCGGCCACCTCGTATTCGTGGTTGTAGACGAGCATTTCAGTGGCCACAGGCCTATAATCGTAGTCGTTGACAAACGATTCAAGCGCTCGGAGGGCCGAGACGGCCCGTATATCGTATTCAACCTCCGGAATGAAGGAAGGATAGTTTGTCGGCTTCACTCCGGTCTTGATCCATTGCTCAAAAATAGTTTGTCGGATATTGTGGACGCGCGTTCCAATATCTCCAGCGTCTTCCAAAATATCTTGAGAGACGCGCGAAGCGGCGTCGAGATGTTCCATCACATTTGAATCGTTGAAACTACTATAATGAGCGAATACATATTTGATGGCTTGATTCATTTTATAATTCATCAAACCTTCGTCTTTTAGAATTTGCAATTTACCTGTCACGGAAGGATAGATCGGAGGCGGCGAAAAATTATTGTCATCCAAAATTTCATAAAAGTGTCCCTCTTTCGTGTGCCTCGGAACTACCCTCCCTTCGGGTAGTTTTCGAGATATCTGATCTCTTATTTTTTTGATATCCCAAATTTTCATAGACTTTTAATTTTCAATTACTTGTCTCCGGCAGTTTCTCCTTGATACTCCGGATCCATTTCACCCGGATAGACGGAGATGATTTTTGCGTCATCGAAGCCCGGGGTTTTTGCCTCCTTGGATTCTTTGAAGCGAAGGCCGACGACTTGCCCGATCTTCACTTTATTAAGGACGCTCAAAAGAGCTGGCTTGCTGGTAATGAGTGACCAAAACTCCCCCTTGTTGACTGTCGTTGGAGTTTCTTGGACCACCTTTTTTATAATGTCGTGGAAGGATCCGCCATGCGCCTTGAATTCAAAAATTGTCTGCAATTCCTTTTTTTGAGAAAGGTTGTTTGGAATTTGGCGAGTGTTGTCAGTGAGCGTTCCTTTAAACCAATCACCAACTCTGCCCCATGCAAGATTTTTATAATCCGGCTTCACTTCATTCTCGTCGTCAAACAAAGGATCTTTTATATTTTCTTCCATAATTTTATTTATTAGGATTATTAATTAATTTAATTAACCTTTTTAATATGATTAATTATTGCCGATTTAGTAGCCCTCTTTTTGCGCATAGCTTCCGCTTTCTTTGCCTTACTTACTCGACCTCGTATTGCAAAGAAAACTGTTGACTTCGAAATGTTTTGGCCAAGTTGAGCCATCTCGGCTACAATTTGATCCATAGAATAACCAAGCCCATATAAGACCTTGATTTTCCTAGTGCGGATCCTCTTGCGTTCTTTGGCTGGTATTATTTCGTCCATAGTTATCCACAGATTGATTGCTATTAATTCGACTTCTTTATGTTAGCATATGTAAATAAAAGAAAACAATATGATACCTGTGGATAACTTAAATGAATACAAAGCGCCGGTCCTCTCCCCCCGTGAGCTTATTGATACATTCCCCGAAGCGATACCGGCTATAAAAAGAAATCTAAAACTTTTAAAAAAATTATTGGGTCCGGCCGAAAAAACTCTATCGGAATTAACCCAATTAAATTTAGACGAAGTTTATAAAGCAAATTTTTCCGAAAGTGCTATCGAAAATATTTGGAAACATGCGGCCAGTTATTTATACGATCAAATTATACCGGCGGCCAAAAAAAGAATTGCTTTTTTAGAAATGTTGTTGCGTATATATGAAATAAAAGGGGCGGGTCTTTCAGACCAGCCTTTAAACATATCAAAAGCCAAAAGTTATCCAATTGAAAACTTAATTCAAGTAGACCATAATGGATTTACTACTTGTCCATTTCATTCTGAAAAAACGCCCTCGTTTAAAGTTTATAGAAAACAAAATAGATTCCACTGCTTCTCGTGTGGCGCTGACGGAGATTCAATTGACCTTACAATGAAGATGAATAGTTTAGATTTTAAAAGCGCCATAAAATTTTTAAATGAAAAATGAATGAGGACGAACTGAAAAAAAAACAAGAGAAAGCCAAAAGAAAAGTCGAACTTGATAAGCTCGAACCTATTACTTTTGCCGAATATAATGCGGTGGTGAATAAATGGATGATCAATCCGGATCCTTACATCACCACTATTCTTCCGGCGCTTTATTGCGCCAACAAACTGCCTCGCCGCGCTGTTTGGCTGGTAGTGATCGGCCCCTCCGGCGCCGGTAAAACCGAATTTATAAAAATGATGACTGATCTTCCGGATATTTATGAGCTGTCAAGTTTATCTACCAATACCTTCCTTTCCGGTATGCCGGGCCTTAATGACGCTTCGCTTTTGCCGAGAATCACCGGCAAAATTTTGCTTATAAAAGATTTGACCACTTTGCTTTCCAAAAGAATGGACGACAAGCTTGAGCTTTTCTCACAGTTGCGAGAAATCTGGGACGGTGGTTATCATAAAGAATTTGGCAATGGCAAGACGCGCGACTGGAAAGGCAAGGTGGCCATCATTGCTTGCTCAACGCAGGCTTTTGACATCAGCCAGCAGGCTATGACGCACTTAGGAGAAAGATTTTTAAGCTATCGCCTCATCACTCCGGATCGCAAAGCGGTGGCTATGCGTTGTTTAGATAATAATTCAAAGGAATGTCAAATGGAAAGAGAAATGGTCAATGCTATGTATTCTCTCCTTAAGGGCATAGACTGGAAACAACTTGAAAATCCTCCGGAACTTCCGGCCCAATATCGCGAAGCCCTCATTAATCTTTCGAATTTTTCCACTATGGCCAGAAGTGGTGTGATTCGCGACAACAAAAATAAAAATATGATAACTTTCGTGCCGGCAGCAGAAATGCCAACGCGACAGATCCAGCAACTTGACACCATTGCCACCGGCATAATGATTTTAAAAAACGGAGTTTTTGCCGACGAAGACATGGAAGTAATTTATAAAGTGACGCTTGATTCGATTCCTCTCACAAACAAAATGGTGATAATTGAAATGGCAAAAGCCGACAATTTGAAGACTTCGGAAATCGCAACTGCCCTCGGTTATCCGACCGAACCTATAAAAATGTATTTGGAAAATATGGCGGTGTTGAAAATTTGCGATCGTATTAAAGACGGCTCAAATTCTGACAAATGGACAATGAAGCCGGAGTTTGTAGAGATCATCCGCAAGTATGAAAGAATCGAAGCCAAGACCAAAGAAGAATTAGTCTCCTTAAAGGAGACTACCATAGCAAATGATCCGGACGCGGCTGCTGACGAAGAGTTTGATAGAATAGGGGAGCCTGCAATGCAGACGAATCCGAAAGCAATAAATTTTTAATACAAAGGCCCCCGGATTAGCGAGGGCCTAGATCTTGGATCACCTCCTTCAGTGAACCATCTGCGCCGGCACGAAGCGGAAGTATCTCTGCTTCAAGACCGGGACGCGGACAATGAGCGGAATCTGACGCGCCGGCTTCGGTGCGCAGTTCCGGTGGAAGATTTGATCGCCTCTCACAACCCTCTCCGGATCACAAGGCGCGACCACAAGATGACAACTCGGACAATGGTTCTGCATTACTCTCTCCTTTGACTTGGAATACAAAAAATGCAATCGGACGATAGCCGGCGCACTCCTTGTTTTTTTCATCCGTTACACAAACGGCGCAATCACCACGACCACCTCTCATCTCCGGAGGGAGACGAATTTTTGTTCGAAAGATCTGATGAAGACATTTTTGCATAACGCCTTCTCTCTGTAATAATTATAACTCTATAAAATTTTACAACCTTAAAATGTTGTTGATATCTCTCTTACTTCGATCGTAAAGCTGATGACAAGATTGGCATAGTTGAATAAAATTTTCTCTTTTTCTTTCATATTTTTTGTCTTTCAGTTTTGCCCATTGAAAAATTTTATATTCCTTTTTACAAAGTTTATTTTCACAATGATTTGCCTTTCCAAAATGATATCGCAACCACATATGCGTTTCAGCATATCCCTTCATTCGAGTATATTTTCCATACTTTTTTCCTTTATTCCAAGGCGGTTGGCCTTTTTTAAATTCTGTTTTTGGAGATCTTCTATGGCCTAAATTTCCTACCCTCATTTTCTCAATGGTTTCCGGATATCTCTTTTTTCCTAACCAAAATTTTGTCATGCCTTAATCATACCATAAGCACCAGCTATATATTAAGAATATTGTGGATATCTTCCATTGACAATCCAGCTTTCTCCATTCTGTCGGAATCACCCAGAAGCTTGTTTGAAATTTTATATTTGGCCCACAAAATTTTAGAAATATATTCGTCTATCGTCTTTTTCGCAATTAAATTATAGACCGTAACCGACTTTTTTTGGCCTATACGGTGAGCGCGACCTATTCGTTGTTCATACGCCGCTACGCTCCACGGAAAATCATAATTAAAAATATAGGAAGCACTCTGCATATTCAAACCATACTGGCCGGCGGAAGTCATTATCATCACCCTTCCTTCCGGATCGTCATTGAATTCTTTAACGCGCGACATGCGATCTAAATTGTCCACATCTCCGTAAATAGTGAGGGGCCTAAATTCCTCCAACTCGGTTGCCAAGATATGAAGCATTTGAGCAAATTGAGTGAAGATGATGGCCTTCTCTCCGGATTTTATAATTGGTTCAAGCAAATCTTTGAGGGTGGCCAACTTGCTTGCGCATTCGGTATTGGCAGAAATCAATTTTGGATGATCGGTGCATTGTTTCAGGCGCAACATTTTAACCGGTATCATAGCAAGCGTCCGAGTATCAAGTTCCGAAAGGGTGCGAATCTCATATAAAATTTCTTCCTTGACGGCTTGATATAACTTCTTTTCTTCTTCCGATAATTCAAACTCCACATTCTCTACCACCTTTTTGGGAAAGTCATCAAACACTTCTTCTTTGGTTCGGCGCAAAACAAAACGATCGATTCTTTTGGCCAGCTCATCTAAATTTTTGTGGCCGATCACACCACCCCAGTGCGGATCGAGTATGCAGTATTTGGCTTTGAATTGAAAAAAACTTCCCAAGTATTTCGGCGCCAGCCAATCGATTATGGAATAAATATCGTCCGGACTATTGCTTATCGGGGTTCCGGTGAGGCCTATTCTCTTTTCAGATCGCAGTTGCTTCAGGGCCTTCACTGATTTAGCGTTTGGATTCGATATTCGGGTAGCTTCATCACAAACTATTGCCGGCCATTGCCATTCGTTTATGTTGTCAAAATCTCTTATTAAAAGTTCGTAGTTTGCAATCACCCACGAAACTCGCGGATCTTGGCTTTCAGCCCATTGACGCGTCCTTGTGTTTTTATCTCCGTCAATTACCAGCACTTTTGCATTGCTCCATTTCTCAATCTCATCTTTCCAATTGTATTTCAAAGTTGCCGGACAAAAGACCAACACTCGATCAAGGCCTTCAAGCGCCGCGATAGTTTGAATCGTCTTTCCGAGGCCCGGCACATCAGCCAAAAGGGCAACATCACATTCCTTAAGGAAAGAGAATCCTTTTTTTTGGAAATCAAACAAAGGAAGATCACCTGTGTATAACACCGGATTGTCTTTTATGGCTTGCAGTTTGTCGTATTTAGCGCGTTGGTCACTTCGTAATTTGAGGGACGCTTCATCAAAGACGAAACCGAGCGGCTCAAGGACTTCAAAGACATCATCAATATTTTCAGCCGACACTTCCCATGACTTATAGGCCGGATTGAATTTTCGGCCGTCGAGGGTGCGGACCGCGGCGACAATTACCGGATCAAAGATAAAC
>Ga0172381_10005753_pt1 | contig 12525 bp, 23 predicted proteins | sample Leawel6488metaG_FD_119754 | JGI IMG/M metagenome (GOLD analysis project Ga0172381, IMG submission 119754) | Leachate microbial communities from a municipal landfill in Southern Ontario, Canada - Leachate well 64-88 metaG | ecosystem: Engineered > Solid waste > Landfill > Unclassified | place...
CAGTTCTGACATAATCTCGTCTTGAATTTACAGTAGGATGATAAGATTTATAAGGTATATCAAGTTCTTCTGCGGCTTTCTCATACCAATCAAATCTCTTGCTCGGTGCTTCTCTTGAAGCTTGCATAATATATCCATAATCTTTTTTCTCTCCTTCCCATTCCCAAGGTAAAATAAAACAATAAAATAAAAATGCCGTCTTAAGTCCAGTATCATTTTCACATTTATCAGCCCACTCTTTTGTTGAACTCCACAATTCTTTTCCCTCACGCATCAATTTTGTAAATTCATCATAAACAGGTTGTTCTCCAAACATTTTATTTCCTACAAATTTTCCGTTTTCTTTTAAGAAATCATACCAATCCCAGTTTAAACAAATCAAAGGAATGTTTGGATACAAAGCCCTAAATTCTCTTGCTTCTTCCCACTGGTTTCTATTCTCGCATAAAATCACATCACAATTTTCATCACAACAATTAACCATTACTTCGTGACGTAAATTTATTAATTCTTTATAGAACTCATCCATATATGACCCCGTACCTCCTATCCAAGAAATTTTAATTTCTTTTAAGTGTTAATCTGTGGCACTCATAACATAGAGTTACCCCATTCTCAACAACGTATCTTAATTCTGGATACTTACTCCAACCTTTAATATGATGTGGTTCTAATCTACAACCTCTCTTTTGGCAAGTTTGACAAGTCCAATTATCTCGTTCAAAAACCTTGCTTCGCCAATCCATATACTTAAAATCCCTTAAATGATAATATCTTTTTTTTCCTCTTTGCGATATACCAGTTCCTCCGTGAGACAAACTCTGTTTTCTTTTAGTTTCCTCAGTTTGTTTTTGACCTATCTTTTTTAATCTTATTTTCTGTTTTGTTTCGTCTGTATGTTTATATCCTAATCTTTTATTATCACCTTTTTTAAATCCAAATCCTTGATAAACTCCTTTTTTAAATTCTGTTTTAATAGAAGGTCTATATCCTTTAATAAATTGTCCTTTTTTATTTCTCATTTTGTGTATCTTTTAATATCTCTTTCTTTTGGGTTTCCTATGGCTAATTCAAACACATCCCCTTTTCCGCCCACTTGATGTTTACAACCAGCAGGAACATATATAACCCATATTTCATCTCTATTTTTGTGGGTTTGTAAACTTGTACTTCCTCCTGTGAAAGAAAGTCTTTTATACCACCAACCTTTTCCTTTTAATAAAACTTTATACTCTCCCCATTTCTTTTTCATTACATTTTTTACAAACTAATAATGGACTTATTTCTTTAAATTTTATTTTTATTGTTTTTTGTGAAAAATATTGTGTTAAAAAAGAATCTAACTTTTCAATATCATCTTTTAAAACTTCGCCACATTCTATACAATAATAAACTTCTTGCATCATATTTCTGCAACTATTTTAGTAATAAAAGTATTCTTTTCTTTGTGGATTATTTTAAATCCATTATCATATAAAAGTTTCTTAATATAATCATTAGAATAGACTTTCATTTTATGTTGTTCGTGCCAAAAAGGAAACCAGAAATCTATTGTTACTTGGTCACCATCCCATTTTTTGCGTGTTATTCTTTTTAGTTTCCAATTAAAGTCCCAACCACTTCTTCTTATATCATAATTCCAGTAAGTAAAAATCAATCTTCCTTTTAATAGTTTTGAGATATTAAAGAATGCCTTGCCTGGATTTTCTAAAAAGTTAAATACATCAAAAACCATTATGGCGTTGTCAAACAACTTTCCATTAAATACATTAAAAGTTTCAACGTGAAAATTTTCTATAGTATTATGGAATGTCTGAATACTTCTGTCCATAGAAATTTGACCCATTTCATTCTGTGGCTCAACATTGTAGCAATCAAATCCTTTTTTATTAAGTGCTTCTGAAATAATCCCCGTTCCCCCGCCTATATCAAGAACTGTCTTTCCTTTAAGATGTTTTAAAAGAAATTCTATTTCTCCTTCCCTATTTGGATATAACTTGTCGTATTTATTTGCTTTGAACATTTTTAATATTTTTTAAATAACATAATCCACAGACCTTTTGATATTCAAATTTGTCATTACCACATTTACATTTTTGTTTTGATAGTTCGTATTTACAATCGCTTACAAAGTGCATCAATCCAGAACCTTCCCCATTTCTAAAATTATCTGGTCTTTTCATAATCTTTTTTAAAGTATCACTCACTCCTCCGTGTTTACGATTATAGTCAGTACCCCTTTTTAAATCTTGTTCTAATCCTCGTAAATTACTATTCTTAATTTTTTTTAAGTGTTAATCTGTGGCACTCATAACATAGAGTTACCCCATTCTCAACTACATATCTTAGTTCTGGATATTTACTCCAACCTTTAATGTGATGTGGTTCTAAATAACAACCTCTTTTTCCACAAGTCTGACAAGTCCAATTATCTCTCTCAAATACTTTTCCTCGCCATTCTTTATATTTATGGTCTTTTAAATGATAATATCTTTTTGATGTTACTTGTGATGTTCCTGTTCCACCGTGACCTAAACTAATTTTTCTACAAGTTTCTTTAGAAAGTTTTTTTCCTATTCTTTTTTCCCCTTGTTTCTTTTTCATTTCATCTGTCCTTTTTTTGCCAGTATTAGCAATACTAATTTTTCTTTTAGTCTCTTCTGTTGTAGGTTTTCTTTTATATCCAAATTTATTTTTATTCCAAGGAATATGTCCTTTTAGAACATTGCTAATCTCTTTTTTAGTTTTATCAGAATGATGTTTACCCTTAAATCCTTTATTATATCCTCTTGGCATATAATTATTCTTTATTATTTATAACCTCCAACATTATTTCAAGTCGGTCTTCAAAAGTACAAGTTTCAAGACACTTCTTTTGTCCCTGTTCTTGAATTTGTTTTCTTTGGTCTTCGTTTTCCAAAAAGTATTCAATAGTCATTATCAATTCATCTATTCCTTTATATCCTGCAAAATGTGTTCCCTCAATGAGTTCAGGTTTTAGACCATAAACATCAGGATGAACTAAAAATCCACCTAAACCAAGTGTTAAATATATTCTTGAAGACCAATAAAATTCGTTTGTAGGAAAATCTGGTGCAACAATTATTTTTGCAGATGCACATAAATCAGCCATATCCTGTCCAAACAAATTATCAAATACTTTAAACTTATTGCCAAAATGTTGTTTTAATGTTGCTACAAATTCTTCTCTTTCACCATAAAGGCTTCCTGCAAAAGCAACATCACATTTTAATTCATCTCTAACTACCCCCTTATAAACAGTGCCAATTCCTTCTTTTAAGGAATATAAGTTTTTAAATTTATGCCTCCTTCTCCAAGTGTCGTCAACTAAAAAACCATAATCAATATATTGTGTAATAGTTTCTATATCTATTTCTCTCTGTTGAAATAATTTTACAGGGTCAAAAAACCACATAACTTTTTTACAAGTGATGTGGTTCAACAAAATTATAAATTCTTGTAATGAAATATATCTTCCTACACCTGCTTTGTGAAATAAAAATATATCTGCTTTTATGTTTTGAAGTTTTTTATAATCTTTTTCGTGAACTGCAATTACTTCGTGTCCTAATTTTTCCAATGCTGATTTAATATCTTCTTCAACAAAATTAGAACCTTTGTTCAAAAAGTTTGCAAAATAGAGAATTTTTAGTTGTTTATCCATATCTTATCGCTTCCTGACGCTCTCGGGAAATTTCCGTCAGGTTATTGCCCGAGAAACGATAATATTACAAGGTTTATATTATTAAATTTACAGTGACGCTGAGCTTATCAATTTAACACCCCAAGTTGGTTGGAGTATTTTATCACCATACATCACATCAGCAATCAACTTCTTCCTCAAGTGTTCGCCTTCTTTCGCCACGAAATCTGGACCGTATTTCGCAAATGCTACTGCACCTGGATGAACGATAGCACTATATGTGCCTGTCAAACCATTTTTTGCAGCCATATTATTGGTAAGAGTAACGGGTACTCCATAAAGCACATCGTGCACTCCAAATGGAAGAGTTGCTCTTCCAAATTGAGATGCATCGTAATACTTTTGGATGCTCATTATATCTTTCCAATAAACTTTTGGTTGCATAAAGATTCTGCACTCTTCTTTTGGAACGCTATTGCTATCCAAAATACCGAATGCTTCCTCTACTTGTGTAGAACCGATAGCACTGCTACTCCATCCTACGCTTGAAGTCAAAGCATCAAGTCCGCTACCAGATTGAGAAATATGTGCTAACAAAGCGGCTTCCACTCTTTGAGCACACTTATAACCAAGGTAACTGGCGTATTCGTCAATTGCCGCTGGTCTTGCCATTATTTCTCTCTGTTCAAACTTGGTAATATATGTAGCTGCACCTTTCCACCTATTGACTGTCAACGCTGTCGTTGATTGAGCCACGCTTACTGCTGTCACATCTCCGTTAGTTGTCGCAATATCTCCTGCTGGGTTTGTCCCAGTATCCATAAATTTCGGAATGTGAACGACATCAGCATTCATCACATCGGATGAATAGTCTTTGAAAAAGTTAGCTGCATATAATTTGCTTTTAAAGAACCGAGAAACTCTGGGTGTCCATAGTTCTGGTCTTAAAAAATCGTACTTATTTGGGGCTAATCCTGCACCTTCTGCCATATCTTATATCCCTGACCTTCCTCCTTTTTCGCCTCTTACAAACTTTGCGAATTCTTTATTATCCATCTTCTCAACATCTTCGGTTGTTTTACCTCCGATGATTGAAGATGGGGAAGAAGGGGTGGGAGTTTTATTTTCTCCTGCGACCTTTTCCCTTTGTGACTTGATAGCATCCATTACCCAAGGGTCTTTTGACGCTTGAATAATCTGTTCAGGGGTGGGTTTAAGATTATTGAACTTACCCTTTGCGTAAGTTACAATGCTCTCTGCTTCCTCTAAACTTATATCTGCTAAAGCCTTTCCCAACGCTACAGAAACCATTGGGTCTCCATCTGTTGGTTGCGATTTATTAGCTAAGAGTTCTTCTTTGAGACGTTTGTTTTCTTTCTCAAAGGCTTTTCTTGCTCCATCCACAGCTTTAAATTCTTTAGCAGTAGGTTGTCTATCGGTTGATTTTTCTTCAGGCTTTTCTGCCTCTTCGGAAATCTCTACTTCTTCAGTTTCAATTTCCTCATCTTTGGCTTGAATCACTTCTTCGTGAGAAGCATCAGCCTCAATTATATCTACCATATTTATTTTTTAGTCTTTAATGACTTTTTTTATTTTAACGTCTTTTATGACACGACCTTGTTTAAATACCAGTAAAATCCTGAGACTTTTCTGGAGAATTTATATCTTTAACTATTTGTAATCCCAATTTGTACTCTTTAATAAAACTAATAAGAACATCTCTTTTATCTTCTGGGCAATCTAATATTTGTTCTTTTAAGTCTTCCAGTCTATCATTCAATATCTTCATAATCATTACTTCGTTAATCTGCAACCATCTTTTTTGTTCTTTATTCAACTTCATAGTGTTTGTGCTACAGGTTGCATTGTAGGTGTTGCCACTGGAGTAGGTGCTGCTATGCTTCCTCCTCTTTGTGCTCCTATTGTACCTTGCATAGTTGGAACTTCTTCGTCAAATATATCTTTTGGACTAATTCCTATTGAATCTAACATCTTTGAAAATACTCTCAATGCTCTCTTGTCTTGGAATATAGTTGGATTAGAACCTAATATCTGCCATATAGTCATATAGGTTGCCTGACGTGCCTGAACATCTAATTGTTCACCTGTAATCATTATATCAATCTTATACTTTAAGTTATCGTAAAATCCTTTTGGTAATACCATATTTTCTTTTTTCAAAAGTTCTGCCTGTATTGATTTTCTAATCGCCCATTGGTCTTCTGAAAGGTACTTGGAGTTAGCACGCAATTTATTCATTCGTTCATTGAGTATCAAATTGAAGAATTTGTCAGATTCTCCATCATTTCCTTCAAGTAAACTTTGTATTAAAATTTTATGTTCCTTGCGTTTTTGATTTGTGAACTGAGGTAAAACCCAATCCCATAAAATTTCCTTTATAAATTCAGCTAACTCTTCACGCTTCTGCTTGTAAAAAGCAGTAGCCTGTTGGGTCTGAATCACAGTAGAACCAAGCGGTGTTCCAGCTGGACTTCGTTGTCCTGATATAGGCTCTGTGGTAAAAGTCCTGTTAAGTAAGTTTTGAGTCCATCTTTGTTCGTCTGCCCCATAAGCGTTCAGGTTTCGTTCTTCGTTTACTACTGGGGTTATCTCAGAGTTAGTGATAAGTATCTCACCATCATCAACTTGAGTCATTAAGTTCTTTTCTATATTCGTACTTCTCGTCTGATAAATATGTTTTGAAGTCCAATGAAATCCAGTTGATTTGTAATTAGCTATTCTGTTTAAATAAATTTGGTCTTCAAATGCTTCTTCAACTCTTCCTACGCCTGGAAGTCTTCCTGGTACTTCCTTGAAAGATAACTTCTTATAAGGACAATCCTTTTCACCTTCAGCTAAAATTAGGTTAGAATCTTTTGAAATTATAAACCAGTTTGATTTTTCGTCTAAATAACCTTTTGGAAACCACGCTTCATAAATTACTATACCTGAATTAACGTTGTCTTCTTTAACACCTATTGTAGTTCCGTAACTTTGTGTCTGAGCATCAGAACTTGAACCTTTAATAACTTCCTCCACATTATTCCAACCTGCGTTTTTTCCTACTATACGTAATTCATCATTTCCGTATTCGTGTCTTTCTATTAAAGGAATCGTTCTATAATCCGTTGCGTTTACCCTATAAATCATATTCTGTGGCGGAACCCATTTTACGTCATCTTTAACTTTCTTCACCCACAAATCACCATATTTTGACCATTTCTGGCAATATTCATTCAATTGTCTGGCAAAATACTTATCTTTCATCCACATCTTTAATTCTTTGCCCATAATCCAAGCAGTCCAATAGTCAGCACCTTCTTCAGCTTTAATATAAATATCCTTAGTATCTAAATCCAACATCTTCGCACAAACGTCAACCAAGAAGTTTACTACGTTAAAAAATACTTTTTTATAGCCCAAACTATCTCTGTCGCCATCACGAAATCTTGAAACACTAAACAAATCTATAAGTTGATAAACATCACCCATCTTCGGTGCGAAGGTTGGATTCTGTTCTAAAGAAGTGTTTTTATAAAAATTAACTTCGTTTTCTATAACCTCAAATTTATTCATTATTTTTTCCTTGTTTTTTTATTTGTCGCATAATAAAGTGCCACTTGTTTTTTAGTGAACTTTTTTCCAGAAGGACTGACGTAATATTTTCCTTTCTTTTTAAATGGCATTATGCTCTGTAAATTTTATAACCGTAATTAGGTTTTATTTTTCCTTTCTTAATATCTTTTTGAAACTTTTTTTCCCTCTCATCACGCATAAAATTAATTGCAGCCCTTTTTTGAGCTTCTAATAATTTCTTTCTATTTGTGGGAGTATCCTCCCAATAAAAATTTGACATAATTTACCTTGTATTAAATATCTGAAACAATTGGTTTTGGCTTACGTTGTTTAAAAGCCTCTAAAATGTGATTCTTATCCTTGGGCTTTCCAGGGGTCAATCCCCACACTGCCAATGCTCTACCACATACTACATCATCGTGGTATCCCTGTGGTGCTCCATACTTTATATTCTTAAGTGGAAGTCCTGTTTTCTCATCACGATATTTAAATTCAAACGCTTCCATCTCGTCAGTAGCAACTTTAATTGGAAGCAATCTTATTTGTTTTTCCTCTACTGCTACAATCAATTTCCCTATAAGTTCTTCTTTACTTTTTCCTGTAAATGTAAAATCTTCCACAAAAACACCTTCATTCATTATATCCTCATATATAGGTCTTCCTACTCCCGTCACATCCATTATAACCCGTGCATTGTTATACCTGCAAGCTTTGGCAATAATCTGTTTTTTCTGTAAAGGATAATCTCTTTTTTGAAATCTGTCTAAATGAACTTCTTTTTTACTGTCACAATCAAAGACTGATATTACAGTCCAATCTTCACTCTCCGCTAAATCCACTCCCATAATATAATGATGACCTTCAATCGCATCACTTTCACAATTTTCCAATATACTTTCAATATTTCTGAATACTGTTCCTGCGTCATCTATGAATTCTGCTAAATATTCTTGGCGAAATAAAATCTCTGGAGTAGTTTTTCGTAATTCTTCTATCGTGGCATCGTCATAATGTTTTCCATCTACAGATTTAAAATTAAATGCTGCCCCCTTTTCTTTTAAGATAAAAAACTTTTCCTTAAACCAACCTCTTCCTCTCGGTGTTCCAATAAAATAAACTTTTCCTCCTTGCGAACTTATACTCGGCTTTATATTCTGGTAATAAATATTCTCTGGTACAAGTTCAGCCTCATCTACAATTTCCAAATCTACTCTTTCTCCTAAAAGTGAATTTGGTTCACTACTGCTTTTACACTGTATCCAAATACTTTCTGAAATTTTTAATTGATAAGGTCTTCCTCCCTGTCCCCCTGAAATATATTTTGAAAATTCTTTATCATATGCAAGTAAATTTTTAACAACATATTCAAATACCTTGCCAGTAAGTTCGTAAGAGGCAGCTACAACCCAAATTTTACAATGGTCATATTTTCCTTTTTGTATTTCTGCAATTCTCTTAAGAAAGAATTCTACTATAATATATCCACAGATTGCAGATTTTCCCCAACCCCTTCCAGCACATATTAAAACTTCGTTATTCTGACACTCCAGAACTTTCTTCTGACCCTCGTGTGGAAAGAAGTTTATTTTCTCTTGTAGTTTGTTCATTAAAGTCATTTCCTATTTTTTCAAATAAACCAACAATCTTCGTAGTCTTCTCAGCACCCAATCCTTTAAGGTCAAGAAGTATCGTCTTACAGGCTTCGTGACTTATTCGTTTGTCGTCACACAGGGCGAGTTCTTTCAACCGTTCAAGTAAAGGTTCGTTCTCAATCTGAGCTAAGAGGAATTTCCAACCTTTAGTTTCCGTAACGAGTTTCGGCTTCAAAGAAGTTTCCTTTGAAAATCCAGCTTCCCTTAAAACGGCCCCCATAGTTACAGGTTCTCCTTTCGTTATCCGTTCAGTCATTATGTTAAAGGCTCTTTTGGCTCTTGGGCTTGGCATAAGTAACAACCGAACCAGGTAGGTTCTCCACAACCTGGACAGGTTTGCTTCGTTAATTTTAAAATCTCTGATTTCTCACTCATATCGTAACTCAGTCCTGTACGTTTACTCTTTTCGGTAATTTCGTGTTCTTCACCTGTGATAGGATTTTTAAATTCAACGCTAACTCCTTTTCCGACGTTAGCGTTTAATTCAACGCTATCAACGCTAACTTTTTCAACGCTAACCTTATAATTATAAGCGTTCTTACATTCTTCAGAACAGTACTTAGAAGTACTGCGTTCTGCTTCATATTCCTTATTACAATGTTGACATTTATTTAACATACGTGTTATTGTTATGACTATTTGCTTTAGCAAATTGTCTAAAATGACTTCTTATCGTATTATTGGTATATATATATTTAAGAAAAACTCCGACTGCCTATCCCCTCCCCTCCTATATACGCTTTACTACTATTTTGCGAACCTTTTTAGTCGTAAAATAGAGCTAAAATACAATATATCGCCTATTTATCACTCGGTAATAACTATATACGCTGTGTGTGTGGGGGTTATATAGAATAAATAAACTTTTTTATTATCTATATTATTCTATTGGGTTTATTACTTCGGGTTCTATAACTGGTTCTATAATCTGTTCTACTTCGGGTAAAACATCGGGCAGAGCATCGGGGGCTTCGGGGATAACTTCGCACACTTCCTTTACCTCTAATAACTCTTTAATCTTTTTAATAGGAATACTTATAATTAAATTCTTTTTTATTATTTTTATTTTCATACATTTACTTTAATTGGATATTTTCGGATATTATTATTTATCTATACCATTCATTTTTTAATATGCAAGGGGTGAATAACTATGTATAAATAGGATAAAATCCATTATAATTTTTACGCCTAATTTTTGCATCGTATTCTGTATGATGCTTTTTACATAGCCAAACAACATCAAGGGGTTTATCATAATTTTCGTGATGTGCTTCTGTTTTTTTATTACCACAAATAAAACAATTCTGTTTCTTAATTTTATTGGCTCTTAATGCACAAAAAACAATATGATGTGCTTTATATTTTTGTGGATATTTTTCTCGCCATACTTTTTGATTTTGGTATAATGTTTTCATATATTTATTATACATTAAATACAAAAAAAGTTTTCCACAGGTTGTCGCACAATAGTCGCATAATAAAAATGCTTAATGATAACAATTCCTAAAAAGTGGATAAGTCGGTTTTTAGTCGTGATTTTATACTTATTGATATACCTTGATAGGTCTATTGCAAAGGTCTTTTGATTGTGCTAATATATAAGTAGAGCAATGTTGTGCGGAACCTTGAAAAAATAATATGGAAAAAAAAGAAATAATAGATAATTTAAAAGCAAACATAAAATTTGTAAAAGAACATTTGAAGAATAAACATAGTAAAGAATTTGTAAGTGCAACAAAAGGATTGATTGAGGGATACGAATACGCAATAAGGCTTTTAAAACAAAAATAATTATTTTATAGGGCAATGCTGGGAACCGCACTTTTCAGGATTGCCCCATTAAAACAGGTATTTTACAGAAAAACAAGGGAAAATGACGCATTTAAAGCCCCTACAAGCGATTTAAGATTGAAAGTTGAACATTGATACATCTTTAAAATAGTTCTTTGAAACTTGTCTGTAATAAGTTTGAGGGAATTATTATGTCGGTATGTTGGATAGTGAAATAAAAATATCATTATGCAGTTTAAAAGCCCTTGTGGCATCTGCGATATTAAAAGTAGCTACCGAATATATACGCATAACGCTGAATGCCTACCTTGAAAACAATTTAATGCCGTAAGGCGGGTTCGCTGGTTGACCCTTATCAGCCAGCACGGAGTATATTATTAAACAATAACACTATGTTAAAAGAACACAAAGAGAGATTAGATAAACAATACCACGAAATGTGGGATAAAAAATGGGATAAAACAGACAAAATAATTTTCTTTTCATTGGTTGTGCCTGGTATGATTTATGTTGCGATACATCTTTTAATTTTTATATTGAGATAGTATTTTTACCCCTTGCTTATGAGCAATTATAGGCAACGGCAAGAATGGTATTTGACTGGTGTACTGCTCTTTTAAAAAATGAAAATAGTAAACTATCATAAAGATAATTATAGTTATGATAATGAGGGTTATGTTATACACGGAGCAATTATAATGGACAAGGTAGAATTTACTGATGTTTGTTACTACTTAAAAAGAGAAAAACAAACGGCTACCGAGAAAATTGATACTTATATTAGAGATAGCTTAAAACTCTGTGATATAGATACCAAAACTCCTTATACTTGCGGTGTAACCGCCTCTAAACTAATTGCTGAACACTATGGTTTACGCAATTATAAAGACCAAAATTACTGGATTATTATTAAATAACTATAATTATGGACTACACTAAAACAACGCTTGGAGAGCTATTATCAAGTGAAAATGAAACGATAAAAAGAAACGCTGTAAGTATATTGAAAGTATTACAGAAAAGAAAAATAAAATGCGAAAAATGTGGTAGAATAGATAAAAAATTACTTCAAGACCTTGCCTCAAATGCTTGGCTTTGTGAAGAATGCTTTGACGAAAGCATAATAACTGAAACGGGTTTGTCTAAAAATGAAATGCGTAAAGTTTAATCACTAATCAATCAAGCGTATAACAACGCTTTAACAATTAGCCCACTAATACCAGTCTGGGCTTTTTTGTTTGCAATAATAACTAATAAATAATAATATGATAAATATAATTTTTATAAATAACTTTTTAAAAACTAATCAATTTTGTTTGTGGAATATATTTTTTGGTTTTTCAAACAATATGATTATGTTTATTTTTGTTTTAGGCGGTTTGGGAATTGAAATACATATTGAACCGAGATGATAACGGCGAATAAAGATGAGAACGGCGATTTAGCGGGTCAGAGCAAACAGCGGGTTCGGCGGGTTCGGCGGGTTGTGGAAAAAAGGTATTGACAATGGGTTATGTGTATGATAGGTTTAGATAATGATTAGGGCAATCGTTATTTAGAAAACTTTGCAAAGTATTCTAACGAATTCAACCAAGAAAGCCCCGCCCTAATCAGTCGGGCTTTTTTGATGTTTGCTGGTGGCTTCCATCATTGGATAGAGGGTAATAACAAAGAATAACCTTTATAAACGCTACTGAAAACCAGTAAGGCTTGGCAGAAAGTGAGACAACACACTACTGCCTATAAGGATGTAAGGTTGGCAACCTTAGCAAGAAACACAATATCGGGTTTCCGAGGCACTAATCAAGCCCGTACTATCTTAATCTACCTACCTTATAA